>Ga0123356_10008649_pt1 | contig 10100 bp, 8 predicted proteins | sample TergutEmb28metaG_2_FD_92546 | JGI IMG/M metagenome (GOLD analysis project Ga0123356, IMG submission 92546) | Embiratermes neotenicus P3 segment gut microbial communities from Petit-Saut dam, French Guiana - Emb289 P3 | ecosystem: Host-associated > Arthropoda: Insects > Digestive system > Gut ... | reverse complement strand
TCGACGCGCGGAGCAATCCCGGCTTCCTGATCATCGCCCGGACCGACGCCCGCGCCGTGGAAGGCTTCGACAGCGCCCTGGAGCGCGGGCGGCGTTACCGCGACGCCGGGGCGGACGCCCTGTTTATCGAGGCCCTGGTCTCGGAGGCGGAGATCGAGGCCGCTGTGCGGACGTTCCCCGACGTGCCGCTGCTGTTCAACTGGGCCGAGGGCGGCAAGACTCCGCCGGTCGGCCTGGCCCGGCTCACCGAGCTCGGGTACCGCATCGTGATCTTCCCGATCGCCACGCTGCTGGCGGCCACCGGCGCGATGCGCCGGGTCCTGGGGGAGATCGCCGCGGCCGGCACCCCGGCGGCGGCCCTCAGCGAGCTTCCGACATTCGGACAGTTCACGGACTTCATCGGGTTGCCCCAAGTGCGCGAGATCGAGCGGCGCTACATCGCCGACGAGCAGGGCCACTAGACGACTGCGGGCGCTCTCGGCCGGCGGGGTGGCCCTCGCCCACCGCCAGCCCAGCTTTACGAGCTACCGGTGCGCGCCGGGGAGGGGCCGGGAGATCGCTGCAGCCCGAGGAGGGCCAGTGCGTCGTTCGCGTGGGCGACGGCTTGTCCGGGGCTCGGCGCGGGGGCCAGCCCGAGCAGCCGCCGCCGGTGCTGCTCGCCCAGCAGCAGGGAGAACAGCGGCTCGGCAAGGGGCACGCTGACTGCCCCGCGCTCGGCGCGGATGTGCTCGGCAAGCCGGGCGATGTGCCGCGCGTCGCCCGCGCTGTGCAGAACCAGGGCTAGGTCGGGGAACCGGCCGGACTCGGCGATCACCAGGCGGTGCAGCCCGACGAGCTCATCGGAGTGCACGCGGCTGACGATACGGGCGGCGAGAGTCTCCAAAGTGTCGGTGTCGTAGGCTGCGTCCAGGCTCACTGCGGCGGCGAGGTGCCGCACCATCGCCGAGAACAGTTCCGCCTTGTCGCCGAAGTACGAGTACAGGGTGCGCTTGGTCACCCTGGCGGCCGCCGCCAGCTCATCAAGCGTGCACCCGCCATATCCAGAACGAAGAAATACGCCGAGGGCCGCGGACAGGATCTCGGCTTCGCGTGCGCGGCGCTCGTCAGGTGTCGGCCGGCCACGCTTGCGGACGGAGGGGACCTGGGGCTGCTCGCTCATAAGGCACCCTCCTGACGGCTGGTTCACCTGCGGGCCTACCTTAGACGGCGTCTACAATGATACCGAACAGTGTCATTACTTTCCGGCGCGGCCCAAAAAGGCCGGGGAAGGCATGCCATGGCAAGTCAGGCACGACAGCGGCGGTCCACCAAGCCCGCCGACAGCGTGGCGGCCCAGACACCGCAGGACGAGACGGAGAAGCAGCCGGGCCCGGCCAGCCGCGAAGCGCGGCTGCGCGAGTACTACCGGAACATGCTGCTCGTCCGCCGGTTCGAGGAACGCGCCGCCCGCGCATACACCGAGGCGCTCATCGGCGGCTACTGCCACCTCAATCTGGGCGAGGAAGCAGCGGTGGTAGGACTCATGTCCGCGCTGCGGCCCACCGACTACCTCTTCACGAATTACCGCGAGCACGGCTACGCGATCATGCGCGGAATCGACCCGAAAAGGGTGATGGCCGAGCTGTACGGCCGGGTCGACGGGGTCTCGAAGGGCTGGGGCGGGTCGATGCACATGTTCGACGTCACCCACCGGCTGCTCGGCGGCTACGGCATCGTCGGCGGCCAGATCCCCATCGCGACCGGCGCGGCCCTGGCCATCGACTACCGCGGCGGCGAAGAGATCGTGATGTGCACGCTTGGCGACGGGACTACCGCCATCGGCGCCTTCCACGAGTCGCTCAACATCGCCGGCCTGTGGGACCTGCCAATCGTGTACGTCATCATCAACAACGGACTCGGCATGGGCCTGACCGTTGACCGGGCCTCGGCGGAGCCAGACCTCTACAAGCGCGGCGCCGCCTACCGGATGGAGTCGGCACGGGTGGACGGCTTCGACCCGGAGGCCGTGCGTGAAGCGGCGGACAAGGCCATCGCCGTGGCCCGCGGCGGTAGGCCCTACCTGCTCGAGGTCGTCACGGAACGGCTCAAGGGGCATTCCGTCGTCGACCCGGCCAAGTACCGGTCCGCCGAGGAGGTCGAGCGCCTCAAGGCAGCGGACCCGGTGCAGCACTACGGCGCCAAGCTGCTGGCCGACGGCGTCTTCGACGAAGCTGGCCTCGCCAAGATCCAGGCGGAGGTGGCCGCCATCATCAACGACGTCGCCGCCTACGCCGAGAAGAGCCCGCACCCTGAGATCTCCACGCTGTTCGACTACACGTACGCGACCCCGGTCCCCAACGACTCGCGCCGCCTGCCCGGGCAGCCGCTGTTCGAGCCCGAGCCGTTTCCCGAGAGCTCAGATCCCGCCACCGGAGCAACCGCATGACGATCATGTCCTACCGCCAGGCGCTGCACGACACGCTGCGCGCGGAGATGCTGAGGGACGACAGCGTCTTCCTGATGGGCGAGGAAATCGGGGTCTTCGAGGGCTCCTACAAGATCACCGCCGGCCTGCTGCAGGAGTTCGGCGAGAAGCGGGTGCGGGATACCCCGATCGCGGAGGAAGGGTTCGCCGGCGCGGCCATCGGCGCCGCCATGCTGGGCCTGCGCCCGGTCGTGGAGATGATGACGATCAACTTCTCCATGCTGGCGCTTGACCAGATCGTCAACCATGCCGCGAAGATCTACGGCATGTTCGGCGGACAGGCCAGCGTGCCGCTGGTGATCCGCACGCCCGGCGGCGGCGGGCAGCAGCTCGGGGCGACGCATTCGCAGAACATCGAGCTGTTCTACTCTTTCGTCCCCGGCATGAAGGTCGTGGCACCGAGCACCCCGGCGGACGCCAAGTCGATGCTGCTCGCCGCCATCCGCGACGACGACCCGGTCCTCTTCCTTGAGAACCTCGCGCTCTACAACACCAAGGGCGAGGTCCCGGATGAGGACGTCCCCGCAGAGATCGGCCGCGCCGCGATTACCCGCCCCGGCCGCGACCTGACCCTGATCGGCTACTCGCGGATGGCGCACGTGGCGTCCGCCGTCGCCGCGCAGCTCGCGGACTCCGAGGGCCTGGACATCGAGGTGCTCGACCTGCGCAGCCTGCGGCCGCTTGACCGGCCCACGATCATTGAGTCGGTCAAGCGCACCCATGCGGCCGTCATCCTCGAGGACGACTGGCTGACCTACGGCATCGGCGCGGAAGTAGCGGCTTCCATCTCCGACGGCGCCTTCGATTACCTTGACGCCCCAGTTCGCCGGGTCGCGATGGCCGAAGTGCCGCTGCCCTATTCGAAACGGCTCGAGACCGCGGCCCTGCCGTCGCGCGATGACGTCATCAACGCCATTCGCCAGACGCTGCGCGCTGTCGGCCGCCGCACCACCACGGCAGGAGGGACGCAGCGGTGATCGAGATCAAGATGCCCCGCCTCTCGGACACGATGGAGGAGGGCGCCGTTTCCGTCTGGCGCAAGAAGCCAGGCGACTCCGTCGAGGTCGGCGATGTCCTCGTCGAGATCGAGACGGACAAGGCGGTCATGGAGTACGAGGCTTACCAGGCTGGGACCCTCGCGAAGATCCTGGTGCCGGAAGGCGAAAATGTCGAAATCGGCGCCACCATCGCCCTCCTCGACGACGGCACCGGGGCAGCCACGGGCAGTGCGGAGGATCAGAATCCGCCAGCGGAACGACCGGTGATGAGCCCGGACGCCCCCGCCGCTGCCCAGGCGGTGGCAACGGCACCGCCCGCTGAGACTCACGCGGCCACGACGGGCAGCGGCAACGGCGGCGGACGCCAGCTCGCATCGCCGCTGGTGCGGAAACTGGCCAGGGAGGGTCACCTGGACCTGTCCCAGGTGCACGGCAGCGGGCCCGGCGGCCGCATCATCCGCGCTGACATCGACCCCCTGCTCGCCCACGGGACAACCGCGCCCGCTCCGGAGGCAGCGCCCGCAGCGCCCGCCCCGACAGTGCCGGCCCCTGCCGCGCCCGCGGTGCCGGCCGCCACGACGCCGGCCACGGCTGCCGGGACGCCTGCCGCAGCGGCGGCCGACGAGGTGCGCGGATCGCGCTCGGTGCCGATGAGCCAGGTCCGGCGGGTGATCGCCCGCCGGCTGTCCGCGAGCGCCCGCGAGATCCCGCACTACTACGTCACCGCCACGGCCGACGCCGAAGCGCTCATGGAGTTGCGCGCGACGCTGAACGCGCAGCTCACCGAAGCGGGCCGGCCCAAGGTCAGCATCAACGACCTGCTGATCCGGGCGTGCGCGCTCGCGCTGCGCGAGCAACCGGACGTCAATGTCTCCTACAACGGGGACGACAGCGCCGTCATGCTGGTCCACGACCGGGTCAACATCGGCGTCGCGGTCGCGGCGGAGAGCGGGCTGATTGTCCCGGTGATCAGGGACGCGGACACCAAGACCGTCACGCAGATCGGGGGAGAGGCGAAGAAGCTCATCGCTCTCGCAGCCGAGCGCAAGCTCACTCCCGATCAGACCAGCGGCGGAACGTTCACGATCAGCAACCTCGGGATGTACGGCGTGGAGCACTTCACGGCGATCATCAACCCGCCCGAGGCGGCGATCCTGGCCGTCGGTGCGACGGTGCGAGAGCCGGTCGCCGTGGGGGACACGCTCGTCCCGCGTTACCGGCTCCGGTACACCCTGTCCGTGGACCACCGGGTGGTTGACGGCGCTCTTGCGGCGAGGTTCCTCCAGACGCTGACCAAGCTGATCGAGACGCCCTGGACGATCATCGCCTGAATGGCCCTCGCGGGAGTCGTGGACAGCTGAGCTGCGGCTCTGGGTCCGCTGTCAGCCGGCAACTACTGGGATGCCATTGATTTTGCGGTGGCTTTTGTCCTTATTTATCCGATGCGAGGAATATGGGCGACGCATTAGGAATCGTCACAGTTACCGTGCGATGGCCCCTTGTAGCGTGTTAGCTTACTAAAAGTTGCTACGTGTCAGTTATTGATCACTCGGGGGGCTCGGGCAGCCGCTGCAACGAGACGTGGGCAAAGTCGGCGGGTTCTGTCCAGCGTCGTGCGCAACGGACAAGCGGGTGTCTCCCGTGTGCTGGCTTCGTGAGAGGCATCATGGCGATAATCCGGCGTCGTGTCCGGTCGCGACCCATCCGGCTGCTCCTGATCGGCATGTTCGCCGTGCCACTGGTCTCCGTGGCAGGGCTATGGGCCTTTTTGACCATCATCACAGTTACCAGTGCTATCAACAATCACAACTTCAACTCCTCCACGCGGGCCATCCTCAGCAACGGCGCGTCGCTGTCTCTAGGACTGACGGCAGAACGGGAGCAGACCTACCTCTGGCTGGTCGGTGGCCGGAAAACAGCGGAGAATTCTCTGCTCGCCGCGAGGAAAACCGTGGACGAATCGCTTTCCGGGGCTCTTGAGTCAGACAGCGGCGGGGCTATCCCGCTGTCGCCCGCCGCCGAATCGGCGATGCACAGCTGGTACCTGGACCTGAGGCAGCTCACCGGTATCCGGGCGGCGGTCGACTCCGGGACGATGGGCCCTGCGGCCGCGTTCCAGGCGTACACCAGCGTCATCGACGCTGAGTTCAACTTCTACTTCACCGCGGTCCAGGACACCGGTGGCTTGCTGTCGCAGCCGTCGACCGGCACCGCGGACGCGGCGTACGCACTCGAGATGGCCAACCGTGAGACAGTCCTGGTCGACGGCGCGCTCGCAGACCGCGGATTGCTGAGCGCCGCCGCCCAGCAGACGTTCACTGGCGCCGCTGCGAACCGGCGGCTGCTCATGAACCAAGTCATCACCATGCTGCCGCCCAGCATGAACGGCGCTTACCTGAGCATCGAGAACTCTGCTCCCTACCGGCAATTCCAGGCCATGGAAAACCAGGTTATATCGGTCGCCGGCAGCGGGAAGCCGCTCCCGCTGAACGCGGCCGCCTGGCAGTCTGCCTCGCAGGCATACCTGACCTCGATGGTGATGGCGGAGCTCAACAGCGGAGAGCAGCTAGCGGCGAAGGCCGCGTCACTCAGCGACACGTCTCTGCGCGAGGCGATCCTCGCTGGAGGCGTCGGTCTGGCCGCGTTCCTCGCCTCGGTGTTGCTGATGACGTGGTTTGGGCGCAAGCTCACCAGGGACCTGCGGGGGCTGGACGGCAGCGTCCGCGCCATGGCTGACGAACGGCTGCCGCGGGTTGTCGAACGACTGCGCCGGGGGGACGACGTGGATATCCTCGCCGAGTCGCCGCCGCCGCCCGCCAGCACGGTCCGGGAGATCTCCCAGATAGCCGGGTCGTTCGCGATCGTGCAGAAGTCGGCCGTCACGGCCGCTGTCGACCAGGCGCGGTTGCGCAAGGAGGTCAGCCAGGTATTCCTGAACATCTCGATGCGCAATCAGTCCCTGCTGCACCGGCAGTTGAGCATGCTGGACTCGATGGAGCGGCGGACCAGCGAGCCGGGAGCGCTCGCCGACCTCTTCCGGCTTGACCACCTGACCACGCGCATGCGCAGGCACGCCGAGGGCCTGATCATTTTGTCCGGCTCGACCCCGGCGCGCGGATGGCGTAATCCCGTCCCCGTCATCGACGTGCTGCGCGCCGCGGTCGCCGAGGTTGAGGACTACGTCCGGGTCGACGTGGTCAGCGAATCACGCGACCTGATCGTGGGGAACGCGGTCAACGACGTCATCCACCTGTTCGCCGAACTCATCGAGAACGCCACGGCCTTCTCCCCGCCCAGCACCCGGATCGAGGTCCGGGCGGACCGGGTGGGCATCGGCCTGGCTGCCGAGATCGAAGACCGCGGACTCGGCCTGCCCGAGGAGGAGCTCGCCGACATCAACAGCCGCCTGGCCAGGCCGGCGGAGTTCGACCTCGCGAACAGCCAGCAGCTCGGGCTGTTCGTGGTCGCCAGGCTGGCCGCCCGGCACGCGATCAGGGTCACGCTGCGCCGGTCGGTGTACGGCGGTACGACGGCGATCCTGCTGTTGCCGTTCGGCGTGATCGTGCGGGCGGAGGACGCCTACCCGGCCGTGGCGTCCGGCTCGCTGGACGACCGGCCCACAGTCGATGACGCCGACAGCGTTGCGGCCGCGGACATGAGGCCAGACGGCGGACAGCAACACGGACTGCGCGCGGCCGCGACAGGCCGGCGCGCGGACACCGGCCTGACCGGGGCTGCCAAGTCGGCCGAAGCCGGCGCTGCCGGGTCGGCGGGGGGCGTCGGGTCGGCGGGGGGCGTCGGGGAGCCGCCGCTGCCGACGGTCCGCGACCTGCCGCCGCAGGCCTGGACTCCCTGGCGAGAGGCATTCCAGCCCAGCGCCATGCGCCAAGACGCGGCGGCTCAGGGCGGGCCTGTGGATCCCGGTCCCGGCCAGCCGCACACGGCACCCGCATTCTCCCGGCCGGGACTCGAAGAAACCGGGCCCGCCTCGTCCGGCAGCCACCTCGGGATGCCGATCAGGGTTCCGCAGACAAGCCTTGCCCCGCAGTTGCGAGTGCCCCGTGACACCGACCCGCAGCCGTCGGCGCGCGAGGCGCCGACCGCCACCGAGCGGGCGCCGGAGACGACACGCGACATGTTGATCTTGATGCAGGAAGGGTGGCAGCGCGGGCGCCTTGACGATCTGGACGAGCCCGCAGGCGCGCCCGACAACGGAACCGGCTGATAGCGGGGGGACACATGGCGCTGACTGACACGACCGGACAACTGAACTGGCTGCTGGACAACCTCGTCAATCAGGTGGAGCACATCCAGCAGGCACTAATCCTGTCGCGGGATGGCCTGGTCGTGGCCGCATCTCAGGGGCTGGCCAAAGAGGATGGCGAACACCTTTCGGCACTTGCCGCCGGAGTGCAGAGCCTGGCAAGGGGGGCCGGACAGCACTTTCACGGCGGTGAGGTTCGGCAGACCATCGTCGAGATGGAGTCCGCCTTCCTGTTCATCAGCGCGGCTGGCAAGGGCACGTGCCTGGCAGTACTGACCTCCGCTGACCCGAACGTCGGCGTCGTTGCCTACGAGATGGCCATGCTCGTGCGGCGGATGGGCAGGTATCTCGGCTCCGAGTCGCGGTACCCCGATCATGAAACAGCGGCGGAATGACTCCGCGCGACGGTGACGCGGGCCGCTGGTTCGACCAGGAGGCCGGCCCGGTGGTCCGCCCCTACGCCGTGACCAGAGGCCGCACGCTGCCTAGCGGCGGGGCATGGTTTGGCTTGATCGACATCGTGGTCGAGACCGGGGAGCGGACGTCCGGCGGCTTCCGGCAGAGCCCCGAGCACCGTCGGATTTTGAGACTGTGCCGCCATCCCATCCCGGTCGTCGACCTGACTTCGGAAATGGACCTTCCCGTCGGCGTGGTGCGGGTGCTGCTCGGCGACTTGACGGAGGCGGGAATGGTCCGGATCATCCCCGCACAACGAGAGCCAGAACCCGACCAGCGCCTACTGAGGACGATGCTTGATGGCCTTGAATCCCTCTGACGACGCCTCGGCGGACGCGGGCGTATCGGCAACTGCCAAGATCCTCATCGCTGGAGGCTTCGGCGTGGGGAAGACCACGCTGGTCGGCTCGATCAGTGAGATCAGGCCGCTGCGCACAGAGGAACCGCTGAGCGACCGCAGTGTCGGCGTCGACGATACAGACGGTGTGCGCGCTAAGACCACGACGACGGTTGCCATGGACTTCGGCCGGATAAGCCTTCCTTCGAAGCTCGTGCTCTACCTGTTCGGCACTCCGGGCCAAGAGCGGTTCTGGTTCATGTGGGACGAGCTAGCGATCGGCGCGGTCGGAGCCGTGGTGATGGCCGACACCCGTCGGATCGCCGACTGCTTTGCCTCGATCGACTATTTCGAGCGGCACGGGACGCCGTTCATCATCGCCGTTAACTGCTTCGATGGCGCTCCCCGGTTCGAGGCCCATGACATCAGGATTGCCCTGACAGTCCCACCAGAGGTGCCCGTCGTGATGTGTGATGCCCGGGAGCGAGACTCCGTGAAGAAGGTCCTCGTCAGCCTCGTCAGGCACGTCATGAGCACCAAGAGCTCTAATCGGGCCAGCCTCGCCTGAGCGAACCGCCCATCGCGGCGACGTGGCAGTGGAATGAAGGACAATCTCAATTCAATCTGGCCCGGAGACTGTCCCCAGCTGGCAAACTAATCGCACACAACAGCAACATCAACTGTCAAGGTCTTACTGTTTCGTCTGAAATAAGACGCAAAACAACTATTGCAATCTCATCCGTGTGCACTTACGTTGACGCCAGCACTCTCACCCCGGGAGCCCGGATGGATTTCAGGAGACCTCTCCTCGCGGCCGCCGTCGCGCTGCTGCTCGCGCTCGGCGTCGGGATCGCCGTGGCAGCAAGCAACGGCAACGGTGCGCAGGCTGCCACGACATCGCTCTGCCAGGAACAGACGGCATCGGTCTCTGGCGGCTACACCGTCCAGAACAATGAATTCGATTCCAGCGCGTCTGAGTGCGTGACCACCGACGGCAACGCGGACTTCACCGTGGCCAACTCGTCGATCGCCAACGCCACCAACGGCTCCCCGGGTGCCTATCCGTCGATATACCAGGGCTGTCACTGGGGTAACTGCAGTTCCGGCGGTCTGTCCGCGAATCCCATCGAAGTCTCGAACCTGACCTCGGGCAAGGTGACGACAAGCTGGTCCACCACGCAGCCGGGCGGCAGCAGCAACGCCTATGACGTCGCCTACGACATCTGGTTCAACCAGACGCCGACCACCTCGGGCCAGCCGAACGGAACAGAGATCATGGTCTGGCTGAACCACAACGGAAGCGTCCAGCCGTTCGGCTCCCAGGTCGCCAGCAACGTCAGCATCGGCGGGCACACCTACAACATCTGGTACGGAACCCAGTCCAGCTGGGACACGGTGACCTACGACATGACGAGCTCAGCCACCTCGGTCAGCAACCTGGACGTCGGGACGCTGGCGCAGGACTCGGTCAGCCGCGGCTACACCAAGAGCACCTGGTACCTGATCGACGTCGAAGCCGGGTTCGAGCTCTGGCAGGGCGGCGCCGGCCTCGCGACCAATTCGTTCTCGGTCAACGTCAAC
>Ga0123356_10008648_pt1 | contig 10101 bp, 5 predicted proteins | sample TergutEmb28metaG_2_FD_92546 | JGI IMG/M metagenome (GOLD analysis project Ga0123356, IMG submission 92546) | Embiratermes neotenicus P3 segment gut microbial communities from Petit-Saut dam, French Guiana - Emb289 P3 | ecosystem: Host-associated > Arthropoda: Insects > Digestive system > Gut ... | reverse complement strand
GCCAGCTTTCGAATTTCTGCAGCAACTACAGAGAACCCTTTGCCTGATTCGCCTGCATGAGCCGCTTCGATAGCAGCGTTCATGGAAAGCAGGTTTGTCTGGCTTGCAATGTTTTCCATAACAGAGTTTATTTCCAAAAGTCCTTCAGATTCCTTGGAAATTGCGGCAATGTCAACAACTGCTTCTTTAAGGCTTGAATGCCCCACATCAGTCGCTTCCATTAAGTTTTCAACATTTTCGGCATTCTTAACCAGGGTTTGCGTTACAGATTTAATATTTGCAAGCATTTGTTCTATTGCGGATGATGATTCAGAAACACTTCCGCTTTGATCTCCAACATGCCCGGACAACTTGTCAATATGCGAAGAAATCTGTTCCATTGTAGCATTTGTCTGTGTTACGCTGGCGCTTTGATTAATAACCTGGTTTTTAATACTTTGAATATTGGCGTTAATCTCGGTTATTGCCGCTGATGTTTCATCCATGTTAGTTGCAAGATTGGAGCCAATATCAAAAAGGGAAGCCGATTGCTCTTTTATTATGGAAATAAGAGTGCGTATTTTTTCCATAGTAGTGTTAAAAGAACGGCTTATATTGCCAATTTCGTCTTTACTTTTAACTGCCAAAACAGGAGTAAAGTCGCCTTCTCCTACAGTTTCAAAAACCTGTTCCATTGATTTTAGAGGCGCTGTAATATTGCGCGCTATAAGCATAATAACAATGGTTATTAATACAAGAATTATCGAACCTAAAATAACTAAAATGGCTGTCATGCGATAAACAGGCGCCATTATGGTTTTTTCCGGCACAAGTATTGCCGCAGCCCATGGAGTAACGCTTTTTCCTATGACAAACGGGTTAATATCAAAGATCATGGAAGCATTTGTTTCCGGCGATCGTATTACCGTTTGGAACGAAGTACCGTTTTTTATCGCATTAACCATGCTGCCCAGTTCTTTTCCTACCATGTCCGCTTCTGTATCTTGCATGCGCCTTCCCAATCGGCCTGGATCCGGATGAGCTACAATAACCCCGCTGTTACTGAATACAGCGGTAACTCCGTCTCCAAACGGCCTGATTTGCGATACAATTTCCTGTATTTCTGAAAGTTCAAGATCGATACCGGCAACCCCGATTACATTTGAACCGCGCATAATTGGAATTGTAACGCTTGTTATAAGCGCATCTTCGCCGTCAATTTCATAATGATAAGGATCGATAACCGCTTCCAATCCGGATCTAAAAGAAGTATGATAAAAAGCGCCGGCGACACCATAGTTATCATAATCTGTAACAGCAGAAAGATGCACTTCATTATTATCATTGGAATAATAACTAATGAACCTTCCTGTAGAATCGGTTCCGGGCGTATTTACAAAAGCCGCATCCATACCGTCCAGAGCATTTGGCTCAAAAGCTGCCCACACGCCTACAAATTCCGGATTCTCTTTGGCGATACTATAAAGCATAAGATTCAGGACTTGACGCCTGTCTCCCGGCCTTATACCATCAAAATTGGATAAAATCTGACCCAATGCCCGAATCTCATCCAAAGAAACCCCCATCCATGCTTTTAACTGGTTGGATGTATTTTCCGTGATGGTTGCGGCATTATCATTGGCCATTACACTGATCTGATTGGACGAAAAAGCTAACGAACTTATTGTCAGACCGCCGATACAAATAAGGTTTACTGTAGTTACAATAACTATCAATTTTGTCCCGATTTTCATAATCACCTCTTAATAATAAATTAAGAATATTTTTATGGAGAATCAAGAAAAAAAATTATCATTTTTTGGGCAATATTATAGAGGTAGAATGTACAAAAAAACAAAAGAATGCTACAATTAGGTCATATGAAAACGATTTTTATAGTTGACGATAACGCCACCAATCTTGTAACAGCAAAAACTGCGCTTGAAGACGCCTACAAAACGTATGCCATGGCGTCTGCGGCAAAGATGTTTCAGCTGCTGGAAAAAATCACCCCCGATCTAATCTTACTTGATGTTGAAATGCCGGAAATGGGTGGATTTGAAGCGATAAAAATATTAAAATCAAAGTCAGAAACAAAGGATATTCCTGTTGTTTTTTTAACGGCTTCTACTGTCTCGGAGGACAGGTTAGAAGGTCTTTCTCTTGGGGCGGTTGATTACATATCAAAGCCTTTTATTCCGGGACTTCTTCTTCAACGTATTGGCGCAAACATGAAATAACGGACGCTATAGGGGGCGAATCATCAAAACGATTTTTATAGTTGACGACAATGCCACAAACCTGGTAACGGCAAAAACCGCGCTTGACGATAATTACAAGACGTATGCCCTTCCATCCGCGGCAAAGATGTTTCAGTTGCTGGAAAAAATCACTCCGGATCTAATTTTGCTTGACGTTGAAATGCCGGAAATGGACGGCTATGTAGCTTTATCAATTTTAAAATCCGATGAGAAATTTAAAAACATTCCTGTCGTATTTCTTACGGCAAAACATGATCCCAATTCGGAAATACGCGGATTCGTGATTGGCGCGATTGATTTTATCAGCAAGCCTTTTTCCCCGCCTGTATTGATTAAGCGTATAGAGACGCATATCGAAACCGACAAAATTATAAAACAAAGCCTTCAGAGCGTACGCAAAGTTCACAACGCTACCATAAATATCATCGCCAACATGGTAGAAAACCGCGATGAAGTAACAGGCGAACATATAGACAGAACGCAAAAATATTTATCTATTCTTATTAATGAGCTTCTTCGCACAGGCGTTTATGTTGATGAAATATCAAAATGGAATTTAGAAGTGCTTTTACCGTCGGCGCAATTGCACGATGTAGGCAAAATAAAAGTAAGCGATTTAATTCTTAACAAACCCGCAAAACTTACAGACGAAGAGTTTATTAAGATAAAGAGTCATTGTGATGAAGGCGAACGAATCATCGATGGAATAATCGACAAAGCGGAAGAAGACGGGTTTTTAATCCATGCAAAAAAATTCGCGGGCTGTCATCATGAAAAATGGGACGGCGCAGGTTATCCAAGAGGATTATCGGGAGAAAATATCCCGCTGGAAGGAAGAATCATGGCTATTGCGGACGTATATGACGCTTTGGTCTGCGAACGTCCGTATAAAAAACCGTTTTCTCATGACCAGGCGATGGAAATAATAAAAAGTGAAAGCGGCACTCATTTTGATCCCAAAATAGTTGAGGCATTTTTAAGTGTAGCTGATGAATTTAGGGAACAATCTTCTTTGAATTTAAATTCAAAAGGAGAAAAAGAGTGAGGCATTTGTTTATCATCAATCCTGTAGCAAAACGTATAAAAGGTAAAACAAAAAAAATCAGAAACAGAATTTACGAATTTTTTAAAAAATATCCCGAGCTGCGTTATGATATCTTTGAATCCAGGTGGTGCCGCGACTCTCTTGCATTTATACGGCAGTATATCTCCGAGACAAAAGAAACTGTCCGCATACACTCGGTTGGCGGAAACGGCACTCTCTTTGAAGTAATAAACAGCATTGTCGGAGTTGAAAATGTAGAAGTAGCGACGCACCCATACGGCAGCGCAAATGCTTTTTTAAGATACTTTGGTTCACGCAATAAAAAACATTTTTTACGTCTGGATAACATGGTTTTTTCCAAAACGATTCCCCTGGATATAATCCGCTGCGGCAATAATTACGGCAACGGCTTTGCAATAGCAGGAGTAGAAGCTTTTGCAAACATGAAAGGCGATGAATGGATAGAAAAGGGAATGCCGGAAGATATTGCCTATATACTGGCTGCCGTAGTTCGATTAATTTCCGGCAAAGCAGGCCAGAAATATTTTGTAGAAGTAGACGGCAACAAGATAGAGGGCGATTTCATTTCCGTATTGGTTGCAAACGCGCCTTGTTACGGAAAAGCCATGTATTCTGCCGTTGACGCCCATCCCGACAACGGAATCCTGGATGTTTATGTGTTTAAAAATGCGTCCAGGTTAAAATTATTATCCTGTGTTTCTACTTATACAAGAGGCAACTACCGCAAAATACCTGATTTAGTTTCGCATTACAAAGCAAAAAAGATCAAACTTTCATCCGACGAAGTAATGTGTATGAGCATAGACGGACAAACCATGTACGGCACTTCGATAGAATACGAAATAGTTCCCGGCGCTGTTAATTTTGTATGCCCGGGCAAAGTTGACCTTACAAAACTGCCGCTTGTTTTCGGCAAACCCAAAGAGGGTTACAGAACATGATCGATTATACCAATGTCGCAAGAAAACCTGCCAGATTTATTATAATCACTTATGCCATCATTCAAGCGGCGGTTTATTTAATTTACAATCTTGAAAATACGCATTATCGTTTAATTACAAGCGTCCTTATTATTCTGGTTGGCATTTATATTACGAACAAAAAAAAATTAAACGGCTTGCATTTATCAATACTTGTACCGCTGTCTACTGCGGCTATTGAACTGGCTTCTGTTTCGTTATTAATCGGCGGCAACCGTACAATATACATTTTTTTAATAGGCTGTTCTTTGGTAAGCCTTTTGTATGTCAATATAAAAGGCCTTGTAATAATGACCTCGATTACGACAACCGCAGTTGCCATTATAATATTCGGTTTCGATATGAGGCTTCTCGATTCAGGATACTCAGTAAACGATGAAATATTCAGTTTTTTTGCAATGGTTTTTGTTTATATTGTAATTCTTGTGCTTGGGAATTATTCGATAGGGATGTTAACCCGTTCTCAGCGGACAAAACAAATGTTCGACAAAGTTTTGGAAGGATCATCCAGTTTAATTGTTATCGTAAACAATCAGGCGCGGGTTGAATATATAAGTAAATCATTCGCCGAAATTCTTGGCATAGAAAAACAGGAATACGCGATTAATCTGCCGTTTGTCGATTTGTTTCCAAACATAGAATTAAAATACTTTTTCGGCGAATTACTGGAACGCTACGGCACCATACAAACAACTTTTGAAATTAAAACAAACGGCAACGGCCAGCCTCCAGTTTCACAACCTTCAGTTGTGAGAAGTTTCCTGCTTCACTCTATTCCAATGGGAGAAAAAGACCCCCGCAATGAAATTATAGGTATTGCCCGTTTTTTTGACTGCGTAGAAATAACCCCAATAATAGAATCACAGCGTACTGCCGAAGCGGCCACAAGATCAAAGAGCGAGTTTTTGGCAATGATGTCGCACGAAATCCGCACGCCGCTTAATGCAATTATTGGAATTTCACAAATCCAGCTTGAAGACAGCAGCCTTCCAATCAAATACGCCGCAGCGCAGGAAAAAATATTGTCTTCCGGAAACAGTCTTCTTGGAATCATCAATGATATTCTTGATATGTCAAAGATCGAAACAGGCAAATTACAATTCAATGTCATGGAATATGATATGCCAAGCATGATCAATGATACGGTTCAGCTTAATATCATACGAATAGGATCAAAGCCGATTGAATTTATACTGGATATAAACGAAGACCTGCCGGCAAGACTTTTCGGCGACGAACTGCGTCTTAAACAAATATTAAACAACCTGCTTTCCAATGCCATTAAGTACACGGAAAAAGGACAGGTAAAATTATCTGTAAAACATGAAATTGCAGACAAAAATGTAACTTTAAAATTCTCTGTAGAAGACACAGGGCAAGGTATGAAAGACGAAGACAAAAAGCGTTTGTTTTCGGAATATTTACGTTTCAACACTGAAGCCAACCGCAACACAGAAGGAACGGGTTTAGGTTTAAACATTACGCAAAAACTTGTAGAAAATATGGACGGCACCATCGGCGCAGAAAGCGAATGGGGCAAAGGCAGCATATTCACAGTAACAGTCCGCCAAACGATGAATGAATACACGCCTATCGGCGCGGACATAACGCAGAGATTACGCAGCTTTTCATTCAGCAGCGAACGGCAGATTGGCAGATTACAAATTACGCGCGAACCCATGCCTTACGGAAGCGTACTTGTTGTGGATGATGTTGAAACCAATCTTTTTGTGGCGGAAGGATTACTAAAGCCCTACAAATTAAATATCGAAACTGCAAACAGCGGCTTTGCAGCGATTGAAAAAATAAAAAGCGGAAAAAGTTACAGCGTAATATTCATGGATCACATGATGCCGGAAATGGACGGAATAGAAACAACCGAAAAATTGCGAAAGCTGGGCTACAACGGCTTAATTATTGCTTTAACGGCAAATGCTCTTGCCGGCAATGACGAAATGTTTGCGCAAAAAGGTTTTGACGGATTTATCCCAAAACCGATAGATATAAGAATCTTAAACTCAGCGCTGACAAAATTTATCCGGGACAGAAACCCGGAAGAAGCGGCAAAATACAAACCGGAAACAATAATGCAGTCCGAAACGCCGGAAATAAATCCCAAAATATTAAAAGTTTTCTGCGAAGATGCAAAAAAAACAATTGTTACCCTAAGGGAAACAGTTTCCAACAATAACACTAAATTGTTTACAATTACCGCGCATGCCATGAAGTCGGCGCTGGCGAATATCGGAGAACACAATGCGTCGCAGGCTGCATTTGCACTGGAAAAGGCAGGCCTTAACGGCGATACAGATTATATCAATTCCAATACCGAGAGCTTAATAAAAACACTGGAAGACTTAATTGTAAAATTCAAAGTTTCAGAAGATGCCGCTGCAGACAATATTAACGAAGACACATTATACCTTTCTGAGCAGCTTCAAATTATCAAAACGGCCTGCGAGAACTATGATGATGACACGGCGTATGCCGCGCTGGACAGGCTAAAAGAAAATACATGGAGTGCAAAAACCTCTAGCGCACTTGAACAGATTCGGGATATGCTATTCATATACAGTGATTTCGAAGGGGTTGTGAAACAGACAGAAATGCTGCAGGAACAAATGAAGGGAGTAAACGCTTAATGGCCAGGAAAAAACGGCAGGTACTGGGAAATTTTATTTTATTCTCAATCTTCCTCTTTCTGGTGATTCTTGTACTCGGCAGTACGGCTTTTTTATTTTCCATGCGGCAGGTTATAAGAACAGGCAAGGGTGAAGAACTTGCGCGAACACTCGAATTAAAACGAATCGAACTTGAAAATTCAGTAAATACCAAGGTTATCGTCGCCGTAAAAATGGCTGAATCGCCGCTTATTATACGTTACTTTATCGAACCTAATAATACCGAAGTAGCAGCTATGGCGCTGGAAGAGATAACCTCGTATCATAAAACCCTGGCTGGAAATATATTCTGGGTCAACGACAATGATAAATTATTTTATTTTAATGATTTAACGCCTTATATTATGGATCCGAGTCTTCCTGAAAACTACTGGTACAATATGACTCTGCACAACACAGAAGTTTACAATTTTAATATTAACTATAATCCCGATCTTAACATGATTAATCTGTGGATTAACGCGCCGGTTTTTAATTCGCGCGGCAGACCTCTTGGCATGGTCGGCAGCGGCATCGACATCACAGCATTTATTACAGCAATTTACGAACAGAATATGGGTAATACCGAGATGTATTTCTTCAACTCTTTGGGAGAAATAACAGTAGCAATGGATATGGATCTTGTTATCAATAAAAAAAACATAGAAGAAATACTTGGCATAGATGACCTGATCGCAAATGCGCTGAATTTAAGTCCGGATGAAACACATATTTTTGATCTTCCAAACGGAAGCGCAGCCATTGGCACCGTTCCTGTATTGGATTGGTACTCTATTGCCATTATACCCGACAGCATAGACGATTTTAGAAACCCGGTTGCGATTGTATTCATTATAATGCTTGCGATAATGGCGCTTGTTATTTTAATATTCAACGTATTTATACGCGGATTTCTTAAATCGTTACGCGAAACCATGACATCTCTGGAAAACGCCAGAAATGAAGCAGAAGAAGCAAGCCGCAGCAAGAGCAGTTTTCTTGCAATAATGTCACACGAAATACGCACTCCCCTTAACGCGATTATAGGAATCTCGCAGATTGAAATGCAGGACAGGGGTTTGTCGGACATGCAATTAACGGCGCACGAAAGAATTCACAACTCCGGCAATAACCTGCTGGGAATAATCAATGACATTCTGGATATGTCAAAAATCGAGACAGGCAAACTGGAATTGAACCCCATAAAATATGATGTGCCTAGCCTGATTAACGATGCTGTCCAGCTTAACATTATAAGAATTGGATCTAAACCTATAGAATTTAAACTGGATATAAATGAAAATCTCCCGTCCAAACTTTACGGCGATGAACTGCGGCTCAAACAAATATTAAATAACCTGCTTTCCAACGCCATTAAATATACCGAAGAAGGTTATGTAAAACTGACAGTAAACCATGAGACGGCAGGCGCAAGTATTATACTGCGCTTTATTGTTGAAGACACAGGACAGGGAATAAAGCAGGAAGACAAAGAGCGTATGTTTTCCGAGTACCTTCGCTTTAATGCCGAGGCCAACCGTTCTACCGAAGGAACAGGTCTTGGTTTGAACATAACAAAAAAGCTCGTAGAAATGATGGACGGCGCAATCACGCTGGAAAGCGAGTACGGCAAAGGCAGTACATTTACAGTAACAGTAAAACAGGAAAGCTATCGTCCGGAAGGCGCTATAGGATATGTGCCGATAGGCGCGGAGCTTGCGCATAAAATAAGCAGCTTTACATTCACAGGTAATCGGCAAGCTGACAAAATGCAGCTCTCCCGCGACATAATGCCTTACGGCAAAGTATTGGTAGTAGACGATGTAGACACAAACCTTTATGTAGCGGAAGGATTACTTACACCCTACAAGCTGAGTATCGATATGGCAAGCAGCGGCTTTGCGGCAATCGAAAAAATAGAAAGCGGCAAAACTTACGATGTAATCTTTATGGATCATATGATGCCGCAAATGGACGGAATAGAAACCACTAAAAAAATACGCGAATGGGAAGCCGAACAACTTATTAAAACGAGTTTCACCGCAGGTGAAACTCGAAGGGATACGCACAAGCGTATCCCAATAGTAGCATTAACGGCCAACGCTTTGGCCGGCAACGAAGAGATGTTTGCGAAAAACGGCTTTGACGGATTTATCCCAAAACCGATAAATATAAGACTGTTGAATTCCATATTAAACAAGTTTGTCCGTGACGCTTATCCGGAAGAAGCAAAAAAATACAAACCGGAAACAGTGCCTTATATAGCGACACAGGCCGAAATAATAAATCCAAAAGTGATCCAGATTTTCTGTGATGACGCGGAAAAAGCAATTGCAACTTTAAGAAACACATCTGCAAACGGCGATATTAAATTGTTTATGATCACTGCGCATGCCATGAAGTCGGCGCTTGCGAATGTTGGAGAAAACGATGCATCAGGGGAAGCATTTGCGCTGGAAAATGCCGGTTTAAAAAACGATACCGATTTTATCAAGACCAATACAGAGGGTTTTATTAAAACGCTTGAAGGTTTGATAGAAAAACTTAGAGTATCGGAAATATACAGCGCAGACAGCTCTGATGTACAAAACGAAGACATAGAATACCTTTCTGAGCAGCTTCAAATAATTAAAACCGCCTGCGAAGATTACGATGACGACACAGCGTACGCCGCTCTTGACAGATTAAAAGAAAAAAAATGGAGTGCAAAAACATCCGACATGCTTGAACAAATCAGGGATATGCTGTTCATATACAGCGATTTTGACGGCGTAGTACAGCGTATAACAGAGCTTCAATCATGAAACAAATAGTCACTATTTTATTAATTTCCCTGGCTCTAATATTTACCGGCTGTAACAAGTCAAACACAGTAATGATTGCCGCAGGTTCTTCGCACTCCATGGCAATTAAATCTGATAACAGCTTATGGGTGTGGGGCGAAAATACTTTTGGGCAATTGGGAAACGGCAGACAAACCCTGTATGAACACAGCGAAATAAAGGAAAATAATGATTTATATACGCCGGAAAAAATACTGGAAAAAATAACTTTTATTGCTGCAGGAGACTATTTCAGCCTGGCAATTAATTCAAAAAACGAACTATTCGCATGGGGGCAAAATAACCGCGGACAGCTTGGCAACGGCACCACAG
>Ga0123356_10008647_pt1 | contig 10101 bp, 6 predicted proteins | sample TergutEmb28metaG_2_FD_92546 | JGI IMG/M metagenome (GOLD analysis project Ga0123356, IMG submission 92546) | Embiratermes neotenicus P3 segment gut microbial communities from Petit-Saut dam, French Guiana - Emb289 P3 | ecosystem: Host-associated > Arthropoda: Insects > Digestive system > Gut ... | reverse complement strand
TGCGGTTCCTGCTGCGACTTCAACTGAATGCAATTGTTGATGCGCTCGAGCGACTGCCTGTAAGTGCGCTCTGCCGCCGCGACCCTGTGTGCGGAAAAGAACTCCGTCACCTGATCTCGCATCCCCGCATCGCAGAACACGCTCGTCGCACCCACAACCGCTGCGCTGGCAAATGGTCCGCCCGCCTTTTCCAGTTCCGGCCAATGCTGACGGATGAAGTCCCACGCTACGTCCCGTCCCTCGGGATTCCTCAGCACCCTGGTTACCAGCTGCAATGAATCTTGCGACCGCACATCCGTCGATATCGCAAAATTCAGGGTACGTTCCAGCAGTTTCGGGTCCGAGAACTGCGTCAGGGTGAAGAAGTAGTTGTAATATTCCTCGGGAGACTTGGTATTCTTCATCGCCGTCATCAGCTTGTCGTAGTAATCCGGTCCACCATCGATGGCAGCCAGCCTCAGGGCGCCTCCCGCCAGGTCGCGGTCTACCGACGACGGATCAGCCATCGCATTGTCGGCAAGTTTGCGCGCCACCCCCAATGCCTCAGGATCGCGGGCATCGTGGCCGAGAGCGTTGAACACATGGGATCGCAGCGTCTTCTGCTCATCGCTATCTTCCGGCTTCGGCTCGTATCCCACCTCCTTTATCACCGGCTGCAAGAACTGTTCGAGCCACGCCCGATACCTGTCCCGGTCGCTGCCGCTAACCAGATAGTCGCCGATGTAGTTCAAACGTTCCAGAACGGCTTCGAGAACCGCGCGGTTGCGATCCGACTGCAATCCCTGGACGTAAGCGAGATAGTCCCCGACTGGTTCGCGGCCAACGCGCACCGAGGCCCAGATGTCGTTCTGCAGGGCAATTCGCTCGCCCGGTGTGAGCCGGGTTTCAGAATCCGCGGCCAGCGCCCGAACCGCGTCCGGCTGGTAGCCAACACGGTAGTATCCAGTCGCCCCCGCGTTCGCCAGTACCCATTTCGAGCAGCCAGGCAGGGTGAATGACTCCTCCTTCTTAGTCATCACTTCACACTTCGGCCGGGCGTCCGCAGACGCCGAACCCTTCATGCACACCGGAATCCGCCAGAGTTGATCGTTCGGCTCGCCGAACTTGATGCGATCGAAATAGTAGCGCTGCTCGGATAGCGTGACGGTGGTCGAATTCGCCGAGCACTGCGCCTTCACGTCAACCATGGGCTCGCCTGGCTGCTTCACCCAAGTCGGCATGATCTGATCGACCGGCTTCTTGGAGGTCTTCGCCTGCGTATCCCAGAAGTCCGCTGCGGTCGCGTTGGCGTATTGATGTTGCTTGATGTACGCATTTACGCCCGCGCGGAACGCGTCCTCGCCCAGATAAGCTTCCAGCATGCGCAGCACCGAGGCCGCCTTCCCGTACGCGATGCCGTCAAACAGTTCCTGAATCTGCGCCGGGGTTTCGGCCGCCTGATGAATGGGGCGAGTATTCGCCAGGGCATCGACATCCAGCGTAAAGCCGGTTTCGCTCACGGTATCGAGCGCCAGGTTCCACTCGGGCTTCCAAGCCTGGACCGGCTTGGTCGACATCCAGGTGGCAAAGCCTTCGTTCAACCAGATGTCATCCCACCACTTCATGGTCACCAGATCGCCGAACCATTGGTGCGCCATTTCGTGCGCGATCACATCCGCAATCATCTTCTTTAGGTCTACCGATCCCTGCTGCTCATCGATCAGCAGGATGGCTTCGCGGAAGGTGATGCAACCGGTATTCTCCATCGCGCCAGCGGAGAAATCCGGCAGTCCGATGAGGTCAAGTTTCCCGTACGGATACTTGACCGCAAAGTATTTGTCGTAATAAGCGAGAATGTGTTCGGCCGACTCCAGCGCGAACCTCCCCATGTCCTTTTTGCCAGCAACCGCGTAGACGCGGATGGGAATGCCGTCCTGCTCGCCTTCCACGTACTCGAAATTGCCCACCACCAGCGCGGCCAGATAGGATGACATCTTCGCTGTAGTTCCAAACTTCACAGTGTGTTTGTCGCCGGGCCCATCGCTGTCGGACACGATCTTCTGGTTGGAGATTGCGACCATCCCTTTGGGAACGACCGCCGTGATGTCGAAGGTGGCCTTGTAATCAGGCTCATCGAACGATGGATACGCACGGCGCGCATCTGTGGCCTCGAACTGCGTCGCGGCATACTTCCTGCCCTGATTGTCTTTGCCCAGATAAAATCCACGCATCTCATTGTTGAGCATGCCGGAATAGGCGATGTGCACGGTCGCGGGACCGGCAGGGAGCGGCCTCTCCACTGACAGGACAACCAGCTCCTGGTTTTTTTCCGGCGTAATCTTGGCCTTTTGCGTACTTCGATTGCTCGTGATGCTGACCTCGTGGAAATCGATATCGGCTGCGTTCAGCGTGATCTCCGACGTCGGCTTCAGTAAGTGAAGCGAGATCGTCTCCTCGCCCTCGAAGCTCGCCTTCTCGAGATCGGGCGTGAAGCTCAGCCGGTAGTTGTCGGGCCGTGCGGTTTCGGGCAGACGCTGCGCGGCCGCCAGCGAAAATGTCACCACCAGAAAGGTCAGTACCGCCAGAATGCGTTTCATGGTTTGTCCTCTGTGAGATTTGGGATCATGGGCAATCGTCGACTGAAAGACAAGGCTCGACACACGGCACGGTTCCCATGCCTTGATGGGTCAAGTGTGTCGTCATGAATGGTTCCAGGCGGCGAACTGCACATCAGGAAAGCTGTCTTGCCAGTTGAAACGATAATGCTCAAGTCGTAGCCGGACGGAAGCAATCCCGGGGCAAAGAGTTTTTCCTAACCCGGCGGCTCCAGGCCGGCCGATCCCGCCCACCCTTTACTATACTAGCAACTCTCGCTCCGAGATGGCCGGGGCCCCGATCCATCCGGTTCCTCGCGGGGGTTGAACGCCAGAGAAAGCGCGTGTGGGCGTGGCGCTATCCGGGTTAGCGCCGGCGAAACCTTGCCGCGGCTTGTGGCCTTGGTCGCGACCTCTGCAGGCTTCAACCGGCTGCGTTCATCGGGAAAGGCGGGAAAGGGGTGAAGAACGACTTTGATCGGCAGGGAGCCGGCCGAGGCCGGGCTCAAGGACGGACCAGACCCCTGCGAATGGCGTACCTCACGAGCCCGGCAGTCTCATGGATATTGAGTTTTTCCATGATGTGGGCCCTGTGGGTTTCAGCGGTCTTGATGCTGATGTGCATAAGTTCCGCGCTCTCCTTAGTGGTTTTGCCTTCGGCAACCAGCTGAAGCATCTGCCGCTCCCGCGGCGTGAGGGGGTCCTGCCCGACATCGGTTTTGGCGTGAAGGGCTTCGAACACGGCTTGGGAGAGTTCCGGGCTGACATAGGTGATTCCCCGCATGGCCTGGCGGATCGCTTGCAGCAGGTCTTCGGCTGCGTGCGTCTTGGTCACAAAGCCTTTAACGCCGAGACGCAGGCCCTCCAAAACATACTTGCTGTCGTCATGCATGCTTAGAAGGATGGCCTTCGTGGCAGGCGCCTGGCGGAGGATTTCCCTTGCCGCATCCAGGCCATTGAGGACGGGCATGGTAATATCCAGCACCACCACTTCCGGCTGCAGTTTCAGCGCAAGCGACACGGCCTCCTGGCCATTTTGCGCCTCTGCATGCACCTTAAAGCCTTCGCGCTCAAGGAATACCTTCATGCCATCGCGGACAATCTGATGGTCGTCAGCCAGCAAGACCTGGATCGGCATCGTATCGCTCCCAAGGTATTTTGACGTCTAAAGCAGTTCCTTTGCCTGGAGTCGACCGGATCTCACAACTGCCGCCAAGAACCTGCAAGCGCTCGTGGATGCCGAGCAGCCCGAGACCCTGGTGGTTCTTGTCCGAAGATACCGTGTCGTAATCGAATCCCTCGCCATCGTCTTCGATCGAACAGAAGATGAGGTTGTCGGCGCGCCCAAGCCGAACCTGGGCCGCACGGGCGTGGGCGTGCTTTGCCACGTTCTTGAGGGCCTCTTGAATGACGCGGTAAAGCGCCGTCTCGATCTTAGAGGAAACGCGTACCCATTCGGCGGCCTCGACCGTAATCCGCAAACCCGTCCGGCGGCAAATCGTCGATCGAAGGATCTCGAGGGCGGGCAATAGTCCCTGGTCTTCGAGCGCCCGTGGACGCAACTCGTGCGACAATGCGCGAAGCTGGTCCTCAATCTGATCGAGGACGCGCCGAACCTCCTGCAGCCGTTCACGCACATTGGCAGGCACCGCGCGGGCCACATCCTCGAGCTGGATATGCGCAGCCGCAAGCAGCTGGCCGGCATCATCGTGCAGGGCAAGGGCGATTCGCTTGACCTCGGCCTCGAGAGTCTCGTTCAAACGCTTGAGCGCGAGATTGGCTTCGCCATAAGCCCGGTTCGTCATCTCGTAAGGCGAAATCGCCTCGCGGAGGAATACGGCGGTGGCCTCGGCCACGCGCGCGCTCTCCTCAACCGAGGCGGTTCGTAAAGTGAAGGCCAGGGCAGCCTTTTGGTGCAGCTCGATCATCTCCAGAATGGATCGTCCTTCGCAAACGGCGCGGCGGCCCAGTTCATAGGCGCGATGCAGACAGCTCTCATCCAGCTGCTCGAGATAGGCCTCGAGCGCCACAACGTACATCCCTTCGAGTTCGCCGCTAAGACGCAGACTCGCTCTTGTGGACATATCGGGCTACCAGTACGAGGGCGTCGTCATTTCTGCGCCAGTGGTTCCGGATGATGTGCTCGGCGATTTCTTGCGGAGAATTGTTGGCATTCAAGCCGTCGGCAAACCCGCTGCGAATGCCGTCGGTGGCGAAAATCAGAGTGTCGCCGGTGCTTACGGGAACCACGGAGGCGGAAATGTGAGGCAAGGGTGCGCCCACCGTGCCCGCACGAAGAAGCAGCGACTCTTGCCGGGTGACGCCATAGGCCCTTCGCAGCAGCACGCCCGCGACGTTGCCGACGCCGAGCCATGTCATCGTGTCATCCGCCGGACTGAACCAGGCCATGCTCACAACGGCTCCCCGGGTCCCGTGAAGACGCTCGTGGCAGCGGCGAAGCAGCGAGATCAACGAGCGGGCTTCGCAGCCGCTGAAGACGCCGGCCGCCAGTTCCGCGGAATGCGCCGCGTCCTTGCCGTGGCCGATACCGTCGACAACCGCGAGAAGTGAGCCCTCGGGCAAGTTCTTAACAACGTAGCGGTCGCCGGATTCGCTCTCGCCGGGCAGGACCTCTTCCGCTGCACCCCATTCGATCACGGACATCGCAGAGGCGGTCCATTTCTTGACGGTTACTACGGTCCCCTGTCCCGGCTGGGATTCAATCTCAAATTCATCCATCAGCCGCCGTACACCGGGCAGGCCCAATCCCAGGCTTCTCGATGTGCTGTACCCATCCTGAAGGGTCTGCCGCACGTCACCGATTCCCGGCCCCTGGTCGCGCGCGATCACCACAATCCCATGTTTATCGGAATTCTTCACCAGCCGAACAATGATCTCTCCCTCCTTGGCATACATCACGATATTCCGCGCGAGCTCGGAGATCGCGGTAGCAATCAGGGTGAGGTCGGTCAAAGAAAAGCCCAAGGTCGAGGCCGCGGTGCGCCCGATCTGCCGCGCCCGGACGATGTCCAGATCCGATGCGATCGGGATGCAGGTTTGCGTCCTATTCCTCGAAGGCTTGTCTCCAGGACCGAGACTCGAGCCGGCCGCGATGCTGATAGGGTTCCGATCCTTGCTCACTCTAGCTACTCTCGTTGCAGACTCCTCGTTGTTAGAGAACGGCCCTCTGCGCCCGATCCCTTGATTTGTCGATCCAGGAATGCCAGGCCTTCTTCGAGGTCCAGGGCCGTGGCCACCCCAGCCAGATTGAGCCCCAGTTGCACCAAAGCGAATGCCACTTCGGGCTGGATTCCAACAATGACGGTTTCTGCTCCCCGCAACCGGATCATTTGTGCAATGTCGCGAAGCGTACGCGTGGCAAATGAGTCCATCACATCGAGAGCAGTCACATCGATGATCACGCCTCGCGAACGCAGCTTACCCACCACGAGCACAAGGCCATCCCGGAGCTGAACCAGGTCGGCATCGCTTAGGGCGGACTGGATCGTGGCGATGAGGTACTGGCCCTGTTTGAGAATCGGTACTTGCAAGAATCACTCCTAGGAGGCAGAGGATGCGCTGGTCAATTGCACGACGCGATAGCCCAGCGCCCGTTCCGCCTCCTCGATGCCTCCCTGGAGATCGCCGACCGTGTTCATCTTTCCGAGGTCGACGCCGATCGTGACCAGCGTCTGGGCAATCTCCGGCGATAGGCCGGTGATGATCACCGTGGCACCCAGCAGTCGGGCAGCCTCTACGGTCTGTACCAGGTGGTTGGCCACGGTGGCGTCCATTACCGGGACGCCGGTAATGTCGATCACTACCACCTTGGCGCGGTTGGTTCGAATTCCGCGCAGCAGTTGCTCGGTGAGCTGCCGGGCGCGCTGCGGATCAATGACTCCGATGATGGGCAAGATCAGCAGCCGCTCGCGGACCTGCAATACCGGGGTTGACAAAACCCGGATCGCCTCCTGCTGCTCACGAATGACGCGCTCGCGTTCCTGCACGAATCCGACTGCTACCGTGTTGGCGATGCGGTTGGCGGCCGGCTCGTAGGCGTCGAGAATACGCTCCAACACCGCAAAATCCGTCTGATACTTCGCGAACAACGAACGCGCCAGCACATCGCGCAGAAGCAGCACGATGCCAACGACTTCGTCGGTCTCTACCCCCCGCGGGATGATGCGCTCGGACAGGTTGCGGGCGTAGGCCTGCAGGGCCTCAAACGTTCCGCTTTCGAGCGCCTCGACGTAATTGTCATAGACCGCCGTGGCTTCGGCGAAGATTTCCTCCTGTCCCATCACGGTCAGCAATTTTGCCTCCGTGATGCGGCGGGCCCACTCCTCCCGGAGTTGAGTGCGGTTTTGGCGGAGGTGAGCTATGAGCTCGCGCAGGAGCTCGGAAATGGTGGGCGTACTCGGGGTGTTTCTGACCTGTGTGCCGACAGTCATCATAGGCCACCTCCAGCATTCAGAAGCCTTGTCGCCATTGAATTGACTCCTTTCGCTCAGGCTTTCCGCTTGGGGCAAAAGCGCCCGGAAAACGGTAGACCAAGATCCCAGCAAAACCCATTGGAATTCAGCTTAGATAATATAAACGTCGGAGTAGTCGTTTGGTTAATGGGAGGGCGGTAGCGGATTGGCGTAGCCTCCCCGCACCGGGGTTCCGTTGACAGACGTCACGTCGGGGGAGAGCGGAGGCGCCGTCAGCCCGTCAATATCAAGGTTTTAAGGTCTGGTCGAGTTCCACATCGAACACGCCCACGAACTGGCCAACCATCCCCAGCGATTCGTTCCGCAACCTCGTGACCGAGCCGCGAGCGGCACCACCAGCCTCCTGCACGAACCCTCAATGGCATTCGACGATTTTGCCACTTCAGTGCAGGAGCACCTCAGGGTTATCCACGCCTACGATGATGCCGTTCGTCCGCGCCGCGGCGGCGGGGGCGCTTAGGATGGGGAGAACGAGATGGCCATTCGGTGTTTCATTATCTTCTCTCCCATCGGTGTGCGCGCCTGGCAGCGCGCGGTTTGCGGACTTAAGTCCGGTTCGGCCAACTCAAAACTTGGGTGTCACTTGAATCCATTTTCGCCAAGGGAACCAGGACCCAAGCTTGCTCACCCAATCGGATTTCGAGGCTCAGGTTCTCGGGAACCTCGTGCTCGATATGGAACTCGCCGTATTGGTTGGTCGTGGTCCGGGTCAGCGTTCCGCCTCCGTTGACCAGGACCACGGAGAGATCGGCTGTGCTGCCCTTGTTCGCGTGAGCCAGCACTTGGCCGGTAAGACGCATCCGGCCACTTTCCTGCCCGACGTCAATCGAAAGGTCGATGATTGTTCTCTGATGTTGATAAGCCAGCTGTCTGGCGCCTGACAGGGTGCGCACACCCGCGGACAAGGGCTGTCGGAGGCTGTCAAAGATCAATCGGGCTACCGGCATGGCCCGTGGAGCCAGCTCACGGAAACGCGGGAAAGTCACACGCTCCTCTAACGTGGCCCACAGGTGGGGAAGCAAACGTTCCTGCGAAAGCTGAATCAAGTCGTGGCGCTCCATGAGCTCGAGCATCTGCCGGTCAGCACCCAGGCTGTTCAGCGCAAGTATGCGGCCCACCAGACTCGGGCGCATCTGTTCGATCGCGAGGATGGCCCTTTCTGCCTCGGCCTCCGAGCGGCCCAAGTCAATCACCACCGCATCAAACACCTTCCGCTGCAAAATGGCGGGCACCTCCTCTTTGTTCTGGACCGCGGTGCACGTCCAACCCATGGTGAGCAGGAAAGTGGATATCAAACCCTGAACCGATTGTTCCGCCCCGACGAGCAAGATTTTTCGTCGGTCGGCCGAGGGAACTTCGTTATTCATCAATAGCACCATCGCTTTGGACTGATTTTTTGCTGAATTCTTTCCCGTTGGTCAGGGCTTGCCCTGAGTTCTTGAAGATACATTCGGCGAAACCGGAGTTGGCGTAAATGGGGTAAACGATGTCTTTTTCTATCGGGAGAACCCTGTATGCGCCGAAACTAACTCCGGAGAACTGGGAGGAAGAGAGGCAACTCAACCCGCCTTTCGAATGTCCATCCGCCGGGTAGGAAGCCGCGGGTCGCGAAGCTCGGCCTTCTGCTGGAGAGGAAGTCTGTCCGACCAATCTCTAGTTTTGCAACTTTGCATACTCGGTTTTGGCTTGTTTCAAGATAGGAACGCCCGGGTCGGCGTCTTTCCAGAGCCTGAGGAAATCCTGGTACGCTGCACGGGCCTTGGCGGTGTCACCCTGTACGGCATAGGCGCGCGCCAATCCGAGGCGGGCCAGCGCCCCCCATGGAAAGTTCTGCACCACTCCCTGGTGGTCGATAAACTTCTGAAATTCTGCCGCAGCTGCGTTGCCATCGTGCAGCATGAGATAGGCTTGTCCTCGCAAATAGACGGGACATAGAAACACATTGACCTGTGTTGGTTGACCCAGTTCGATCGTGCTCGATGCCTGCAGTAGCTCGATTGCCCGCTTCGGGTCTTTGCGCTCTAGGGCGACCCCGGCCCGAATTGTAGGCAACCAATACCTCTGGACCAGCGTGCCCAAGGGGAATGCCTTATCGAGTTCGGCAGCCAGTTTCTCCGCCGCTGCCGTGTCGCCTGCTCCGGCCAAGACTAGTGCTGCGATGGCCCGAACGTCGCGGTTTGGCGCCAGCTTCAGCGCTGCGCCGACATTGGCCCGTGCCCGCGCACGATTGCCCGATTCCACCTCGCGCAGGCCGGCAGCTGCCTGATACATCGCAGCACTTTCCTTGGCGTCGTTGTGCTGGGCTGAATCCATTGCCCGCCGGGTCAGCTCGCGTGCCCTTTCTAACTTTCCGTACCAGGCCTCGGTGTCGGCTTGCACGGACAGCAGCCTGTCTTCCGCGCCCGGCTTGCCCTGGGCACTGGCCGACAACCTTGCCATCTGCGCTTTGTCGCCTTTCAAAAAAGCCAACGTATAGCGGTTGAATAGCATGTACTGTTTTTCAAGCTTGCGCTCCTCCGCCTGTTTGAACACTGTCTCCGCCTCTTCCAGACGGTTGAGGTTCATGTACTCGCCGCTAAGGTTGACATAGTTGTAGGCATCGTCCGGGTCCAGGCGAATCGCCTCCTTGGCTTCCTCCAATGCCTTTTCAAAATTCCCTAGAACGTCGGACACGAGTCCCAGGTATGAAACAGGCGCATCTTCGCCCGGGTAAGTTTGGAGCCACAGTTCGTAGACCTGTGCGGCCTTTTCGAGTTCTCCGGTCGTGAAGAAGTAGTAGTTTGCGTCGATGAGAAATCGCTCGCGTTCGCTCACCTTCCCCCGCAGCTCGAAAGCCTTGCGTCCATTGGCCGAGGCCCGGCCAACTTCGTTGAGGTTCATGTAGGCAATCGACATGGCCCGGTAAGCCATGGCGAAATTTGGGTCGAGTTCCACCGCCCGTTTGAAGAAGGGCAGGGCGGCCGTATTGCCCCTCGCATAGGCCATCTTACGTCCCAGACTGTAGGCTTTTAGCGCCTCCAAGGATGGCGTGGTGG
>Ga0123356_10008646_pt1 | contig 10102 bp, 6 predicted proteins | sample TergutEmb28metaG_2_FD_92546 | JGI IMG/M metagenome (GOLD analysis project Ga0123356, IMG submission 92546) | Embiratermes neotenicus P3 segment gut microbial communities from Petit-Saut dam, French Guiana - Emb289 P3 | ecosystem: Host-associated > Arthropoda: Insects > Digestive system > Gut ... | reverse complement strand
TTTTTTGTAAATAAAGAGTTACAAGAGTTACAAGTCTTGCGATTGAGGCTTCAGTCCGGACAACAATAATACATCAGATACCTTGGATTCCCAGCCCATTGACATGATGTGTACGCCTTGGCAGTATCTGCGGCACTCTTTAATAATACGAGCAACTATCTCAACGCCGGTGATACCGGCTTTAGTTTTTTCCTTATCCGCAGCAAGTTCGGCGATCATTTCAGGCGGGACATTTATACCTGCGATGTTGTTATTCAAAAATCTTGCCATCCCGGCGCTCTTCGGAATAATGACCCCCAGCATGACAGGTACATGAAATTGCTTTGCCTCTTCCATAAACCTCACAAACTTTTCAGGCTCAAAAACTGCTTGCGTTTGAAAAAATTCCGCCCCTGCTTCGATCTTCAGCTCCATTTTCGTGAGTTGCGCATCGATTGAGTCACTGCAAGGTGATACGACTGCGCCTTTTGCGAATTTTGGCTTTTCGCCGGTTAGTTCGTTTCCGGCAAGATCGAAGCCTTTTTCAAGCTGGCTCACAGCGTAAAGTAATGATACTGAGTCAAGGTCAAATACGGGTTTTGCTTGTGGTGTGTCGCCCATTCTGGTGTGATCTCCGGTGAGAAGAAGCAGATTGTCTATACCGAAATATGCCGCGCTGAGTATATCTGATTGCAGTGCAATCCTGTTACGGTCACGGCATGTGAGTTGAAATATAGGGGTAAAGCCCCTGTTTTGCAGAGCTTTGCATGTCGCGAGGGAACCCATGCGCATTATAGACGATTGGCAGTCGGTTACGTTTATTGCTGATACATCCTGCAAGTATTCATCCGCTGTACTTAACAGGTGGTCAAGATGATATCCCTTTGGAGGACTGATCTCAGCGCTGATTACAAATTCGTCCCGGTCAAAAAGTTCGGTTATTCTCATTGTTATTCTCCCTCTATACAGAAAAATTGCGTAAGTTAATCGCAGGGGGCGGGGACCCAGATAGCCCAAGTTTATTCAACCTCCTGTTGATACGCTCCCAGCCGCAGTCCATATCTTTGTCGACTTCGCATTTGCCGTTTTTTGCCCCGCCGCATTGCCCGTTAACCAAACTTTTCGAACAGGCTGTGATTGGGCAAATGCCGCCGGTGTTGTTCAGATGGCATTCACCGCATTGACTGCAGTCGTATTCGAGCGGCGTAAGCCCCTGATAGCCGGGCAGGGGATAGGTGTCGCAGGCGGCGAATACCGGCTTATCCACAAACCTCTCAGCAACGGTCTGCACACCGGCCCCGCAGGAGAATACCAAAACTGTATCGGCGGCAATAAACTTGTTAAAATACTTTTGAACCTGCAACTCAAGGTTAGTTGAGTTGCAGATATAATCGGTCACAATTACTGCCAGAGCAGTACCATTAGCCAATAACCCGGTTTGTACTGAGGCGGCTTCGATTTCAGGGAAATAAACCTCTTTACAGCCCTCACAGCTTATAATGAGTGTTTTTGACCCCGCGAGGGATAAGATATCGTCCATTGGTTTAAGTTGTGTAATCAACATAACAATCCCGTCCTCTGTTATCTCAGGTTTTCCTTACCAAGCTTTATAGCTTCCCTTATCGCGATTTTTGATGGGCATATATAATCGCAGCACCCGCATTCAATGCAATCCTTGATATCCTTTACTTTCATACTTTCCCAGTTTGCCTTACTTGCATACTGAGGATAGTACAAAGGGAGTAATTCCATTGGACAGGCGTCAACGCAGCGCCCGCACCTGATGCAAGGCGACGGTTCGGATATATCAGGAGCGACAGCTATGATACCGTTAGTGCCCTTTATTACCGGCACGTTGAGATTGCAGGGTGTGAGACCCATCATAGGGCCTCCGAGCTTGATGACGGCGTCATCAGCAACGCCGCCGCAATAGTCTAGTATATCCTTTACAGAGGTTCCGATCTTAACTATGTAATTTCCCGGGTGCTTTACATTCTCGCCTGTTACGGTCACAACACGTTCAATGAGCGGTAAACCTTTTGTTACTGCGTCTGCGACGGCTTTGACCGTGCTGACGTTGCTCACGACTACGCCAACGTCAAGGGGCAAACCGCCGCTTGGTACGCTGCGGCCCAGGATATTTTTAATTAGCATTTTTTCCGCGCCCTGCGGGTACTTTACTTTTGCGGCGAAGACGTCAATCTCAGGAGCGTCGGCATTTTTCGATTTAAGCATATCTATGGCGTTTTGTCTATTGGCTTCAACTGCAATTATGCCCTTTTTTGCGCCTGTTGTCTTAAGCAGGATTTGAACCCCAAGGATTATGTCATTTGCATATTCGAGCATGACACGATGATCAGCCGTCAGCAGAGGTTCGCATTCGCAGCCGTTAATAATGACTGTGTCGATCGGGTTTTGCGGGTTAAGTTTAACCGAGGTTGGAAATGCGGCGCCACCCATGCCTACAACACCCTTTTCACGTATGAGCCCGATAATATCATCGACCGAAAGGTTGCGCCAGTTTTCACATGGTACTACAGTCTCGTGGAGTTCATTCTTACCGTCAGAGTCTATTACGACTGCAAGGATTTCCTGGTTTGTAACCGGATGCTGACGAGGCTCAACAGCGGTTACTATGCCGCTGACGCTTGAGTGGATTGCGCTGCTTATTCTTCCCGAAGCATTGCCTATTTTCTGGCCTGCCTTAACAGATTCTCCGGTAACAACAAGAGGAGTTGCACACGCGCCTATATGCTGTGACAAGGGGATGATAACCGTGTGCGGGGCAGGGAAGCGCTCAAGCGGCAGATGTTCGCTAAGGTGCTTGCGGTCAGACAAATGAAGCCCGCCGTAAAAGCCATCAAAGCGCTTTTCGCGTATCGATTTTACATGGCTGCTTATTAACTTGAAATTAACTTTAGAATAGTCCCTGAGTTGTACCGATGACCTTAGGGCGCCACCTGCGCGTTGTTGAGAGCTTAACCGTATATGTATATTACTCCAGGCGCAGTCCTTATCCCTGTCTACCTCACATTTTCCGTTCTCGGACCCGCCGCACTGCCCGTTCAGAAGGCTCTTTGAGCAGTCGGTAATTGGGCAGATACCGCCGGTGAAGTTAAGATAACACTGCCCGCAGGCTTCGCAGAGGCGTTTTGTCAATGCCATTGCGTGTCGGCCCCCAAGGCTGACTGAATCGCAGGCGGCATAAACAGGCAGCCCGGAGAGCTCCGCGACTGTCTGCACACCAAGTCCACAGGATATTACAAATATGTTCTCCGCCTGTTGCGGTAAGGCGGTTTTTAATAACTTGTCTGTCAGAGTTTTGTTACACAGGAAATCCACGCTGACAGAACCGGAAAGAGTTTTACCCTGACCGATTACGAACCCGGTAAACTCAGAGCGTTCTGGCTCGTCCCCGGCTTCGAACTCCTTGAAGCACTTATTACACGCAATGACAAACAAGTTATCCCTGCCCTCAAGAAGCGGGATAAGTTGCGCTTTTGCTTTTAATTCAAATTTGGTATAATCTTCCAAACCAGCACATCTCCCTGGATTTTTCCTGTGATTTCAAGGCTCCAAGGATTATAACACGAAGATTTTTCTTTGTCCAGCGATCCTATTTTTATCACTGTACATAAATGCATATATATGTTATTATACTGTTATCTGATCGGAATCGAGGGTATTTCGATGGCTAAGAAGAAGGGCAAAAAAAGAAACCCGCAAGCGCCGCAGCCTGAGGTTCGGCTGTCGCAGTGCATGATAGTTAAGAACGAGGAAAAAAACATTGAAAAAGCGCTCGGCTGGGCAAAGGATCTGGCATTTGAGCAAATTGTTGTAGATACCGGATCAACAGACCGTACAGTCGAGCTTGCAAAAAAACTTGGCGCAAAAGTATACCATTTTGAATGGATAAACGATTTTGGCGCCGCCAAGAATTTTGCAATTGAGCAGGCAATGGGCAACTGGATTGCGTTTCTTGACGCTGATGAGTATTTTTCTCCTTCTGACGCTGAAAAAATGATGGAGAACCTTAAGAAAATACATGCAAATCCGGCGTCCCGCGCCAAATGGTTTGCAGTAAACTGCCTATGGGCGCAGTTGGACGATTCCGGCAAAGCTTTTGCCATATTTGCACAAGAACGCGTATTTCGCAGCTTTATTCGCTATATCGGCAAGATCCATGAGCACCTTGACATGGACATCAGCCACCTCTATCGCGTGGATGATATTACGATAATGCATACAGGATATACTCAATCCGCTTATCAAGAAACACAAAAGGCGGAACGCAACATTGAGATGCTCAGGGTGGAGTTATCCGAGAAACCTAATGATCTGAACATAAAATCATACCTTGCTGACTCGCTTATCGTTAAGGGTGGTTTAGAAAACCATGCAGAAGCGGTGGCGTTATATAAACAGGTTATAAAGGGTGGGCCAGAAGTTCACCCTGTGCTTAAGAAAAAAGCTTATACAACGCTGATGGACAAATTCAAGGAGACCTCGGAACACTTGGAAGAATGTGAAGAAATATGTCGCAGTGCTATTTGTGATTTTCCAAATGATATTGACATTGAATACTATCTCGGGTTTATACTGCATAGAAGAAAAAAATTAGTTGAAGCCTGGGAGGTTTTTCTAAAATGTGAAGCAGATTTAGTCAAATCCTCTGCACTTGACGATTCGGTTGTTGTTTCAGTTAAACCGCAGGTGTTATTCATACAAATGGCGCTGGTGGCAGAGGGGCTGGAAAATGTTGAAGGCGTTATCCGATACTCCACAATGGTACTCAGAGAGGATAAAAGCTATGAGGGAATTTTAAAGCCCTATATTTGGATGCTGCTCAGGCATGGCACATCAGAAGATGATCTTCTCGGATTGCTGGCTCAACTATATGACTTGAAAAATCCAAAAGACTTAATGCTGGTTTGCCGCGCGGCAAAGAATTGCGGTGCGATTTCGCTTGCGCGCAGGCTTCTGGTCATGACACAGGAAACGATTGGGAAAGTTGAAAGTTGAAAGTTGAAAGTTGAAAATTGCACGATAGAAAATCACAAGTTAAAGTTGAAAATTGAAAACTAAGGATGTATGTCAATGAAAGATATTAGCCGTGTTGCGGAGTATGGTAATGATAGTATAAGCGCGTTAAAAGGCGCCGATCGTGTCAGAAAACGGCCTGGTGTGATTTTTGGGTCAGATGGGATTGAGGGTTGCCAGCAAGCAGTATTTGAGATATTATCTAATTCGATAGATGAGGCGCGTGAAGGGTTCGGAAAGACGATTACAGTTACTCGTTTAGAGGGTTGTATATTCGAGGTGGAGGATTTAGGCCGGGGTTGCCCTGTCGGATGGAATCAGGCTGAGAACAGATACAACTGGGAGTTGGTATTTTGCGAACTGTATGCAGGCGGAAAATACCGAAACGACGAGGGCGAGAACTATGAGTTTTCATTGGGGCTTAACGGGCTTGGTTCATGCGCGACCCAGTATTCTTCGGAATTCATGGACGTAACAATTTACCGCGAAGGTTATAAATATAACCTCCGCTTTGAAAAAGGTGAAAATATCGGTGGTTTGAAATCTGAAAAGTTTTCAGGGAGACGGACGGGAACGATAATCAGATGGAAACCGGATTTAGAAGTGTTTACTGATATTGCTGTTCCGGGGGAATACTTTATTGACATACTTAAACGTCAGGCGGTGGTCAATGCAGGAGTAACCTTCCGATTTAAAAACCAGGTTGGCGACAAATTTGAAACGACGGACTTTCTGTATGATAACGGGATCCTCGATTACGTTACCGAAATCAGTGGCGAGGATTCGCTGACTCAGCCTGTGTTTATTGAGGCGCAGAGGCGCGGGCGCGACAGGGAGGACAAAGCGGAGTACAAAGTTAAGCTGTCAGCGGCGCTATGTTTTTCGAACAGGGTAAACCTCATCGAGTATTACCACAATTCCTCATGGCTCGAACATGGAGGTTCGCCGGAAAAGGCGGCGCGCAGCGCTTTTGTGGCTGAGATCGACGCGTACCTGCGTAAAAATAATAAATATCAAAAAAACGAGAGCAAACTGACATTCACAGATGTTCAGGATAGCCTGATATTGGTTACGAACTGTTTTTCAACGCAGACTTCGTTTGAAAACCAAACCAAAAAGGCTATCAACAATAAGTTTGTGCAAGAGGCGATGACCGAGTTCCTCCGCAGCCAGCTCGAGGTCTATTTCATTGAGAACAAAGCTGAAGCGGATAAAATTGCGGAACAAGTGCTGATTAACAAGCGCAGCCGTGAAACTGCGGAAAAAGCGCGCCTGAACATAAAAAAGAAATTATCAGGCGGGCTGGATATTATGAACCGCGTCCAGAAATTTGTAGACTGCAGGACTAAGGACGTGTCAAAGCGTGAAATATACATAGTCGAGGGCGACAGTGCACTAGGCGCGTGCAAACTCAGCCGCGACGCGGAGTTTCAGGGGATAATACCCGTACGCGGCAAGCCCCTAAACTGCCTTAAAGCAGACTATGGCAAGATTTTCGCAAATGATATTATAACCGATATCATTAAAGTGCTGGGCTGCGGTGTAGAGTTGCAAAGCAGGCATTCGAAAGACTTAAGCGTATTCGATTTGAGCGCGTTGCGCTGGAAACGCGTAATAATCTGCACCGACGCGGACGTCGACGGGTTTCAGATACGCACACTTATACTTACGATGTTATACCGTCTTGTGCCGACATTGATTGAAGAGGGGCTGGTGTACATAGCCGAATCTCCGCTGTTTGAAATTGAATGCAAGGGCAAAACATATTTTGCGTATTCTGAGCGCGAAAAGACGGAGACCATAGCGCGTTTTGGCGGGGCGAAACACACGATAAGCCGGTCAAAAGGCTTGGGTGAAAACGACCCTGATATGATGTGGCTGACTACGATGAACCCGGAAACCAGGCGGCTTATAAAAGTTATGCCTGACGACGCAGCCGCGACAGCCGATGCGTTCGATTTGCTGCTTGGCAACAATTTAGCGGGCAGGAAAGAGTTTATATCAGAAAATGGGTATAAATATTTAGATATGGCGGATGTGTCTTGACAATTGATAATCGACTACAATTCATTTGAGATGAAGTATTATTGTTTAGGGGGTTTTTATATGAAAAAGTTGCTGTTTTTTTGTCTTTGTATTACTTTGATACTTTCCGTTTTTTGTCCGCTGATGGGTTTGGCGGAGCCTGGGGAGGTTCCTGTGGAACCGATTTCCGAATACTACCCTGATGATACTTTTTGGGGTGAGTGGGGTTATGAAACCGTTGAAGAATTCATGGAATGGGTTGCGGGAAATTCCTGGCGTGAATACAAAGACAATGATCCTTTTTGGAAGGTTTGGTATTCAGATTCGCAGGAAGATTTTATGAGATGGAACGATGTGGACGAAGAGGAGTACCAGATCCTTGAAGAAGCATGGCAAAAGGCGAGGGATAAAGCCCTCGAGGAAGTCAAACGGCGCCAAATGGAGGAACTGGAAGAACTTGGCGGAACGCCGGGTATAATAAATGTAATGTATAATGGCAGTTTTATCAAATTCACAGGCGCCACACCTGAGATTATTGATGGCTCAACATTTGTACCGGCAAAAGTATTTTTCGAATTTTTAGGCGCCACTGTTGTTTATAACGCATTGACCCGTGAAATAACGGCTGAAACTGAGGATTGGAGCGTAGGTTTTGTAATCGGACGGGATACGATGAGCATTACTGAAGGGGACGGGGCGCCCCATGAGTTGCCGATTGATGTCTCGCCATATATCAAAAATGGTGTTTCATATATACCGGTACGAGCCGTTGCTGAGCATTTGGGTTTGGATGTCTACTGGGACAAGACATTTCGCGCGGTGGTAGTCCTTGATTCGAAGGAAATAATCGAGGAAATCGACAAGGATTTTACCGTAGTAAACAGCTTATTGAAGATGTCTCTTAACCAAACACCTGACGATGAAGCAACATATAAAACCGTGCTCGATATGCTTATATCAATAACACAGTTTGATTCCCTTGATGGCGACAAAACATCAGATGCGGGCGCGAACATAACAGTTATTACCGATGGGTTGAATTTTTATTTAACCGGAGTTATCGATGTTTCAGCTTTGTATAAAATGATAATTTATGAGTGGTCATATTCATACAATGCATACGATGATGAGGAACTGGAAGAGATGGACGCGATAGCAGAAATGCTTCGGGATGTAACAGGTGAACTTATATTCAACTACGATGAGGGTATGCTATATATAAAGGTGCCAATCCTAAGCGAGGCTATTCCGGAACTCCCAAAAGATGCGTGGATAGCAATCAGCGGTTTAGACGACTATATCAACGGCGTATCCCTTAACGAACTTATTACGCAACTGGGGGTTGAAGCCTTTGCAGACGGAGCAAGCGTGGGAACAATTCTCTATGCAGACGCGGTCTCAAACAGCACCTACTATGACTATGACTATGACTATGACTATAACTACGACTACAGCTACGATTATAGCGATTATTATTCATATTATTCATACTTTCCTATTTCTTACAGGGCGTTTTATATATACGCAAAAGCTTTTTCAACTGCGGAGTATACAAAAGCATTAATTGGCGATGATAAGTTTGTTAGGAGCAGCGATGACTATACACTCACACTGACATACGAAGAACTCCTGGCCATACAAGAGGAGTACGACGAAGATTCGTATATCAGGGAGTTTGACCTAAAGATAAAAATTATGACAAAAGACGATGAAATTACAGGTATTAGCGGAGGGTTCGTTTACCGCAGCGATACATATTATAGTTACAGCGATACAAGGTATACCTGTGAATTTGATATATCTCAGAAAGAAATTCAATTCAGCCTTGAAATCCATGAGAGAAATAGCATTAAGATACTAATTGAAGCCAATTCGAAAACTGCGGAAACAGACACGACTATACCAAGCGAGCCACCGGAAGGGGACGAAATCATCCCATTTGAAGACCTTCTTGGCGATTATTGGGGATACTATCCCGACTTCGATTCTGTAGTGCCGTTATTGAGTTTCCTATAACTTTCCACTTTCAGCTTTCAATTTTCAACTTTTCACGGGGGGCAAAATGCCTAAGAAGAAAAAAGATGAAACAAAAAAACAGAATAACCCAAACGTAGCAGGTTTGCGTGCGAAGGTGCTTGAGCAGCCAATAACCGATACGCTTGAGCTCAATTACATGCCGTATGCTATGAGCGTTATTATCTCCCGTGCTATTCCTGAGATCGACGGGTTTAAGCCGTCCCACAGAAAACTGCTGTATACTATGTATAAAATGGGGCTGCTGACAGGATCGCGCACAAAATCCGCAAACATAGTCGGTCAAACTATGCGCCTTAACCCGCACGGCGACGCCGCTATATATGATACGCTTGTACGTTTGTCCAAAGGATACGGCGCTTTGTTGACGCCTTTTATTGACTCAAAGGGCAATTTTGGTAAAGTGTTTTCTCGGGACATGGCTTGCGCCGCGTCGCGTTATACGGAAGCAAAGCTCGCGCCCATATGCGCAGAAATGTTCCGCGAAATTGACCGGGATACAGTCGATTTTATTGATAATTACGACGGGACGCTTACGGAGCCAAGGCTCCTTCCGACGACATTCCCAAATGTACTGGTCAGCGCGAATACAGGTATAGCCGTCGGTATGGCGAGCAGTATTTGCGGATTCAACCTTGAAGAGGTTTGCCGAGCGGCTATAGAATACATAGACGACCCTGAGTGTAATCTCATATATACTTTGAAGGCGCCTGATTTCCCGACTGGCGGCGAACTGATATATAATGCCGCTGAACTTGATGCGTTATACAATACGGGACGAGGCAGCGTTAAGATCAGAGCCCGTTGGCGATACATCAAGGACGGAAACCTTATCGAGATCACAGAAATACCTTATTCGACTACGGCGGAGGCGATCATTGACAAGGTAGCGGAGTTGATGAAGTCAAACAAGCTGCGCGATATATCAGATATGCGCGATGAAACGGACCTCTCGGGCCTTAAGCTGACGATCGACCTCAAACGCGGGGTCGAGCCGGAAAAGTTAATGGCGAGGCTTTTCAAG
>Ga0123356_10008645_pt1 | contig 10102 bp, 6 predicted proteins | sample TergutEmb28metaG_2_FD_92546 | JGI IMG/M metagenome (GOLD analysis project Ga0123356, IMG submission 92546) | Embiratermes neotenicus P3 segment gut microbial communities from Petit-Saut dam, French Guiana - Emb289 P3 | ecosystem: Host-associated > Arthropoda: Insects > Digestive system > Gut ... | reverse complement strand
TGATCTCGCCACGTTCCAACTTCGTCAGAATCTCCGTCCGCCCCATCTTCTTCCCCGCCTTTGTATCGAGCAGCTCATTGACCAAATCCAGCCGCTTACAAACCGTCGGATACGAAATCCCCAATTCCTTCTCGACTTCGCGGATATTCCCTCTGCACCGCAAAAAAACCAGCACAAACTCCTGCAAATCCGCAGGCAACCGCATCAACCCCGCCAGCGTCAACTCCGTCTCAATCTTCGTCTCACACGCGCAACACGACAATCGACTGATCACCAGCTCCCCCGCACAGATCGGACATCGCGAAATCACATTCTTCATGCCGCTCCCGAATTGAATTATTTAAACAATAACTTGAATTCTTTAAGTTGTCAATTAAATAATTCAATTAAAGGGCGTGAGCTCCGGTGTGAATGAATTTCGTGCCATTGGGCAATACCCGCAGTTGTCCTATATACTTCTGACTTCTGACTCCTTTTCTCAGGTGCTACATGAAACTCTCGCTCACCACCCTCGGCTGTCCCGCGTGGGATCTCGATACGCTGCTGACCAACACAAAAAAGTTCGGCTTCGACGGTATCGACTTCCGCGGCCTTCGCGGAATCCTCGACATCACACAAATCCCCGAATTCAACGCCGAACTCCCCCAAACCATCCGCAAAATCCAAAACGCCGGCGTCGAAATCTTCGGCTACTCCTCGGGCATCAGCATCTGCCAGGACGACCGACACGACCGCAACCTCGACGAAGCCAAACGCGTCATCGAACTCTGCCAAGCCCTCAATGCCAAAAACATCCGCGTCTTCGGCTACGGCGACCTCGACAACACACCTCGCTCCGAGCTCGTCAAAATCGGCGCGAACATGATGCACGAAATCCTCGCACTCCCCAACGCCAAAACTCTCTCCTGGAACTTCGAAACCCACGACCATTGGATCCTCGGCTCCGACACCAAACTCATCCTCGACGCAATCCCCTCCGAAAACTTCGCTGCCATCTGGGACACCGGCGGCCTCATGACCCGCAAAGAAACCCCACTCCAAACCTACTCCGCACTCGCCCCCCGCATCCGCTACATCCACCTCAAAGACGCCATCTACACACCCGCCGACCCAACAGCCAGCAAAGGCGAGTTCGGCAACGGCTCGGGCTGGCGAGACGTCTTTGCCGGCGAAGGCGAACTCCCACTCGCACAATGTATTACCATCCTCAAACAAAACGCCTACACCGGATGGCTACTCTACGAGTACGAAAAACATTGGCAACCCTCCCTCCCCGACCCCGAAATCGCCTTCCCAAAATTCATCCAATGGATCAAACCCCTGATCGCGTGACCCCCCCAAAACAGAGCTGCAATCGTAAGATTGCAGTGGGGGGGGAATGGGGGGAGGAGAGCGGCGCAGCCACGACTGCAATCTTACGATTGCAGCTCTGATGAATTCGCCAATCGTCCCCATCACTGGTGATAAAAAATGACCGCCATTTGCAAACTCCCACTCCTCCTCCTTTCCGCCGCGATATTCACCGCCGCGACCACGGAGCCCGCCATGAAACCACTCGCCACCAAATCCTACGACGCCGCTACCCTCGCCAAGAACTTCCCGCTCGCCTTCAAGCACCCCAACAAGCAACTCGCCTACGATCTTGCCTGCCCAAAAAACGCTACCCACACCGGCACTCTCACCTACTCCCGCTGGACCACCCAACCACTCCCCAAAAAACTCCCCGACAAAATTCCTGCCACCGAAACCCGTCAAAACTTCTTCACCTACGACCCCCAAAAAGACAAAACCACCACCGAATGGCACCTCAACTTCGCTCACAGCGACCTGTTCCTTTTCTATGCCTCGCCCCTGCTTGCACAGGACGAACTGCAGGTCGCCGAGCATCCCATTCTCGCCCACCTCCGCGAAGCTCTCCTGCACGACAAACTCTCCACCCGCACCGTTGATTCAAACAAGCCCACGCCGATCCTGATCCAAAATGTCCAACGTCGCATCAAACTCCACGGCCTCTACGGCAACGCCTTCGCCAAGGCCACCCCCGACGCCGTTCACCGCGCGCTCACCACCCTCGATCCACCCACCTTCTCCAACATCATCGCCATTGCTGCCCCCGCCCATGGCAAAGGCAACTACACGGCCGACCAAATCCGCCAAATCCTCACCACCGCCACCACTGCTTTTGCCGCGGCAAAAATACAATCATCCGAGCCGCGACCATCAGGGAGCGACGGGGCGGCAGCCAACCTGTCGCCCCCTGATGGTCGCGGCTCGGATGCTCTCCCCACCATCACCATCCACACCGGCTTCTGGGGCTGCGGAGCCTTCGGCAACAACCGACAACTCATCACCATCTGCCAACTCCTCGCCGCACGACTCGCCCAAACCGACACCCTCATCTACCACACCGTCGACGCCATCGGCCTCGCCGACTACCAGGCCGCCGAGAAAATCCTCAACAATCTCCTCACCCAATCGACCGAAACCGAAAAGCTCATCACGCTCATCGAAGCCCACCACTTCCGCTGGGGTCAATCCGACGGCAACTAATCTGACGTAAGTTCGACGTAAGAAAGAATAAAAGTTACAAAGCGAAAAGGAGCACCACTGCGGTAGCGCGGTGGGGGTGGGCGATTGAGGGTTATCTGCCGCGTTTTTCTTCGAGCATGCTCTTGAGGATTTTGAGCGCTTCCCATGCCTGCATCGGGCTCATGCGGTCCATGTCGAAGGCGCGGAGTTGGCTGATCGCTTGCTGGTCGATCGGGTCGAACATGTTGATTTGTGGGGCGGCGGTGGTGGCCGAGGCGCGGGGGCGGCTACTCTTACTGACATGCACGGCGAGCTGGTTCATCAGTTGGCGAGCACGGGTGATGACGCTGCGGGGGACGCCGGCGAGGCGGGCGACGTGGATGCCGTAACTTTTGCCGGCTTGGCCGGGGACGATCCGGTGCATGAAGAAGACCTGGTCCTCGGATTCGTGGACCAGCACATTATAGTTGGCGACGGCGTTGCTGGTCTCGGCGAGTTCGGTGAGCTCGTGGTAGTGGGTCGCGAAGAGCGTGCGGGCTTTGGTGGTCCCGGCAAGGAATTCAGCAATTGCCCACGCAAGCGCCAAACCGTCAAGCGTGCTGGTGCCGCGACCGATCTCGTCGAGGATCACCAGCGAATTGGCCGTGGCGTGGTGGAGGATGTTGGCGGTCTCGGTCATCTCGACCATGAACGTCGATTGGCCCTGCGCAAGGTCGTCGGATGCGCCGACGCGGGTGAAGATGCGATCGACGATGCCGATGGTGGCGGACTTGGCGGGGATGAATGAGCCGGACTGGGCCATCAGCACCAGCAACGCGACCTGGCGGATGTAGGTCGATTTACCAGCCATGTTCGGGCCGGTGATGAGGTGGAGCGTCGCAGATGATTCAAGCCCAGGGACTGCAGTCCCTGGGCTTTTTTGGAGAGTGACGCCAAACGTCGTATCGTTGGGCACAAACTTTTCACCAAGCATCTGCTCAACAACAGGATGGCGACCGTCGATAAGGATCAGTTCGTTGCCGGTGGTCATCGTCGGGCGACAATAGCGGCGAGTGCGGGCGAGGTGGGCGAGTCCGCAGAAAACATCGAGCGATGCGGCGGCGAACGCAAGGCGATGCAGATCGTTCACACGAGCGGCAAGCTGGGCGCGGGTCTGCTCGAAAAGCTCCTGCTCCAACGCAAGACCACGCTCCTGGGCGGTCAGGATGTCGCTCTCATATTGCTTGAGCTCCGGCGTGATGTAACGCTCGGCATTCTTGACGGTGGACCTGCGGACAAAGTCGGCGGGAATCTTGTTGCTGTGTGCGTGGGTAACCTCAATATAAAAACCCGCGACCTTGTTGTAAGCGACCTTGAGCGTGGGGATTCCGGAACTTTGGATAAGGTTGGCCTGGTATGCGGCGAGGAACGAGCGCGAGTCTTTCTGCAGGGCTCGTAGCCGATCGAGCTCGGCATGGAATCCGTCTCGGATCACGCCGCCGTCGCGGAGGTTCGAGGCAGGCTCGTCGAGGATGGCGGTGCGGATGGCGGACTCAATCTCCGTAGCAGCGGGAATCAGGGCGATCAGCTCTGACCAGTGGTCCGTTTTACAAACGGCATTTTTCAGCACGTCCGCCGCGTTGGTGAGCGTCCGCAAACTCCGGGCAAGGGCGACGAGATCTCGTGGACTCCCACGGCGGCAGCAGATGCGGGCGGTGATGCGTTCGACGTCGGAGCAGTCCGCGAGGGCTTCGCGGACTCGGGCGAGAATCTCTTCGCTGCCGACGAGTTGCTCAATCGCATCCTGCCGCCGATGGATCTCGGCAAGGTCGCGGAGTGGATAGCAGAGCCATTCTCGCAGCAATCGCGAGCCCATCGGCGTCTTCGTGCGGTCGATCGCGTTGACGAGTGAACCGTCGATCGCGTTCCCGCGAATTGTGCGAAGGACCTCCAAGCTACGCAAACTCGTCGGGTCAATCGTCAGGTGATTCTGCCGCTGAAAACTTCGCGGCGGCTGAAGATGCTCAAGCGCGGACTTCTGCGTATCGTGCAAATAAGCCACAATCGCACCGGCAGCCCGCAGCGAAAGGTCCTTCTCATTCGCATATCCCCAGCCTGCGAAGGTGCTGACCTGATAATGCTCCTTGAGCATCTTGACGGCATGATGCGCATCGAGCTGCCACGCCGGCCTGCCCGACGCGGCGGCACCGAGCTGCTGGCAGAGTTGGTCAACCCATGCGGGCGGACGATGATCCGCTCCCTCCGCAAAAATCAGCTCACGCGGACGGATGCGGGCGAGTTCATCGAGGCACGCAGCCATCGAACCAACAAACGTCAAAAACTTCCCCGTCGATAATTCGCACCACGCCAGAGCGGCGAGATCGTTTCCCGTGCGACCCGCGTCGACGCAGTCGGCGGGCTTTTCGGCGATTGTCATCGCCGCCAAAAAATTCTCCTCCCGACCGTCAAGCATCGCCTCCTCGGTCAACGTCCCCGGCGTCACCACGCGCGTGACCTCTCGCTTGATCAGACCCTTCGCGGTCTTCGGGTCCTCCATCTGTTCACAGATCGCAACCTTATGACCAGCCGCAATCATGCGATGCAAATAACTCTCCACCGCATGGTACGGCACTCCCGCCATCGGAATCGGATTCTCCCCCTTGCTCCGACTCGTTAGCGCCACCCCCAAAACCCGCGCAACCGTTCGAGCATCCTCATAAAAGCACTCATAAAAATCCCCCATCCGAAAGAACAGCACCGCGTCAGGGTACTGCCCCTTGTACTGCTGATACTGCCGCATCGCCGGCGTCAGCATGGCTGGATCAATATTATGAATGGAATCGTCAGAGTAAGTCATGGCCGAGAGTATACGGTCGGCGACGGATTCGTAAAATGCATGCGTCAGCCCCGGTTCTGCGGGTGCATGGCGTTTTAGGCGGGGCAAGTCGTTAAGTCGTCAAATCGTCAAGTCGATTTGACGGTTTAACGACTTGACGATTTAACGATTTAACGACTCCACGGCAACTGGCCGCCTAAACGTCATGCACCCACGCCCGCCTAATGCCCGGCTCCGCCGGGAGCTGACGGGCTTTTTTTGGTTATAATGTGAAAAATTGCCGATAAGATTGTATCGAATAACAGGAGCTCATCGCATGGCAAACGAACTGCTGGTGCAGAAATACAAAGACGTGACCGTCATCGACTTCCAGAACGTCGCGGTGCTCGATTCGGCGAACATCGAATCGCTGGGACAGAACCTGCTCGAACTGGTAGAAAAACAGGATCAGCGAAAAGTCATCCTCGAATTCTCCGGCGTCAAATTCATGTCCTCCCAGGCGCTGGGCGTACTCCTGCAGCTCAAGAAAGCAATGGACCCCGTCAAGGGCGTCATCATCATCGTCGGGATTCGGCCAGAGCTGCATAAAGTCTTCAAAATCACCAGCCTGGAGAAACTCTTCACGTTCCATAACAACCTGGACAAGGCACTCGCGAGCTTCGGCGTGTTCATTCCGCGTCAATAACAAGCTATAATGATGGCATGAGAGCCAAACCCGGAATTCGAAAAAAGCCGCCTGTTCAGCTGCCTGTTGTGGAGCGAGCCGACCCACAGAAACTGCAACTCGCTCATTATCCGCATCCCGCGCTCAAAAAGATCGCCAAGCCCGTCGAGCAATTCGACGAATGGCTCGTCGCCGTCGTCGAACGGATGAAAGATCTGATGGTCGAACACAAAGGCGTCGGATTGGCTGCACCGCAGGTCGGACTCCCGCTACGACTCTTCGTCGCGTCGCCGGAAGGGAAGCGAGACGAAGCGGTTGCGTTCATTAACCCGGCGATTTCGGATGAGCAGGGTTCGGCGGAGAGCGAGGAGGGATGCCTTTCATTGCCGGAGATTCGGATTCAGGCGGAGCGGTTTAAGGCGGTTCGGGTTGAGGCGATGGATGTGGCGGGCCAGGCGTTTGTGGTCGATGCGAAAGATTTTGCGGCCCGCGTGCTCCAGCACGAGAACGATCACCTCGACGGCATCCTTCTGCTGGATCGGATGAGCCCCATCGCCAAACTCGCCAATCGCCGAAAGATCAAAGAGCTCGAAGAAAAAGCGGCGAAGTAAAAATCCGAAACTCGAAATTCGAATTAAATTCAAATGTTCGAATGTTCAAAACCCGTAGCGACCCCGCTTTGCGGGGTGTACGTTTCGGTCATTCGAACATTTGAATTTGATTCGAATTTCGAGTTTCGAGTTTTGGATTTCCAAAGAGCGGAAGTTGGTCACCGTTTTTGAGGGGGCGTCGGAAATGTGCGGTGGTGAGGGGGGAGAAGGGTTTGTTGAGGCCGAGGCGTCTGGCGTGGAGTTTGAACATTTGGCGGAGCTGGTCGGTCCAGAGGTCTTTGGTGTGGGGGGGGTGATGGCGGTTGTTGAGGTTGTTGCCGCGGATGGAGCGGAGGCGGTTGAGGATTTTTTCTTTACGGTCGGGGAAATGCATGTCGAGCCAGTTGGCGAAGAGATCCTTCACGCCATAGGGCAGACGAACCGTGTCGAATCCCGCCGAATGAGCGCCGACCTCTTTGATGGCTTCGAGAATCCTGGGGATCTCGTGATCGGTCAGCGCCGGAATGATCGGCGCAACGAGCACGTTGACAGGAATGCCGACGGATGTGAGTTTGCGGACCGCGTCGAGTCGGTAGGCGGGCGAGCTGGTGCGAGGTTCCATGATCTGTGTGAGGTGCGGATCGAGCGTGGTTATCGAGATGCAGATGTGGAGGCATTGGAATGCGTTGAGTTGTGTGAGGATGTCGAGGTCGCGTGTGATCAGGTGGTTCTTGGTGGTGATGCAGACGGGGTTGCGGAAGTCGAGGAGTACTTCGAGGCAGCGTCTTGTGAGTTTGAGCTTGCGTTCGATGGGCTGATAGCAGTCTGTGACGCCGGAGCAGCCGATGTTCTGTGGTTTCCATTTTGGCGCGGCAAGCGATTTGCGTAGGAGTTCGGGCGCGTTGTGCTTGACGAGTATTTTGGTTTCGAAGTCGAGGCCGGAGGAGAGAGCCAGGTATTCGTGTGTGGGTCGTGCGAAGCAGTAGATGCATCCGTGCTCGCAGCCGCGGTAGTGGTTGATCGAGGCGGTAAATGGTGCGAAGCAGCCGTCGTTGGTGGCGATGATGTTCCTGGTGCGATCAGGAATAAACTGCGTCAGCGGATGACTCTTGGGAGCATCATAATCAGGATCGTCCACAGCGAACGGCGACTGCGGATCGGGGTCCGGCGCATGACAGGTACGCTCGAAACGATTCGGTAAACTCAACGGCGTCCCACGCCCCTGGATAAATAGTTTCGCGTCAGTCATCAATCACGCTCCGGCAGGAGTCCCAGTGTAACGTCAGTTCAACGCAAGCACCACAACGCGCCACCCCCCGTTTAGCTGCGAGCCGACAGGCGAGCGCTCGGACACACACATGTTAAAATAGGCAAAGTCGCCCCTTGCAATGGCGAGCCAAAATGCAAAAAAGCGGCAAAAAAGTGTACGGACCCCACCAATTGGCGGGTAGACGGTCCATTACGACCTCGCTATAAAAAAAAAGTCTCGAAATGCAGGGAACTTTTTTATCAAGGATAACGTTATGCCGCGAAAAGCCAGAAGCATCCGCAAGCCTCGATCAGCCCGCCAATACCAGCACATGTTGGAGACGCTCGAAGTTCGAACGTTGCTCTCGTCGGATCCGGGGTTTTCGCAGATTTTGGCCCCCAACACTGGCCGGTTGCCGCAGTCGGCATCCGCCATGTTCGTTTCTCCTTTCAGCCGAATTCCCCCCCTCTCCCCCATCGGCATGGCCGCCAATCCGTCCGTGCCGCCGATTTTAGGTCCCTGCTATCCGAACCAGATCGTCGCAGGGAGTATCGGTTCCTTTACCTGTCGGTCTTCCGAGCCGGTGCCTTTGGGTGCCGATGAGAAGACCTTGTTCTACCTGAACGGAGACGGAACACTCCATGCTCATAACGGCGCAACGCCAATCACATCTTCAGGCGTTACGTATGTCGATGGAATAATAGGCCAGGGGATCCATATTGGGTCGCAAGGATCCGTCCAATATGCGGCGGAAAATAATGTGAACCCTCAAGCAGGAACAATCGAGTTTTGGTATAAGCCGGATTACGACATCACGGCATCCAATGTCAACAAAAATCTGATTACCATCGGATCACCGCATGACTCGCGCAATACCATGGAAATCGTAATTGATGGCGCCTGCAACCTCGTCTCCTATTTTAATGATGGAACAAACATCGCGGGGGTCGGAACCAGCGCGACCGGCTTTGTTGCCGGGGAATGGTATTACATTGCCGTGACCTGGAGCGAAGATGGGGTTCAGCTATATGTGAATGGGAATCTTAAGAGTACCACTTCCAGCAATCCCGGTCTTGAACGATTCGGTTACGATACTCCGCCCATCATCACCCTTGGCGGATATTTTAACGATGATGGCGGCATCAGCGGTGCCCTCGACGAGCTTCGCATTTCCTCCGTTGCCCGGAGTGCCTCCGAAATTGACGCGGACTATAGGAAAGGACTTTCCACACCGGCATACAACGCACACGACTGGGAAAAATACGCCGCCGCCGTTGAGAACAACGGACTCATGGATAGCCACGTCACATGGACAGAAATCGACGGGGAACTGAGACTCACCAGCATTGATGCAAGTGACAGTGGTCTACGCGGCGAGCTTGATTTGTCCGGCTGTACGGCTCTGGAATATCTCAATTGCTCCTACAACCAATTGACGTCCCTGAACGTTTCCGACTGCACGGAATTGCGGTTTCTCCATTGCTCTGACAATCAATTGACGTCCCTGAACGTCTCCGAATGCACGGAATTGCGGTGGTTCGATTGCTCTTGGAATCAATTGACGTCGCTGAACATCTCCGGCTGCACGGAACTGCGGTGGCTTGATTGCCGCGGCAACCAATTGACGTCAGCGTCGCTGAAAATCTCCGGATGTACGGAATTGCAGTCGCTCAATTGCTCCTATAACCAATTGATGTTCCTGAACGTCTCCGACTGCACGGAACTGTGGCTGTTCGATTGCTCTTGGAATCAATTGACGTCCCTGAACGTCTCCGGTTGCACGACTCTGGAATATCTCAATTGCTCCTATAACCAATTGACATGTTCAACGCTGCCTCCGACCAGTGTCGTTACCCCCGATGACTACAGTTACTACAAGTATAGCCCACAAAATGACGTTTTCATCGCATCATCGCTTGCTCGTAACGCGACGTTGGACCTCTCCAGAGAGGCCGTCATCGATGGAACCGCGACCGTGTATACGTGGCATTACGCCAACGGAAACATCGTGGCCAAGAGCAGCTACACGGAGGTCGGCGGTAAATTCACCTTCACCGGCCTCAATGACGGCGACGTCATCTACTGCACGATGACCAATGCGAAGTTCCCGGAATTGATGCTGGAAACGACGCAGGTCACGATCGGAGTCCGCCTCCCAGGCGACGCCAACGGCGACGGTATCGTTGACCTCGCCGACCTGGCCATTCTCGCCAGGAACTGGAAAAAACCCGGCACCTGGGCCACCGGCGACTTCA
>Ga0123356_10008643_pt1 | contig 10103 bp, 10 predicted proteins | sample TergutEmb28metaG_2_FD_92546 | JGI IMG/M metagenome (GOLD analysis project Ga0123356, IMG submission 92546) | Embiratermes neotenicus P3 segment gut microbial communities from Petit-Saut dam, French Guiana - Emb289 P3 | ecosystem: Host-associated > Arthropoda: Insects > Digestive system > Gut ... | reverse complement strand
TGCCGAGCGTGCGGATCGATGCCGACCACTCGGACCTGCGTGGCATCGAGCCAATCGACCTCCGCCGGGCGATCGTGACCAGCGCCTCGGCCGCCGTCGTCGTCGTCTGAAGCTCAGCGCAGGGGCCCAGTGACCCTCTCCGCGGCCTGCAGCAGCGACCCGCTACGGACCAGCTGCGCGACCGCTTCGATCTCCGGCGAGACGTGGCGGTCGGGCCCCGGTCCGGCGACTGCGCGCCGGACCTCGGCGAGAACCGCCCCCGTCGCGGCGCCAGGCTGAAGCGGCTTGCGCAGGTCGAGCCCACGAGCCGCAGCCAGGATCTCGATCGCCAGAACCCGGGTCAGGCCGTCGACGGCCCGACGCAGCTTGCACCCCGCCGCCCATCCCATCGAGACGTGGTCCTCCTGCATCGCCGAGCTGGGGATCGAGTCGACGGAGGCGGGAACCGCGAGCCGTTTCAGCTCGGAGACGATCGCCGCCTGGGTGTACTGGGCGATCATCAAGCCAGAATCGACCCCGGGGTCGGCGGCGAGGAACGGCGGCAGCCCATGACTACGCGCCGGGTCGAGGAACCGGTCGGTCCGGCGCTCGGACATGCTGGCAACGTCGGCGGCCGCGACGGCCAGGAAGTCCAGCGCGTAGCCGACCGGGGCACCGTGGAAATTCCCATTCGACTCGATCCTCCCGTCGAGGGTGACGACGGGGTTATCGATTGCCGCGCCCAGCTCCCGCTCCGCGATCAGCCGGGCATGGGCCGCGGTATCCCGCGCCGCGCCGGACACCGCGGGCGCACATCGCAGCGAATAGGCGTCCTGGACGCGGGTGTCCTCCGGACCGCGGTGGCTGGCGACGATCGCGCTCCCGGCGAGCAATGCGCGAACGTTGGCGGCCGAGGCCATCTGACCCTGCTGGCCGCGCAGCTCGTGCAGGTCGGCGGCGAACACCGCATCGGTGCCGAGCAGCGCCTCGACGCTCATCGCCGTGGCGACGTCAGCGATCTTGAGCAGCCCGTCCAGGTCGTTCAGGGCGAGCACCAGCATCCCGAGCATCCCGTCGGTCCCGTTGATCAGCGCCAGCCCCTCCTTCTCCGCCAGCTCGAGCGGGGTCAGGCCGGCCTCGGCGAGGGCCTGCGCCGCCGGCATCGATCGGCTCGCCGAGTCCCGGACCTGCCCCTCGCCGATCAGGGCCAGCCCGCAGTGCGCAAGTGGGGCCAGATCGCCGGAGCAGCCAAGCGAGCCGTATTCGCGAACGACCGGCGTGATCCCGGCGCTGAGCAGGGCGCCATAGGCGGTCGCGGTCTCCTCGCGAACGCCGGTTCGACCCGTCGCTAGTGTCGACAGTCGCAGGAACATCAGGGCCCGCACCACCTCGCGGTCCACCTCCTCGCCGGTCGTTGCAGCGTGACTGCGGATCAGCGAGCGCTGTAGATCCGCTCGCAACGGCGGCGGGATGTGGCGTGTAGCGAGCGCTCCAAACCCGGTGGAGACACCGTAATGCGGGCGTGCATCCTCGGCCAGCGACTCGACCGTCCGCCGAGACGAGCGAATGCTCGCCAGCGCTTCGGGCGCGAGCTCCACTCCCCCTCCCTCACGAGCTACGGCGACGACATCTTCGAAGGTCGGAGCGCCGATTCCGACTACCACCGTTGTCTGATCCATGGCGTGCATTCAAGCCAACGGGCTCCCAAGCCGGTGACTGGGGCGACAGCTACGCCCATGCCGCTGTAATATAAGTTCGGCATGCAGCACGGGTCGGTGCCTGCCCGGAGCCGTCACCTCGACGACATCGCCGAGGCGTTGCCGCAGCGCGCGTCGGCCCTTACCAGGCTGTTCCTCGCACGGACCGACCTGCCGCTGTCGCGAACCGAGACCGCCGTCCTGCGGGCCGTGTTCACGCGGCCGCAGCGGATCACCGAGCTCGCCGCCGGTGAGGGCGTGACGCAGCCGGCGATCACCCGCGTCGTCAACCGGCTGGTCGACAACGGCTGGGTCACCCGCGACGGCCACCCGGGCGACGGACGGGTGGTGATGGTGAGGATCACGCCGGCGGGAAGGGAGCTGTTCGAAACGGTCCGGGCGGAGTACCGGGCGCTGGTCCACGAGGAGATGGCGGCGCTCGACGACGATGACATCGAGACGCTGGCCCGCGCGATCGACGTCCTCGACGAGCTGATCGGGCGGCTCCAGGACCGAGAGCGCTGAGAGGAGGAGAAGATGAGCGCGCACCAGATTCTGGGCGTCCTCGAGGATGGTGAGAGCCGGATGTGGGCGGCGTTTTGGCGTGCCTTGGAACTCGCCGAGACCGAACAGGCCCGCCTGACCCTCGCGAAGACCACCGATCCGGGCTGGCTGATGCGCTGGTTCGGTCCGGCGGCGTTGCAGTCGGCTGCGCTCCAGCCCGGTGACCCGGAGGGCTTGACCATGGCGAGCTATGCGCTTGCGCGGGTCGTCGAGTTTGTGCCGCCCGAGATCCCGGTCACCACGGTGCTGCTCGGCCACAGCACGGCAGCTTCGCTGCTGAGACTGATCCGCAGCGGGTCATTCGACCTCGTTGTCCTGACACCGCAGTTGGCCCACGACCGCAGGCTCAGACGCGAACTGCCGAAGCTCGGGATCGGCACCGCACTGACCTCGCAGCCCCACACCCAGCCCGACCCGATTGGAGCGCTTACGTGACAACGATCGCCGCCGTCAGAGGCCGCCTCCTGCACCACCGCGGCAACCCCGAGCACTACAAGTGGATCGCGCTGTCGAACACGACGCTCGGGATTCTGATGGCGACGATCAACCAGTCGATCGTGATCATCGCCCTGCCGGCGATCTTCCGCGGCATCAAGCTCGACCCGCTGGTGTCGTCGAACACGAGCTACCTGCTGTGGATGCTGCTCGGGTTCATGGTCGTGATGGCCGTCCTGGTCGTCAGCCTCGGGCGTGTCGGGGACATGTTCGGGCGGGTGCGGATGTACAACCTCGGCTTCCTCGTGTTCACGGTCGGGTCGGTGCTGCTGTCCGTCACCTGGATGCACGGCAGTGCGGCGGCGCTGTGGCTGATCGCGATGCGAATCCTGCAGGGGATCGGGGCCGCGTGCCTGTTCGCCAACTCCTCGGCGATCCTGACCGACGCGTTCCCCGCCGACGAGCGTGGGCTGGCGCTCGGGATCAACATGGTCGCCGCGATCGCCGGCTCGTTCATCGGCCTCGTGCTCGGCGGCGTGCTCGCCCCGATCGCCTGGCGGCTGGTGTTCCTGGTGTCGGTCCCGTGCGGGCTGTTCGGGACGATCTGGGCCTACTACATGCTCGAGGAGCGTGGGATCCGCAAGCCCGCGAAGATCGACTGGCTCGGCAACCTCACCTTCGCGGTCGGGCTGATCGCCGTTCTCGTCGGGATCACCTACGGGATCCTCCCCTACGGCGGCCATACGATGGGCTGGACCGCACCGGGCGTGATCGCCGCGATCGCCGGCGGGTTCATCATCCTCGGGCTGTTCATCGTGATCGAGACCCGCGTCAGCGAGCCGATGTTCCGCCTGCCGCTGTTCCGGATCCGGGCCTTCTCCGGCGGGAGCATCGCCACCTTCACCTCAGCCCTGTCCCGCGGCGGGCTGATGTTCATGCTGATCCTCTGGCTGCAGGGGATCTGGCTGCCGATCCACGGCTACAGCTTCTCCGACACGCCGCTTTGGGCCGGCATCTTCATGCTGCCGCTGTCGGTCGGGTTCCTCGTCGCGGGGCCCTTCGCCGGGCGCCTCGCCGACCACTACGGCGCCAGGCCGTTCACGCTCGGCGGGATGATCGCCTCGGCGATCGGCCTGCTGCTCCTGTGCGTGCTGCCGGTCGACTTCGACTATTGGATGTTCGGCCTGGTGATCTTCATGATCGGCCTGGCGATGGGCCTGTTCGCCGCCCCGAACCAGACCGGGATCATGAACAGCCTGCCGCCTGACCAGCGCGGCGCCGGCGCCGGCATGACCGCCACGTTCATGGGGTCCGCGTCGGTGCTCTCGATTGGCGTCTTCTTCAGCCTGATCATCCTCGGACTCTCGTCAAAGCTGCCTCACGCGCTGTTCAGCGGGCTGACGGCGCACGGCGTCTCGCACACCTACGCGACCAAGGTCTCGCACCTGCCGCCGGTCGGGACGCTGTTCTCGGCGTTCCTCGGCTACAACCCGATGAAGACCGTGCTGGGGCCCGAGCTCGCGCGCCTCCCCCACCACACGGCCGCGTACCTGACCGGACACAGCTTCTTCCCGACGCTCGTCTCCCACCCGTTCGCGACCGGAATCCACCAGGCCTTCTACTTCGCCGCGGCGTGCTGCGTGATCGCGGCGATCGCGTCGTGGTTCCGCGGCGGCAAGTACTACTACACCGAGCCCGAGACCGAGCGCGACCTCGAGTCGATCGTCGCGGAGGAGCCGGAGGTCGCCGCCGCGAGCTGACCGGGTTGCCCACCCGCCCCCGCGTCTGGGGCGCTGCCTCCCCGCCGGCTTCTACGCAAACCGCGGAACGGCCGCACCACCCGCTCGCCGGTCTCGACGTCCTCGATCAAAACGTTCCGCCGCGGGCCTCGGTCGAACGGCTCGCCGCGGGCGAGCAGCCTCCAGGTGCGGCCCTTCCAGGTGTAGAGGCGGCCGATCACGCGCTCCAAGCGTGACACGGGTGCGCGTGCCGCCGACGAGGTCTGGGCGCGGCCGCGAGGTGTGGGCGAGCGCCCGAACGTATCCGGCGATCACGCCCTCGGTCGCGCGCTCGGCGCGTGAGCGAGGAATCGCGGACGTACGGAAATCTGTGCTGACGAAGTTCATAGGGCTCCTTGGCCGGGGTTCAGTCTCAACCCGATAGGTGGAGGCTGCCTCCGGAACTATACCGGAGGCAGCCTCCATATGCAAAGGAGCGTTACATCAACCCGGCTGCGCAGCGACCTGGAGGGGCCGGCCGCCCCCGCCCCGAGAGGAGAGAGGGCTTCAGGGGCGACCAGACCCACCAGGCGCGGCGCGCGTCAGAGCACCTCGGCGAGGACGAGGTTGAACGGATCCGCCGTCGGCGCGGTGTCGTTGATCGTCACCGCGGTGCCGGCGTTCGTGGTCGGGCTGTTGGTCGTCTGCGTCCAGAACGTCTTCCTGGCGGTGAGGTCCAGCGCCTGGACGACCGCGGTCTGGCCCGGTCCGGCCCGGCGGATCGCGGCGCCGCCCCAGTCGTTGCCCGACGCCCAGACCCAGCTGTTGGCCTGCGTCGTCGTGATCGTGCCGCTCGGCGCGCCCTTCGCCGAGAAGAAGCCGCCGGTGGCGCCGATCCCGCTGGCGTTCTCGAACGAGACGATCGTCAGGTTCTCGTCAAAGGGCCTTATCGCAGCGGTCGCGGTGATCGTCTCGCGGGCAGCCGCAGTCGAGAAGGCCGGTAGCAGCGCGTACCAGACCTCGGAATCGCCGAGGCCCTTGTTCTCAGCCGCCGCCTTGTGCCAGGTAAGGCCGCCGCCGCTCACCGTCGAGCTCTGACCGCCCGTCTTCGGGCCGTCCGACTGAACGAACGCGACGAGCAGGGTGTCGTCGGCGTGAGTCGTGACCGGGATCGACGCGGTGCCGTTGATCGAGATGGTCTCGTACAGCGTGTCGGGCACGGGTGGGCCGACGCAGTAGGAGCCGCCGGTCTGGCCGGGCGGGCAGGTCGACGTCGCGAGCGACGCCAGCGCGGGGTGCTCCTGAACGACGTTCGCAGTCAGTGTGTGGCCATCGTGGCGCACCATGTGCTTGACGAATTCCACGTGGTGGGTGACAGCTTGCGTCTTTGTGGCGGCGAGCGCCGAGGGCCCAATCACCGCGGCCGCCACGGCCACGGCCAAGAAGGCGCCGAACTTTCTCATGCAGGTCGTCCCTTCGCTGATGGGTGATCGGAGAATTCAGCCGTCTATACGCGGCGCCCGGCCCGAGGCTGACTCGGTTGTGGCCATCGTGTAAGCCGGCGTTGTCCGTCGTGTGACCTTGCGCCACGACTATCCTGAGTGCAGGGTGTTAAGGCAGATGCCGCCGTCGCGGCCGCCGACCCCGCCGACCTCAGGACCAGCCGTGATCGAACAGAAATCAAAGGACGCGCGTTCCGAGCGATCGCCGCGGCCGGCACGCGCCCGCGGCGTCGCGCGTACGGCGCTGAGCGCAGCGCGCCGGCGCTGGCCGACCGTCGCGGTCTCGGCAACGCTGCTCGTCGGCCTCGGCGGCTCGCTCGGCGCGGCCGGCGCGATCGCGGCCACCACGACGACCACGCCCATCACGACGACGCCGACGCCGCCCCCGTCGCTCAACGCCGCCTCGGACCAGGCAGCGCTGACCGCCTACCGCAAGTACCTGCAGTCGCTCGTCTCGAGTTCCGGGCTCGGTCGAGAGCGTGACGCCGTGCTCGTCAGCACGGTCGCGAGCTCGTGCCAGAACGCCCTGACGCAACTCAGCAGCGAACCCAGCACCCCGGTCCGGCAGGCGGTCCTGTCGAACTTCGGCGAGGAGATCGGCGGCGATCTGGCGCTCGCGTTCCTGTCCGAGGCGAAGCGGCCGTTCACGAAGCTGTCCACCCAGCTCGGGGCCCTGCGCTGGTCGTCGACCGCTCCGGCAACGGCGATCAGACAGATGCTGACGGCCGAGCGGACGGTGCTCAACATGCAGCAGAGCAGCCTCTGCGCCGACGCCGCCGAGGTCTCGAGCTACCCGCGGGTCACCCCCCCGGCGACCGCCAGCTTCCTGACGCACTACCTCAACGCCTCGGCGACCGTGAGCCGGCGCTTCCAGAACTTCCTGACCGTGCTGCAGCGCTACGAAACGAACTCCGAGCGGCAGCTGGTCGCTGCGATCGACAACCTCGTGGGCCAGTTCGGCACCGCCTCGACGGCAGCCGACCAGACCTACTCGCAGTCGATCCTGTCGGACCTCGGCCTGGTCCCCTGACGCGCCGCGGCGCGCCCACGCGTCCGCCGGGCAACGGCGGCCCCCGCAGAGCCCACGGGTGGCATTAACCTCTTACCCATGCACGCACTCTTCCGCCACAAGACGACCATGGTCGGCCCCGACCAGGCCCTCCCGGGCCGATCGGCGACGATGCCGGTCCCAGAACGACACGCGGTTCTCGGCACGCCGCTGAAGCCTCCGTTCCCCGACGGCTACGAGACCGCGATCCTGGCGCTCGGCTGCTTCTGGGGGGAGGAGAAGGCGTTCTGGCAGCTGCCCGGCGTGTACACGACCGCGGTCGGTTACACGGGGGGCTACACGCCCAACCCCACCTACGAGGAGGTCTGCACCGGTCGCACCGGCCACGCCGAGTCGGTGCTGGTCGTGTTCGACCCCGCCAAGATCTCCTACGGGGAGATCCTGCGGACCTTCTGGGAGAGCCACGACCCGACCCAGGGGATGCGCCAGGGCAACGACGTCGGAACCCAGTACCGCTCGGCGATCTTCTATACCGGCGACGAACAGCGGCGGACCGCCGAGGCGTCGAAGGTCGCCTACGCCGATCAGCTGAAAGCGGCCGGTTACCCGGAGATCACGACCGAGATCGTGCCGGCCGGGCCGTTCTACTACGCCGAGGACTACCACCAGCAGTACCTTCAGAAGAACCCGATGGGGTACTGCCCGGACCACGGCACCGGGGTCTCCTGCCCGGTCGGGGTCGGCCTACCCCCGCTTGAGGCCCCCACCACCCCCTAGCGGCACCACCGCGTTTCGGCTGCAACGAGTGCGGCCCCGGGACGTGCGCGCCGGGGTCGCACACTCAAGTAACGCAACGAGGGCCGCCATGCTTGCTGCACTCGTACGGCCACATCTCAGCTCTAGAACCTTGGATAGGCAGCGTCGATGATCGTCAGGTTGTCCGGGTGCGTGCTGTACAGCCTGCGCGACGTATCCAACCGTACGATCACCCGTCTACGCGTGATCGCGTGTACCTCGCCGTAGTGGTCACCCTCCCTCCACGCATCCAGCGCCGGGTCTAGTTCCACGCGGTCGCCCGTCCGAAAATCTCTCATTGCTCCGTTGGCCTCCAGCGGCCCCGGTTCCCCTCGGGCATTCACGTCTCCCCCGTCGTCTTGCGGTACGTCGCCCGTAGCAACCGGCGGCTCTTCCTCTTAAACGCAGGGAGGGGGTCGAAACTAGCGCGGGTGGAGGTCTCGAGGGCGGCCGTCAGGAGCCGCCGGCCACCGCTGGCAGGATGGTGATCTCGTCGCCGTCGCTCACCGGCGTCTCGAGCCCGGACAGGAAGCGGATGTCCTCGCCCTCGACGTAGACGTTGACGAACCGGCGCAGGCCGCCGTCCTCGGCGATCCGGCTGCGGAGCTCGGCGTACCGGTCATACAGCGCGTCGAGCACCTCGCCGACGGTCGCGCCGTCGACCTCGGCGACCGCCTCGCCGTCGGTCGCGGGCCGGAGCTGGGTGGGGATCTTGACGGTGACCGACATCTCGTTTCGAGATACTCTCACGCCGCGACGACGAGACGCTCGCGCGCGTCCTCGAAGGCGTCGGCGTTGGCGTCGATCTCCCACGCCTCGAAGGTGCCGCGGGCGCACTCGAGGGTCTTCAGGCCCTCGCCGGTGACGACCGCGACGACCCGCTCGGAGCGGTCGATGTCGCCGCGCTCGGCGAGCTTGCGCAGGACCGCGATCGTGACGCCCCCGGCCGTCTCGGTGAAGATCCCGGTCGTCTGCGCCAGCAGTTTGATCCCGTCCCGGATCTCGTCGTCGGTGACGCTGTCGATCGACCCGCCGCTCTGCCGCGCGAGCTCGATCGCGTAGGGACCGTCGGCGGGATTGCCGATCGCCAGCGACTTGGCGATCGTGTCGGGCTTGACCGGGCGGCAGAAGTCCTGGCCTGCCTCGAACGCGGTCGCGACCGGCGAGCAGCCGGCCGCCTGGGCGCCGTTGAACACCGGCAGCGCGCCCTCCACGAGCCCCGCCTCGATCCACTCGCCGAAACCGCGCGCGAGCTTGGTGAACAGCGAACCCGAGGCGATCGGGGCGACCACCCGGTCGGGCAGCTCCCACCCGAGCTGCTCGGCGATCTCGAACGCCAGCGTCTTCGACCCCTCGGCGTAGTAGGGGCGCATGTTGATGTTCACGAACGCCCAGTCGTGTTCGCCCGACAGCTCCGTGCAGAGCCGGTTGACGTCGTCGTAGTTGCCGCGGACAGCGACCATGTGGGTGCCGTAGATCCCGGTCGCGAGGATCTTCTGCTCCTCGAGGTCGGACGGGATGAACACGTAGGACTCGAGCCCGGCGGCGGCGGCGTGGGCGGCGACCGCGTTGGCGAGGTTTCCGGTCGAGGCGCAGGCGATCGTCCGGAAGCCGAGCTCCTGGGCCCGCGCGAGCCCGATCGACACGACCCTGTCCTTGAACGAGTGGGTCGGGTTGGCCGCGTCGTTCTTGATCCACACCTCGTCGAGCCCGAGCTCCTGCTCGAGCCGGCGGGCGCGCAGCAACGGCGTCCAGCCGGCCGCCAGCGCCGCCTCCGGGCGCGCGACCGGGAGGAAGTCGGTGTAGCGCCACAGCGAGTACGGCCCCGCCTCGATCCGCGCCCGCAGGTGCGCCGCGCTGGCGCCCTCGATCGGCGCGTAGGCGACCTCCAGCGGGCCGAAGCAGCGCTCGCAGACGTAGCGCGCGTCGAGCGGGTACTCGGTCTTACATTCCTTGCATTTGAGCGCTTCTGGCGGCATATGAAAAACCTCCGCCGGGTTGAAGTGGTCGGAGGTCTGAAAGCCGCCCTACCCACATCTCCCAGGCCTGTCGTTGGAGCCTGATGGAATTGGCACCTTTCCCTTGCGGGAGGTTGCCGGGGCTTCTAAGGGCCATATCCCTCCACCCCTCTGGATGCGTACTGCTATGAAATGTGAAGTATAACGGCGGGCCTGTCGGAGAGCCGAGGGTCGCGGTCTGGTATTCAGGGGAGCGGGATGAACGCGACCACAGCCGAGCCCGAACTGCGACTTCAGGAGACGCTCGGCGACGCCGACGGCGAGCCGGCCAGGCGCCTGCTGATGATCGTCAACCCGTTCGCGACGACCGTCTCGGACCGGCTGCGAAACCTCGTCGTGTACGCGCTGCGGGGTAGCTACGAGGTCGACGCGGTCGACACCGAGCG
>Ga0123356_10008642_pt1 | contig 10103 bp, 10 predicted proteins | sample TergutEmb28metaG_2_FD_92546 | JGI IMG/M metagenome (GOLD analysis project Ga0123356, IMG submission 92546) | Embiratermes neotenicus P3 segment gut microbial communities from Petit-Saut dam, French Guiana - Emb289 P3 | ecosystem: Host-associated > Arthropoda: Insects > Digestive system > Gut ... | reverse complement strand
TTCATCAATACTAATCGGAAAAAAGTTATTAACATCAACACCCACATTAATTGCATTTTTACCCAATAGTTTTAATCTATTTTGTTGTTCTATATCATTGTTGCTATTGTGTACATGTCCGTATAAGTGAATATCGTTGGTAAAATAACCGTCCCATTCAAATATTGGATAATGGAACAGGGCTATTTTTCTTTTTTGCCATTTTAACAAATGATAATCTTTTATCCAGATAAAGTGATTTTTATCAAAAGATTTTTCATCAATAAATTTATCATGATTTCCTTTAATTAAATATTTTCTACCATTTAATTTTGCAAGAATATTATTTGCATCTATTCCGCTGCCTCTATACAGAAAGTCACCTAAAATATATATTTCATCATTTGCCTTAACACGTGAATTCCAGTTTTCTATCAATTTTTCGTTCATCTGTTCGATATTGGCAAAAGGTCTTTGGCATAAGTTTATAATACTGATGTGACAAAAATGTGTGTCTGCTGTAAAGAATATCATAATTATCATTCCTTGACTTAATCGTCTTGATATAATAATATAACATTTATGATGATAAGTACAGACGAAATCAACTGGTTAAGAGATGTATTCATATGGGATATATAGGTAAAAGTATGAGCGAAAATGCTGCAAATGCATGCGCTAAAGGAAGAAAACCAATTTCTCGCATTACAAAAGATGACATACTAAAATTCGGCATTAAGGAAAGCATTACTTTTTTTCGATGGTACTTAAAAAATTATTGTGATACTAATGAATGGCATCATACATCGCCAAAATATAATATAACTTATTATTATGATATTAAAGATTGTTGTGCCAAATTAAAAAATGCTGACATAGAAAAGCTGAAAACTGAATATAAAGAACAAACTAAACCGAAAATTGATAAAAATATTGATAGTAAACCCTATTATGCAAAAGTAAAATATTCTATTAGTACATATACAGGAAAACGCAAATATTTTGAAGTTTATGTTATTATATATAAAAATTGGGCATATTTTGATGATGATTATCATAAGAAAATTTCAAAAAAGAAGATTGACGGGAAACATTTTTGCATAACAGAAAAGTATCCAAATAGACCAAAGGAAATGTCTAAAAAAATTGCTGATACTATATTGGAAAATATTTCTTCCAATTAATTTCGATATTTTAACTAAACCTATCATAACTTTTCTTTCTTTAGATACCTTGTTTTAAGGTATTTTTGGTATAAAAATAATTAGCATTACTTAGGAAATATTTGTTTTACTTATCATAAATTATCCCCATATAATTTTACTTCACTTTGATCTTTAATATTTCCAAAATCTTTCGTCAGCTTGATTTCTTTGTTCATTAATCGTTTTTTTCAAGTAATCATCGATTTCATTTTCCAGAAAACGCAGACTTGATCCAATTTTAAAACTCGGAATTTTACCAGATTCCGCATACTTATAAACGGTAGATGTGCTTATTTGGAGTTTATTAGCCAATTCTGATACTGTAAGGATTGTCTTCATTTATCTTTCCTTTGGAAGCCATGTTATATTTTTGTTTTCTTTGGCTTCTATTGGAATGTTATTTATCTTTTGAAAAATTACATAATCCGACCTCCAGATACTGTAAGCCGGATTATGTATATTAATTTCTATTCATCTGCACTCTCTTCAATATCACCGTAAACTTTGTCAATGCCATCACGAACTCCGTCTTCATATCCTCGTTTAAATTCTTCAACCATTTCATCTTCTAGAAATCTGTCATGATTAATATTATCAATATCAATAAAATCGCTGCTTTCAACATCGTCTAATCCAATCTCATAACCAGTCCTATAAGATACGTCCATATCATCAATATAAAAATCATCTCTCATTGTTTTCTCTCCTTTCCTTTATCTGCAATATTATAATTACGCCAACGGCGAATTTATTAAAAAAACACGAATAATAACATAAAATAAGATCAGCATTTTTTTGATATTTTAAATATTGATCCCAATTTCATTAAATCTTAAATAATGCTGATTTTTAGACGTAGTATTTTGTTTTTTTTAACTCCTTTTAACTCTCCATTAGAAGCATTGGTAGATCTTATCTTTATTTATCTTCTATTGGAATGTTCAACGTGTTTTAAAAAATAAAAATTATTTTGACAATACCAAGATTTTCCAGATAATCAATCTGAATAGAAAACTAAATATTCCTACATCTTGAAAAGGAATTGTTTATTTATTACCATTAACCCCATGCTGAACACTGGAACCTTGCACCATGGCGGTATCATGGTGAACTATATATGTAATGCCGCTTGTCGTCATTGTCTTTATAGTTGTTCTCCGTCTAGAAACCCTGGTTATATGACCGAGAAAACAGCGGAAAATATTTGTCAACTTTTACGTAAAGGCAGCTGTCAATCTGTCCATATTGGCGGAGGCGAGCCTTTCCTTAGTTTTAAAGGTTTGTTAATGGTGATCCGTCAATTGAATAAATATGGTATCAAACTAGAATATATTGAAACTAATGCATTCTGGGCTGAGAAACCGGAAAATCATAAGGAAATCCATGAAAAACTAAACTGTCTTTTAAATGAAGGTGTAAATGCTCTTTGTATCTCAATCGACCCCTATCATGCTGAGTATATTCCATATGGTGCGCCTCTTTCCCTTGCGAAACATTGCGAGAAGATTGGGATGGATTATTTCCTTTGGAGAGGCGAATCTCTTTCAGGTCTTTCCGGATTGTATCCACAAAAAACTCATTCACGCCAGGATATGGAAAAATTACTATCCCATGATTATATAGGCAGAACTGCACGACAGTTTGGTATTACTTTCGGCGGCAGAGCTATCAACATTGAAAGAGAATACGGTACTCTTCTACCTATTGATAACTTTTGCAAGCAATCTTCTCCCTGCTACAATTTATTATCGACCAATCATTTCCATGTTGATAAAGACACATACTTTATACCTCCCGGTTGTACAGGAATACGCATTCCTCTTTCAGAAGCCGTCTTCGGTATCCCTGAAGGCAAATACCCTGTTTTTGAATCACTTTATAATGGAGGAGTTGCCGCCTTATTTGAACTTGGTATACAGTATGGTTTTCATCCCGATAAGGACAGCTACCCCTCAAAGTGTAATTTATGTTTCCATATTCGTCATTTTTTATCTGAAAAAGATTTTGCAGAGCTTGATAAAAATCATTACGTTGAAGCGCTTAAATATTATTGATTGCGTGTTAAGCGCTTTAACTTTTTTTAACTTTTCCTATTGCTATTACGCAGAAAGAATGTTTCTTTTCACAATTATCTTTTTCTTTACTCCGCTTACAACAGCATTTACTTTATTATCTAATTCGTAAAATACATTTTGTATTCGTGATTCTATAGAATCCAAGAAATTAAATATCTTTTCTGAAGTAATCATATCACTGGATAACAGTTTTCTTCCCAATATAAGTAAGTTTTTTAATTCGCCAACTCTTGATAAAGCAACGTACATAAGATTTGGATGTATTATATTACTGTCAAGAATAATCGCTGCTTTCTCCAAAGTCATTCCTTGCATTTTGTGTATTGTTGTTGCAAGTGATGGTACGAATGGGAAGTTCACAACATAACCAACTTCTTCCGGTAAGCCATTTACTAAACCGTCAATATTTACTCTGATTTTTTTAACATCATATATCACGTTATATTTTCCTTTTTTTATTTTAATTGTTACTGATTTTACTTTTCCTTCATCATCGTGATTTATTTCTTCAATGGTGCCCATCGTTCCATTCGCCCACCTTCTTCTAATACCAGTATCATTGACTACAAACATAACTTTTAGTCCTACTTTTATATTTATGATATTATTTATTCGAGTTGACCCTAATCTTTTTTCAAATTTTTTAAAACAGGCTGTTTTTGGATAACAAGTGTAAGTATCACCAGGTAATTTATCGATGATTTCTTTGTTAATACTCATTGCAGTTTTATTTGTTAATGTTAAAATATGATATCCTTCTTTATGGAGTTGAAAATAATCAAAGTTATCGACATATTGTTTATTTAATGTTTTTATCGTATTACTTGATATTTTCCCTTCTCTTACTTCGTCTAATATGTCTTGAAAATCAACATCTTTTTGTTGTCGGAAATTATGCTTAAGAAAATATATTTCGAAAGCATCTTTAAAGAAGTTGTTCTCTTTCATAACCTTTGCATTGTAAAAACCAGCATCGCCATTAAAATCTACATATTCTTTTATAAGGTTTTTCATTTCATAATCACCAACGATAGGCTCCAGCTGCATCATATCACCAAAGAATAATAATCGAAGCCCTCCAAATGGCTTTTCGTTTCTCTTTATAATTTTTAATGTTTTATCAATATTATCTAAGGTGTTCAATTTTACCATTGAAATTTCATCAATTAAAAGAATATTTGATTTTAACATAAGTAGTATTCCATAATTGTCCATTTTTGGGAATGTATATTCAATACTGTTTTGTTTAATACAGAAGATTGAATCTAGTGTACGCCCATTAATATTCATTGCGGCGATACCCGTCGGACATCCAAGAATAATATCTTCCCTTGTTTTGCATAACTCTTTTATTAAATACGATTTACCTGCGCCTGCCTTTCCGAGCACAAGCATATTGGAATTACTTGTTTTTAATATTTCTAATAATTTTTCATAGTTTATATTTCCCATAATCACCATCCATCCTTTGTAAGATTTCATATATAATGTAATTGTTGTCACGATTTGGAAAATTAAAATAAAATAATAAAAATTGATAACATTATAATAGATATAAAATATGGAGGGAAAATATGAACCAAAAACTATTAAATGTAAACGAAGTTAGTAACTTAATAAACGCATCAAAATCTAGTATCTATAATTATGTCAAAGACCAGTCAATACCATCAATTAAATTGAATGGTAAAATTTTGTTTTCACGAGAAGATATTGAACGATGGATTGATAATAATAAAAACGAAGTAAAGAAGAAAGAATAGTTCCAATTATTGAATAAGTATAATGATGATACATAAAATCCTATACTATTTGAAACGATAACGTATGGATATTTACTTTTTTCTCTTTATTTAAAGATTTTACGAATTTGCTAGATGATTGAAAATATTATAAATATGACTATAGGGAACATCGCCCTATAGTCACACTTGCTTAATCTGAGCATTGACAATATCACTAACGAAATACTGCAATCTTTGAGCAACCACGTTATTAGCCAACAATCTTTGCTTTTCTATCGTCATGTATAATAATGACGAAGGTTTTATTTCTCATGAAGTACAGCAGATTTAAATACCCAGTTTTTCGAAAATATTAGAGGAGTAAAAGCATCAACTGTTAGTTCTTTTGTTTTATGATTATATATCGAATAAAAATATTACTACAGCGTTTGAGAGACAAGGAAAATCATACGCTATAGTAACTGAGGCTCGCTCTAAAATCAAAACCTATCTTTTCTTAATAATGAGTCTAGTTTCATCTTCATCATCTGTATGTATAATCAAACAAATATTAAATATTTCTTTCTTAATCAAGTAAACCAACAATATTTTTGTTTTTACATATATTATTCTTTTTTTTATCATAGCACTTGTTATAAATAACTGTTATAATCATTTTAAATATTAAATATCCAGAATTATAATCTTAAATATATCAAGTAGATTATTTTATCTAATATTTTCTTTTAATATAATCCTTATTAGTAAGTCCCCCAAATAATACGGTTTTTTACCGAAATATTTCCAAAAAATATAAGATAGCATTCATTTCCCAGTATTTATTTATCACATAGGTTTCTTTATCCAGAACATTGTTAACGTTTTTTTTCAATATAGGTAAAGATTTAATAATGGCTTCTTCTTTTGTTCCATTCAATAAATCAATTGATAAATCTCTTTTGTGTTTTCCTTGTTGTCGTATTTCAACTCTTTCAATATGCCTCGTTGATTTTATTTTTTTTCCTCTATTGTAATGACAAACTAATGATTGTTGGCGCCCCTTAGACAACTCAACTTTTTTTCCATTTATTTCTTTTTCCCTTAATATCTGTTTTCCATCTCGTGAATAGTTCGTATCCTTATAACGTTTAAAACTCTTTTCATTTTTGTTATTTATTTCCATAAATGAAAATATTGGTAAATCGTAAAAATCGAAAGCCCATTCCCATTCCATAATATTGAAATGCATACCAATAACATATATAGTCATAAAATCCAGGCAAAATATAGAAGGACTGTTATTTTTTATCGATTGATAAAATGAAAAAACAAAAGGCGTATTGAAAACATTATTATTTATCAATAATAGGATAGCATTAAAACATTTTCGCCCCAAGTGTTTAGTGTTAGGTTCAAACTCAGCATGTATATTTATCTTTGAAGTTTCACCAAAAGTCATAATATTAATTAGTTGATTTGTTTTCCAAAACTCAATATTTTCTTTATTTATAAATTTAGTTTCAATGCCTAAGCTGATTTTATCTACAGAGAATATTGAACCTCCGTATTTTACATTATCATTTGTATTCATTATAACCTCCAAATTTATTTTCTCTACTTATAGACATGTAGGATTTATTTTAATAAAATATATTTAGATAGTGAAATATTTATGCGATTTGTATAAAAGCCGATATTTTTGTTTTTAAGATAATATGTTTATATAAGATTTTTAAATATGTTATTTTTATATTAAGTAGTATTTTAATTTACAACAGACATTTTCATCCAAATATCTTTTACATTTTCATAATCATCATTTGTAGGCGCTATTACAATGTTTACCAATCGTTTTTCTTTTACATTTTTAATCATTTGTTCTAAATAATTTAGCTCCACAATTGGAATTTTCAAGTACTGATTTAGTTTCTTTGATGGCTTAATAAATCTTTTTTCATTTTTTCTTTTCATTTCATAACTCTCCTATAGTATTTCTTTTTCGTTGTTTTTCCAAATTAAAGTATGCATTTTTTTAGAACGCTTCATATCTTTTCTCTGTTATTTAACAATGACATTGTACCTCAATGAAATGTTTATCCGCTTTTAATTTTTAATATCTTTTTCTATCATTTATTGGATTTTAATAAGGAGTATTACTTAAGACATTAAGTATAACAAGATGAACAAATTATCCTAATAGTATTTCAATTTGATATAAATCGATTATGACTCGCTATTGTCGTTGTTGTTAATTTTACTTAAAAAACAAGAAAACTACAAAAATTTCCAAAAATTTAAAGCGACGACGACGACAAGGTTATTTAAAAATAAATCTGATTAAGCATATTTATTTTATAAGAAAATTATATTATAAGCTCTAATAACTCTAAAAGAAGAGGCTAATGATCGGAAATTTTCATTTATTTACAGAATACATAAACGCATTTATATTTTCGACTTATCAATAATAATTCCACCTTTATATGTTGAACCATCTTTTCTTTTAATAAATCCTTTTTCCTCATGGTGCTGAAGCCATTTCTTAATATTTGCTTCATCATTTTCTTTACCTGTTAATTTTTCTAATCTATGAATTAAATCTTTGTATGATATTTCTTCAGAAGCATTTTCTCTAAATATTTTAATCAACAATGTTTTAATATTTTCTTTTTTTTTATTGCTACCAATACTTGGCTGGTATACTTCAGAATTTGTAATTTTATGTTTTATCTGTGAATCTTTAACAGTTCTTTTTATAGTGTTTTTTAGAGGTGTATTCTTTGCATATTCTTCAATTAATTCAAATTCTGCATTATTATCATCAACAATATTATTTAAAATCAAATTATATGTATTATCAAACAATTGGCTTAAATCATCAATATGAGGTGTTTTACCATCTATGTTAGAATGTCGAATCATTAAAAATGTAACTTGCTTATTTGTTATCATTCGTAATATTTCAATTAATTCTTCTTTATATGATTTTGAATTATTTGATTCAAGTACCATATCAAAATGGTTTAAACAAATAAAATCATAATCATTATTTATGGCATTTTTAATTATCATTTTTAACAAGAATAATTTATTTAATTTCTTTTTTCTTTTATATACTATACCTTGATCATCATAATTATGCCTTAAAATATTTTTTGATTGAAGATGGTTGTTTATATTCTTATCAATCATAGATTCTGTTGTTGCTATCTTTTCTCTCTCCTCATGTTCAGTTCTATAAAAATTGTCAAAATCTTCCATACCAATTACTTTATAATCCATGTTTTTTAAGTTTATCTCATAATGAATATCTTGCTCATTTGATAAATTATTTAACGCAATAAATAAAGGTTTTTTTATATTTTTATTTCTTGCTACTTCAATTGATAAATATGTTTTTCCTACATTTTTTTTCCCATATAAAAGATTATTTAATCCCATGTATATTGCTTTATTTTCAAACAGAGGAATGTTTTCAACTTGAGGCGATTCTTTTACAAAATTATTTGTTGATACAAGATGTTGAATATTGATATTCATATTTATATTAAAAATCTTATTATGTTTTAATTTTGATAAAGAAACATTTAATCTATTGTTTTCAAATAATAGATTAACTACATCTAATACTAAATCATTATATTGATCATGAATAATTGAAAAGTCTTTTGTTAAAACAATAGATTCAATTAACCTATAATCATTTTCATTATATTTACGATTGGTAAAGTCAAGAGGCTCTCTATTTGAAATATTTTGACTGCCATCTGGTTCAATATTACATTTAAAAATTTGTCTACCATTATCTGAAAAAATACAAATAATTTTGTTTTCTGCAAAATACTTTACCCTAAAAAAAGGCATATTATCATATTCTACTTTTTCTAAAAATAATTTATTTTTATCAGTATCTAGCTCATCATCTGAATTTACAAAAGATGTAAAATTAATATTATTAAAACTAAAATTAGTTGAATTAATGAACCATTCAATTTTCTTATATACTTTATTATATTTTGATAATAAAGAGGGATCACTGATTTTTGGAAGCAATTTTAATAGGAAAGCAATGTTCTTATAAATATCATTGAGAATATTATGCAATGATACATGATCTTCAAAATCAAGTTTTTTCTGGAATAATTCAATATTTTTTGATAATGCATCAAGTGTTTCACCAAATCTAATTTCTTGAGAATTAGTATTAGAAACTTTTCTATCTTTTGATGGTGAAGCAGAGCGTTTTACAGGAATAGATTTTTTTTTATTTTTACTAGATGACTTCTGGGTTTTAACAGTCTTTCCAGATGAAATTTTTGCTGGTGTTTTAGTTTTTGCTTTTTGCTTAGCCATAAATTACCTCATTGTTAAAGTTAAGATAGTAAAGTACAAAATATGAACATATTATAGTAAAAACATACTGTTAAGTCTACAAAAAAATCAAGTGGAAAACCAGAATATCTGACGATTCCTTCATTGGACGAAGTGTTTTGTTAGAAATATATGACCTGAAATCATAGGTAAATTGTTAAAAAAAGGTTTTTCCCAAATAAATGAAACTTGAACCCTTTAATTAAGAATACGTGTTGAATTACTTCTATAAATGGTGCTATAATTCTTATATGCTTGCCCTACAAGACCTTGCAGTAGCCAGGAAAAGACGAATTTCCAAAATTGCCCCCACTCATAAGGAGAAATACGCCCAATATTTGACCCCTGTTGAAATAGCCCGCTTCATGACCCAGCTAAGCGTAAAATATTGGAAAGAAACAAAAAATGCCTCTGTCCTTGACCCCGGCGCAGGTTCAGGCATTCTTTCCTATTGCCTCGTAAATGAATTATATAAAAAAAACAACGATTTAAACCTATCTCTGGACGTTTGGGAAATAGATGATACGATCATTCCAGAACTTTCCCAAACATTCCAGAACATAGATGAAACCCATTTCAAGTACAATGTCCACCATAAAGATTTCATCACTAATATTTCACAGGATATTTACTGGAATATCTCGAAACAATATGACCTTGTTATAATGAATCCGCCATACAAAAAGATAAATTCCGATTCAATCCATCGTAATGTGTTGCGTGATCTAGGGATTGAGACAGTAAATACC
>Ga0123356_10008641_pt1 | contig 10103 bp, 5 predicted proteins | sample TergutEmb28metaG_2_FD_92546 | JGI IMG/M metagenome (GOLD analysis project Ga0123356, IMG submission 92546) | Embiratermes neotenicus P3 segment gut microbial communities from Petit-Saut dam, French Guiana - Emb289 P3 | ecosystem: Host-associated > Arthropoda: Insects > Digestive system > Gut ... | reverse complement strand
TAGGCATTCAGTTTATCGTTATCTATATAAATGGTAATTTGCTCTTTTTGACTGCCGTAGCGATGTGTATTGGCAACAGTGGGAATTGTTCGCAAACGGTCTTCAAGTTTATCTAAATATCCGTCGAGTTCACGGTAGGTTTTGTCGTCCGATTCCAATGTAATCAATATAGAAGCCACATCGGCAAAATTATCGTTTGCAATCACCGCCAGCACGCCTGACGGCAAGGTGGATTTAAACATATTGATACCGTGCTTGATTTTCGACCATGCAACGTTTTTGTCTTTTACATTATCTTCAAGATCAACAAAAATATAGGATATGCCGTCCTTCGACTTTGAATGTGTTTTTTTACGTTTTACTTCGGGAAACGTAAAGAGATACTTTTCGAGAGGCTTGGTCAGTTGTTGTTCCACTTCAAGCGAATTGGCTCCGGGAAATACGCCGATTATCACGCCTTGCCTTATGATATATGTCGGCATCTCCTGCTTCGGCATAACCACCAGCGAATAGACGCCTGCAACAAACAGCAATCCCACTAAAAGGTACATCAAGCGGCGGTTGTGTACCGCCCATTTTATTATTATATCCATAGTATAATCAGTTTAAAATGTTTATTTTCATTCCTTCACTTACTTTCTGATAGCCTTCCACAATCAGTTTGTCGCCTTTGGAAAGTCCGTTTTCTACAATAACTCCAAACTTGGAAAGCGAACCGACAGCTATAAACCGACGTGTGGATGTATTGCCGTCAGCCAACCAGACAAACTGCCTGTTGTCGTGCGAAATTTGTACGGCGCGGTTTGGGATTATGATTTTTTTATCATTTTCATTCTGCAAAAACACTTTGCAAACCATTCCGGGCATAAGTTCCGATTTCGGATTGCCGACTTTTATTTTGAGCGCGTAAGTGCGTGATACCGGATTGGCTTCCACGCCTTTTTTATCGACAATGCCTTTGTATTCGTGGTTGCCGATGGCAGGAACCGTTACCGTTGCCGATTTTCCGGTGTTGATACTTCCGATTTCATTTTCGGGAACCGGTACATTGATATATACCTCGTTAATCGAAACAATTTTGAATGCCGCCGTACCGGGCATTACATTCGCGCCTTCTTCGACCGAGCGTTTGGAAATAATACCGCTCATCGGTGCGTAGAGTTTGCAATCATCCAAACTTTTTTTGGAAATGGCTTCCATAGATTTTGCTTTGTCTAAGCCTGTTTCTACCTCTATCCATTTGATGTCGGTAATGCTTCCTTTTTCGTGCAATGGTTTCAGACGGTCGTAAGCGTCCTGCGCCTGACGCAACGTTGATTTTGACACATCGTAAGCATTTTGCGCCGTACCGGTGTTTAATGCTGCCAACAATTGCCCTTTGTTCACACGTTCGCCCTCCGACACAAAAACGCGCTCAACAGTTCCCATACCCGAAAAACCAAGCGAAATGGCTGACGATTCTTCTACTGTACCAACATAATTTAGTTTGTTTGAATTATCGGAAAGACCGATATTCATTACCTTTACCGGAATGATTTTGGCTGTTTGTTCAACTGTCTGCTTTTTACCGCAGCTTGTCAGACAGAGCGTTAATCCTACTCCCAGCACCAACGCTACTGATAAAAAAACTTTTTTCATTGTAATAATTTTTTAATGAATAATAAATTTATTTTTGTCGTTTTTGACAATGCAAAATTACGGCGGATAAATTGTTCGGGAAAGGTCAATATTTCGTTTAATTTGGTCAATATTTCGCCATAATTTATATAAAGCGAAAAATAGTCCAATAATGCGAAAAAACGGAAATATGGAAAATTTGGATGAAATGTCGCATTATTGGATAATATGTAACATTGATGGTGTATAATTTGGAAGATATGATTATTTTTGCAAAAAAAATAAACGAAATGAAATGAAAAATAAGAATACTTTGCCGTTTAATTGGCGTAGCGAATTGGAAAACATTCCTGTTTACTCAATAGACGATGATGTTATTTTGCTTGATAAACCTGAGATTTCTTCCACTTATCAATATCCTTTTAAAATGGATGTTACGGTTTCTATTATCTGTATAAAGGGAAAAGCCGAAGGTACTGTTGACCTCAAGCCATATACTATTACCGATTCGTGTATGTTCATAATTTTGCCGGGGCAGATAATAGAATATAAATCTATGAGTGAGGATTTTATGGGACTTTTCTTGGTTATGTCCAACAAATTTACCAACAGTCTGATACCTAATGCTTCGGAACGTCTTCCTCTGTTTCTTTATGTTCGTGATAACCCTGTTCTTCCATTGAACAAGGAAACGCTGGACGGGATGACTCTATATTTTAATATGCTGAAAAGGATTATTCGTGAAAAAGACCATCCTTACCGTTTAGAAGTAGCGCGGCATCTGACTTTGGCGTTTTTCTACGGGGCAAGCGTCGATTTTCATAAATTGGTTGACAACAAGAAAAAGACTCATAATGAGATGCTTGTCGAGAAGTTTCTGCATTTGGTGCAAGCTCACTATAAAGAACAACGCGGATTGGAGTTTTATGCCGACAAACTGTGCATTACGCCCAAACACTTGTCGAAGGTAATCAAAGCAACCGGCGGCAAATCGGCAAACGACTTTATTGACGAACACGTTACGCTTGAAGCCAAAGCGCTACTGAAATCGACCAATATGACTATTCAGCAAATCAGCGATGAACTGAATTTCCCGTCGCAGTCGTTTTTCGGAAAATATTTTAAACGGGTTGCGGGAATGTCGCCGAGGGAATATAAGGGGAAAGGATAGCCATTTTTCTTGATTTGTCGAAAATCTCGAAATTTCAAGAAGTTTTTGTTGCATTTTCTTTTAGCAAAACATCAAATTTATTTGATTTGATATAATTTCGCTTTATTTTATTTAATTGGATTTCAGATAAATAAGGATAATCGGCATTAATTTCTCTAACTTCAGAATATGTATTATTGAAAACTTCCTGATTATCAGGACATGTTTCAGAAAAAACAAATGCCATATCAAGCGCTTTGCGACTCTCTTCTTCGGTGGCTATGGGCGGGTGTTCCAACATATTTATATCAATTATGAATTTTAATAATGCAAAGATACAACTTTTTTGCAAATTCTTCTTGATTCTTGAAGAATCTTTAAATTTCAAGAAGTTTTTCTTTATTCACAATTTTGCCCGGTCAGATAATGGAATATAAATCAATAAATTAGTAGCATTATAGGCAAAATCAAAAAGACACAAAGAAAAATAATGCGACAATTACAACAAAACAGCGATAAAACACTGTTCTACCGCTGTTTATTTTTTTCAATTCTCAACTAAACTCATTTCACTTCCTCAAAATCCACATCCGTCACCCCGCCATCTTTCTGATTGCCGGAGTTCCCGCCGCTGTTAGGCGCGCCGCTACCGCCGCTGCCGAATGGACCGCCTGCGCCTGCAAACGGGTTATTCGGGTCAGCAAACGGATTGCCTGCTGCGCCGCCGGCTTGGTTTTGAGCGTTGTACATCTCCTGCGAAGCTGCGTGGAATACCTTGTTCAGTTCTTCTGTTGCGGTATCTATTGCAGCTAAATCCTGCGATTTGTGCGCCTCTTTCAATTTTGCAAGCGCATCCTCGATAGGTTGTTTTTTATCTGCCGGAAGTTTGTCGCCAAGCTCTTTCAGTTGTTTTTCGGTGTTGAAAATCAAGCTGTCGGCATGGTTAATTTTGTCGATACGTTCCTTTTCCTGTGCGTCGGAAGCGGCATTAGCGGCTGCTTCGTCTTTCATACGCTGGATTTCGTCGTCGCTCAAACCGCTGGAGGCTTCGATACGGATACTTTGCGATTTGTTGGTAGCCTTATCTTTTGCCGAAACGTTCAAAATACCGTTTGCGTCGATGTCGAAAGTCACTTCGATTTGCGGCACTCCGCGTGGCGACGGTGGTATGCCGTCCAAGTGGAAGCGCCCGATGGTTTTGTTGTCTCTTGCCATTGTACGTTCGCCTTGCAGTACGTGTATCTCTACCGAAGGCTGGTTATCGGCGGCAGTAGTAAAAGTTTCCGATTTTTTTACCGGAATGGTTGTGTTTGCAGCAATCAATCTTGTCATAACACTGCCCATTGTTTCGATACCTAACGAGAGCGGGGTAACATCCAACAGCACCATACCGCCCAAATTAGTGTCGCCCGAAAGGATACCACCCTGAATAGCAGCGCCCAATGCTACTACCTCATCAGGATTTACACCTTTAGATGGCGTTTTTCCGAAGAATTTTTCGACTGCCGACTGGATAGCCGGAATACGTGTAGAGCCTCCCACCAAGATCACTTCGTTGATATCGTTAACCGTCAGTCCGGCGCCTTTAAGAGCTGTACGGCAAGGTTCGATTGTGCGTTGCACCAAATCGTCGACCAACTGTTCAAATTTTGCCCTTGTCAATGTCTTTACCAAGTGTTTAGGCACACCGTCGACCGGCATTATATATGGCAAATTTATCTCTGATGAAGTTGTGTTCGAGAGTTCTATTTTTGCTTTTTCCGCTGCTTCTTTCAAGCGTTGCAAAGCCATTGGGTCTTTGCTCAAATCGACGTTTCCGTTGTCGTTTTTGAACTCCTGTATCAGCCAATCTATAATACGGTGGTCAAAGTCGTCGCCGCCGAGGTGCGTATCTCCGTCGGTCGATTTCACTTCAAACACGCCGTCGCCCAGTTCAAGAATAGATACGTCGTGCGTACCTCCGCCGCAGTCGAACACTGCGATTTTCATGTCCTGAATTTTTTTATCCAAGCCATAAGCCAACGCAGCGGCGGTAGGTTCATTAATTATACGTTCTACTTTCAGACCTGCAATTTCTCCCGCCTCTTTTGTTGCCTGACGCTGGGAGTCGCTAAAATATGCCGGTACGGTTATAACAGCTCCGGTAACTTCCTGTCCGAGATAATCTTCGGCGGTTTTTTTCATTTTTTGAAGAACCATTGCCGAAATTTCCTGCGGCGTATAAAGCCGTCCGTCAATATCTACTCTTGGCGTATTGTTTTCTCCTTTTGCCACTTTATAGGGCATTCGGGATATCTCTTTAGCAACCCTGTCATAAGTCTCTCCCATAAAACGCTTTATGGAGAATACTGTGTTTATCGGGTTTGTAATAGCCTGTCTCTTAGCCGGGTCTCCAATTTTACGGTCGCCTCCGCTAATAAAACCGATTACGGACGGCGTTGTTCTTTTACCTTCGCTGTTTGAGATTACAACCGGTTCGTTACCTTCCATAACCGCAACGCAGGAGTTAGTTGTTCCTAAGTCTATACCAATAATTTTTCCCATTTTGTTTATTTTTTATGTTTATTACTTAATTTATTTTCTATTTTAAAATTCATTTAAAAGTTTATCAAACATTGTGCCATTCGCGGGCGGTTATATTTTTCAGATTTATTGACAGGGTTGTTCTGTTTTATTACAAGAAAATGTCATGTGTGCTGACTTTTTGGCAGGGCTGGTGATTATTTAGAGATAAACACGTTAGGGCTTTAAGGCATGCGAAATAAATAATCTATAACCTTCGCATTTGGTATTAACAAACATTGCAGCCCATCAAGTCACAAGTTTCTGTAAACACCTACAATTAAATCAATCCACCTCGAACTGCTTCGCCTTATCCTGAAATAAGGCGTCTGTATTGCGCCGAAATGGCGGCGGGAATTTTCGACGTTCTCTATCATGCTGCCGGCAAAATCAAATGATTTTGTCTTTCCCGAAAGATGTTTTAAAGCCTCCCATATAATGAGCGACGAGGCTCCCGATGAACGGAAAGCGGGGTTGTTGAACGACATTACATAGTATGCCGAACGCTCGTCGAAGACAATAAACGCTCCCGTATTAAAATTTCCGTCACTATCTTTTATGGCGATAATAAATCCTTTGTTTTGCGAAATAGCTGCGTTACAGCAGGAGAGGAATAGCTCTTTCGGGCAGTTGTTTTCCTCTCCTTTGGCAAAGACTGTGAGGTTTTTATGCCGGTAAAACTCTTCGGGAGTAAGGTCGAAAGAGAGTTCCAGCTCTCTTTCGGCTCTCCTGATATGTCCTTTTTTTGATTTTGAAAAATTGGAAAAAACTTTAGCCGTATCGGAAATATCGGGAATACGGTAAGTGTAACGTGTAGTCTGAGAAAATCCTTTCCAGTAAAATGGCAGCCAGTTGGTAAAAGAGAAATGAAAATGTTGCATGAAAAAAGATAATTTGAGTTTGTCCAACTGCGAGATAATATCATCGCATATCTTCTTTTCGTAGCCCAAACGTTCATTTTCGGTCTGCACTTGCGGGTATTTAATCCAAACTCCGTTTGTTTGCGCCAGCAATGGCTGGACAATATATCGCAATCCGAATTTTTTCCCAATCAGGAACGGCATAGTTGCGATAATCATGTCGTTTTCATCTTTCACAAACAGCACATCCCATTGCTTGCCTGCACATAACGCCTCCATCCACCAATATTGGGAGAAAAGAGGTATTTCGGGATTATCTTCACAAAACTGCTTGTATAGCAGCGTATTTATCATAAACAAAGTCTTTTAAAACTTAATTACTTCAAGCGTACCTTTCTCTATATCTCCATTCTTTTTATGTAGACGATAGAAATATGTACCGGGGTCTGCAATACTGCCGCGATAGGTGCCGTCCCAACCGTCGTCGCCTTCAAATATCTTCTGCATGTAGCGGTTGTATATTTCAACACGATAGCCCGGATTAGTTCCGTCGGACTTCATAAAACAGCAGTTCCTGCCGCTTGGATTGTACGGATTGATGGCGTTCATAACAGATTCCTCTACATTTACAATCGACGATTCGGAGGCGGCAAAGCAACCTAAATCCGTTGTTGTTGTCTCAACGCGGAATTGTTGCCTTCCGGCTTCGGGTTTAAACGTAATGTAGTTTTCGGCAGTTGTCATAAATTGAGCATTGTTGACAAACCAGTTGTAGTAACTGTGCGCAGGTCCTTCGGCATAAACGGTCAGCGTAATCTCTTCGCCCAGATTAACACTTTCCGGTTTAACAAGCGTCAGGATAAGCGGAGTTTCTACATAAACGGTAGCTGTTGCTGTGGTTGTACAGCCTGTTGCTGTTATTGCGCCTGTCACCGTATAAGTGGTTGTGGCTGACGGTGAGACTGTTATATTTGCGCCTGTTTCGCCTGTACTCCATATATAACTATCTGCGGCGCCGCTTACGGTTATTGTTGCGTTGTCGCCATCGCATATAGCGGGGTTGGTGACGCTGATTGCCGGCAATAATTTGTTTAAGGTGATTGTAATGTTATCCGTAGCGGTACATCCGTTTTCATTCGATGTTACTGTTACTTTATAAGTACCGGCTGCGGAGACTGGAATAGAGGCATTTGTACCAAAATTGTCATTCCACAGGTAGGTATAATTGCCGCTGTTTGCCGTCAAAATGATTGTTGGCACGGCGCAGGTCAATACTGTTGTTCCTGTATTGGTGGAAATATTGGCAACAGGCATAGAGGCGTCTGCCTTAATATCAATACTCTTTTGAGCAGTACAACCGTTTGAGCCTTTGGCGGTTACGGTATAAATACCAACAGCGCTAACTGCAACAGAAGCATTGTCGCCCAAGCCGTGACTCCATGAATAACTTACACCGCCGGTGGCTGTCAGAAGGATTGAAGTCTCCGTACAGGTCAAAATTGTGGTGTTGCTGTTTATACCGGCTATTGGCGGGTTTTTGTCTGCTGTAATCATGATGCTTGTACTCGCGCTGCATCCGTTTTCTGCCGTAGCGGTGACGGTATAGGTACCGTCTACGGTTACGTTTGCATCGGCTTCGTTGCCCAAACCGCCGCTCCACGAATATTTTACGCCGCCGGTAGCTGTCAGGCTGATTTCGGTATCGGCACAGGTCAATACGGTAGTTTGCGAATTGTTGATGATACCGGCAACCGGCATAGATCCGTCTGCCTGAATTTCAATACGTGCGATGTCGGTACAACCATTTTCTGCTGTTACGGTTACGGAATAGATACCGGCAGATTTTACGGTTGCATCAGCTTTGTCGCCCAAACCGTTGCTCCACAGATAACTTACGCCGCCGGTAGCAGTCAGGCTGATTTCAGGCTCGGTACAGGTCAATATCTCTGTTTGCGAATTGTTTATGATACCGGCTGTCGGTGCAAACCTGTCTTCTGTAATAGTGATACTTTTGTCGGCAGTACAACCGTTTTCCGCTGTAGCGGTTACGGTATATGTGCCGGGAGATGATATGGTTGCATTGGCATTGCCGCCCAAGTTACTGTCCCATGAATAACTTACGCCACCGGTAGCAGTGAGGCTGATACTCTGCACATTGCATGTCAATATCTCTGTTCCGGTATTATTATTAATGCCGACTGTTGGTTTAGAGTCGTCTTCCGTAATTGTGATGCTTGCCGTGTTTTCACATCCGTTTTCTCCGGTGGCGGTGACGGTATAAGTACCGGCAGACGATGCGATGGCATTTGCATTGTCGCCCAAGTTATTGTCCCATCTATAACTTACGCCGCCGGTGGCTGTCAAACTGATATTTAACAATGCACAGGTCAATACGTTTGTTTCGGTATTGTTGGTAATGTCGACAACCGGAGGTGTTTTATTCTCCGTAATTGTTATGCTTTTAAAGTCGGTACAGCCGTTTTGGGCTGTGACGGTGACGGAATAAATTCCCGGCGCACTGACTGTTACATCAGCGCCGTTGCCCAAGCCGTTGCTCCATTCGTAAGTACCGTTGCCGGTGGCAGTCAGGCTGATACTTTGCGTGTTACAGGTCAATACGTCTGTTTCCGTATTATTGATAATGCCTGCTACTACGTCGCCTTTGTCTGCCGTTATTGTTATGCTTTTGGTATCGGTACAACCGTTTGCTGCGGTGACGGTGACGGTATATGTTCCTGCCGAATTAACGTTAACCGAAGCATTGTTGCCCAGACCGTTGTCCCACGAATATGTTCCGCCGCCGGTGGCTGTCAGGCTGACATTTAACAGAGTACATGTCAACACGGTTTCTTCCGTATTATTTGTAATACCGGCTTCCGGCGGGGTTTTGTTTTCTGAAATTGAAATGCTTGCGGTATTGGTACATCCGTGTGCATCGGCTACGGTTACGGTGTAGTTGCCCGGCGCATTGACTGTTGCAGCGGCGTTATTGCCCAAGCTGCCGCTCCATGAGTAAGTTGCGCCGCCGGTGGCAGTAAGGCTGATACTTGATGTGGTGCAAGTCAAAATGGTAGTACCGGTATTATTTGTGATAGCCGCGTTTGGCTTCGGATTTGCTATCACTAAAATACTGTCCCATTTGATACACGACGATGAGAGCGGCATCTCTTTGTCTGCCACTTTCACGTAATATTTTGCTGCATCGGCGTAATTGACCGTCAATGGTCTTGCAGTTGTACCCGGATCGGCTATGTGATTGGCTATTGCCGGCGACGTTCTGCTATCTTTGTGCCATGTTATAATGTAATTGGTATAAGCCGGAGTAGGGGTTATAATATTGGATGTCAATGTTACGCTTTGTCCTTCACATAGATTGACGGTTTTTATGTCGTTTGTGACCGGAGCAGGCGCTGTTGATGAGATTGTTATCGGTAGTGACTGTGTGCATTTGACGCAGTTCAAACTTGTTTCGATAGGAATGGCAGAGATAGAAACCGCCCGGCACGGACTGAGCGCGTCCAGCGTTTCCCAATCTTTCCTGTAGTTGGTTAAATAAGCCTCGCTTCCGACTACTACGCGGAAATAGACCTTATCGCCATTTTGCAGTCCGCTGAATATCGGGTGATTAGGCGGGTCGGGTATTACTTGTTGGAGTGATGTTCCGATAGTTCCCAAATCAGTCCATACAACGCCGGCGCTTTTCGGATTGGTGTATGTATACTGGAACAGGTAACGGACGTCGGGATAATAACTTTCAACAGTAGAAGATGTTTCTACTCTCAACGTCAAATCGGTATTATCGCACAAATTCAACGGATCGGCTCCTCCTGCTACGGAAACATTTGCAACTACATCGGGCGGCGTACAAACGGAGAAAAAGATATCGTCTATAACAAGGTCTCCCCTGTTGTTCC
>Ga0123356_10008640_pt1 | contig 10103 bp, 8 predicted proteins | sample TergutEmb28metaG_2_FD_92546 | JGI IMG/M metagenome (GOLD analysis project Ga0123356, IMG submission 92546) | Embiratermes neotenicus P3 segment gut microbial communities from Petit-Saut dam, French Guiana - Emb289 P3 | ecosystem: Host-associated > Arthropoda: Insects > Digestive system > Gut ... | reverse complement strand
GAAATGGCATTCGGAAAGCCGGAAATAATCCAGGAAGAACTGATGCTAAAACACTACAACAGGAAATTCGGAGCAGACGCCTACTACGGTCAGAAGTAGATAATAATGTAACCCCACCCCACGACCCCTTACTCTGGAAGTTACTATTACACGTTACAGTTCACTCGTCACTCATCTCGTCATTGCGAGCACACGAAGCAATCCAGTCCATTAAAGAATAAAATTTACAGACTACTTCACTCGTCACTCATCTCGTCATTGCGAGCGCACGAAGCAATCCAGTCCTTTAAAGAATAAACTTTGCAGACTACTTATACAAGAAAAAGCTTGCAATTTACTATACTTTTTGGTATAGTACCTAGTGCTCTAGCTATGCTAGGGCACTTTTAGGGCATGTTGCTACCACACACGGATTTTGATTTTCTGCTGATGTGCCTTGCTGTTGCAAGGTTGGTATGAAAAGTTGAAGGATCCGGAGGGAGGCAGTAGTACCGCTTAAGGTACTGGAAAGCCACAAAAAACAAAAATATTGGAGGAAAAAAATGTCAGTAGTATCAATGAAACAGCTTTTGGAAGCAGGTGTTCACTTTGGACACCAAACTCGCCGTTGGAATCCGAAAATGGCTCCGTATATTTACATGGAGCGTAACGGGATCTACATTATCGACCTGCAAAAGACCGTTAGAAAACTTGAAGAGGCGTACAATTTCGTTCGTGAGATAAGTGAAAACGGCGGTACAGTCTTATTTGTAGGAACCAAAAAGCAAGCGCAAGAAGCCGTCAAGGAAGAAGCTGAACGTGTTGGTATGTATTTTGTCAATGCCCGCTGGCTTGGCGGAATGCTCACAAACTTTAAAACCATGCGTATGCGAATAGATCGTCTTGCTCAACTTAGACAGATGCAGGATGATGGTACTTTTGATATCCTTCCCAAGAAAGAAGTTATAAGACTCACCGGTGAGATAAACAGACTTGAGAAATATCTCGGCGGCGTTAAAGACATGAAGAAGCTTCCCGCTGCTCTGTTTATAATTGACCCACGTAAAGAACGCAATGCTATTGCCGAAGCCCGTAAGCTAGGCATTCCGATCGTTGCAATCGTAGATACAAACTGCGATCCGGATGAAATCGATTATATTATTCCCGGTAATGATGATGCAATACGCGCAATTCGTCTTATTGCACAAGCAATGGCGAGTGCTGTCATTGAAGGTCGCCAGGGTGTTGACTCGGCTGCTCCTGCAGAGTTGACTGAAGCTGCACCGACTGTTGCAGTGGAGATACCTGAGGCAGACGAGTCGATAGTTACTCACTCCACTCCGGCTGCTCAAAAACCTGAACCGAAGCCTGAACCGAAGCCGGTTGAGAAACCAATTGAGAAACCAATTGAGAAGCCCGTAGAAAAACCGATTGCTGAAAAACCTGTAGAGAAGCCTGTAGAAAAACCAGTAGTTGAAGCTCCTGTAGAAAAACCAGCAGTGAAACCTGTTGTTGAAAAGCCCGTGGAGAAACCTGCAGAAAAACCCGCTGAGAAACCTGTCAAAGCTACTGCTAAAAAAGCTCCGGTAGAAAAGCCCGAATCTCCGGTAGAGCCAGCTCCTGAAGAACCTGCTCCCGAAAAGCCAAAAAGAGCACCAAGAGCTGCTAAAAAAGTTGAAGAAGCTCCGGTTGAAGTAGCTGCTGAAGAGCCGGTCAAAAAGACAACAAGGAAAACTACAAAAAAAGCTGAAGAAGCTCCTGTTGAGGAAGCTCCCGTAGAAGCAAAAGATGAGACCCCGGCTGAAGCTCCGGTAAAGAAAACCGCAAGAAAAACAACAAAAAAAGCGGATGAGGCTCCTGCTGAGGAAGCTCCGGCTAAAGAAGCTCCTGCAAAAAAGACGACAAGAAAAACAACAAAGAAAACAGAAGAGACTCCTGCTGAGTAGAAAGGATTTGATATAGATGTCATTCACAGCTACAGATGTAAAAGAACTCCGTGAAGCAACCGGAGTTGGCATGATGGATTGCAAAAGAGCTCTTACCGAGACTAATGGTGATATGGAGAAAGCAATAGCCTATCTCCGTGAGCAGGGTCTTGCTACTGCTCAAAAGAAAGCCGGCAGAATCGCTGCCGAGGGTGTTGCTTATGCAACTGTTATCGACGGTGTCGGTGTTGTTGTAGAAGTCAACGCGGAAACTGATTTTGTTGCGAAAAACGAAAAATTTACAGAGTTTGTCGAAGGAGTTGCAGAAGCAATAGTAAAAAGCAACCCTGCAGATATTGAAGCTCTTATGGAATGTAAATATCCGGGTACTGATAGAACAGTTGCAGATGAGCAACAGGAAATGATCGTTGTTATCGGTGAGAACATATCTGTACGTCGCTTTATACGTTACACCGAAGGTATAAGCATACCCTATATACATGCAGGTGGAAAAATAGGTGTAATCGTTAACCTTGAGGTGAGCGATATCTCCGATATGGATTCAATTACAGAGCTTGGAAAAGATCTCGCAATGCAAATTGCAGCAATGCGTCCGATGTATCTTGACTCTGCTTCTGTTGATGCTTCCGAGCTTGAGAAGGAAAAAGAGATTCAACTCAACAAAGCAATCGAAGAAAACAAAGCGAAGAACCTGCCGGATGACAAAGCACGTGAAATCGCAGAGAAAATGGTTAAGGGTCGTATCAACAAGTTTTACGAAGATATTTGCCTCTTAAATCAAGCGTTTGTCAAAGAAGGCAAAATAACTGTTGAAGGACATGTAAAACAAATCGCTAAAGCCCTTGGCGGGGATATTAAAGTTAAATCCTTCACTCGCTTTGAAAAAGGCGAAGGTATAGAGAAGAAACAAGATGATTTTGCAGCAGAAGTTGCAAGTATGGTCAAATAGTGTTATAGTAACAATGTAATTAAATGGGGTGCTGCCGACAGGCGGCTGAGAGAGTGTGAATTGCCACACGAAACCCTTATTACCGGAAGCGGATAATGCCGCCGTCGGGAATAAGAAAAGATGCACCTCATTTCAATAAAGAAAGAGGTGTATTTTTATGCAAATCAAAAATTCCCACGAAAATCTGCGTGCTTTGGTTGAATCGTCCCTGCTGGTTGCAATCGGTTTTGCTCTTAGCTATATAACTCCTTTTCGATTGCCATGGGGCGGCTCTGTGACTCCGCTTTCGATGTTGCCGATATTGATGATCGGGCTTCGTCACGGGCTCAAATGGGGTATCCTCGGAGGAATCGTTTTTGCTTGTCTCCAAATGCTCCAGCAGTTCTGGCCTCCTCCAACAGGTACCATCGAAGGGTACATCGCTGTTGTTATGCTTGATTACATTGTTGCATTTGGTGTTCTTGGGTTGTCGGGGCTTTTCAGAGGAAAGAAGTTCGGGCTTTTATACGCAGCACCTCTATGCCTCTGTCTTCGTTATCTCAGTCATTTTATCTCGGGCATGGTCGTATGGGGTATATATGCGGACAATATGCCTGTTTGGCTTTATTCCCTCACATATAACGGCTCTTATATGATTCCTGAGATTTTACTGACAACAATAGTCGGAGCAGTCTTGTGTTTAACTGCCCCGCCCATTTTGTTTAACTTCACTCCCCGTGCTGATTCACCGGATCGATAGATTCTCCAGATAGAACTTTGCTTTTAATATACCTATGATAGATTTTGCGTCTCTAAGTTTATTTGACATAATCATCTCTATTAATTCGTCAATGTCTATTTCTTCGACACTCAGCAGTTCGTTCTCATCGAGATGCATTTCGCCCGGCTCAAGGTCGAGCGCAAGGTATTGATATAATGTTTCACTGTAAACACCGGCAGATGGATAGATCACATCAAGGTCTATCCATTTTGCTGCTGTGTATCCTGTTTCTTCCGAAAGCTCCCTAACTGCGCATTTAAAAGGATCTTCACCTTTTTCAAGCTTGCCTGCCGGAATTTCAAGCAGTTCCTCTCCTATTGTATAACGAAACTGTCTCACCATTAAAACCTTATTATCATTTGTCAGTGCTACAATACAAACACCGCCGGGATGTTCAACAACTTCTCTCTTCACTCTCTTGCCGTTTTGAAGCTCAGCAATATCTCTTCTGACTTTAACAATAATACCCTCATAAACAGTACTAGTCTCAACCTGTTTTTCATAAAACTTCATACAAAATACTCCATTATCTATTATTGATCATTAACGAGAATTATACATCATATTATTTTATAATGCCAAGACTTAATTATTGATATATAAGTTTTAAGTGCATAGAATAGCTATAGGGATGTCAATAGACATCCCTATCTTCATGGAGCGGGTGATGAGAATCGAACTCACACATTTAGCTTGGAAGGCTAATGCACTACCACTATGCAACACCCGCAAAGTATTGGTATTACTTGCTTTTATAGCCGTCGGCTGTGAAGTATTATACTACTAACTCTTATATAATGCAAGTGTTTTTTGTGAAGGTTAATAGTAGAAAATATATTGCATGAGAAGCCGGTTATATATACATACTGTCAAGTGTAGCACATATATAACCGGCTTCATAACATCTAAATCAGCCGTAAAGCGGACCGTATGTCTCGCAAGCTCTGTAATCTGCGTTTTCTTTGTCATTTGTGCCAAAAGCAGACCAAACATGCGGACGGAAAATAGCCTTCTCACATACGTTATGCATAGAAACAGGAATACGCAGCATAGCACAAAGTGTTATGATATCGGCACCCTTGTGACCATAGCAGAAAGCACCGTGATTAGCACCCCAGTTTGCCATGACAGAGTAAGCGTCTGTGAAAGCGCCTTCACCTGTCAGAACCGGAGCAAACCATGTTGACGGCCATGTAGGATCGGTACGATAGAGAAGTGTATGATTGACCTTTTCCGGCAAGTCAACAGTGTAACCCTCGGCTATCTGCATAACAGGACCAAGTCCATCAACAAGATTCAGCCGTAGCATAGTTACAGGCATTTCGCCTTCAGTCTCAAACTTTGACGAAAAACCACCGCCGCGGAAATATCCGTTATTGGCAGGACACCACTGCGTTTTCTCAAGGCACGCTTTTGCATCCTTTTCGGTCATATCCCACCAAGGCTTCATAACACTGTTGCCTTTGGAATCCTTTGCACCACCGCTACCGTCAAGAGCAGCAGCACCTGAGTTGATAAGATGAATGAATCCATCTTTTGCTTTTCCGGTAGGTTTCCAGCCCGTCACACGTTCTACAGCATCGGGACTCCAGTAAGTACGAACATCGGCGAAAATCGAAGCCGCACCATCCATAAGATGAGTAAACAGCATCGATATCCCGTTTAGTCCGTCATTTTCAGTTGCAAAAATAGTAGGTTGCCTATTACAGTTCCAGTCAAATGTAGAGTTCAAAATAGCCTCAGTATAGTCGCCGTTTGGCTTATAGTCTGTCCACATACGCTGCCCCTGGAAACCGCCTGCGATCGCATTACGACCGAGAGCCTCTTCGTGGAAACCAAGTTTGGCAAGCTTAGGATTGCCAAGCATGATATCACGGCAGATAAGAGTCATTTTCACAACAAAATCCCATTGCTCTGCTTTTTGCTCCGGGGTAAAGCGTTTCTCTTCGGCATTTACGTCAAAACCTTCCTTACAGTGTTCCTTAGTCCATGCAAGAGCCTTAAGAAACTCATCAGGATCATAAATACCAAGATCTATACGACGCAGTATCTCTGTCATATCGACCCATTCGGCGCGTAATCCGAGATACTTTTGCATAAAGTCGGGGTCTAGGAAAGAACCGGCAATACCCATAGAAACAGAACCTATTCCGACATATGCTTTATTCTTCATTTGTCCGATAGCGATTGCAGCCCGTGCGAAACGTAAGATTTTCTCTTTAACATCTTCTGGGACAGCGGTATCACCTGCATCTTGCACATCGCGACCGTATATCCCAAAAGCAGGAAGACCTCGCTGGGCGTGAGCTGCAAGGACTGCTGCAAGATATACAGCACCCGGACGCTCGGTACCGTTAAAACCCCAAACAGCCTTTACGGTATTTGAAGACAGATCCATAGTTTCACTGCCGTAACACCAGCATGGAGTGACTGTCAGCGAGCCTATGACATTTTCACGTGCAAACTTCTCAGCGCAAGCACCCGCTTCATTACCGCCGCCAATTGTACTGTCTGCTATCACACACTGCACCGGTGTGCCGTCTGCGTAACGTAAATTGTCGCTAATAAGTTTAGCTGCGGCATTTGCCATGCCCATAGTTTGCTCTTCAAGAGATTCGCGAACACCGCCCCACCGACCGTCGATCGTCGGACGGATACCGATTTTTGGATATGTCATTTACATTACTCCTAAAATTTAGTTAAGTAAGAATTTTGCTACAGTTTGGAGAATCGCCCCGAAGGACGATTCTCCTTGTGCTTTGATACAAGGTGTATTAGTCGTAGAGTAAGATCGCGATATCAGCTTGATCCATGTTGGAAGAATCATACCACTTTGCACCTGTGTCGATATCGGAAACAGCTTCGCCTCTTGCAGCTTTAACAGCAAGTGCGACTGCCTGGTAACCGATCTGGACGGGGTCTTGTGTTATTGCACCAAAGAACAGACCGCTTCTGACAGCGTTCTTTTGTGCTTCGCCGGCGTCAAAGCCGATAAGTAAAACACCGTCGGGAATGCTTGCACCTGCGTTATGTGCAGCAAGAAGACCCGAGACTGCGCCTTCGTTTGACATGAATACGCCGAGAAGATTCTCAGTGTTAAGTACTGTGTTTGCAGCATTTGTCATGTCGGTAAGATCGGGAGTTGCACCTACAACGACTTCGATTTTAACTGCAGGACTTGCATCACCTTTGTTGATTGCTGTGAATCCGCCTGTGATTGCAACACTGCTGTTTGCGCCTGAAGCAAGATCAAACATTTTCTCTGCAAAGCCTTTTGTGCGTCCGCCAACAGAAGCACTGACCACTTCTTGAGAAAGAATGCAAATAACAACGGGATCTGCTGCTGTAGCAGCTGCGAGAGCACTCTCAATTTCGGGGAACATATGCTCGGCTGCAAGAGCTGCTGCACCTTCATTGTTTGTTGATGCATTTGCTGCGATTTGTCCTGCAGGAGCTTCCGGTACACCGGAGTCAAAACCGATGATCGGAATGCCTCTTTCATGGGCATCTGCCAGTTGGGAAAGAACTGCGCTTGTATCAAGTGCAGCAAGTGCGATGGCATCGGGGTTTTTTGCGAGTTCGGCGTTGAGCATGTTGACCTGGTCTGCAATGGCGCTTTCGCCTTCAGGACCGTCAAAGTGGATCTCTACGCCAAGGTCTTCTGCAGCTTGATCCGAGCCTGCTTTAACAGCCTGCCAGAACTGATGCTGGAAACCTTTGGAGATGACAGCGATGTACATGGAATCATCGTCGGAGCCGCCATTGTCACAGGCTGCGACCATTACAAAGACCATCATCAGTGCTAGTGCGATACAAAGTACCTTTTTCATTTGTTTTCTCCTTTTGCTTTCTCTTAATATTAGTTAAAGGGTGTATTATCCCTTTATCTTCTTTACTTCATTTGCTCTTCTTACACGATATAAGTCAAGCCAGACTGCACCTATAACAATTATACCGGTAAAAAAGAGCTGGAACGGCGCCGGCAGAGACATAGAGCTTAAGCCGGTCTTGAGGATTGCCATAATAAACACGCCGATCATTGTACCTGTTACAGAACCAATACCGCCGGAGAGGGAAGTACCGCCGATAATAACACCTGCGATAGCCTCCAGTTCAAAACCGTTGCCTGTGCCGGGGTTTATCGTTGTTGCAAGCGCTGCATAAAAGATAGCGCCCACTCCGACAGAAAATCCACTGATCGCATAAGCGGCACATTTCCAGTTAGCTACATTTACACCGGAAAGACGCACAGCTTCCTCATTGCTTCCAATAGCGAAGATATAGCGACCAAGCTTTGTTTTATTCAAAACTATAAATGCGATTATAAAGTACACAAGGAGCCAAACAGCACCTATCGGAAAACCGTCTATACGCAGGAAAGTCCTTGCAAACCAGCCGCCTTCCTCAAGTAAACTCGGGTAGGTTTTTGCAGTTGTACCGGTAATAATAGAGCCGAATCCTCTGGTGACCATCATCATACCGAGAGTGGCTATAAAAGGCGGGAGCTTGAGCCTTGTGACAAGGATACCGTTTATTGTACCGATCACCGTACCTATAAGTACAACGATTATCAAACAAATCCAGAGAGGGATCGCAAAATCGCGAAACAGCATACCGCCAATGATAGCTGAGCAAATCATCGAAGTACCGAGGGAAAGATCTATACCTCCGGTAATGATAACAAACGTGACCCCGATAGCAAGAAAGCCGATCCAGTAAGCGGATGCAAGAATGACAAGAGCCATATCTGTTGAGAAAAAGTTTCTCCCCATGATCGCGAAAAAGATGTATAAGACCACAAGCACAGCAAAAGCAAGTAGTTTTTGCAGTTGAATGTTCTTAATAAAACCGGGCATAATGGCACATCCCTTCTATCCCTCTGTTGTGTTGATAAGGTGCGAGTACTGCACTGCATAACTCATGACCATATGCTGGTCGGCCTCTTCGATAGGCAGAGTCGCAGTTTGTGTACCCGAACTCATAACAAGTATACGGTCGCTCATTCTGAAAATCTCTGAAAGCTCGGATGAAATCATGATGATGGATTTACCCTCCTTGACCAGGGCATTCATCAATTTATATATCTCGCTTTTGGCTCCAACATCAATACCTCGTGTAGGCTCATCAAAAATCAAAACATCGCAATTTCGGATCAGCCACTTGGCGATTATGACTTTTTGCTGATTTCCACCCGAAAGATTTTTAAGCATTTGATTGACAGTCGGAGTCCTTATATCTATCTTTTCTTTGTACTCATTGGCGTCGCGGCTTATCTTCTTTTCGTTAAGAAACAGACCCTTAACATAACTTGTCAAAGTGGGAAGAACAATGTTATCAGCAACTCTCATACCGAGAATGCAGCCATATCTTTTACGGTCTTCGGAAAGATAACCGATCCCGTTGCGTACGGCATCCCGGGGAGAACGGATATCGACTTTCTTTCCATTTACAAATATCTCGCCATCGGTTTTCTTATCTGCACCGAAAATGAGACGTGCTATCTCTGTTCGACCGGCACCCATAAGCCCTGCAAATCCGAGGATCTCGCCCTTATGAAGCTCAAAAGAAACATTATCAACATCCTTTGAGGTAAGTCCTTCGACCTTCAAAACGACTGGAGCGTCAGGCGATACCTGGCTTTTCTCTTTTGGCTGCTCATATGTGACACGACCGATCATCATTTGTATGATCTCATCGATTTCTACGACATCGGTGTCTCTTGTACCAACAAACTCGCCGTCCCGCAGTACTGTGACTCTGTCGGAAATGCGTTTGATTTCATCCATACGGTGGGAAATATATATCATTGAAACGTCTTTGTTCTTCAGCTCTTCGATGACTTTGAACAGTACTTCTGTCTCGGTATCTGTGAGTGTTGCAGTCGGTTCGTCAAAAACGATGACCTGAGCGTCATAAGAGATTGCCTTTGCGATCTCAACTATCTGCTGCTTACCGACAGTCAAGTCCGAAACTTTTGAGTTCGGGCTTATACTGCTTATATTCATACGCTCAAACAGTTCTTTAGTCTTTTTTTCGATACCGCGCTCGTCTAAAAAGAAACCTTTGCTCTCACGTCCGATGAAAATATTCTGCGCAACAGTCAAATGCCCCATCAGATTAAGCTCCTGATGGACAATGGATATACCGGCATCCTGAGCATCTCTCGGAGACTTGAAATCCACTTTATTGCCGAAATAATAGATCTCACCTGAATCAGCTTTGTAAATACCGGTCAGCACTTTCATTATCGTAGATTTCCCGGCACCGTTTTCACCTACAAGAGCCAGGACCTCACCACGCCTTAAGTTGATAGAACAACTCTTGAGTGCGTGTACGCCCTGGAAACGTTTATCGATGTCAACCATCTCTAAAACATAATCATTTTTACCGGTCAACGCTCCGTTTTGATCTGCGATAATTCATTCACCGCCAATCTGCTAAAACATAAAATGCCATCCCGACACTTTGT
>Ga0123356_10008639_pt1 | contig 10104 bp, 8 predicted proteins | sample TergutEmb28metaG_2_FD_92546 | JGI IMG/M metagenome (GOLD analysis project Ga0123356, IMG submission 92546) | Embiratermes neotenicus P3 segment gut microbial communities from Petit-Saut dam, French Guiana - Emb289 P3 | ecosystem: Host-associated > Arthropoda: Insects > Digestive system > Gut ... | reverse complement strand
TGCGCGCTCCGCTCACGACCCTGATCCAGCAGGGTCCGCTCAGCACCCTCAGCCGGCTCGAGGCGTGCCTCGCCGGGGAGCAGTTGCGGCTTGACAGGCGGCTCGCGGCATACGTGCCCGTCGCCGCCCACGCCGCCGAGCCCTACGGCGGCGCGGACAGCCCGTGCGGGAAGCTGATGCGGATGCGCGCCGCGCACGTCGTCTACGGGCCGGCGACCTTCCTGAACCGCGCCGTCGTTGCCGTGAACACTCAGATCGGCGAGCTGTCGGCGAACGCAGCCGGCACCGTCCGGGCGGCTGAGGAGGCGGCCCGCAGGCTCGCCCGGCAGCAGGGCCTCGATGCGAAGGCGACCGCGGAGGCGGTGCGTGCGGCGGGCGAGCTGGCGCTCGAGCGCCAGCTCGCCGCCGTCGGCGGAGCCGCCGGCGTGACGGGGACCTTGTCCGGGGTTCCCTCGATCAGCGACCCCACGTTCCTGCGGCAGATCGTGTTCGGCGCGGGGACGGGGGCGGACACGCCGGTCGCGCGGTTCTCCTACCTGTTCCCCAGCAGCGACGCCGGCGTGATCCAGGTGCGGCTGCGCGCCGGCCTCAGCGACAGCCAGCAGCAGCGGGCGATCGGCCTGATCCGATCGGCGGTTGCGCTGCCGCGATTCCGGATCGCGGGCGGGTCCTACACGGTCGCGGGCGAGCCGGTGCTGCTCGCCGATCTGACAGGCGAGGTGAGCGGCCAGCTGCGGATCCTGCTGGCGGTCGCCGTCGGCGTCATGGCGCTGGTGCTGCTGGCCGTTTTCAGGCGCGCACTGCGGCTGCTGCCGTTGGCACTGGCGCTCGCCGCGGTCGCGATCGCCTTTGGGCTGATCGCGCTGGCCGGGGGTAGCCTGACGATCGCCGAGGTGGCGGCGTTCCCGGTGCTGCTCGGCCTCGGCGTCGATTACGGCGTCCAGTTCCGGTCGGGCACGCCACGGCGGGCGATCGGCGTGGCCGCGCTCGCGACCGCGGCGGGCCTGCTCGCGCTGCTGATCTCGCCGGTGCCGATGATGCGGGGCTTCGGCCTGCTGCTGGTGCTCGGCGTCGGTGTCGCGTTCGCGGTGATGACGGCTGTCGTCCCGCCCGGGGCGGGGAGGCGCCTCGCGACCCCGCGCCGGCCGCGGGCGCTGATCGCCTCGGTCTATGGCGCCGGGGAGATCCTGCGTGGCCTGCTGCCCGCGCTCGCCCGCCACCCGCGGCGCGTGCTGGCGGTCGCGCTGGTGCTGGCAGCCGCCGGCTGGGTGTTCGACGCGCACACGGACGTGCAGTCGGACATCACCAAGCTGGTCCCGGCGCGGATGCCGGCCCTGCGTCACCTCGACACGCTCGAACGCGTGACCGGCGTATCCGGCCAGGTCAACGTGCTGGTCAGCGCCGACGACGTGACCAGCGCCGCCGCGGTCGACTGGATGCGCTCCTACGAGCAGCGCATCACCGCGCGCTTCGGACCGGCCGGCGCCGGCGCGAGCTGTGCGAGTGCGACGCTGTGCCCGGCCCCGTCGCTGCCGAGCCTGCTCCAGACCGCCGGGGGCTCGTTGCACGCGGTCCCCTCCTACTTCCAGCGCGCGGTGGTGACGGCCGACCACCGCCACGCGCTGCTCGCGTTCGGGATCAGGCTGATGCCGCTGGGCCGGCAACGGCGGGTGATCGAGGACATGCGCGCGGCACTGCACCCGCCGCGCGGGGTGCAGGCCCGGCTCGCGGGGGCGCCCGTGCTCGCGGCCGACGCGGACGGCTCTTTGTCATCGGTCAGCGGCAGGCTGCTGATGCTCGTCGTCAGCCTCGCGCTCGTGGCGCTGGTGCTGTTCGCGACCCTGCGCCAGCCGCGCCGGGTGCTGGTCCCGCTGGCGCCGATCGTGCTCGCCACGGGCTGGGCGGCGCTGCTCGTGTACGCGCTGCGGATACCGCTGAACCCGATGTCCGTCGCGCTCGGCACGCTCGTGATCGCGATCACGACCGAGTTCAGCGTGCTGCTGTCCGAGCGCGTCCGCAGCCTCCAGGCCGACGGCCTGAGCCTGTCGCAGGCGATCGACGGGGCCTACCGCAGCACCGGCGTCGCGGTGATCACCTCGGCTGTGACCGCGATCGCGGGCTTCGCGGTCCTGATCGTCTCGAGCGTCCCGATGCTGCGCGACTTCGGCGTGCTGACCGTGGTGAACCTCTCGGCCTCGCTCGTGGGCGTGATGCTAGTGCTGCCGGCGACGCTGAGGCTCGCCGCGGTCGATGCCGGCGTGACGGTGAGGACGCCCGCGTGATCGACACCCGCCGCTACCAGTGGATGGTCGGCGGGATCGGGATCGCGCTGGTGATCGCCTTTTCCGTCTACCTGTACGTGCAGGGCGGCGGGCACGCACAGCCAGGCGTGCCCGCCGGTGGGCAGCTGCACCGGTTCGTGGCTCCGCTCGCGACCAGCGACCTCGACGCCGCCGCCAACGTCTCGCCGCGCTGCGACCCGGCCCGGCCGGCCCGGCGCGGCCTCAACGTCTGCGGGCACGAGCCGATCGTGCTGGCGTTCTTCGTGCTGAACGCGCGGCCGTGCGTGCGCGCGGTCGATGCGCTCCAGCAGCTGCAGCCGCGTTTTCCGGGCATCGAGTTCGCGGCCGTCGCCGTGGGCAGCAGCAAGCGCGCGACGCTGGCGCTGGTGCGCGCCCATCACTGGACGCTGCCGGTCGCCTACGACAGCACGGGGGCCGTGGCCCAGCTCTATGACGTGACGGTCTGTCCGCTGATTCAGGTCGCCGGCCGGGGCGGCGTCGTCAAGCGGCTGCTGATCGGAGAGCACTGGGCGGACGCGGATGCGCTCGCTGGCGTTCTGCGCCGCACCGTGATATCTGAGAGGTGATGCGCGATCTGCTTCGCATCGGCACCGGCGCGCTGTTGGCCGCGACGATCATGTTCGTCGGCAGCCTCGTGCTGTGGCTCGGGACGCCGCTGCTGTGGCTGTGGGTCGGCTCACAGGTGCAGGGCAGCACGTCGTCGCTGGGACTCGCGCTGCTCGTGATGGGAGTGGGCGTGTTGGTCACGGTCTGGCTGCTGGCGCTGTTGCTCGGCAAGCTCAGTGAGGTGTACCGCCAGATCGCCCTCGCCCGCGGCCATGAGGACCCGGGTCATCACATGCTCGAGTCGGTGCTGATCGCCACGGCGGCAGTCGCGATCGTGGCGTTCGGCGCCTGGTTTCTGCTGTTCGCCGGAGCGAGCCCGCTGCCGCTCGGCATGAACCTTTGACGGCCTGGGCGCGGGACCCCACGAACCCGCGCTCAGACCTACCCCTCCCGGGACATTCAGACCCAGACGAGCTCGCCCGCTCGGGCCTGCTCGGTTTCGATCGCCGTGCAGCCACTCAACTGCTCGGCCAGCAGGTGGCGCTGACGGTCGGTCAGCGCGCCGATCGGCTTGATCTCGCTCACGCCGTTGCGTTCCAGGAACTTCCGGCACCGCGTGCTGCCCCAGCGCCGCTGGGACATGAGCATCTCCGACACCGTCCACTTGCGGACCGAGTCAGGGCATTCGAGAATCACCTCGGCGGCGGAGATCTCGCCTACGGCAATGCGTCGCTTCAGCTCCGCACGAGCCAGGCGAACGGCGTTGGCGTGCTCCAGCGCCTTCAGCCGCTGTGGCTCTGTCGGCATCTGTGCGGTTTCCGTCATCAACCGTCCTTCCGTCTATTGGTTTCTCGCCGGACCTGGCGGTGCGTCGACCAACAAAACCGCTTAGGAAGCACAGACCATGGCCACCCGAGCGGGTGCTCCTAAAGACCTCGGATCGAACAGCCCTCTGCAGTGTCCGAGCGCTTCCGCCTCCGACCCCCGAATGGCTTGGGAAGCGTTCGTCAGGCGCTGCTGTGACCTCCTCGAACTGACCTCCAACCTATCGCGCCCGGGTACGTAACAGCAAGGTCACAAATCGCGAACCGTTTGCTAAGAGCGTGTTTTTTCTGTTACGACGGAGACGCACTCCCCGGATGGGGATGCGGCCGGCTCGCCGCTGCTTCGCCGGCCGACGGCGCGCGGCGCGGAGCTGTTACGCGGCGGCGGGTAGTGGGCCGTGCTCGGCCTCGAAGCCGTCCTTGGCCTGCTTGAAAATCGCGAGCGCCTCGTCGAGGACCGCCGTGTTGTGAGTCGCCATCACGCTCGTGCGCAGCAGCGCACCAGCGGGTGGGACCGCAGGATGGATCGCGACGTTGACGAAGACCCCGGCCTCATAGAGCGCCTTCCAGAGGAACACGGCCTTCCAGTCGTCACCGACGAGGACCGGCACGACCGGGGTCACGATCTCGGTGCCGTCGGCCATCTTCGCGAGCGGCAGGACCTTGAAGCCGAGCTCGGCGAGGCCGGCGCGCAGGTAGGCCGCGTTCGCGAGCACCTGCGCGAACAGCTCCCTGCCCTCGTCGGAGCGGCAGATCCTGACCGCGGCGAGGGTCGCGCCGACCGCGGCGGGGACACCGGAGGCGGTGAAGATGAACGGGCGCGCCGCGATCCGCAGGTACTCCATGACCTCGGCGGAGCCGGCGATCACGCCCCCGCAGGAGGCCAGCGACTTGGAGAACGTCGCCATCCGCAGGTCGACATCATCCTCGACGCCGAACAGCTCACAGGTTCCGGCGCCGCGCGCGCCGAGCACGCCGAAGGCGTGTGCCTCGTCGACCATCAGCCGCGCGCCGTACTGCTTGGTCAGCTTCACGATCTCGGGCAGCGGGGCGACGTCACCCTCCATCGAGTAGACCCCGTCCACGACCACGAGGATGCCGCCGCCGTCCTCCTGGGCGGCCTGCAGGCGCTTCTCCAGCAGGTCCATGCGGTTGTGGCGGAACGGTCGCATCTTCGCCTGCGACAACAGGCAGCCGTCGAGGATCGAGGCATGGTCGCCCGAGTCGGCGATCACCGTGTCGCCGGGTCCGAGGATCGTGCCGAGCGCGCCGAGGTTCGCCTGGTGCCCGGTCGTGAAGACGAGCGCGTCCTCGGTTCCCATCCAGTCGGCGAGCTCGCGCTCGAGTTCGACGTGCAGATCGATCGTGCCGTTGAGGAAGCGCGAGCCGGTGAGGCCGGTGCCGTAGCGGTCCAGCGCGTCGCGCGCGCCCTGCTTGACGCGCTCGTCGCCGGTCAGCCCGAGATAGTTGTTGGAGCCGAGCATGATGCGGCGCTGGCCCTCCATCTCGACCACCGGCAGCGTCGGGCCCTCGAGCACGTGGAAGTACGGGACGGCGCCGATTTCGCGGGCTGCCCGGAGCTGTTCGATGCGCTCGAACTCGCGAGCCTTGGCGAAAACGTCTACGGCGGTCATCTTCCTGAGAGGGCATCGTAAGGCATCGCCGCCAGAGGACCGGCTCAGGTTGACAGCGCCGCTCACGCTGTCACCATCCGGTCTGTGCACAGTGACGGCGAGCGGTTCTACGCGGTCGAGGTGATCGACGCCGAGTTCGTCGAGCACCGTGACGTGGTGCTCGACCGCGACGACGCCGAGCGTCTGCCCGTGTGGGCCTCGCCGCCGGCGGTGCAGACCGCCGTCGCCGCGGCGACCGGATTCGTCGCGGGCGCCGCGACCGTCGCGCTGTTGCGCCGCTACGCGCAGGCGCGGCTCGAGCGCGAATCGGCTGTGCGCCAGCTGCCCCTCGGGCGTGCGCGCACTTACCTGGTCCAGGTGCGGCAGCTCGGGTGAGTGGCGAGGTCCGCGTCGAGGTGCGGCCGCCCTGGCCTTTCCGCCTCACGCGCCGCAGCGGTATGGACGGTCTCAGCCCGGTGCGGAGAGGCGTGCTGCACCGGCTGCTGCACGAGCGCTCGGGCAGCAGCGAAGACGCCGGCGAGGAGTTGCCGGTCCACCTGCGCGTCGCGCAGCTGCCCTCGGGCGCCGTGCTGATCGGGGCGCAGGCGGCCGACCGCAGCTGTGCGGAGCGGGCGATCGCGCGCATGCGGCGCGCGATCGGAGTCGACCTGGATCTGCGCGCCTTCCACGACGAGTTCCGCCGCGACCCGCTGATCGGGGTGGCGGTGCGGATGAATCCGGGGTTGCGCCCGGCGGGCCGCCCGGACGCCTTCGAAGCGCTCGCCTGGGCGGTCACAGAGCAGCTGATCGAGTACGAGCGCGCCGCGGCGATCCAGCGGCGGATGGTCGCGGCGCTGGGGCGCCGCGACCCGGGGAGTGGCTTGCGCAACTCCCCGAGCGCCGCCGTCTTCGCCGGCGTCGCACCCGCCCGGTTGGAGTCCCTCGACCTCTCCGGGGGACGCGCGCTGGCGCTCGTCAAGGCCGCCCGTGAGGTCGCGCGCGGCCGTGTCGACCTTGACAGCCAGGATCCGATGGTGCAGGAGGCGGGGTGGCGGCGCCTGCGCACGATTCCCGGGATAGGCTCCTGGACCTTGGAGATCCTCGCGCTCACCGGCCAGGGACGGCTCGACCAGGTCCCCGCCGGCGATCTCAACCTGATCAAGCTCGTCGGCCGCGCGCTCTCCGGCGGCGACCCGTGGGCGCGGGCCAGCGAGCAACAGGTGCGTGACTTCTTCGCCCGCTTCGGTCGCTGGCAGGGGCTCGCCGCCAGCTACGCCCTGCGTTCCGGCGGGCTCTTGAAGAACGCGATGGTCGGGGCATGACGAACGCGGTGGTCGGCGCGTGAAGGATCAGCTCACAGCCGCCTTCGACGAGATCGGCCTGGACGAGCTCTACCGCCGGCAGGCGCAGGCGGCGCGCCTGCTCGACCAGGATGGTGTCGTCTACAACGCCTACAGCGAGTCGCCGGCGCCGGGCCGGACCTGGCGCTTGGACCCGCTGCCGGCGGTGCTCTCGAGTCAGGAGTGGCAGGCGATCGAGAGCGGTGTGATCGAGCGCGCAGAGCTGCTCAGCCTGATTCTCGAGGACATCTACGGTCCGCGCGAGCTGCTGCGGCGGCGACTGTTGCCGCCGGAGGTCGTCTTCGGCCACGCCGGCTTCCTGCGTGCCTGTGACCAGATCCGCGCGCCCGGAGCGCAGTCGCTGTTCATGTACGCGGTCGACCTCGGCCGTGACGCGCACGGTGACGTGTTCGCGATCGCCGATCGCAGCCAGGCGCCGTCCGGCGCCGGCTACGCGCTCGAGAACCGGACGGTGATCTCACGCGTCCTGCCGAGTCTCTACCGTGACGCGCAGGCGCACAGGCTGGCGCCGTTCTTCCGTTCGCTGCGCACCGCTCTGCAGGATGTGGCGCCGCCGGCTGTGGAGGACCCGCGGATCGTCGTGCTCACGCCGGGCCCGCTGAACGAGACCGCCTTCGAACACGCAACGCTGGCGACGACGCTCGGCTACCCACTGGTCCAGGGCGGAGACCTGACCGTGCGCGGGGACCGCGTGTGGATGCGGTCGGTCGGCCAGTTCGAGCCTGTCGACGTGATCCTGCGACGCGTCGACGAGCTGTACTCGGACCCGCTCGAGCTGCGGGCCGACTCTCAGCTCGGGGTCCCGGGACTGCTGGAGATGGTGCGGACCGGCGCTGTGGCGGTCGTCAACACGCTCGGCTCGGGGGTGCTCGAGAACCCGGCGCTGATGGCCTTTCTGCCGAAGCTCGGCGAGCATCTGCTCGGCCGCGAGCCGAGCCTGCCGAGCGTCGATTCCTGGTGGTGCGGGGAACCCGAGTCACAGCGGTACGTGCTCGAGCACCTCGACGAGCTGGTGATCCGCCCGGTGAACCCCGGTCGCGCGTCATCAACCAGGCTCGGCTGGGAGCTGTCGCAGGCGCAGCGGGAGCGGCTGCGGGCCGCGATCGAGCGGGAGCCGCGTGGCTGGGTCGGACAGGCGAAGCTGGCGCTGGCGAGCGAGACGGTGCTGACGGCGGACGGGCTCGAGTCGCGCGGCAGCGTGCTGCGCGCCTTTGCGGTCGCACGCGGTGAGTCGTTCGTGGTGATGCCGGGCGGGCTCACGCGCGTGCAGGCGAGCGCACAGACACGGCGGATGTCCGGGCAGGCCGGCGCCATCACCAAGGACACATGGGTTCTGGCCTCCGAGCCCGAGTCGCTCGCAGCCTTCTGGCTGCAGTCCGGTCCGGCCATCGCGGGAATCGACCCGATGTCCTCGATCCCGTCACGCGCGGCCGAGAGCCTCTGGTGGCTGGGTCGCTACGCCGAGCGTGCCGAGGCGCTCACGCGCCTGTTGCGAACGGTGATCGACCGCGGCAACGAGTTCGGTGGCGGTGGCGCCATCGAGGCCGGCAGCGCGGCGCTCGAGGCGCTCACCGGCGCGTTGACGTGGGTCGGCGGCGGCGTCGATGAGGCGCTGGCGCAGTCGGTCGGGGCGCTGCTCGACAACGCCTACGCCGTGCGCGACCAGCTGAGCCGTGACACCTGGCTCGTGATCGGTCCGCTTGAGCGGGTCCTCGACGACCTGCGGGTGCCGCTCGAGCAGCCGTGGCTGCACAGCCGGACGGCGCTGCAGCAGGTGATCCAGAGCCTGCTGGCGCTCGGCGGACTCGGCGTCGAGAGCATGGTGCGCGACCTCGGCTGGCGCTTCATGGACGCCGGCCGGCGGCTGGAGCGCAGCCTGCAGCTGCTCTCATTGCTGCAGGCCACGGTCACGGCCGCGCGCGACACCGCGACCGATTCGCTGATGCTGGAGTCGGTGCTCTCCGCAGCCGAGAGCATCATCACCTACCGCTTCCGCTACCGCTCGCAAGCGCAGCTGGAGACGGTGCTGGAACTGCTGCTGCTGGACCGCGGCAACCCGCGGTCGCTGATCTACCAGCTGGATCGCCTGGCCGCGGACCTGGAGGCGCTGCCACTGGGCAACACCCCGCGCCTGCGGCACGAGCAGCGGCTGGTGCTCGAGGCCTCGACGAAGCTGCAGCTCGCCGATCCGGCCATGCTAGCCCGCGAGCAGCCCGACGGCAGCCGGCCGGAGCTGCAGGCGCTGCTCGCGGAGTTGGTCGAGCTCCTGCTCGCGGCCGGCACCGTGGTCGACGCCGAGCGCTTCGTCCATCCCGTGCCGACGTTCGCCCTGCTCGGCGCATCCGGCAGCGAACCGGCGATCGTGCGGGGCAGCTGATCCAATGACCAGCGTTTACAGCGTCACGCACCGCACCGACTACTTCTACGAGCAGCCGGTCAGCTCGAGTTACGGGCAACTGCACATGCTGCCGCGCGAGCTGCCCATGCAGCGCTGCCGCAGCGCCGCCGTCAACGTCACGCCAGTGCCGGAGCGTACGCGCGAGCGCACCGACTTCTTCGGCAACCGGGTGACCTACTTCGGACTGCACGAGCACCATCGGCAGCTGAGCGTGACTGTCACGAGCATCGTCGAGGTGCTCGAGCGTGGCGCCGAACTGTCGCTGTTCGGCGAGCGCTCCTGGGAGGACGTGCGCGACGCGATCGCCGCGGGCGGGGAGGGTATCCCGTACGACGTCGTGCAGTTCGTACTCGATTCGCCACGCGCCGCGGCCGCCGACGCCTACCGCGACTACGCCACCGCGGCGTTCAGGCCGGGCAGGGGCGCGCTCGAGGCGGTCGGCGCGCTCTGCTCGCAGATCTACGCCGACTTCGAGTACGCGCCGGGCTCCACCTCGGTGACGACGCCGCTGGGTGAGGCGTTCGCGGCACGGCGTGGGGTCTGCCAGGACTTCGCCCACCTGGGGATCGCCTGCCTGCGCTCGCTCGGGCTGCCGGCCCGATACGTGAGCGGCTACATCGAGACCGACCCGCCGCCCGGGGAGCCGAAGCTGGCGGGTGCCGACGGCTCACACGCCTGGCTGTCAGTGTTCGTGCCGCATACGGGCTGGGTCGACGTCGACCCGACCAACGACCAGTTCGTGAACGCCCGCTACATCACGGCGGCGATCGGGCGCGACTACGGTGACGTGCCGCCGATGAACGGCGTGATCTACACGGAGGGCCGCACCGAGCGGCTCGAGGTCGCGGTCGACGTGGTCGCGCTCGTCGATGCCTGACCGCCATAGGGCCGATCTGCCGAGATGGCTAGACGCCCTGGCCCTGAAGCAGCTCGTTGGTCGACGCGGCGACGATCGCGTTCGGGTTCTGGATCAGGTTGTGGGTGTGCAGCCACTCGCCGAAGGAGTTCCAGGCGGACTCGTGCTGCCAGCCCCATACCTTGCCGCCAGCGGGGAAGAAG
>Ga0123356_10008638_pt1 | contig 10104 bp, 7 predicted proteins | sample TergutEmb28metaG_2_FD_92546 | JGI IMG/M metagenome (GOLD analysis project Ga0123356, IMG submission 92546) | Embiratermes neotenicus P3 segment gut microbial communities from Petit-Saut dam, French Guiana - Emb289 P3 | ecosystem: Host-associated > Arthropoda: Insects > Digestive system > Gut ... | reverse complement strand
CCGGTCATCTCCGAGAACCGGGTGACCCACCGCGGCGAGGTGGCGCCGGACCTGGTGCGAGTGTCCCGGCTCGGGCACGACGCGCAGCACGCTCTGCCCCGACGCCACCGCCAACCGGCGGTAGCGCGATCGGGCCGGGTGCAGCTGCCCGTCTTCTCGAAGGTCGCGGGTGATGGCGCCCTTGCCCGGCGTAATCCCGCGCACTCCCGCGACGTAAATCTTTCGTGCCGCGACGAACACGCCCTCCCACCGCGCCACGTTGTCCGAGGTCCGCGCGAGGATCACGAGCCCGCTCGTCCCCACGTCGAGCCGGTGTACCGGCACGGCCGCGGACGCGCCGGGGAGGCGCCGCGTGCGCGCGAGGAGCGACGTCGCGTATTCGCCTTGCGGCATCGTCGGCTCGTGCGGGCCTTTGTCGACGACGATGACCTCCGCGTCTTCGTAGACCGTCCGAGGCGAAAGCGGCTCGCTGCGCCGGAGAACGGCGACGGTCTCAATTTCCTCCGTCAGCGGGATCATGTCGAGCGGCTGGAGCGTGCTCGCCGAGTAACCCAACCGAGCAAAGTGATCCATGTCGCGGGCGAGCGTGTCGGGATTGCACGAGACATAAGCGATGACCGGGGGCTCGAGCCGAGCCAACCATTCGCGGGCGGTCGGGCTGGTGCCGCGGCGTGGCGGATTCACCACGGCCGCGTCGAAGCGCTCGCCGCGTTCGGCGGCATGCCGGAGCGCTGACGCGACATCCGAGCACTCGGCCTGGAGGTCTAGCCCGAGCGCAGCGGCTGCCGCACGCGCCTGCGCGACCGATGGGCCGAACGACTCGACGAGGCGAACGCTCGCGCCCGCGGCCGCAAGCCCGAGAGCCATCGCACCGGAACCGCCGTAGAGATCGAGCACCCGCGGCTTGTGCGTTGGCGCGGCCGACAGCCCGAGCGCGTCGATCAGCAACGAGTGAACGCGCAGCGCTTGCTCGCGGTGCGCTTGCACGAACGACCCGAACGTCGCGAGGTGCTCGGCCGAACCGATGCGATCGGGGGCGGAGGTCGCGCCGGCAAGGTGGATGGTCTCGACGCCGAGCACCTGGGGCGCCTCGCCCACGTGGAAGTTCACCGCCACGCCGGCGACCTCGGGGACCGTGGCCATGAGGTCGGCCGCCGCAGCTCGGAGGCCGTCGAGGTTCGCGACCCGCGCGCGCTCCGCGACGAACGTCACGAGGACGCGAACGGATTCGCCGCGCGCCTCGCGCAGGTCGACCGCGCGCAAGCAGCCGCGCCCCGCGGGGTCGAACGGCGCGAGCACGCCCCCGGCCGCTTCTGCTCCGGCGATGCGCTCTCGCAGCGCGGCCGCCACGCGGGCCAGCACGGGCGCAAGAACACGGCAATTCGGAATGTCGACCACTTGATGGCCGCCGCCCTTCGCGAAGAGCCCGAGACCGCCGCCAGGGCCGACAATCAGCTTGGCTCGCGTCCGATACGCCGTGCGCGTTGCGGCAGGAGCGACGACCTCGGTGTACACGAAGTCGAGAGCCGGGTAGCGCGAGAGGGATTGCGCCACACGGCCGCGCTTTTGTGCGATCTGCTCGGAATAGGGGAGCCCAATCATCGGGCAACCCCCGCACCGCTCCGCGTGATCGCAGGTTACACGCTCGTCAGCGTCGACCGCTGCGAGCCCTGCGTCGGACAACACCGTCATCGCTGCGAGCCGCAAAGCGTAGCACGCGGGCCGGCGGCAAATGGTAATCGGCCCGTGGGCCGGTCTCGTTTGGGTGAAGTTCTACTCCACCCAACGTGATTTACCGTGACACTCGCGCGCTCGCGCGACGAGCCAAGCACAACCTCAGAACCAGCCACGCGCCGCGAGGAATGCGCCCCAGAGCTCCGGCAGGTTCGGCTGTGACGGGCACGGTTCATCTCGATGCAGCAGGGTGTAATCGGCTTCGAACGCGACGCTCGCCCGCGACGAGACCCCGAGCTCGAAGCCGTAGCCGAATTGAGCGGCTTGCGCGATGTCGCTACGACGCGCCGGCACGAGGTCCGGATCGAGTCGCCACTGACCGAGGCCGAGCTGGGCGAACGGGGTGATCCGTCCGGCCGAAACGCGCAGCCGCCCGACGAGCATTCGGCTCGAGCGGCTCAGACGAATGCGGTCGATCGTCGAAAGATGCCCGAGCGCCACGCGCGGACCGCCCCAATCGCGAGCGATGATCGATGCGTCGGTGCCCGTGCCGTTTCCCTCGCCGGCGTCGCCGGCTCCGCCGGAATCGTCGTGCTCGGGCTCGCCATCGAACGCCCGAGGATCGCCACCCATGCGCAGCATCGACCAGACGCCCCCGCGCCTCGAATTCGCCGACTCGGGCGCGACCACCGCACCACCTGCACGAAACGCTTCGGTGAGCTGCTGCCAATCGACCGCCAGTACCGGTCGGTCGTCCGCGTGCGCGGCCGAGGTGCCCGTCGCCAAGGCAATACCGATCCCGGCGCCGGCGCAGCGCCACCCAGATCGAATGCCGTGCCGGGCGCATTGCCCGAGCCGGGGCCCGCGGGCCTTGGACGGCTCATGCATCCAGCCTGGAGGGCAGCAACCCACGTGCCGCGCCCACCCATGGGCCAAACGAAAAAGCCTATCCGTTGCGAAACCGCCGCGGTGAACGCGCGTATTGGCTTCATGCATGGGCGGGCGTTCGGACGCGCAATGATGCCCGTGCTGGAGCGAGCCCCGGCGGCGGCGGTCCTCTCCGACATCCGTGTCGTCGCGGTCATGGGCGGCGTCGGCACGGCTTCGGAAGCGCGTGATAAAAGCGTCCGCGTGCAACCGCGGGCGGAGGCCGACGTCGCGATGGAGCACTACGCGTGCGGCGAAGACGCGGCATTTGCTCGCGTGTATGATGCGCTCGCCCCACGCCTTTACGGGTATCTGTTGCGTCAGACGCACGACCGAGCGCGCGCAGAGGACCTTTTGCAGCAGACGATGCTTCACATCCATCGTGCCCGCGCCCGGTTCATGCCGGGGGCCGAGGTCACCCCTTGGGCATTCGCGATCGCACGACGTCTCGTCGTCGACGGCGCCCGCCGCGATCGGCGCGAAATCCTCGCCGAAGACGGTGAGCCCGACCCGGGCGAATCGCTCGACCCGGGCGCAGACGATTTGGTCCAGGCGCAGCAGCTCGCGGATCGCGTGCGGCGAGTGCTGGCCGCCCTGCCGGAGTCGCAACGCGCCGCGTTCGAGCTGATCAAACAAGAGGGGCTCAGCGTCGCCGAGGCCGCGCAAGTGCTCGGGACGACCGTGTCCGCCGTAAAACTTCGGGCCCATCGCGCATACGAAGCGCTGCGTGGGGCGCTCGGCGACCTGATCCCGGGTCTCGAAGTGGGGGAGCCATGAGCACCCCCGACGGGGGCCCCTCGGCCGTGCTGCGCGCCCGCGTGCTCGGTGCCGTGCGACGCCATCCGGCTCCGCCGCGCAGGGCGCGGGCGTTCGAGGGCCCGATCGCGCTTTCGTGCGGCTTTGGTCTGATCATTCCTCTCTGGGTGCGCCTCGGGGTCTATCCCGGTGCGCGGCCCTTGGCATATATCGTGGCCCTCGTGGCGGCGTGGCTGCTCGTCGCCTTGGTCGCGAGCTGGGCGGGCGTGTCCCGGGGTCGATCGATGCTCGGCCGGGCGGCGTCGTGGAAGGCGAGCGTGGCCATCCTCACCCCCGTCGCGCTGCTCGCTCTCTGGTGGCCGCTCGCCGAGGCCTGGCCATCGACGCTCGTGAACGATTCCGGGTGGTTCAACGTTTTGGAATGCACCGTCGGGACCGGTCTGCTCGCGATTGGGCCGCTTCTCGCGTTTCTCTTCGTGAATCGACGGAGCGAGCCCGTACGGCCGTGGCTCAGCGGCGCGGCCTTTGGTGCCGCCGCCGGGGGCTGGGGAGCCGTGCCGCTCGTCGTCATTTGCCGGCACGCCTCCGCGCCGCACATGATTTTCGGCCACGTGGCGCCGGTTGGGTGGATGGCGCTCGTCGGTGCCGCGCTGGGCCGTTGGGCCCTGGCGATTCGATTCGATCACGACTAAGTCGCCGCAGGCATGCTCTCGCGCGTCGCGCGCCTGCTGATGATCTCGTCCGAGGTCGAATCGCTCGCGCGAACGGGCGGGCTCGGCGACATGGTCGAGGCGTTGTCCCGGGCGCTCGGTGCCGAGGGGGTCGACGTCGTCGTCGTCACGCCAAAATATGGCGTCACACGCGTGCCGCCCGGGGCGCGCTCGTGGCCGGCCCCGGTGAAAGCGCCGCTCGGCCTCGGGCATGGCCGCGAGCTCGGCGTCGTCGAAGCCCTGCTCGGGTCGGGCCGGGGTGCCCCGCGCGCGTGCATGCTCTCCGATGCCGAGCTCTTCGACCGCGCCGGCATCTACGGCGACGAATACGGGACCTTCGGAGACAACGCGTTTCGCTTCGCGACCCTGGCGAGCGGCGCGCTGTCGGCCGCGGAAGTCGCCTTCGGCGGAGCCCTGCCCGACATCGTGCACGCCCACGATTGGCACGCCGCGCTCGCCCTCGTCTATGCACGCCGAGCACGCGGGCCGCGCTGGGCGGGGGTGCCGCTCGTCTACACGGTTCACAACCTCGCGTACCAAGGCGTCCTCGGTGCGCGCGAGCTCCCGTACCTCGGGGTTCCCGAAGACGCATGGGACGACGGATGGATGCGCCACGAGGGCAACGTCAACTTGATGAAAGGAGCGGTGGAGATCGCCGACGCCGTGACCACCGTCAGCGAGACGTACGCCCGCGAGATCCAACACGCGCCGCACGGCTTCGGCCTCGAGGCCCACGTGCGCCATCACCGCGGCAAGCTGCTCGGCATCGTCAACGGCATCGACACGCAGTCGTTCGACCCAGAGGTCGACGTCGCCATCGCCCGGCGCTACTCGCCGGCCAACGCCCTCGCCGGCAAGAGCGCGTGCAAGGAGGCATTGCGTCGCGAGCTCGGGCTTGCGGCCGACTCGCGGGCGCCTCTCTTCGGCGTCGTTTCTCGACTCACGCGCCTCAAGGGCAGCGACCTTCTTTTCCGGGTTCTTCCGGGATTGGTCGAGCGGGGCGTGCAGCTCGTCGTCGTGGGCACGGGCGACGCGAGCCTCGAGGCCGATCTGCGCGCCGCCGGCGCGCGCTTTCCGGGTCGCGTCGCGGCGCGTGTCGTGTTCGATCCGCTTCTTGCGCGACGTGTCTTCGCCGGCTCGGACTTCACGGTCGTGCCGTCGCGCGACGAACCGTGCGGGCTCACCCAAATGTACGCGATGCGATACGGCGCCATCCCGATCGTTACACCCGTGGGCGGCCTCGTCGACACGGTGGTTCCGATCGATCTCGCGCATGCGATGGGCACGGGCGTCGTCGCCGCGCACGTCGACGAGGCTTCGGTGCTCTTGGCTTGCGAAGAAGCACTGTCGCTCTGGCGCGATCCCGTCGGGCTCGCGTCGGTCGTGGCGCGCGCGATGGCGCGCGACAGCTCGTGGTCGCGATCGGCCGAGCGTTATCTCGGCGTCTACGAGCGCTTGCGCGCGCGCCGGCCTGGAGAGGGCTGACATGCCTGGTCTTGCGCTCGGGAGCCCGCGCGTCGTCATCGTCGGCGGCGGCCCCGCGGGGACGACCACGGCGCTCGCGCTCGCGCACGAAGCTCCCGAGTGGGCCGACCGCGTCGTCGTCCTCGAGAAGGCGACCTACCCGCGCGACAAGCCGTGCGCGGGTGCCGTCGGCGGTCGTGCCGATCGCCTCCTCGCGGAGCTCGGCGTGACCGTGCATGTGCCTAGCGTGACGATCGACGGCTTCTCCGTCCGCACCCGCGCGGCCGACCGCACCGTCGCGCCGGGCGCCGTCGGCCGCGTCGTCCGCAGAATCGAGTTCGACCACGCCCTGGCGCGCGCGGTCATCGCCCGCGGGATCACCGTGCGCGACGGCGTGTGCGTCGACGAGGTGCACGAAGAGGGCCCCGTCGTTCGCATAGGGACGCAGCACGGGGCCGTGACCGCGGATGTCGCCGTCGGCTGCGATGGGGTGGGGAGCCTTTTGCGGCGCGCGATGGGGGCCTCGCCGGGCCCGCTGCGCGCCCAGGTGATCGAAGTCGACACGCCGCCCTTACCGAGCGACCGCCCGCGCCATCTGATTCATTTCGACGCGTCCGACCCCGCCCTAGCCGGCTACGTCTGGGATTTTCCGACCGAGGTCGGCGGCGAGGCGCTCGTCTGCCGCGGAGTCTACCGAGTGAGAATCGACGGCGACGGCGACGCCGAGCCACTCGCGGCGCTCTTGGCGCGCCGCCTCGAGGCGCTCGGGGTCGCGTCGACGTGTGGCCGAAACAAGCGCTACGCCGAGCGCGGATTCGACGACGTCACGCGCTACGCGTCGGCGCGCTGCATGCTCGTCGGCGAGGCGGCCGGCATCGACGCGCTGACCGGAGAAGGGATTGCCCAGGCCATCGAATATGGAGTGCTCGCCGGGCGTTTTCTCGCGCGCAAGCTTCGCGCGTCACCCGCGGGCCCCATCGACGTGTCCGACTGGCACGACGCCGTGCGAAGGTCGCGTCTCGCGCGCGACCTCCGGCTGCGCGCGCTCGTCTTCCGCGCTTACCATGGCGCGTGGCGCGACGAGATCGAGCGCTTCTTCGCCGACGTCCCCGAGGCGCTCGCCGTCGGCGCCGGGCATTTCGCCGCCCGCCCTGCCGATTGGCTCGAGGTCGGGCACGTCGCCGCGCTCGCGGCCGCCCGCGCAGCCTCCGCCATCGTCGCGAGGTCGCTCCGCGGCTGATGAAGGCAGGTCGATTCACGGCCGGCGCGCGAGGCGGGTCTTGCGGCGCGCCTCGGCGGCCTCTTGGCCGCGCCGGTCGGCATCGGTCTCGAGGAGGAGCGGCGGAACGGGGGTGGGGGTGAGCGCGTCGCTGAGCGCCACGAACGTGATCAAACACTCGACCGTCGGCCATCGCTCGCCCGTGAACGTGTCTTCGCCCCAGACTCGAACTTCGATCTCCATCGACGTCCGGAACGTCGCCCGCACCTGCGCGCGCAGCAAGACGACCTGCCCCACGCGGACCGGCCGCTTGAACAAAAGGTCGTCGACGAAGGCCGTGACGCACGGCCGCCCCGCGTGCCGCTGCGCGCACACCGCCGCGCAAAGGTCGATCCACGCCATGATCTGGCCACCGAAGACGGTGCCGAACACGTTGGCGTGGGACGGCAAGACGTATTCGGTCATCTCCGTGACCGACGCGGAGCGCGCTTTCGGGGGCGGATGACTCATGCGCCGCCTCTCGGGCGCGCGGAGGTTTGCGGCTGCTCGAGCCAGGCCGCGAACGCGTCGCGCGCTTGCGGCGGTGCATCTTTTGCGGGCACGAGCTTGACCCGATCGGTCCGGCCTGGATCCAGCACGACCGGCTTCGACGCCACGCGCCCGTCGCGCGAGACGAGAACCTCGACGCGTTCGCCGGCGCTCCGCGCCCGCAGCGCCGGATCGAGGCTCACGCCGTCGAGTCGCAAACCGTCGACGGCGAGGATCTCGTCGCCCGCGTCGATGCCGGCCCGCCACGCCGCCCCGTCGCGCAACACCGACGAAACGAATGCGCGACCGCCGTCGCCACGCAACTTGACGCCGAGCGAACAGGGCGCCGCGTCGGACCGGGCGCTCCGCTCGAGCACGAGGCCCACGTGCGCAAACGTCGCCGCGTAGTCGATCTCGGTCGCCGAGCGGATCCACGCGTCGAACAAGTCGGAAAGCGGCGCGCCCGCCACGTCTTCGATGATCGCCTGCATCGCGTCTTCGGGGACGGGGCGCTCGGTGGCGCCGTGGAGCTGCCAGAGCCGCACGAGCACGGCGTCGAGCGAAGCGCGCCCGCCGCTCCTCGCGCGAATCTCGAGGTCGAGCAGCGCGCACACGACCTCGCCTTTGCGGTAATAGCTCACGCTGCTGTTCGCCGAATTTTCGTCCGGCCGATAAAGCTTGATCCATGCGTCGTAGCTCGCGTCTTCGAGCGCGTGAACGAGGCGGCCGGGCGTTTGGTCGAGATAGGCAATCTCCTGGGCCAGATGGTCGAGATATTCGTCGACGCTGCAAAGGTGCGACAGACACAGCACGCGCCAGTCGTAGTAGCTCGTGCCGCCTTCGAACCACCAGAGAAGGCGCGTGTAGCACTCCGCGTCGTAGCGATACGGCGTGAGGCCCGAGGGCCGAATGCGCTTGACGTTCCACGCGTGGAACACCTCGTGCGCCACGAGCGAGAGCAGGTCGAGATAGCCCTCGCGCGTCGCGAAGCTCCCCGTGCCGGCGATGAGCGCGGCGCTCGAGCGGTGCTCGAGCCCGCCGCGCCCGCGCTGCGAAAAATGAAGCACGAGGTCGTAGCTCGCATACGGTAAGCCGCTCCCGAAAAGGCGCGCCTCGGTCTCGATGATCGTCCGCGTGTCGGAGGCGAGCCGCTCGAGGTCGGCCGGGGCGACGGTGTGCGCGGGACAGATCGCGTACCGATGCGGCTTTCCGAGGACGTCGAAGCGTTCTTCGCGATAGGCGCCGAGCTCGATCGGCGAGTCGACCAGGGTGTCGTAATCGGGTGCGCGAAAGCGAACGACGCGCGGATCGGGGCCGGCGGACAGCCGAGCCAGCGGCGTGAAAGCGCGCCACGCGGGGGGAAGCGCGATCTCGATGTCGGCGGGCGCGGACTCGCTCCCTTCGACGGCGAGCAGCAGCGCCGAGCCGACGAGAAACGCGTGCCCGTCGTCGACGTGGTTCGTGCGGACCGTGAGCTCCCCCGCGTACACGCGGTAGCGCACGACGCACCGTGCGGCCGCACCGGTCTCGACGCGCCACGCGTTCTTGCGGGTCTTGCGCGCGCGGGCGGGCGCCTCGGCGGCGAGGGCCTCGATGTGCCTCGCGTATTCGCGGATCAAATACGAACCGGGGGTCCACACGGGCAGCGAGACGACGATCGCGTCGGGCAAAGGCCCCCCATCCGTGGCGAGCACCAGCTCGACGTGAACGAGATGGGTCGCGGGGGCGGGAAAGGCCAGACGATAAAGAACCGAGACCATCGAAGCCCCATAGTATCCGCCATTATGTCGCGAGCGTCTCGACGTGTTCGCCCCACGCGTCGCGCAGAACGCCCGCGATCTCGCCGACCGTCGCGTACGCCTTGACGGCGTCGAGAATGGCGGGGAGGAGATTGGCGTCGCTTTGGGCGGCGGCGGCCAGCCGGGCGACGGCGCCCTCATGGGCAGCGGCGTCGCGACGGCTCCGGAGCGCCCGGAGGCGCTCGACCTGCTCGATCTCGAGCCGCGGGTCGACGCGCGTGACCGGCACCGGCGGCGAATCGTTCACGAAGGCGTTGACCCCGACGACGACGCGCTCGCCGCGCTCGATCTCGAGCTGGAGCTCGTAGGCCGATCGTTCGATCTCGCGCTGCGGATACCCGCGTTCGATGGCGGCCACCATTCCGCCCATGGCGTCGATGCGGTCGAGGATGGCCTGCGCCGACCTCTCGAGGCGCGCCGTCATCGCCTCGAGCGCGTAGCTGCCCCCGAGCGCGTCGACGAAGTCGGCGACGCCGCTCTCGTGGGCGACGACCTGCTGGGTGCGCAGAGCGAGCGTCGCGGCTTCGCCGGTCGGCAGCCCGAGCGCTTCGTCGTAGGCGTTCGTGTGCAGCGATTGGCACCCGCCGAGGACGGCGGCGAGCGTCTGCACCGTGACGCGCGCGACGTTCACCATCGGCTGCGCTGCCGTCAGCGACGCCCCGGACGTCTGGCAGTGGAAGCGCAGGGCACGCGCGCGCGCCGTCTTGGCGCCGAATCGCGTGCCCATGATCGCGCTCCACATGCGGCGCGCCGCGCGGAACTTGGCGATCTCCTCGATGAAGTGGCTCTGCACGTTGAAGAAAAACGAGATCTGGGCGCCGAACCGGTCGACGTCGAGACCCGCGTCGAGCGCGGCCTGCACGTAAGCGATGCCGTCGGCGAGCGTGAACGCGAGCTCCTGCGCGGCGTCGGCCCCCGCCTCGCGAATGTGGTAGCCGCTGACCGAAATCGTGTTCCATTTGGGAACTTCGCGCGCGCACCAGTCGAAAAGGTCCGTCGTGAGCCGGAGAGACGGGCGCGGCGGGTG
>Ga0123356_10008637_pt1 | contig 10105 bp, 6 predicted proteins | sample TergutEmb28metaG_2_FD_92546 | JGI IMG/M metagenome (GOLD analysis project Ga0123356, IMG submission 92546) | Embiratermes neotenicus P3 segment gut microbial communities from Petit-Saut dam, French Guiana - Emb289 P3 | ecosystem: Host-associated > Arthropoda: Insects > Digestive system > Gut ... | reverse complement strand
TTTCGGCGCCAAGCCGGAAGGGGAATGCTTCCCTCACCATCACCCGAAATTCGCGTTCAATGAGGACTGCATGCCCCTCTGCGCCAAGTTTTACGCCGCTTTCGCGGTCAATTTTTTAAACGGCTCACTTTAATTTGCAATTCAGCGTTCTGGCCGACGCGTCCCACGTCACTGTTCCGTATTTGCTCAAAAGCTCGAAATCCATGAACATAGAGCCGTTGATGGAGTAGGCGTCAATCAATTCGCCGCTCAGATACACTTTGACTGCGGATGACACATATTGCGCCCTGACGTCGCCGGCCTTTTTTCCCGCCGGAATCTTTTCAGCGGGGAGCGGCTGTATTTCTTTGGTTTTATTGCGCTCCGCTTTCAGCGTGTTTGCCTTTGCGTTCCACACCACGTCAAAGCCGTATTTCTGCAGATCCTCCACGACTATATGCGCCTGGCCGTTGATATTGCTCACCGGAATGGGATTGCCGTTGATATACGCCTTTATATCCGTGTACACAACGTCGCCCAGCGGCTCGTCTGCAGAAGGCGCCTTGGGAGAGGCGGGCTGTTTGGCCGGCGTAGACGGCGTTGAAGCTGCATAAGGGCAGCCGCCGTTGTGCAAATGGGCGGGGTTCCCGCCGCAGTGAAAATGGTAGGATCCAAGTCCGCTTGCGTTCTTGTTGTCTTTGTGGCCCCCCTTTGAATCCGTGCGCCCGGAATGGGCGGATGCCGTCAGTACAAGTGCCAGCGCCAAAACTATTCCGACTGCGATTTTTACTATTGCCTTTTTCATTTCGAAAAAACCTCCATAAAATATTTATGCCAATATTATATCAGTTTGAGATTTTTTTCGCTACACCCGATAGGGTACATTTTCGGCGGCAATATTTAAACAACCCACCGCTAAGCGCCTTATGGTATCAGAGCAACGCAGGAGTGATACTCCCCCTGGCCTCTTTGTAAAGAGGCTCCGCCCGCGGGCGGTGGTGTTTTGCTGGATCAGATGTTGTGCGGGGGGACGCAAACACCCGTCACGCGGAATTTTCGTGGTACTACCGTGGTTTTTCGGTTGCTCGCGTGCCACCCTCTTTCAAAAGAGGGCAAAGATACGCCATATTTTCGTTCATCAAATTCCATTTGCACACCTCGAAATTTAATGCGATTACATATCTTTCAAAGGGGAGTCCATTACCAGATGCCCACAGTGCCGGGGTTTCGGCGGGAACGGGAAGCGTATCAAAGTCACCACCCCTCACAAGAGCGCGCAGGGCGCGGGTGCTGTGTCGACGCTGCCGGACAAGCCGCCGCGTGACCGTGCCGTCTTTCCGTCCGCTTCGGGCTTCGTTTGAGCCGCTCCGCCTTTCGGCGTGTCGCTTCATTCTTGCCCGTCAAAATCGGGGCGCACTTCATACGATGTCGCGTTCCGATTTTCTTTTTTGCGAAAAAAATATTTTCGATTTCTACCAACAGTTTTTTATTATTGCGGCACTTTATATAGAGGTGCTTCTAAAAAAAATAAAACAGAAAGGACGGTGAGGATTTATAGATATTTTTAACACTCAATTCATTGAGAAATATTCAAAAAAGATATTATCTTTCGCTTATGATAAGACCGGCAATATTTATGACGCAGAAGATTTATCGCAAGAAATTTTAATCTCTTTGTTCACGTCTATACCCAAGAACCCTGAAATAGAAAATATAAATGGGTTCGTTTATACAATCTGCTATCATTGCTGGTCTAAATTTTATCGCAAAAATAAAAAACATTGGAACAGCATAAATATTGACGATATGCACAATCTTTCCGATGACAATGATTTGCAAAACGAAATTGAAAACGCGGTGTTCATTGAAAAAATGAAAACGGAAATAGCGTATTTGTCAAAACTCCACCGCGACATTATCACGATGACTTACTACGACGGCAAATCAAGCGCACAAGTATCAAAAGAGTTGAACATATCTGATTCCACCGTTCGATGGCATTTAGTCGAAATAAGAAAAAAATTAAAAGGGAGAATTGAAAATATGAATACCGAAAATTTGAATTACAAGCCGATTACGCTTGAAGCATGGCAAGACGGGGACAGAAATTCTACGAGAGGTGTTGGACAATACAGACTCGTGGATAATATTTGTTGGGCGTGCTATGGCAAGCCGTTGACCATTGAAAAAATCGCACAAAAATTATCAGTTGCCGCCGTATTTATCGAGCCGCACTTGGAAGAACTTGTTTTCATGGATTATATGACGCTCGTCGATGGGAATAAATATCAAACAAGTTTTTTCATACGCACTCAACGATTTGACGAAATACAGACGCAGTACAGTTATGATAACATAAAATATAAAGCGGAAAAATTATATGACGCGCTTGATAAAAAATTTGAAGATATAAAAGCAATAAGTTTTCTCGGCGCGGACTTGGATAAAGATTTTTTAATGTGGGTTTTACTGTCCCGTCTAATTGTTAGACTTGAAAATCAAGCCGACGCTATTATAGACGGAACGAAAGAATTTGCTTGGAGTGCGCCGAAAAGAAAAGACGGCAGTACACATTGGTTAACGGCTAAACTAAAAGAAGAAAATTATGTAAGCAATTTGCCTGATGAAGTAAAAAAATATTGGGATTGGGCGGGTTATCGTGAATCGAACGCATGGGCGCCGAAAGAAGTAAGCTCATTTCAAGTAACTACCTATGCGCTGTTTAAAATCGGCGGAGATAGACGCATTTATTGGGGCGATGAATTGTTGAAAATCCGGCGTGTGGCAGAAATCACAAGAAATAATCTCACGCCGAGCGATTATGACAAAATGCTCGTTGCGACTTACAGTGAAGCAGGGCTTGTAAAAGTTGAAAGAGATAAAATAAGCATGATGATACCCTACTTGACAAAAGTTGAATATGATAAATTAGACGAAATTTTATTGGAAATAGAAACTGAACTCGGCGGCGATTATTTCGTAGATTTTATCAAGGGTTATATGAAACAAGCGAAAGCACAAATCCCGGAATTTCTTCCTGAAAACGAAAAAAATCACATATCAACAGGCATAACTTGCAGAACTACTATCCCGTATTATTTAGCAGACATCGGCAAATTGCGCTATCCGACAGACGAAGAAGCAAAACGGCTTGGCATAATTATTTGGGAGATAAAATAAAACCGCAGAATTTTACATCATAAATCGTAACGGAGGTTGCTCATGTTTGAAAAATGCTTTAACCGTGAATACATAATGATTGATTGACCGCTCTCGAAAAGGCGAATATTCGCCCATTGGTTTAGTTGGTTCGCTTTAGCGGTTATTGAAAAAGACATTTCCGATACAAACCGCCCATCACGCCCCAAACCCTCGCGGGAATGGGGCCATTCTTGTTTTTTTGGCACGCTATTTTTTGTCGCTTTCGCCGCCCTGGCTGTTTTGTTCTATCCATTTGGCCAATTGCTCGGCCAAAGCGGTGTTTTTCGGGGCCGCTTTTTCTTTTGACTCCTGCAGCTCGAGGTACTTTTTCACATCCGCTTTGCTCGCTCCCGCGTCGGCGCGGCGTTTTTCGAAATCGGACACTTTTTCGCGGTGCCCGCATATGCACGCGAATATGCGGTTTTCACCCTCGCCGCGTATCTGGAGTTTTTTATGGCAAGTGGGACAGCGCGCATTCGTTTCGATGACGGTGTTCTTGCGGTAGCCGCATTCGCGCTCCGAGCATACGAGCATTTTGCCCCTTTTGCCGCTCACCTCAAGCAGAAATTTTCCGCATTCGGGGCATTTCTGCCTTGTCATGTTGTCGTGTATATACTTTGCGCCGCCATGCGCTACCATCGCGACGAGGTCCGTCGAGTATTTTTTCATTTCCGCGATAAAATTATCGCGTTTTGCCTCGCCTTTGCTGATTTTGTTCAATTGCTGCTCCCATTTGGCGGTGAGTTCCGCCGACTTTAGATCCGGCGGCACGATCGAAACCAGCTGAATCCCCTTGGAAGTGGGGACGATCTCCTTTCCTGCGCGTTCCACGTAAAAAGACGAAAACAATTTTTCGATTATATCCGCCCTCGTCGCCGAGGTCCCCAGACCGCTTGTCCCCGCAATCGTCTCGCGCAGCGCTTTGTTTTGGATTTGTCCGGAGGGGTCTTCCATGGCGGAAAGCAGCGTGGCTTCCGTATAACGCGGCGGGGGCTTTGTCTTTTTTGTTTCCGCAGCGCACGATTTTACGTCGAGCCTGTCGCCTTTTTTGATTTGCGGAAGATTTTGTTCGGTTTCGCTTTCATCCCCGCCGCCCTCATCGCCCTCGTCGTCCTCCCCTGACGCAGAGCCGTATATCGATTTCCAGCCCGCCGCTTTTACGATTTTGCCTTTGGCGTAAAAATTTTCCTGACCGATTGCAAGCGTCAGCTTTGTTTCCTCATATTCGAAAGCGGGCGAAAGAACCGCGAAAAAACGCTTGACGACCAGATCGAAAATATTGCGTTCTTCCGGCGACAGAGCCGAAAGATTTACGGGCTCCTCCGTCGGGATAATTGCGTGGTGGTCGGTGACCAATTTGTCATTTACGAGCCAGCGCGTCGAAAACGGGCGGCTTTTTTGCAGAGCCCTGGCCGTTTCCGCATAGTTTCCGACTGCGGAGCCTCTCAGACGGTCACCCAGGGTGGCGGCGACGTCGGAGGTGATATAGCGCGAATCGGTGCGCGGATAAGTGACGATTTTATGGTACTCATACAGCGACTGCATGATTGAAAGCGTCTGTTTGGCGGAATACGAATATTTTTTATTCGCGTCCCGCTGCAGCTCGGTCAGATCATAGGCGGCGGGGGGCGGCGTGCTTTTGTATTGTTTTGATATTTCCGACACTTCCGCCCTTTTGCCGGCGATGCCCGCCAGAATTTTTTCAGCGGCCGAATGGTCAAATATCCTCGACTGGCCGTCTTTTCCCCTCCATACAGCCGAAAATCCGTCCAATTTTGCCCTGATTAAAAAATAATCTTTCGGAACGAAGCTCCTTATTTCCTGTTCCCTGGCTGCAATCAGGGCGAGCGTCGGCGTCTGCACGCGCCCCGCCGAGAGCTGCGCGTTGTGCTTGCAGGTCAGCGCGCGGGTCACGTTGAAGCCCACAAGCCAGTCCGCTTCCGCGCGCGCCGAAGCCGACAAAAACAAATTGTCATAATCGGACGCGGGTTTCAGGGAAGCGAACCCGTTTTGTATGGCCTTGTCCGTCTGGGAGGAAATCCACAGGCGTTTGGCGGGTTTTTTGCAGCCGGATTTCAAAAGGATCCAGCGCGCGACAAGCTCTCCCTCGCGGCCCGCGTCGGTGGCTATGATGACCTCGGATATGTCCGCTCTGGAGAGCAGCTCCCTTACGATTTTAAACTGCTTGGAAGTTTCTTTGATCACCACAAGCTCCATTTTCGGGGGAAGTATGGGCAGGGATTCGAGATTCCACGATTTGTACTGCTCGCCGTAACTTTCGGGGTCGGCGAGCGTCACCAAATGCCCGAGGGCCCATGTGATTATATATTTTCCCCCCGAAATACAGCCGTTTTCATTTTGCCGGCAGCCGAGCGTTTTCGCGATTTCTTTGGCCACCGACGGCTTTTCAGCCAGAACAAGCGATTTTGACATCAAAGATCAATCCTTTCCGGAAGCGTCTCCCCTGTTTTGGCCATATGTTTGAATAAAATCCCCGACAATTCGGATTTTACGCTTTCAAATCCGGACGCCTTTATCAAATTGTTCTGTTCATGCGGGTCGCTTTCCAGATCATACAAGGCATATTCACGGTATTTATCCGTTTGGCTCGTGTTCCACGGGTTTTCAGGCGAGGCGACGCAGTATTTCCATTTCGGGGTCCTCACGCAGCGCGCGAGCTGGCTCTCGCTTATCTGCGTGTATATTTCGTCTTCCCATGCCGGGTTTCGGTTCAGAGTGCCGGTAAGCGGTTTTCCCATGAAATCATCCGGGACCTCAAGGCCCGCGATACGCAGTATTGTCGGCGGCAAATCGATCAAACTCACGAGATTTTCAATTTTCAGGCCGCCCGTAAAATCCCCGCCGTATATTATCATCGGGATTCTTATGCTGTTTTCATGGCACGACCGCTTGTACTCTCCGTTTCGCGTCCTGAAATGGCAGGAATGGTCGCTTGTGTATATTATTACGGTATCTTCGAAGATGTTTTTTGCTTTGAGTTTTGATATAATCCGGCCGAGGTTGTAGTCGAGGCTGTGGCAGCAGCCGAGATAATTGGCAAAATGATCCTTGAAATCGGGCTCCGTGTCCGCCGCGCCTTTTAAATCCTCCGGAATCTCGAAATCCTTGAATTTTTCGGCTGAATTTTCCGGGCCCTCGAATTTTTCCCTGTCGTTTTGATGATGGGGCTCTATGTGCGATAAAAACAAAAAAAACGGTTTTTGTCCGCTGCGGATATCGCCGTCTTTGTTTTCGATGTAATCGAGCGCGAAATCCGTTATACAGTCGCATCTGTAATCGTCAAAGCCGATTTTGTTCATGTTTTCGTCGTAGACATATCCGCCGTATCCGTGCGAGGTAAATTCCAGCACGTCGGCCGCGCGCCAGTATCTGTACCCGCCGCGCAAATCTTCGGGCACGGCTTTTGTCATGTAGTCCGCTGACCCGTTTTCCGAGGCAAGATGCCATTTTCCCACATACGCGGTGTCATATCCCGCGCTGTTGAGGTATTTCGCTATTGTCAAATCGGTTTTTTTCAGCGCCCTGCCGTTTGTAAAACAGCCGTTTTGGGTGGCGTATCGTCCCGTTTGAATACAGGCCCTCGCAGGGCCGCAAACGGGCTGCGGGGTAAAGGCGTACTCGAATTTCACCCCCATTTCCGCCATTTCGTCGAGATTCGGGGTTATGTTGAATTTTTTAGCCCGGTCGCTGTACGCCCCGATTGTGTCATGCCTTTGCTGATCGGAGAAATAAAAGACGATGTTTCTGGCTTTTTTTTGTTTTTTTTGTGTATTCATTTTATCCCCTTGTACATTTCCAAAATTTCCTGTCTGTTCATAAAAAAATAATTTCCTTGTGGTAATATTATATATATCATACCACAAAGCGGCAAATAATTCAATAACTTTCCAAATATTAATATTTTAAGGGGGCGTATATTTTGAAAAAAGTGAAATTCGCGGTCATCGGGGCCGGCAGCGTCAGCTTCTGCCCGGCCACACTCACCGATATTCTGTTAAATGAACCTTTCAACGCGTTGGACCAATTGGAAATTTATCTGATGGACATCCGGGCAACGGCGCTTGAAGTTTCAAAGGCCTACTGCGAAAAGCTGGCGGAAAAACTCGGCCGGAAAATTATCATAAATGCCTCGACGGATTTGGAAGCGGCGGTCTGCGGCGCGGATTTTGTCATCACTGCAATCGAGGTCGACCGCTACCACTACTGGTCGCAGGATTTTCATATACCGAGGCGCTACGGGTTCAGGCAGATATACGGCGAAAACGGCGGGCCGGGCGGAATGTTCCACACGCTCAGAAATCTCGGGCCGGTCCTTGAGATCGCCCGCGCGATGGAGAAGGGCTGCCCGGACGCGTGGCTTCTCAATTACACCAACCCCGAAGCGAAACTCGTCGAGGGCGTATCAAGGCTCACCAAAATCAAAGCGGTAGGTCTGTGCCACGGGATAGGCGGGGGCATGTGGCAGCTCGCCGAATTTCTGCAGATGCCCGTCGAACGCATAGGCGCTTCCCCCGTCGGGCTCAACCATTTTGGCTGGTTCACCAAAATATGGGACAAAAAAACCAGCGAGGATTTGTATCCGAAACTCCATGAACAGGAAAAAAAGGCCGATCCTCTGGCGCATTGGGACGAATGGGCGCTGTCGCGCGTGATGCTTCGCACATACGGGCTGTGGTCATATCCCGGCGCGAACCATATAGGCGAATATTTCGCATGGAGCGACGGATTTTTGGCGAGCCAGAGCGCGCAGTATTATTTCGACCCCGCCTGCGAACAGCCCTGGGAGACGAAAACCCCCCCGGCTTTTATCTACAATATATCCGGCGCGGCGTCGCGCCATGAACTGTTCCCCCAAAAAAATGAAGGAGGCTATGAAGGCAGTTTCGGCGCGGGAAGGGAGATGCGCGTCTCCGGGGAATTCGGCATACCGATAGCCCAGGCCATATATTTTGACACTCCGGCCGAAATAGAAGCGGTAAATGTGCCAAATAAGGGCTACGCTCCCGATTTGGCGGAAGGAACGGTCATAGAACTTCCGGCTCTTGTCGACAAAGGGGGCATACATCCGCACAAATGCGATCCGCTGCCCGCCGCCATAGCTTCCATGATAAACACACAGGGCACGATTCACCGTTTGCTCATAGAAGCATACGCGGAAAAATCCCGCAACAAGCTGCTGCAGGCTTTGCTGCTCGACCCGACGGTTTCGAGTTATCACAACTCCGTCGCCCTGATAAACGAAATGTGCGAGCTTCAGAAAGATATTCTGCCCCCCATGTATTGGTAAAGGTAAAAATTATTTTGAATTATTTTGGAGGTTTTGTTATGAAAAAAAAGATTGTTTTTATTTCGGTTTTGATTTCGGTTCTCTTTTTGGCGTTTTCCGGCGCGTCGGTATATGCCGCCGGCCAAACAAAGGCGTATGACGAAGGTTACGCCACGGGATACGCGGACGGTTTTGCCGGGCGCGACTACGACGCGGAACAGGGCCCGCAGATGGGTTCCGAAAACTGGTTTGATTATTTTTCGGGTTATTCGGACGGATATTCAGACGGGCACATCGACGGCCTGAAGAAAAACTCAAGCGCGCGGGATGAAAATGTCAGCAACTCTGAATACCTCGCCCGGTTTGACAAGGTGAAATCCGGCCCCAAAGACAATTGGGGCTACGACGAATGGAAACTCTGGCTGGATTATTTATACGAGCAGTGGATGTACTACGCCCCTGACGACCAAATGCTGGACGCGCTGGCGGTTTATATGGAAGCGAAGCAGTTATATGAAACCTGGTTTGAAAGCCTTCCCGCGGAGGAATATTTGAGAATAAGGCAGGAGGAAACCGAAAAGATTTTAGAAGAGATAGAGATTCTCAACGAAATACAGAGAATCGCGGACGAAAAAGCCGCGGCGGCAGCCAAAGCGGCCGCAGCGGAACACGCGGCGAAGCCCATCACGCTCAAAATAGACGGAAAGGTCATATCCACGGACGTCGCCCCCGTTATAGAGGACGGGCGCACCCTTGCCCCCATGCGCGCGGTCGTCGAAGCGCTGGGGTATCTCGTGACGTGGGATTCGGGGACGCAAACCGTGAATATCTACAGTTACGCGACCGACGTTTTGATGATATCGCTGAAAATCGGCTCCAACAAAGCGAAGGTTTTCACCCCTATTCCCGATGTCATGGACGAGCGCGTATTGGACGTGCCGGCCAAGCTGATAAACGGCAGGACGATGATCCCCGTGCGCTTTATCGCCGAAACGCTCGGCTGCACGGTCAAGTGGGACCCGGACAACAAAATTGTCGAAATTATCAGCGCTATGGGGTGAGAGGAGATTTTTGGGGCGCGTTATAGTACTGGGCCTGCGCGTTCCATAACTGGTGATATTTGCCGCCCGCGTCCGCAAGCAGCGCGTCGTGGCTGCCCCGCTGGATCAGCTCGCCATCGTCGAATACCGCTATGTCGTCGCAGAACCGGCACGACGACAACCGGTGCGATATGTATACCGCCGTTTTGTCACCCACTATCTCGTTGAATTTCGAGTACACCTCGTACTCCGCTATCGGGTCCAGCGCCGCCGTAGGCTCATCGAGCACGATGAACGGCGCGTCTTTGTACAGCGCCCGCGCAAGCGCTATCTTCTGCGCCTCGCCCCCAGATATCTCCACGCCGTCTTCCTCGAAATCCTTGTACAGCGGCGTGTCCAGTCCCTTCGCCATATCCCTCAGCCCCGCCATCGATAGGCACTCCCCCGCACGCTCTCCGTCGACGTGCACCGACGCGGCCACATTCTGGCCCAGCGTGAACGAGAACAGCTTGAAGTCCTGGAACACGACGGAGAAGATATCCATATATTCGGCGTAGTCATACTTTCTTATGTCGATGCCGTTGAGGGTGATTATACC
>Ga0123356_10008636_pt1 | contig 10106 bp, 8 predicted proteins | sample TergutEmb28metaG_2_FD_92546 | JGI IMG/M metagenome (GOLD analysis project Ga0123356, IMG submission 92546) | Embiratermes neotenicus P3 segment gut microbial communities from Petit-Saut dam, French Guiana - Emb289 P3 | ecosystem: Host-associated > Arthropoda: Insects > Digestive system > Gut ... | reverse complement strand
GGATAAGCCGCCATGGGCTGGGCCGGCTCGGGCTGGGCTGGGTATCCGGCCATGGGTTGGGGTGCCGGATAGCTGGGCGTCGCCTGAGTGGTTTGATCTGGATCAGGGAGCGGCGGATAACTGGGCATTGCCTGGACGGGCTCGGCTGGTGGCACCGGCTGGGCCTGATCAGCGGGTGGTGGATAGCTGGGCGCGGGTTGAGGTGGCTCGGCCGGCATCGGTTGGGCCGGCTGAGCCTGGTCAGCCGGCGCGGGCTGAGCCGGCTCGGGTGGCGGCTGGACAGGTTCGGGCTGGTTGGATCCAGTGGACGGATAGCCACCTTGATCTGGAGTGTCTGGCATGATTGGCCCCTTCGTGCGTTGACCACCGCCAAGTATCACCGATATTGGCGCTGAAATACACTTTAGTCCCCCGCCTTGGTGGGCCTCTCCGATGGCGCAACCACTGGCACGGTGGCTGGGCTGCCAGATCAGGCTGCGGCAGAGCCAGCGAGGGGGCCAGACACTGGGGCAGTGACTGTGAGCGGCTCGACTTTCGGGTCTGATCTGGCAATCGCTTCGGCCAGATCGGCAGCGTGGGCGGCACTGGCAGCCAACGCCGCCACGGTGGGACCCGAACCGGACACCACCGCACCCAGGGCGCCAGCCGACAAGGCCGTTGTCAGGGTTTGACCCAACACCGGCTGGGCCGCCAAAGCTGGGGCCTGCAAGTCGTTTGCCAGGTGGTGTCCAATGGCAGCTGCGTCACCTCGCCGAAGGGCCCTGACCAGATCAGTCGGGATTTGGTCGGGTAAGCCAACCACCGTACCCGCCCTGGCTTGGTCAAGAGCCGCGAACATGGCGGGCGTGGACAGCCCGACGCTCGGCCTGGCGACCAACACCCAGTGCAGCGTCGTTGTTGGGTTGCACGGCACACCAGCCCGCGCCGCATGCTGGGGCCGAACCTCAGGCACCACCTGGTGATCCACCTGGGCTGAGCGGCCCTCGCTACCGAACGTTGGACCCTGCAACTCCGTGCAGGGTGACCCATGGCTACCACCAGCCAGAGCCGAACCTGTGGCGGGGTCGAGCGGCTCAAGCCGCTCGCCGCGGCCCCGGCCAATGGCCGTGCCACCCGTGAGACAAATGTTGACATCTGAACCAAGCTCGGCCGCCAACCGGTGCAAGGTGGCGCCATCCAGTCCGGCCTGCCACAGCCGGTTGGCCGCCACTAACGCAGCCGCCGCGTCGGCACTACCCCCAGCCAGGCCGCCTGCCACCGGCACAGCCTTGTCAATGTGCAGCTCAACCGCTGGTGCCAGGCCCAGATGATTGGCCACGGCCCACACTGCCCGGCTGGCCAAGTTGGTCTGGTTCAGTGGCACCAAATGGGACTGCCGTCCGCTGATGCTGAGAGCCACTCCAGTCCGGTCAGCCAGCCGCAGCGTGACCCGCTCAAACAAACTGACCGCCTGAAACACCGTCAGCAATGGGTGATAGCCATCCGGCTGGGGCGACCCGGCCCGCAGCAGCAAGTTGATTTTGGCTGGGGCCGCGACCGTGACCTCACTCATTGAAGTGCCTCGCTAACCGGGCAAAATCGTCAATCCCCAGCCGCTCGCCCCGCAGTGATGGATCAATCCCAGCCGCTCGCAGCACCGCCTCAGCCTGAGGTGCGCTACCGGCCAGCGAGGCCAAAGCTGCCCGCAGTGTCTTGCGCCGTTGGGCAAAGGCCGCCTCAATGACAGCGCTAACGGCGCGATAGCCGACCTGGTCATCCGGCGGTGGCCGCCGTTCAACCAACACCAAGGCACTGTCCACCCGGGGTACCGGGAAAAACGCGTTGCGTGCCACCGTCCCAACCAAACGGGCCTTGGCCCACCAGGCCAGCTTGGCGCTGGGTGCCCCATAGGTCCGCGAACCAGGCGGGGCGGCCAGCCTGGCCCCCACCTCTGCCTGAACCATCACCAAAGCCTTGGTCAGGCAGTCAAACCGCTCCAGGTAGGTCAGTAGCACCGGCACGGCCACGTTGTAGGGCAGATTGGCCACCATGGCGGTTGGTGGGCCTGGCTCACTTGGCAGCTCCCGTAATGCCAAAGCGTTGGCCGTCACCACCCTGAGACGGCCGGTATATTCCGGCGCCCGCTCGGCCACCGTCAAAGGCAGTTGGCGAGCCAACACCGGGTCAATCTCAATGGCAGTGACGGTGTGTCCAGCGGTCAGGAGCGCCAAGGTGAGGGAACCCAAACCTGGACCAACCTCAAGGACTTGAGTGCCGGCATCGACCGCCGCATCACCGGTGGGACCAGGTAGCTCGGCCAGCCGGACAATCCTGGAGACCACGCCTGAATCAACCACGAAGTTTTGTCCAAGGGCTTTGGCGGGGCGCAAATCCAGGCGAGCGCATAAGGCGCGTACATCGCTAGGTCCAAGCAGATTAGGCGGGCTCACCGAAGTGGGTCAGTACCAGCCCTTGGACTGGAAGGCTCCCCAGGCACCGCAAGGCGTGCCGTAACGACCGCTGATGTAGCCAAGGCCCCAAGCGATCTGGGTGGCGGGGTTGGTTTGCCAATCAGCCCCGGCGCTGGCCATCTTCGAGCCTGGCAGTGCTTGCGGAATGCCGTGTGCACCGGAGTAGCTGTTGTGGGCGTTGTGGTTCCACTTTGATTCGGCTTGCCACAGGGGTACCAAGCACGAGAATTGGTCATCCCCCCAGCCGTAGCTGTCCGACATCATCTGCTTGGCAATGCCCTGGCTGGAGCCTGGATCGACGTTGGTGTTGACCCGCGGTGCCGAACCGGCGGGGGCGGCAGCGGGCGGTGGGGGCGGTTCTTTGGTGCCTACCGCCACTATTTCGTCGACCGGCGCCCTGGTGATCGAATCCATGACCACGTGGCGGTCAAGCTCGTCTTCACCAGCCACGGTGGCCACGTAGGTGATGACCCGCTCGCCAGCCACGCCGGCTTGGATCACCTTGGTGGTGCCCTTCAGCATGTCGGGGTCGTCTTGCTTGATCTGCTGGAACTCCAACGCCAGCGTCTGGCTGCCGTTGGTCACATAGGCGCGTTCCACTTTGATGGTCTGGCCGGGTGCGGCCGCAGCGTTCAGGGCTGGACTGACTTGATCGTCTGGCCCCAGCACCACGCCCAGGGCGGTCAGGGCCTCTCCCACGGTGGCGGCGTTTGTCATGGCCCGCAAGGTAGTCCCATCGACCAGCACGGCCATCTGCTTGGCGGTGGAGACATTGACCACACCATCCAAACGGTCAACCGCGGCACCACGCGCCACCGACAACTGCGCCTCAGTGGCGCGCACACCTAGATCAGCCAAGGCCTCTTCCACTGTGGGGGCGGTGGTCCAAATGGTGCGGGCTTGACCGTCAATACTCAGACTAAGTGGCAGGGCGTGACGCACCAGAATCTCACCACCGCGCGGCACTTCGGCGTCAAGAGCGGGTACCACCAAATCGCGGTCTTCAACCACCACGCCTTGGCTGGTCAGTACGGCTCCCACCGAGCCACTGAAACTGGCAACCTGCCAGGACTCGCCGTCCACCGACAGGGTGACGGTTTTATGGGCAGCGGCAAAGCCGGTCAGGGCCAAACTGGCCACCAAGGTGACGCCAAGTTTGGCGCTCCAACTGAGGATGCGTCGCCGCGGCCAACGTGTCCGCCAAGCGGCGCGGGACGGGCGTGGCGCCACGTGGGTGCCGGCGCTTGTCATAGCCAAATGTTCTAGTCTTCCCGGATTTGTCTCAGGTCACTTGCCCTCAAGACGCTAGCTCATTTTGGCTCTCCTGGCCAGCAGTCGAGTATTTGGCGAGACCTGGTGAACGGTTTTCAAGTGGCCATAACCTTCACCATTCACCATAAACCGCCACCGAATTGTCGGCGATTTGTTGGCAAGCCTTGGCCAGGTCCAAGTCCATCAATTTGGCCAATAGCCGCATGGTCAGAGCCGTCAAATAAGGGGCGTTAGCGCGGCCGCGGTGAGGCTCAGGCGTGAGATATGGCGCGTCGGATTCAAGCAAAATCAAATGAGGCGGCACTGCCCTGACAGCCGCCCGCAGGTCTTCAGCGCTACGGTAAGTGATATTGCCTGCGAAGCTGCAATACCAGCCGTGCTGGGCGCACCAACTGGCCATGGCAGCATCACCAGAAAAGCAGTGGAACACGGTGCGTTCCGGGGCGCCTTCCTGGTGTAGTACCTCCAGGACCTGACTGTGGGCTTCGCGGTCATGGATTTGCATGGCTAAGCCAAGCTCTTTAGCCAGGTGAATGTGGTCGCGGAAGGCCTGGATTTGTGTGTCGCGGCCCTCCGGTCCCGTGCGGTAGAAGTCCAGGCCGGTCTCGCCAATGGCCCTGATCCTTGGGTTGGTGCTGGCCAGTTGGTGAATTTCTGTCATGGCCTGGTCCAACAACCCCCGAGCCTCGAGGCGAGGGGCGTCGTTGGGGTGGATCGCGATGGCGCCCAACACGGCTGGGTTGGCCACGGCCTCTTCAGCCGTCCACCGAGCCGAGGTCAGATCACAGCCGCACTGGACTATCCGATCCACCCCTGCCGCCGCGGCGGCCTGAACCTGCTGGTCCAGCGACTTGGCCGGTCTTGGCCACTGGTCTGGCTCAATGTGGGTGTGATTGTCCACCACCGCCACCGGTAGCGCCTCGGGCAGAGGTGGGTAGGACCGGTCTTTGGGCATGGGCCAAGCCTATTGGTTTGGGTCGCGGCGCCCTGGCCAACCGCGCCCGCGAGTACGCTGATACTCGACAAGACTCAATGGCACCGCCTCGCTGACCTGTATCAACGCCTATTGCTCCGGGGATTAGATCCAGAATGAGCGTGGTGGCGAAGACGGCTCAGTCTGCGTGCGGTGGGCTAGCTGGCGCGCAGGCGCTCCAACTCCGCCTCGACCACCGAATCGTCAAGCTTGGCGAAGACCGGTGTCGGCTTTTCAATGACCTGGCCGGCCGGTAAGGCTTCGCGCTGCCAGCGTGGCACTGCCTGGCTGTAGTCCCCGGTGATGATGGGGTACACCCGCGTCGGGTCGTCTAAGTCCTGGACTTCTTCGATCCGGACCTGGCCGCCAAACGGCCGGTCAAAGCCCAGCGCCCGATCAACTTGCTGGGCCGATGCCGGCAGGAAAGGTGCCAGCATGGTGTTGCAGTCGGAGACCGCCTGGGCAGCGGTGTGCAGCACATCAGCCATTCGCGACCGGTCGGCGTCACTGCCCTTGGCCAGTAGCCAGGGCGCGGTGTCCGCCAGATAGGCGTTGACCTGGGCCACCGCCTTCATGGCAGCCGTGATCCCGGCCTTTTGCCGGTGGGTGGCTATCAAGGTGCGGACCTGCTCAAGGCCAGCTGCGGTGGTTGCCAGCACTGCGGCATCGACCGCCTGCGGCTGCTCGGGTTGAGGCGGGATGGCCCCCAGGTTCTTGTGGATCAGGTTCATGGTGCGGTTGACCAAGTTGCCCCAGGCGGCCACCAGCTCGTCATTGGTGCGGCGCTTGAACTCTGCCCAGGTGAAATCAGCGTCCTGATTCTCCGGTCCCGCCACGGCAATGAAGTAGCGCAAGGCGTCAGCTTGATAGCGTTCCAGCAGGTCACGCACGTAAATCACCACCCCGCGTGAAGATGAGAACTGCTTGCCCTCCATGGTCAGGAACTCGGAAGAAACCACCTCGGTGGGCAGTTGTAGCCGCCCGTACTGCCCCGGCTCCCCACCGCGGGAACCGGCACCGGAGTAACCCAACAGCTCGGCCGGCCAAATCTGGGAGTGGAAGGTGATGTTGTCCTTGCCCATGAAGTAGTAGGCCTGGGCCTCTGGGTTGCACCACCAAGAGCGCCACTCCTCGCCGTCACCTAGGCCGGCCACGGCTCGGCGCCGGGCCCATTCAATCGAGGCGCTGAGGTAGCCCACCACCGCGTCAAACCAGACGTAGATGCGCTTGGAGGTCTGCTCTTGCCAGCCGGGCAGTGGCACGGGAATGCCCCAGTCAATGTCGCGGGTCATGGCGCGTGGCTTGACGTCCTTCAGTAGATTCAAGGAGAACTTCAAGACGTTGGGCCGCCAATTCTGGCGGGTGCCCAGCCAAGCAGCCAGGGCCTCGGTCAGGGCGGGTAAGTCCAGGAAGAGGTGTTCAGATTTGACAAACTGCGGGGTCTCCCCGTTGATCTTGGATCGAGGGTTCTTCAAATCCATCGGATCGAGCTGGTTGCCACAGTGGTCACACTGGTCACCCCGAGCCGAATCGTAACCGCAGATGGGACAGGTGCCCTCAATGAAGCGGTCAGGCAGCGTGCGGCCGGTGGAAGGCGAGACCGCTCCCATGGTGGTCTGTGGCACCAGGTAGCCGTTTTGGTAGACCTGCCGGAACATTTCCTGGACCACTTGGTAGTGATTACCGGTGGTGGTGCGGGTGAATAAGTCATAGGACAGTCCCAGTTGGTGCAGGTCTTCGACTATCACGCGGTTGAAGCGATCCGCCAAAGCTTGAGGGCTGACACCGTCCTGTTCAGCCTGGACCAAGATGGGCGTGCCGTGCTCGTCGGTGCCGCTGACCATCAGCACGTCGTGGCCACTCATGCGCGCCGCTCTTGAAAAAACGTCGGAGGGCACGCCAAACCCGGCGACGTGGCCAATGTGGCGCGGCCCATTGGCGTAGGGCCAAGCAACGGCGGACAGCAGGTGAGTCATGGCCAACCAGCCTAGCCTGGCGACTGACTGCCACAGGAGGTGGACCCACCAGACCGACCGCCCGCCGTGACTTGCCCGGCACTAAGGAAAAACTCCAGGGTCCGGCCAGAGCCAACACCGCGTCAGCCTAGGATGGCCTCATGGCCAGTCCAGTCAGAGCCCTGGTGATTGTGGACGTTCAACCGACCTTCTGCGAAGGCGGCGATTTGCCTGTGGAGGGCGGCAACCTGCTGGCTCTCGGCATTGCCCGTTTCATCAGGGACAAAGGCCACAACTACGACCTGATTGTCACCACGCAGGATTGGCACATCAGCCCTGGTGACCACTTTGCTACCGAACCAAACTACGTCGACAGTTGGCCGGCTCACGCCATGGCCGGCTCACGCGGCGCCGATCTGCATCCAGCGTTGTGCCAGGTCAAGCCCGATGTCATGATCAAGAAAGGCCAATTTCAGGCGGCCTACTCCGGGTTTGACGGCACCGATTCGGAAGACCGCCCGCTGGCCCGGGTGCTGCGGGCCGCCGGGGTGACCCGCCTAGATGTGGTTGGCATTGCCGAGTCGCACTGTGTGGCCGCCACCGCCCTTGACGGTGTTGCCAAAGGCTTCGCTGTGAGGGTCCTGACGGATCTGACCATTCCAGTCAGCCCTGAGCAGGGTCACAAGGCTCGTGAAGAGATGGCCGCCGCCGGCGTGGTGTTGACCACCAGCCAGTAACACTTGGCATTTGGCCCACGGCCTGGCCGGCGGCCACGACGCGGGCAGCACAGCAGCGAGCCGACCCGCCGCTCAGGTGGCCGCCCGTCGCTCTAGGGCAGCTTGATAAAGCAGCCGGCGCGAACCGCCGTGCTGCGCTGCCACCGCCGCCACCGCTTCTTTCAGGCCAAGACCCGCTTCGACCTGAGCCAAGACTTGATCGACCGCGCCTGCGGGTAGCTCACCCAGGCCGGCCCCGCCGGCTCCGGCCACCACCACTGTGACCTCACCCAAGACACCCAACCCAGCCCAGGTAGCCAACTCGGCCAAGGAACCGCGTTTGACCTCTTGGTGTTGCTTGGTCATTTCCCGGCAGACCGCCGCCGGCCGGCCCCCACCTAGAGCGTCAGCCAGTTCTCCAAGTGTGCCCGCCAGGCGCCTGGCCGACTCAAACAGGACCATGGTGCGCCGTTCCTGCGCCAACTCCTCGATCCGCGCGCGGCGGCGGGTCTGGCGAGGCAGAAAACCCTCGAAGACAAACCGGTCGGCCGGCAGCCCCGACAGCAGCAACGCCGTGGTCACGGCGCTGGGTCCAGGCGCCACCCGCAGAGCCACGCCGTCTCTAATGGCCGCCCGAGTCAAGGCAAACCCGGGGTCAGAGACTAGGGGCGTGCCGGCATCGGACACCACCACCACCAGCGAGTGCCGCGCCGCCGTCAGCAATTGGTCAATGCGAGCGTCCTCGTTGTGATCGTGCAAGGAGACCACCCGGCCGGTGACCTTCACCCCAAGACGGCGGGTCAGGGCGGTCAATTTGCGGGTGTCTTCGGCCGCCACCACCGCAGCCTGGCTGAGCAGCTCGACCAGATGGGCTGAGGCATCGCGCACGTCACCCAATGGGGTAGCGGCTAGGACCAGTCCAGTGGCGGGTGGTAAGGCCATGGCAGAACCATATAGCCGTAGCATTGAACGCCGTGAGACCACCGCTCCAAAACCGCCTGACCGGCGCCCGGTTGCTGGTGGCACGCCTGCCCGCATGGTGGCTCATGGGTGGAGTGTTGGCACTGGCCGCGCTGATGCGGCTGGTCCACCTGGGTTTCCCGTCCAGGTTGATCTTTGATGAGACCTACTACGTCAAAGACGCCTACTCCCTGCTACGCCATGGCGTGGAGCTGCAGTGGGCTGAGGAACCCAATGAGGCCTTTCAGGCTGGGGACTTTTCAGTGCTGGGGACTAGCGGCGAATACGTGGTTCACCCACCGGTGGGTAAGTGGCTGATCGCCTTCGGCATGTGGCTGTTTGGGCCGGAAAGCTCTTTTGGCTGGCGGTTTGGGCCAGCGGTGGCTGGCATTTTGTGTGTGCTTCTGGTGATGCTGATTGCCCGGCGCTTGTTTGGCTCGGTGGTTTGGGCGGCGCTGGCTGGACTGTTCATGGCGGTGGACGGGCAGGCCTTGGTGCTCTCTCGGGTTGGCTTGCTGGACATATTCCTGACCTTGTTCACGCTGCTGGCCTTGTGGTTGATTCTGAAAGACCGGGCGCTGATGGACCGGCGCCTGGACACGGCCATGCGGTGGCCGGTGGGCCACGGCCCGTATGGCGCACCGCTGTATGAACAAAGCTGGTTGGGACCTGGGCTGGGCATGCGCTGGTACCTGCTGGGGGCTGGTGTGTCCCTGGGCTTGGCCTGTGGCGTGAAGTGGTCTGGGCTGTACTTCCTGGCTGTGTTTGGCCTGATGGTAGTGGGCTGGGATGTGTGGGCGCGGCGGGAGGCTGGCATCAAAGGCTGGTTGGCGGGCGGTTTGTTGCGCGATGCCGTAAAGGCCTTTGCCTTGATGGTGCCACCCGCGTTGGTGGCCTACGTGGCGTCTTGGACTGGTTGGTTGGTGTCTTCGGCGGGCTACATGCGTGACTGGGCCGCCACCCATCCTGGTGAGGGGTGGACCTGGTTGCCGTCAGGGTTGCGCTCACTGGTGGCTTACCATCAGAAAGCCTGGGGTTTTCACACCACCTTGTCCAGCCCCCACGACTACCAATCCAAGCCCTGGGATTGGTTGGTCCAGTGGCGGCCCACTTCAATGTTCCTAGAGCACCAGGCCACCTGCGGCACTGACAACTGCACCCAGGCCATTACCGCCCTGGGCAACCCACTGATCTGGTGGTTTGCCCTGGTGGGCTTAGGGGCGGTGTTGTGGGCGGCATTTGTCTGGGGGGATCGGCGAGCCTGGATCATCCTGGCTGGTTACCTGGCTGGTTGGGTGCCATGGTTGCTGTACTCCGATCGCACCATTTTCAGTTTCTATTCGGTGGCCTTTGTGCCTTATGTGGTGCTGGCGTTGACGTTTGGGTTGGGCAAGCTGGTGGGCCGCCCTGGCATGTCCGCCACGCGGATAGAGCTTGGCCGAGTCCTGGCCGGGATTGCCGTGGCGCTGATCCTGATCACGGCAGCCTTCTTCTGGCCGCTTTGGACCGGTGGCTCCCTGCCGCATTGGCTGTGGCAGGGCCACTATTGGCTGCCTTCTTGGTTCTAGCGTTCAATTTCTGGTTGATGGGCACTTTTGGCCTGCGCCGCCCCTCCCCAGCCGGTCTGCTCTAGATCGATTGGCACGTTTGGCCTGGACCGCCCCTCTCTGGATCGAGGGGAACGCTGAGCAGGTTGGAACGGGGTATTTGCCGCCGAAAAACCTGCTCCGTGTTCCACTCGATTGAATGGCAGCCAAAGTTAACCCTGGCGGGTGATGTG
>Ga0123356_10008634_pt1 | contig 10107 bp, 9 predicted proteins | sample TergutEmb28metaG_2_FD_92546 | JGI IMG/M metagenome (GOLD analysis project Ga0123356, IMG submission 92546) | Embiratermes neotenicus P3 segment gut microbial communities from Petit-Saut dam, French Guiana - Emb289 P3 | ecosystem: Host-associated > Arthropoda: Insects > Digestive system > Gut ... | reverse complement strand
ATTGAAGGTTTAGAACGAAGAAATTGTAATCGATGTGATGCCTTTGAAACTAAATCTATACCTCCATTGGTTGAAATATTTCATGAAATCGGTGATATTATAAATTCAAATATTGATGTACCGTTTACTCGCACTGTTAGAAGATTCGGAGAATTAGGCACTGGGCTTTCAAAATGGGCTGGTGGTGTGCTTGCACAGAATAAAAACATATATTTTATTCCATATGGTAGTAGTACGGTGCTTGAGTTAAATCCTGAAACCGACGTATGCACAGAATTTGGTTATTTTGGATTAGACACAGCGAAATGGAATGGTGGTGTACTTGCATCCACAGGTAAAATTATAGGTATTCCAGCAGGTGCTTCATCTGTATTAGAAATTGATACTACTAATAGAAGTTGTCAGTTATTTGGAAATATAACTGTTAATACTATAGATCAATTCAAATGGATGGGTGGAGTAAATCATATAAATGGTAAGATATATGGTATTCCTCATCATACAGATGTTGTAATTGAAATCGATCCTGTTACAAAAGAAATATCTTATTTCGGTGATCTTGGCGATGATCGTCGTAAGTGGTTCGGAGGTGTATTAGCACCAAATGGTAAGATATATGGTATACCACAACAATCTCAATATATACTTGAAATTGATCCTATGACTCGAACAGTAGACTTGTTTGGTAATCTAGGTTATGGTGGAGAAAAATGGCGCGGAGGTGTATTAGCACCTAATGGTAAGATATACGGATTTCCATATAATGTTAATTCAGTTCTTGAAATTGATCCAATAACTAAAACTTGTACAACATTTGGTAATATTGGTTCAGGTAATAATAGATGGTTAGGTGGTGTTCTTGCTCATAATGGTAAGATATATGGTATTCCAAGGAATGCATCTTCATTAATTGAGATTGATCCTGTAACAAAAACAATTGTTGAGTTTGAAAACTTTACAGGTGAACTAGAAAAGTGGTATGGTGCAGTTCTCGCTGATAATGGTAAGATATATGGAGTTCCAATGACTGTATCTGATATACTCGAAATTGATTTAGGTAATAATCTAAATCGGTTTGACTTGGATATATTATTATCTCCGTTCTTCAATAAATATTAAATATTAATAAAGGCGGGAAATTCCCGCCTTTATTATAATTATTTTTCGATCTTTTTTATTCCATCTTCATTGAAGACATTATAACGACCACTACTATGTTTACAGATATAAAGAACATTACTGATAGAAATACAATCATCACCAGTATGATCATATGGGTTTTTTGTAATTTGATCAATTTCCCACATATCATTATTTTTATCTGTAACAATTTCTCCAATAGAAAAAGTTAAATCTCGATTACTCATAAAAAATAAAACTCCTTCATATAACGGAGAGGGGTATTTTCCCCTCTCACGTTACATATATTTCTTGGTTGCATATGTTTGTTTATAATACATTGTTACATATTGTAAATCGAATTCATTCCTAGTATACCACCGGTATTATAATCAGCAACCATATTCTTATCAATCTTACTGTCTTGATCTTGTAAGCTGATAAGTTGATTTGTCTCATGACAAATTTTCGAGACTTCTGGTAAAACGTTCTTTAGTGAGATGAACATCTGTAGAACATTTGGTGAAACGTTATGAGCCGGTATCATAAGAATATAACCATTAATGACTTCAATAGCTTTCTCTATAATTTTAATAGCCGAATCATTATAATGATGATACAACCTACGTTCACAAAGTTTGCATACATAACGTTCTTCTTTTTCACCTGGTTTGTCGAATGAATCTACCAAACGTTTTTCAACAGCGTATTCGTAATCATGTCCGTTTGTACAACGAATATGAACACATGTACGTTTAGCAATCTTTTCGTGAATTGGTTCTTGATAATTTCCAATCATTGGATTGAATTGCCGCTTATATGCAAAGTCTTGCATAGTGGCAATTATTGGATTAATGATACTTACCACACCTGGATCAATTCTGTCAATTCTCATTGCATTATTCTCCTTTTCTTAATTTATTATTTGCTTCGCTACAATAAGAAGATTGCTATATTGGGTTCCACAATCTTTTATCTGTATGAAGTATTTATTAGTATCCGGTTTTAAGGTATTATATACGGATAAAAGGAATTGATGCAACGTAGATGGATCAAGTGAATTTAGCTTTTCATAAACCCAACGTTTGAGAGATTCCATGAAAGCAACACCATTCGTTGTCAACTTTGTAAAATCAGATTTTTCAAGAAGTAAAGCTGTTTTAATAATTTGATTTTGACCATTGTTATCTAAGATCTCGAAGAGACCTGCAGTAACAGCGGCATTCATACCGAGTATCTCCATAATTGTATCTTTATTGTGCATAACAACAACTGATGCAAGACCAATAGCTTGATCATGATCAGTAATGTTTCCACAACGAGTTCCTGTCATAAAGATAGTAGCTATATTACCAAGAAGAACACGAACAGCATCACGTAAGTGTTCAACTGATTTCATAACTTCAGCGACGTTAGAAACCTCTTGATTTGTTTCTTCTTCTGCTTTACCTTTCTTATCTGTTGCAGCAACAGACTTTGTGACTTTAATATTCTCTGTACAATAACGGTGCATAATCTTAGCGAACAATGCTCCGATTGTTTTATTAATTTCTGGATCATTTAATTGTTGTAGACGTTGCATTGTCAAGCCGACAAATATCGGACACATACAGTGTTTAGATAATGCTCCAAATAACGCTAAGAGTCTTTCGTTACCATCTTCGATGTTAAGTGAATATTGAGACATTAGGACTCTTGCTACTTTTGGTAGACGCATTATAATCTGTGAATACAATACGTTCCTTGCTTCTTCTATAGCTCGAATCCGTGCTTGTGCATCGTTAGTCGGAAGATGATAGTTAATGTTTCGAAGATATGATTCTGGGTTATGCAATATAATCATATCAGAATCATCGATCACTTCGTGCTGCAGATAATGATTCATAAGACTTTCTCCTTTTTAATAATATAATATTTGGTATTGCCATATGAATAATATAAATTCCTATTCTTCATTATTGGCTGGCGTACCATCGCCTTTTTCGGCTTCTCTTTTTATCTCGGCTGCTGAAGCCAATTGTAAACCTCCTGGACCTTTAGTTGTTCTGCCGTCTCCGACATTTGGTCGACGACGAATTGTTGAACTAGATCTCATAAAGTCTGGATTCTTGGAATCATGTAATCCATCATTAAGACCTTTGACTTGACCAGTAATACCATTAACCTGTTTAACTTGAGGCCTTGGTAATCCTGCGATAATAACAGATAATGTTACAGCACCATTATTATCATCAACACGAATATGCCGATATTCATTATCAATGTAGGTCTTGCCACCATTAGGTGGAGAAATACGATCACGAATCGGTATAAATGCTTCAGAGAATTCTTCATCTGCATTCAACGATTCAATTGTAAAACCAACAACAAGAGAACAATTATCTTCTTTATCTAAATCTTCTTTTGTGAATGTTGGTTGATATCCAGAAATTAATTGTTTCTCCAATGCACGACTTGCTGAAGTAACATCTTTTCCTGTTGCAGAAAGAACCATGATACGTCCACTTGGTCCATTCAGAAGAATGTCAAGATCTGCATCATCAATCGAGTTGAGATCTGTTGGTCTGAAATGTTTACCTAGCATCCACTCAATTGAATTCATGATTGAACGATTGATTGGATCATAATGTGCCAAATGAGGAGGATTGACAAACTGAACATACCTGGTTACACCTGCATTTGCTAAATCAATCAGGAGTTGATTGTTATTACGATGAGAATGATTATCCTCTAATTGGTCAGGAGTGACAATTATTGGATTTACAAATGCTTCGGTTTTGTGTATAAGATACTCACACAGAGATGGTATCGCACCAGATCCTGTACCACCAGCAGTTGAGGTGATTACAATAATCGGATACTTAACTTCAGCAGCTAAAGCATAGAGTTCATCAAGAAGTCCTTCATTAACAGCTTCTTCAAAGAGTTCTTTACCACGTGGACGATTTCTTCCAGAACCGTCCATTTCATCAACTTTGATCGGAACTATTTTTACATTTGGACATTCGTCATGAATGTTTAACGTATTCATATCAGAGTCAATAGTATATAAAATACTTCTGTCAAAGATAGGATTCTTGGAAAGAAGTTTTATAACCTGTGTCCCACAGCTTCCCATTCCAATGATTAAATTTTCCATTATACGTTTCCTCTCCTTTGTCTATTTATTTTACGGCTTTTCTTAGCCATTTTTATTCTACGCTTTTTCAAAGCTTTAGTCATTTTCATCATCATTCACCTCAAGCTAAGCTAATAGCTTTTCAGCAAATTTTGTCGATATTTCATATTTACTGTTGATGATGCCACGAGCACTTAAGAAATCAGAAATCTCATCTTCTCCAAGACTATCATGAATCATCATAAGTTCATCCATTTCTTTATTGAGAATATCAATGAGAGATTTTTGTTTACTTAATATTATTTTAGCAAGTATACGATTTTCTGGAGACACAAGAATATTATTCTCAACACGTTCGAGTGTATCAACCATATTTTCAAGAACAGATGTCCACATTTTATCTTGTGATCTTTCTATTAGTTCTTTAACGTGTTTTAGTAAATATCCATGATCTTCCATATACGTGCGATTTGCAGCATCTGATGCTTGAAGTATATCTATCTCTTCTGATAGTTCTTTTGTAATCAGTTCTGAATTCTTATTATACCAACGAATGAGAACACTATCTTCTGATTTATCATCACTACCTTTACAGATAACACAATCACAATAATCAGATTCTCTACATATAATACAATCACAATCAGATGATTGTGACTCTCCGAATATATCATTATTCGAAGTTTCACATTTTTCAGCAATGTCTTTTATAATATCCATAATATCTATTGGATTCTTATTATTCAATATACCTTGAATGATACTGTTTACATTATTACCTTTAATAGCTATCACATCAAAGTGTGATTTATTGTTATTTTTCATATTGTTTTATCTCCTTTTATTTTATTTTTTAGCATCGTTCTTTAGTGATTGTTTTATAACAGCCAATGGATTGAGAATGATAGTATTGTCTTCCAACAAATCTATCGTAAAGTAGTTATACATGTTAACAGTTTTACGTCCATTGTATCGACAGTATTCAACACCGGAAATATACATCGCTGCTAAGATGTTTAACACCATTGATTGTGAATTTAATTGAATTCCGTATTCATTTAAAATACGATTATACGCGACATCTTCTATTTTATCTTGACTCTCGATTAAATTAGCTGTTCGCCACTTGTTTGATCTTGCATTTAAGAGATCCATCATTTTAGATCCCTTTTCAGTTTGATATTCTTTTTGCATGAATATAGGACTACGTTTATGAATCATCTGTGGAACAATGTTAGATGATTTATCTGATTCCGTGAACTCAGTCACGTATTCTAATGAGACTCCACATATATCAATAGCGTATTCCTCAAACTTTTGTTGACTTACAAACTTTAGAATTTCAGCCCATCCAACAGAGAAGACAATAATAAGATCTTCCGGATGAGTAGCTTGGAAACCCAACTCTTTCATCAATAGATCATTAGCTGCTCTCGGTATAAGCGACATTAATTCAGTCATGCCATCAAACTTCTTAAAGAAGTTAGCTTTTTTCTCTTGGATTTGTTGTATAACATTTGACATAAACATTTACCCTCTTTCATTTTTATTTTTATTTTAAGTTTGATTTATATATGATTACTTAGTTAACATAAAAAGAATATATATGTTAAGAAAGGAGAAATATTATGAATACTGGTACTATAGATCATTATATTGAATTTATGAAATTAATGAAATATAAACTTCAATTTCAAACAAGAGAAGAATTAAATTTACATGATTTATCATTCGCTGATAAGAATGATAAAGAATTAACATTTAATATATTCAAAGAATTAACAGGTTTAAGATATATCAATAAAGGAATGGAACTATTGATATTTAGTAATACATTCCCAAAAGAAGAATGGAAAAGAATTATCATTGACGGGATTGAAACAGAATATGAAGTTAGTACATATGGTAGATTTTATAGTCATAAAAGAAAAGAATATAATGGTTGGATAGATAGCAGGGGATACAATAAAGTTGCAATATTGTTATTAAAATGGAAGCAAGAGTTTAATGTACATAGACTAGTAGCTACAATGTTTATTCCAAATCCAGAAAATAAACCTCAAGTAAATCATATTGATGGTTATATCGATATCGATGAAAAAGGCAGAAGAATTAAACATGACTTTTTTATGAATCTAGAGTGGTGTACAATTGAAGAAAATGTAAAACATGCTCATGATAATAATTTAAGTAATATTAGGACTTATTTCAGTAAAGGTGAAGATCATCCACAATCTATATATTCTGAAGATATAATTAAAGAAGCATGTGAATTACTTCAAGAAGGTAAATTAACAGCATACGAAATAGGGGAAAAATTAAATATCAATCCTCGTTATATTTCTATTATTAAATCAGGTTATGCATGGAAGCATATATCTGAAAATTATGATTTTTCAAACGCTTTATTACAAGATAGGTCTGGTGAAAAATGTCATTTTACTAAACATAAAGAAGACTTAATTAAAAAAATATGTCAATCTTTACAAGATGGAAAATTGTCACAACAAGAAATTAGTAAAATATATAATGTTTCATATGGATATATCGATGGTATTAAACGAAAAAAAAATTGGAAAAACATATCTAAAAATTATGATTTTTCTAATATACCATCTGGTAGAAAAATAGGAAGTGATAATCCAAGTAATAAATATTCAGAAGAAAAAATTAAAAAAATATGTAAATTACTTCAAGAAAAAAAAATGTCAATGGTAAAGATAAGTGACTTATTAGATATACCATATGGCATTGTAACTAATATAAAATATCGTAAAATTTGGAATCATATTTCAAAAGATTATAATTTTTAAAATGAAAAGAGGCATAATAATGTGAAGATATTATATATCAAATTAATTAATTTTATAGGAATAAAAGCAGCTATGGATCTAGAAGAATTTGAACTTAAATTTGAAAATATTTATAAAAATATTATTCAAATTTATGGTCCTAATAAATCCGGGAAAACTGTTATTTTAAGAGAGTTACATCCATTTTCATCTGTTGATTTAATAGATTGTTCGAGAAATGATTTATCTTTAATCATAAAAGGTAAAGTTGGTTCAAAACATATCATCTATGAAGTTAATGATAAAGTATATGAAATTACACATACATTTCGTCCAAGTGGAGAAACTCATCAAGTATCATCTTCATTAATATGTGATGGTGTTGAATTGAATGAATCTCAAAAGGTTACAGTATTTAATAATATTATTGAAAGGATCTTTGGTATTAATAAATACATTTTTCAATTCGTTATTAATGGTACTGATCTAAATCCTTTTGGATCTATGAATTCAACTCAACGTAAAACTTTAATGAATAAAGCTATGGGTATAAATATGTATGATCAAATTCATCGTTTAGCAACTGATGACTATCGATACACAAGTAAACTCATAACTTCTCTTAATAATACAAAGGAATATCTTTTGTCCATATATGGTTCATATGAAACTTTGATAAAAATGCTTGATGATAAACGTCAAGAATATCAAAAGTTAGATAATGAATCTCAACGTCAAAAATCAGAATTGGATTCATTACGTGGAAAAATATTTGTATTAAATCAATCTGATATTGTAACTGAATTGAATGAAATCAATACACAGATCACAACGTACAATAATGTTGTTGGTATAATGGGTAATGATATGCGTGTACATGATGAGCTTGTTAATGAACAGATCAAATTGAATGAAATGATTAGTCGTTTTCGTAATGATCAGAATCTTATCAATAAAGATATTGATAATCTATTTGATAGAAAAGCTCGTTTACAAAGTGATTTGAATCAACAACAACAAATCGTTTCTGATTATGAGAATATGAAGAAACTTGTCAAAGAGCTTAAAGAGAAAATTCGATCTATTGATATACATCAACAAGTATCATGTTCAGTTGATTATCTTAAGTCAATTATATCAATGGCTCAAACAGTAAATTCAACATGTAAAGAAATCATTGTATGTTTGAATAAGAACCATTTAGAATTGTTCTATGGTTTACTCAAACGCAATATTGATATCTCTGCTTTTCTATTACAAGAGGGAAGCGTACTTATGGATGGAGAGAAAGAAAAATCTGTAATATCTCGTGTTCGTAGTATGATTAATAACGTAGAAGGTATAGAACCAATAGATTGTAATAATACAACTTGTCTATATCGAAATTCATACAAGTATCTGAATGAATATTTCAAATCTTATCAATCGACAACAGAGCATGAATTCACAGTTTATGATATTGAACAAATGGATCATGCGTATAAAAATATTCAAGTTATAAGAAGACTTATTAATATTGAATTACCAAATGAAGTTAAAAAGAATTTCAATATCTTAAAGATAATGGAAAATCTTATTCATGGACAAACAGGTATTGATATGTCTCATCTTGAAACGTTATTGAATGAAGCTGTGAAGCTTGAACTTCGTAACAGTTATTATCAACAACTAACAGGAATAGAGAATCAGTTAAAGACAATGGATACTATTATTCCAATGACTAATTCTCAAGAAGTAATTGATGAAATTGATACTCAAGTTCAAGAGTTTAGAAATAAGCTTTCTGAGATTGAAGTTGAATTAAATCAATATCTTCAAGCGTTAGAATCAAATGATAAGAAACGAATGTTACTATCTCAAATCAAACATTTAAACATTAAAGATTTAATGAAGCAACAAAAACGTTTACAACGAGATAGCGATCAATTAACAATATATTTATCACAAGCTACTTTACTTGATGGAGAATACCAAAAGACTCAACAGTTTTTGTATGCTGTTACTACTGAATTAAAAACAATAGAAGAAGCTTTTGCACAATATACAAATACAGTTGCTGAAATAGAAAAGTATCTTAATCAAGATATGACGACAAAGATAATAGCAGAAGCAACTTCTTCAACAAAAGGTAAACCTATTATTGAGATTCGTGAAAAGATAATGGGAGCATTACACATGACAAATCGTTTACTTGATATTATGTGGGATGGAGAAGTTGAAATACTTTTACCAACTATAGATGCTTCTCAGTTTTCAATACCATTTAGAACAGGTGAGAATAGTTCTGAAGATATTCGTTATGGATCTCAATCAGAAAAGACTTTGATATTTGCAGCATTGAATTTATCAATAGCTGCTTTATTAACACCTTATAACATTCCATTGTTAGATGAGATTGATGCTTTCTTAGATGCTAATAAAAGAGATTCATTTATTGAAATGCTTATTGATGTTATGACAACATTAAAGATTGAGCAACTATTCTTAATATCACATAATACACAACCAGGTCAGTATGATCACTTGATCCATACAATAAACATTTCAAAATGATAAGATTAATAGGAAGAGGGGCATATGCCCCTCTATCCTTTAATTGTAGCTTCAGAATATTTCTATTCATCGTTTGGATATTAGTGGTGACAACAATCGTCATCTTTTTTCTTTATTCCAATTAACGATAAAACCCATTTCCAAGCTCTATGTGCTGGCTTGTGGAGAAAGATGCAGAATATAAGACACACAGTTATGTGTATAACATATTCTATGGCTTTGTCTAAGACGCCATGTGTTTCGTGACTCTCATGTACATGGTTGTGATCATCATATTCACATTCGATCTCGTGATCATCTAAATGTGACGTAAAGTCATAATAGATCATTCCACCTAAACCGCCAATGAATAAGATGATAATGAGAATTCCTAGTAAACGCTTTAACAAGTTAGATCCTCCTTTTCTTCTTAATTACTATGACAAACACGATCCATCAATTCAGCATATTTACCATCGTTCCATCTATCGATATCTGAAACAAGGTATCCTGTGATCCGACGGATTTTCGTGAATGGCTTTGGTT
>Ga0123356_10008633_pt1 | contig 10108 bp, 4 predicted proteins | sample TergutEmb28metaG_2_FD_92546 | JGI IMG/M metagenome (GOLD analysis project Ga0123356, IMG submission 92546) | Embiratermes neotenicus P3 segment gut microbial communities from Petit-Saut dam, French Guiana - Emb289 P3 | ecosystem: Host-associated > Arthropoda: Insects > Digestive system > Gut ... | reverse complement strand
TTTCACATGGGAGTTCAATTGTCCGGAGTATCAGTGGGGAGACGGTCCTGAAGACCCCAATCCTTCAAATCTAAAGCTGCATTTTACATTTTTGCTCGATCCGGAAAGCTAAAAAAGGGCAAATCATTCATAAGGAGCCTCGCTATGAGCTACGAATATCTTGATTTACTATGTATGGGCTGCTTTGCGCGTTTGGAGTCGAAGGGAGTTGTTTGCCCTTATTGCGGCTTTAATGAGGGGCTGTATGAGGTCACGCCGTATCAACTTCCTTTGCGTACTATCCTAGGCGGTAAGTACATGATTGGCAGGGTACTTGGTGAGGGCGGGTTCGGTATAACCTACATTGGTTATGATCTGAACCTTGATGTCAAAGTGGCAGTGAAGGAGTTTTACCCGTCTGATCTCGTAACCCGTTCAAATACAGTTTCAACGACAGTCCAGCCTTACAGCGGCGAGCGCAGCGAGTACTTCACAAAAGGCAGGGACAGGTTTGTTGACGAGGCGAAACGTCTTGCGCGCTTCCGTGTGTTGCCCGGCATAGTCATGGTCAATGATTTTCTTGCGGAAAACGGAACTGCATACATAGTCATGGAGTATGTTGAGGGTCAGACGCTTAAGGAATACGTTGCACAGTCAGGCGGCAAGCTACCGCCGGGGCAGGTCATTGAGATGCTGAGTCCCGTGTTTGGTTCACTCGCGCAGATACATGAGAGCGGTATCATCCACAGGGATATCAGCCCCGACAATGTGATGATAACAAGCGACGGCAGCGTGAAGCTGCTTGACTTCGGAGCCGCACGTGAATTTGGAGAGGATGGAAACAAGAGCCTTTCCGTAATGCTCAAGCACGGCTACGCTCCGGCAGAACAGTACAGTACAAAAGGTGTACAAGGAGCGCACACAGATGTTTATGCTCTGTCGGCAACTATATATAAAGCAATAACCGGAGTTACTCCTGACAGTTCGATGGATCGTGTTGTGGAAGATATGGTAGTACCGCCGAGTGGGATGGGTATTACTATGCAGGGAAACCAGGAAGCAGCACTCATGAAAGGCCTGGCCATACGCTATCAGGATCGGTATAAAACTGTTTCGGAGATGTATGCGGCGCTGCGGGAGAAAGCTCCGCAAACCCCTCCGCCAGCTGCCCCGCCGGCAGCATCACCCGACAAGAAAAAACGAAACAAAATCATCGGTGCCGCTGTTGCCGCTTGTGTTGTGCTGGCGGTAATTCTTGCACTGACAATACCGGGAGAGGAAAAAAGAGACTCGCCTGACGGAGATGATGCGGGAATACAGTCCGAAGATGTGCCCCCTGCGAATGAAAACCCGGAAGAAGAACCTGACGACCCGCAGGAAGCTGTCATAGAGGAAGACCTTAGCGGCACCGTTATTGCAATCGGGTATAACAATGAGTATGGACAGCTTGATGTTTCAGACTGGGAAGACATTATTGCTATTGCCGCAGGAGGAGCACATACTGTCGGACTCAAATCTGATGGCACAGTCGTTGCAGCCGGGTCTAACAGCTCCTATCAATGTGATGTATCAAGCTGGGAAGACATTGTAGCAATAGCTGCCAACGGCTTGCATACCATCGGCGTTAAATCTGACGGAACTGTACTGGCAGTCGGGCATAAGAGTTCCGGATCTCCGGAAGTTACAGACTGGCAGGATATAGTTGCGGTGGCTGCAGGGGTTTATCATCTTGTCGGACTCAAATCCGATGGCACAGTCGTTGCAGCCGGGTCTCATACGAATTATGGTCAAAATGAAACATCCGAATGGCGGGATATTGTTGCGATAGATGCGGGAAGCAGCATAACGGTTGGTGTAAAATCCGACGGAACCGTAGTTGCGACCGGGGATAACAAGGAAGGTCAACTGGATGTTTCGGGGTGGCGGGATATAATTGCAGTTTCTGTCGGATTCAACCATACTGTCGGGCTTAAATCCGACGGCACAGTGGTTGTAGTCGGAGGGAGTAATTACCATGGTGAAAACAATTTATCCGAATGGCGGGATATTGTTGCAGTTGCTGCCGGATACTCAAATACCATGGGGCTTAAAGCCGACGGTACTCTCGTCGCTGCCGGCAGTAATGCATTAGGCAATCTTGACGTTTCCGACTGGCGGAATATTAAAGCCGTAGTATTGAGCGGCGGCTCTACAATAGGGCTGATTGGTCATGCGAATCAAACACAAGGAGTATTGCAATGAGTTATGAGTATCTAGACTTGCTTTGTATGGGCTGCTTTGCCCGATTGGAAGCGGGCGGGGTGATATGTCCTTACTGCGGGTTTGATGAGAAGTCGTATGATGTAGCACCTTATCAACTGCCGCGCCGTACTATCCTCGGCGGCAAATATATGATTGGTAAAGTGCTTGGCGAGGGTGGGTTTGGTATCACATACATAGGTTATGACCTGAACCTCGATGTTAAGGTTGCTGTAAAGGAGTTTTATCCTTCCGATTTGGTTACCCGCGCGAATACGGTCTCTACCACCGTTCAGCCGTACAGTGGTGAACGCAGCGAGTATTTCGCAAAAGGCAGAAACAGATTTGTTGACGAAGCCAGGCGGCTTGCCAAATTTCGGGTACTGCCGGGTATTGTTCTTGTCAATGACTTCCTCTCGGATAACGGCACAGCATATATAATCATGGAGTATGTCGAAGGTCAGACGCTGAAGGATTATGTTGCGCAAGCCGGTGGTAAGCTTCCTCCGGGGCAGGTTATTGAGCTGATGAGCCCTGTATTCGGGTCGCTTGCACAGATTCATGAGAGTGGGATCGTTCACAGGGATATCAGCCCCGATAATGTGATGATAACTGCCGATGGCAGCATAAAGCTTCTTGATTTTGGCGCAGCTCGTGAGTTTGGCGAGGAAGATGATGATAAGAGTCTTTCCGTTATGCTCAAGCACGGGTATGCGCCTGCGGAGCAATACAGTACAAAAGGCATGCAGGGCGCACATACTGATGTCTATGCTCTGTCCGCGACTATATATAAAGCTATTACAGGCGTTACGCCTGAAAGCTCAATGGACCGTATTATGGATGATACGGTGGTGCAGCCGAGCCGGCTTGGTATTTCTATACAGGATTATCAGGAAGCAGCGCTGATGAAGGGAATGGCTGTACGCCATCAAGACCGGTACCGGACAGCATCGGAATTATATGAGGGGCTGTTGGGTCACGTAATGGTGACGGCTCCGCAAGGCACACAGACCGGCGCTCCCCGATCCGGAGATCCCGCAATAAAAGCCCCCGGGACGCATCCCCCTGCTTCAACCGCCCCTCCGGTAACACCACACGCAAAGAAAAGCAAAAATAAAGTAATCGGTGCTGTTATTGCCGCTTGTGTGGTCGTTGCAATAATTCTTGCAATCACATTACCCGGAGCAGAAGATAGTGAAAACATGCCGCCCGGTAATGCACCCGATGCGGACATTGCGGAAGTGCCGCCTGAACCGGTTGTAACACCGCAACCGGATGACGATCCGGAGCCGGTCTTTGAAGAGGAGCCGGTATATCAGGTTCTTGTTGCAGGTAGAAATCCCGATGGTCAGGCTGATGTATATGAGTGGCAGGATATCGTGGGTATATCCGCCGGAGACACTCATTCTGCGGGCGTTAAAGAGGATGGAACAGTTGTTGCCGCAGGCCGCAATGACTTTGGTCAATGTAATGTTTCCGGGTGGCGCGATATTACTGATGTTGTTGTAGGTGGTGCAGAAAGAATTGAGATGTCTGACGGGTCTTCTGTCGGTGGTGGTTTTACGGTGGGCTTAAAAGCAAACGGTACTGTTGTTGCCACGGGCTGGAATATTACCGGTCAGTGTAATGTTTCGGATTGGCACGACATCATAGCAATAGATACAGGATCTGTGCACACCGTTGGATTAAAATCTGACGGTACACTGGTTGCAGCCGGTGAAAATCACCATGGCGAGTGTGATGTTTCGGGATGGTCCGATATCATAGCCGTATCTGCAGGAGGCTTTCACACAGCAGGCTTAAAGTCAGATGGAACGGTAGTGGCGACCGGAGGTAATAAGTATGGTCAAACCAACGTCTCCGGCTGGCGTGATATAGTAGCAATTTCTGCCGGTGAACATCACATCGCCGGACTTAAATCAGACGGAACGGTAGTGGCGGCCGGGGCTGAAGAAATTGACCAATCAAATATTTCCGGATGGCGGGATATCGTGAAGATATCCACAGGATGGGTATTAACTGTCGGCATCAAATCTGACGGTACTGTTGTGTCTGCCGGAGAGAATGATGTTGGAAATCACTTTATGTCTGATTGGAATGATGTTGCAAAAATATCCGCAGGTAAGTACCACATAATCGGTCTGACTACCGGCTCGGATAATATAATCCCGGGCATCATCCCGACAATAGGAATAGGTAATGATGATGTTAACACTCCGGTAACAGGTGTAATTGTTACTTCGGTCAGCCCCGGATCGGCAGGTGATAGAGCCGGTCTTAAATTAGGCGATATAATTGTCAGTCTTGGCGGAGAAACAATCAAAAATGTGGATGAACTCCAAAACAAAAGAAACACTTTCAGGATAGGAGAAACAACAACTATAGGTGTTTGGAGATCGGGTGAGGAAATGCTGTTGGATATTACCTTTACCAATTAGTGCCCGAAAACGGAAGGAATAATAAAAATGAGTTATGAATATCTTGATTTACTCTGTATGGGTTGTTTTGCCCGGTTGGAGTCAAGTGGGATGGTCTGCCCTTACTGCGGCTTTGATGAGAAGTCATACAATGTGACTCCATACCGGCTGCCGCTTCGTACTATCCTCGGCGGTAAGTATATGGTCGGCAAGGTTCTTGGTGAGGGCGGTTTTGGTATAACTTATATCGGCTATGACCTGAATCTCGATGTCAAGGTTGCTGTAAAGGAGTTTTACCCGTCTGATCTGGTCACCCGGTCTAACACAGTATCTACTACCGTTCAGCCTTATTCCGGGGAGCGAAGCGAGTATTTCGCAAAAGGCAGGGACAAGTTTGTTGACGAAGCTAAGCGGCTTGCCCGCTTTCGGGTATTACCGGGGATAGTCATGGTCAATGATTTTCTTGCGGAAAACGGCACTGCATATATCGTCATGGAATATGTTGAGGGAAAAACGCTTAAAGAATACATTGCTCAAACCGGCGGCAAGCTTCCTCCGGGTCAGATTATTGAGCTGATGAGACCTGTATTCGGATCGCTTGCTCAGATACATGAGAGCGGGATCATACATCGGGACATAAGCCCTGATAATGTGATGATAACCGGAGAAGGCAATGTGAAGCTTCTAGATTTCGGAGCTGCTCGTGAGTTTGGCGAGGAAGATAATAAAAGCCTTTCTGTCATGCTCAAGCATGGTTACGCTCCGCCGGAGCAGTACAGTACAAAAGGTGAGCAAGGTTCTCACACAGATGTCTATGCTTTATCAGCGACTATATATAAGGCTGTTACGGGTGTTACACCTGAAAACTCGATGGACCGTGTTATGGAAGACACGGTGGTGCCGCCAAGCCGGCTTGGTGTAAACATACAGGAAAATCAGGAAGCGGCTTTAATGAGGGGAATGGCTGTACGCCATCAAGACCGGTATCAGTCAGCATCGGAGTTTTATGAGGCTCTTTACGGCGCGTCTGCGAGGTCATCACCCGCTGTTGTGGCACAAGAGAACCGTCCCCCTGTGTCTATAGCACAAGAGAACCGCCCCCCTGTACCGCCCCATGTGCCCGAACCCGTGATAACGTCACCCGGACCGTTGTCCCCGAAATCGTTTGAAAAGGAAAAGAAAAACAAAATCATCGGTGCAGTCATTGCCGCTTGTGTGGTGATTGCTGTTGTTTTAGTATTGGTTCTGCCCGGCACCAATGATGGTTCATCGGGGAACAGCAATGTTAATGATCCCGGTGAGACACAAGATATGAATATGGCAGAAGCAGCACCCGCACCTTCGCCGACTCCCCATCCGACTCCGGTACCCACACCGGAGCCGACTCCCGAACCCGAACCGGTCATATCAATTCATATTTCCGGCTGTAACGAATATCACCAAGGCGACCTTTCAGGTTGGCATGATATTTGGGCGATCGACACCGGATTCTTTCATACCTTGGGAATAAGAGAAAACGGCACGGTAGTTGCTGCGGGTATGAACTTTGATGGTGAATGTGATGTTTCAGATTGGTCTGATATCATCGCTATATCTGCCGGAGCTGCACCTCATCCTATGAGAGTCGATGGCAAGGAAATGAGAGGAGGGTCACATTCCGTGGGAGTAAAAGTCGATGGCACTGTCGTTGCAACGGGATTAAATGAATACGGGCAATGCGATGTCTCCGGTTGGAGCGACATAGTGGCTATTGCAACCGGAGGAGTTCACACCCTGGGATTAAAATCAAACGGGACTGTCGTTGCGGCAGGGTGGAATGCTTTTAAGCAATGTGATGTTTCCGGATGGTCTGATATAGTGGAAGTATCTGCAGGAGCCGTTCATTCGGTGGGCCTGAAATCAGACGGAACTGTAGTAGCTGTCGGAGCAAACCCTTATAGTCAATGTGATGTTTCCGGGTGGCGGGATATAGTAACCATATCCGCCGGATTTAACTTTACCGCCGGTTTAAAATCGGATGGAACTCTCGTTTATGTCGGTCACACCAATCACGGCGGGATGGAAAACATTTACTCATGGCGAAATATAGTGGCAATTTCCGCCGGAGCGCATCATATTGCCGGGATCAGGGAAGATGGGACTGCTGTTGCTGCCGGCTGGAATGAGCACCGTCAGCTAAACGTTGCCGGATGGCAGGATGTCATTGCTATATCTGCCGGCAGTAGAAATACCGTGGCACTGGTACTCGGTAATTGGGAGTATAAAGCCTATCTTACTATGCAGGCGGAACCTGTTGTGATGCTGGGCATTACAGCGAATCTGGATATCGATCATGAAGTAGACGGTGCATATGTTGGGAGTGTATCGATCGGATCTGCAGCCTCACTTGCAGGTGTTCTTCCCGGCGATAGTATAATAAAGCTTGGTGACTTTAAAATTGATAACTTTTATGAGATTGATATGACAAAGGGGATATACAGGGTTGGAGATACCACAACTATAACAGTACTGCGGGACGGTGAGGAAGTCACGATGGATATAACATTTAGAGGATGATATCCGAAATGGAAAGGATAGTGAGAAATGAGTTACGAATATCTGGACTTGCTGTGCATGGGTTGTTTTTCCCGGCTGGAAGCGAGCGGGACTGTTTGTCCATATTGCGGCTTTGATGAAAAGTCTTATGAAGAAACGCCGTATCAGTTGCCTCTTCGTACTATTCTCGGCGGCAAGTACATGGTCGGCAAGGTACTTGGTGAGGGTGGTTTTGGCATAACTTACATAGGTTATGATCTGAACCTCGATGCTAAGGTGGCGGTAAAGGAGTTTTATCCGTCTGAACTGGTGACCCGCGAAACTACAGTATCTACAACCGTTCAGCCTTACGGCGGTGAACGAGGGGAGTTTTTTACAAAAGGCAGAGACAAGTTTGTGGACGAAGCTAAGCGGCTTGCGAAATTTCGTGTGCTGCCCGGTATAGTGTTGGTCAACGATTTTCTTGCTGAAAACGGAACCGCATATATCATCATGGAATATGTTGAAGGGCAAACTCTTAAGGATTACATTGCTCAAGCCGGCGGAAAGCTTCCGCCGGGTCAGGTGATTGAGCTTCTGAGTCCTGTGTTCGGGTCGCTTGCACAGATACATGAAAGCGGTATTATACATAGGGATATAAGCCCTGATAATGTGATGATTACCGGGGAAGGTAATGTGAAGCTTCTAGATTTTGGCGCGGCACGTGAATTTGGAGATGGAGAGAATAAAAGCCTTTCAGTGATGCTGAAACATGGTTACGCGCCCGTGGAACAATACAGTACAAAAGGTGTACAGGGGTCGCACACGGATGTATATGCGTTGTCTGCAACGATATATAAGGCGATAACAGGAATTACACCTGAGAACTCAATGGATCGTGCAATGGATGATACGGTTGAACCGCCGGGCAAACTTGGTGTGGTTATGCAGGAAAATCAAGAGGTCGCGTTGATGAAAGGGCTTGCAATACGTTATCAGGACCGCTATCAGACTGCTTCAGAGTTATACTCGGCTCTGCTGGATGAGACAGAGACTGCACCGCAATCACCATCACAGCCACAGCCGCCGACTCCGGAGCAAAAAAAAGGCAATGCGATAATGGCAATGCCAAAGAAAAACAAAATCATTGCCGGAGTAGTCGCTGCTTGTGTTGTTCTTGCGGTGATACTGGCACTTACAATACCCGGAGCAAATGAAAGTGGCACACCTGACGGTGATGATGCTGCCATACGAAATGATGATACATCCATAACGGATGATATTACTACCGGGCAGCCGGTTGCAGAAGAACCGGAAGAAATACCGGAGGAAGAGCCGGCTAATGTGGTTGCAATCGGGGCTTATAACTACGATCAATGTGATGTTTCCGAATGGCGGGGTATCATAGAAGTAGCAGCCGGTGACTCGCACACACTCGGTCTCAAACCGGACGGCACTGTTTTAGCGGTTGGAAGAGACAGAGAAGGTCAGTGTAAGGTTTCAGAATGGCAGGATATCATCTCTGTAGATGCAGGCAACAATCATAGCGTAGGACTTAAGTCAGACGGTACAGTTGTTGCTGTCGGAGAAAATAAAGACGGTCAATGCAATGTTTCCGATTGGAGTGAGATAGTAGCGATATCTGCCGATTATGATCATACTCTCGGACTAAAATCTGACGGCACGGTCGTTGCGGCCGGAAAAGATTCTTACGGGCAAACCGATGTTTCCGGCTGGCGGGACATGAAAGCAGTAACAATAGGATTTGCAAATACGTACGGTATCAGATCTGACGGGACTGTGATAGGCACAAGAGAAGATGATGGAATAAGAGATCAAAGTGTGCCCGGGTGGCGGGATATTGTAGAGATAGCAGCAGGAAGGGAGTTTATTGTCGGATTAAGAGCGGATGGTACTGTCATTGCGGACGGAATGATTTTGCCCGGTTTTGTTTATGTGTGGCAGGACATTATTTCAATATCGGCTTCATCGGATCATGTTGTCGGGCTGAGGTCAAATGGTACTGTGGTAGCGGGCGGTTCAAATGAAATGGGAAAAAGCGATGTTTCCGAATGGAGGAATATTACTGCGATTTCTGCAGGAAAAAATCATACAGTTGGTCTGATCGGTGAAGAAAATCCATTATTTGATGAAACGCAGGATACCGGAAATGATGGTATTGACATTCCTGAGCTAATAGGTCTCTGGTATAATGTGTATTATCGTGTAGATTTTGAATTCTATAAAGACGGCACGTTTCACTTAAAAATAGGTGACACCGGAAACGGAACTGCTTCTATCCGCGGAGGATATTTGGTTTTAGACAATGAATCTATATGGCTTAACGGGGAGTTTCGTGCAGGTTCGGGGGATAACAGAGAGATGGAATTCACTGAATATACAACACTCTTCAAAATTGATGGAAATGAGATTTGGATGGATTTTCTGGACCCTGTTATTTTAAAGAGAATGAGGTAACTAAAACCGCCGGGATACCATATGTGGCTAACCCGGCGGTTTATTACTTTTGACTCTAACTTATCAGGGTCGCGGAGTGTATTTTTGGTGACCGAGGGAATTCCGACGACGAGGCGGAACTGACTGAGGTCGCCAAAAATATACTCCGCGACCCCACAGCAGTATCTTAGTTAGTAGACCCCTCTTTTAACATAAGATGTATGTAAGATATGGTGAGCCTTCTCACTACCCGGAATACCCAGATACTCATCATAGATCCTCTTTACATCGGGATTCTCATGAGACTTGCGCAGCGGCAGATGCTCGTCCGCGTCATAAATTGCTTTGGTACGGACAGCAACAAGATCTACGTTGTTTCGAACAGAATCACTCTGATTGGGCTGACCTCCGCCATTTATACATCCGCCGGGACATGCCATGATTTCAATCATGTGCAGTTCCTCTTCTCCGTTTTCAACGGCAGTCAGCAACTCTCTTGCATT
>Ga0123356_10008632_pt1 | contig 10108 bp, 12 predicted proteins | sample TergutEmb28metaG_2_FD_92546 | JGI IMG/M metagenome (GOLD analysis project Ga0123356, IMG submission 92546) | Embiratermes neotenicus P3 segment gut microbial communities from Petit-Saut dam, French Guiana - Emb289 P3 | ecosystem: Host-associated > Arthropoda: Insects > Digestive system > Gut ... | reverse complement strand
GAACACGCCTTCGGCAACGCGACCGCAGGCGATGGTGATGCGGCACCTGGGGTAGGTTCGAATCAGATGGTCCAACAGTCCGGTGGAGATGACCGCGTCGCCAATCCGGTTGGACGAAATGAACAGGATTTTCATTGGCTAATCAGATAACACGGTTACGCGAGGAGTGCGACGCAGCACCAGGACGTTCCTCGGACCGGAGCTGGGCGGGTAGGCAATCATCCGGAACCGCCGGTCTGGTCTCGAGCATTGCGGACATTCGCGGCTTTGATCGCCTCCGACCACCGCTGCGCCGCTCGCTCGCGGGCGCCATGTGGAAGGGGACGCCGCGAGCGGCTCCGCTACCGTCCGGCAGGTACTCCATCACCAGGGACACGGCGGAAATCATGAGAAGAAGCAAATTGCTACGTATGGACTATGTCGGCACCGTGGTGGACTCCCTCGATAATGTCATCTCGTTCCTCACCGAGCTTGGCCTGACACTTGAGCGGAGAGCCATGGTCGAAGGAGAGTGGGCCGGATGCGTCACCGGTCTGGGTAATCAACGCGTCGAGATCGCTATGATGGTCACTCCCGACGGCCACAGCCGACTCGAGATCTCGCGTTTCCGCAGCCCCTCTATAGTCGCCGATCATCGGAACGCCCGGTGAACGCCTTCGGCTACCTGCGTACTATGTTCACGGTGAGCGACATCGGTGAAACACTTGTCAGACTTCGCAAGCACGGTGCGCAGCGCGTCGGCGAAGTGGTTCAGTACGAGGACTCGTATCGGCTCTGCTACATCCGCGGTCCCGAGGGACCTCTCATCGGGCCGGCAGAACCGCTCGGTAGAGACCGGTAGCGTCTGCGGGGAAACCCCGCCCGCGTCAGTGGGTGGGGCTTGTGCGCGCCTGGGAGCGCGCCTTCGTAACGTCGGCTCGCCGCCCAGAACGGCGCAGCAGGTCCCGACCCATTGCGGGCGCTCGGCGGGACCCGCAGCAAGTTCGGCCCATGCCCCGTTCCGGCGGCTCGGGGTCAGTCGTCGGCGAACTCCGATGCTCGGTTTCCCAACAGAAAACGTGGCCCAGGACCAGCGCGAGCGGCGCGGTCGTTCGGGTTGTAAAGGGCGCAACGATCGAGCGATAAGCAGCCGCATCCGATACAGCCGTCCAAAAGCTCCTGCGTTCTCTGTAGCATGGCGATTTTTTTCGCTAGCGCGCCGCGCATTCGCGCGCCGATGGCGCGCCAGTCCGCGCGTGTCGGTGCCTCGTCCTGCGGCAGGGTCGAGAGCTCGGCCTCGATTTCCGTAAGGGTCAGGCCTAGCTGCTGCGCGATGAGTGCAAACGACAAGCGGCGAATGTCGGCGCGAACGAATTGCCGTTGATTGCCGGGACCGCGGGTTGCCCGGACCAAACCGCGCGCCTCGTAAAAGCGGATCGCCGATACCGAAAGCCCGGTCCTGCGAGCGAGTTCGCCGATCGAGAGCGTGGCGGATGGGGTCACATCGGGCACTCGAAATACCTTGACCTAAAGTTACCATGAGGTTCTAGAGAGGTCAAATGGCAAGCGATTCCCGTTCGCCAATAGGGAGGATCAAATGTCGTCACTCTGCATTGAGCACGTGAACGTCACGGTCGCGGATGCCGCGCGCACGTCGGCCCTGATGGAGGCGCTGTTTGACTGGCACGTCCGTTGGAGCGGACCGTCACAAAACGGCGGACATACGATCCATGTCGGGTCGGACGAGCACTATCTTGCCCTCCATACCCCTGGCGACGAAGCTCCAGTCCCAGAAGCTTTTGCCAAGGGCAGGCCGCTGAACCACATCGGGGTCGAAGTTGATGATCTCGACGCGACCGAAGCGCGCGTGATCGCGGCCGGGCTCACACCCTTCAACCACGCCAACTACGAGCCAGGTCGCCGCTTCTACTTCCTCGATCCAGACGGCATCGAATACGAGGTCGTCAGCTATACGAAAATGGTTGCTTCGCAATCTCCGGATGCACGTAGCTGATCCACCAACTGCGCATCTACGAAATCTGCGAGACGAACAAAGACGTCTTTCACGCGCGCTTCGGTGATCACGCTGCGCGGATCATGACGCGGTATGGGTTCGACATCGTCGCAATGTGGGAAGCCAAACCCGCAGAGCGAATCGAATTCGTCTACCTGCTCCGTTGGACGGACGAAGAGACCAAAACCCAAGCGTGGGCGGCCTTCATGGCAGATCAGGAATGGGGCGCCATCAAGAAGGCGACGCGCCACCGGGGCGATCGGGTCGGTGATATCCAGGATCGCCCCCTCCTGCTGACCGACTACTCGCCCGCCTTACTTAAGGACACCGGATCGATGGGCAGTCGACATTCCGGCGGTGTCAATAGCTCGGGTGATTGCACCACAGCCGCACGGCCGCCATCTTGGGGGCTGATCAGCGCCACTGATCGCATGATGAATCTGGGCAAGGAAGAACGCCAGTGACGAGGCCGGAGATTATTGGTTCGATACGCTCGACCTACACACGTGTCGTCTGCATGGTGTGCGAGGAGAAGGGCATCGAGTACGTGCTGAGCGAAACGCCGCTCAACTCGCCGGAAGTTTCAGCGATTCATCCCCTCGGCAAGATGCCGGTGATGCGCCATGACGATTTCGTTCTTTTTGAATCGAAGGCGATCGCGACATATCTGGACCGGAGCTTCCCTGGGCCACAATTAATTCCCGTCGATCCGCGTCTCGCTGGGCTCACTGAGCAATGGATCTCCTTCGTCAATACCGTGGTCGACCGCACCCTCATACGCACTTACCTGTACTCATACATAACGGCAATGAATGCTGGCACGGCACCTGACCGTGGCGCAATCGACGCAGTTTTGGCCGACGTCCGCAAGCAAATCGGTATTCTCGATGAAGCAGTTGCCAGAACGGCATACCTTGTCGGAGATCAGCTTACGCTAGCCGATCTCAACCTGCTTCCGATTCTCGATCGTGTCAGGCTGGCGCCGGAAGGCAGGGAAGCCCTCGCCGCCACGAGACATCTAAACCGCTATTTCGAAACACACACGAGGCGGCTGAGTTTTCAGCGTACCTCACCACCTGCAGGCCCACCAGAACGTTCAAAGCCTAACTGACTGACGGACCACATCCGCTGACGGCCTGCGCGGAACCCGCAAACTGCCACCCCGGGCGTGCCGGTAGACCGATCGCGCGCCGCATTACGGAGCACCCGGGGCGTGCTACCTCCACCAGGGTCGGCCACAAGAGGCCGAGGCGCGGGCGCCCAATTGTCGATGACATGCTATGTTGCGCGACGAACGGCTGCAATGGATCGCGCTCGGCATCCTGCTGAGGCCGTCACGCTCCTCGCGTCAGCAGTTTGCGGACCGTAGTTGGATGCCACACGCCACCGCGCGCCGAATGCACCCTACGCGCATTCAGCTCGGATTTCCAACCACGCGGGGGCGCCACTTTCGTCTGACGCATTATTGGGAATAGTGTATCGCGCCGACCCACGTGGGCGTCCGGGTCAGGAACTGACCCGTACCGGCCGGTAAGGGGCTGGCAGAAAGCCACCCAAAGCTGCCTTTTGCAAGGGAACTACGACCCCTCGACCGGAACGGCGGCCTGGAGCACTCGGTGGCGAACCGCTGCTGCAATCGGGCAAAAACGGTGTGCAGCGGAACCTGCCCCGGCGACCTCGCCGCCAGCACAAACGGAGCGGGCCGCCCGCATCGAAGAGGCCACGTCGCCGCGTCGGGCGAGTCAGTATTCCTTACCCACCCCGATCAAGTCTGCCAGATGCCGGGGATCGTCCAGCAACCCCCGACTGGCTCCGTCGTGCGCCACCCTGCCGCGATCCAAAATCACAGCTCGCGGCGAAAACTCCAGCGCCAACTTTGCATGTTGCTCCACCAGCACGATCGCCATTCCGCCCTTGTCGCGCAGCTCAAGCAGTGCTGCCAGTAGTCGGTCGACGATGACCGGCGCCAGTCCTTCCAGCGGCTCATCCAGGAGCAAAAGCGACGGGTCCAGCATGAGCGCCCGGCCGATGGCCAGCATCTGCTGTTCTCCGCCCGAAAGCTGATTGCCCATACTGCGCCGCCGCTCGGCCAGACGTGGGAACATTGTGTAGACTCGCTCATGCGTCCACGCGGCACCGCGAGACGCGATGGTCAGGTTCTCCTCGACACTAAGCGAAGGAAATATCTCGCGTTCCTGCGGGACGTAGCCGATGCCAAGACGTGCACGATCGAACGGGCGCAGCCGCTCGATCGAGCGGCCCGCAAATGCGATATGGCCGGCGTGCAACGTCGTATGCCCGAGAATCGAGGCCAGCAGCGTGGACTTGCCGACGCCGTTGCGGCCAAGAATCGAAACCGCGCCGCGTTGCTCCAGCATGAGCGACACGTCGTCCAGCACGACGTTATTGCCGTAGCCCGCTGAGACGCCTCTGAGCTCGAGCCACGGGTCAGCCATGCTGGCGCTCGCCGAGGTAGACTTCGCGCACCCGAGCGTCACCGGCGATTTCTGCTGGAGTGCCCTCAACCAGGATACCTCCTTGAACCATGACCGTGATGCGTTGCGCGAAGCGGAACACCAGGTCCATGTCGTGCTCGATGATCAGGATGGCAATTCTGTCGGGCAATCGCTCGATAACGTCGAGAATGATGCGCGTCTGGACGGACGGAACGCCGGCCGCGGGTTCGTCCAACAACAACACACTCGGCTCTAGGCCCAACGCGATGGCGATCTCGACGAGACGCTGTTTGCCGTAGGGCAACATCCGCACCGGCAGCAACCCGTCATCGGCGAGGCCCAGGCTTTCCAGCAATGCGTAGGCAGCCTCCACGGCACGGCGATAGCCGGTAGCAGGCCGCAGCATTCGGTGCCCGATACCGGCGTGCTCTGAGATGCCAAGGGTGACATTCTCCAGCACCGACAGACCGCGAAACAGGGTGTTGATTTGGAACGTGCGCGCGAGGCCGTGTTTCACGCGCTGCGCCTGCGACAGGCCGGTGAGGTCCATACCATCCAACAGGATCCGTCCGGCCGACGGCTGCAGACGACCGGTCACGAGGTTGACGAAGGTCGTCTTGCCCGCGCCGTTCGGACCGACCAGCGCGTGCCGTGCCCCTGGCTCGAGACGGAAATGTACGTCGTTCGCAACCGACAGTGCGCCGAACCGCAGCGACAGGCCGATGGTTTCGAGGGCCGCAGTCATCGGCGCCGCCGTACCGCCAGTAGCAACTGGTCGCACAGGCCGAGCATGCCACCGCGCGCGAACAAAACGATCAGTACCAGAAGGAGGCCGATCCAGAAGCCCCAGAACACCGGGTCCCTTTCTGCGATCTGGTCCTGCGCGACCATGTAGAGGGTGGCGCCAATGAACGCGCCATAGAGCCGTCCGGCGCCGCCTAGCACCAGCATGATGACGATCGCACCAGAGCGCTCAAAGCCAAGCACGCTTAGGCCGACGAATTGTGTGGTCTGCGCCAGCAGGCCACCCGCGAGACCAGATAACGCGGCGGAGATTGTATAGGCCGTCAGCAGGCGCTGCCGCACGGGCGTGCCGATTGCGTGCATGCGGGCGACATTCTCACGGATGCCGATGAGTGATTGCCCGAACGGTGCATGCACCAGAGTGCGCAGTAGAAGCCAGCCGATGAACAGTACGGCGAGCGAGTACGCGTATGCTGTGCGGCCGAACATGTCGAAGTCAAATACGCCGAGGATGGGATGGATCGTCATCCCTTGCAGGCCATCTGCCCCGCCAGTCAGGAAGTCAGCGTGGTTGGCAGCTTCTTCGAGCAGGGATGTCACCGCCAGCGTCAACATCAGCAAAGTCAGGCCGGTCGTGCGCAAAATGACCAGACCCGATGCAAACCCGACCGCGGCGCCCGCGACAGCCGCAACCATCAGGCCAGAAATAGGTTCGCCGCTCACATGCACCGAATAAATACCCGCAGCGTAGGCGCCGGCGCCGAAGAATGCCGACTGGCCCAGCGTCACGATGCCAGCGTAGCCAAGCACAAGATCCAGCGACAGGCCGAACAGGATCATAATCAGGACCTGGCTCGCGAGCGGCAGATAGTCCGGGAACACGAAATAGGCCGCGATGGCGGCCAGCCAGGGTACGATCTCGACCGCACGCAGCCTGTGGCTGGCGATCAGGCGATCGACGGGCAATGCGTCTGCTGGTCGTTGGGGCACGTGACGCAATCAGGCTCGGCCGAGGAGGCCGGCGGGCCGCCACAGCAAGAGCGCGATCATCACCGCATAAATGAAGAACGAACCGAGCTGCGGCACCAGGTATTTACAGGCGGTGTCACCGATGCCGAGCAGCATGGCGGCCAAGAACGGGCCTCGGACGGTGCCGAGACCACCGACGGCCACCACCATCAAGAAATAGACCAGGTAATCGAACGCGTAGCCGGGGTCGATCGCCAGAATGTCAGCGCCGAGGCCGCCGCCGAAGGCGGCAAGACCGGAACCGAGCGCGAAGGTCAGTGTGAACAGGCGGCTGGTGTTGATACCGAGCGATTCGGCCATGCGGCGGTTGTCGACTGACGCCCGCAGCTTGGCGCCGAGCGCGGTGCGTTCGACGCCGAGCCACAGTGCGACGATCAGCACCATGCTGACGCCGATCAGGAACGTCCGGTATGTCGGGAAGTGACGGAAACCCAGGTTGATCTGGCCGCTCAGCAGATGTGGCACGTGGAACGGCTGTGGCAGCGGTCCCCAAACCTTGCGCACGACCGCCACCGACATGAAGACCAGGCCGATGGTGAAGAGTACTTGCTCCAGCTCTCCCGCATCGTAGAGCCGTGCGTAGAGGAGCCGTTCAAGCACCAGACTGATTGCGGCAACGATGAGGAAAGCGGCCAGCAGTGCGAGGCCCAGTGGTGCGCTGTAGCGGTTCATCAATGTTACGGTGACGTACCCGCCGGCCATGGCGAACACGCCATGTGCGAGGTTGATGAAGCCGAGTAGGCCCATCGTGATCGAAAGGCCGACGGAAATGATGTAGAGGATCATTCCGTACGCGAGCCCAAGGAATAGAATGCTAATGACGGCTTCAATCATGAAGCCCCTCGCACTCAGCGGACGAGGCAGCGGCGTGTGAGTGCCACGGTTGCGGGGCCAATCGCAGGGATGGTCCGCGCGTTCCGCCCGCCCCCCGCATCGTCGCGTGCCGTGATGTCTCCCGCCCCGCCGGCGAGATCATCGATGCTGCCGCGCCTTCCACGGGTCTTTCACCGCCGGAATGGTGTCCAGCTCCAGGTTCACGAGTTGTCCGTTCACCGTCTCCACCCGACGCAGATACTCGTTCTGCACGATGTCGCGCGTCTCTGGGTCGATCGAGATCGGCCCTCGCGGGCTGTTTGCGTCCGTCCAGCCTTTCAACAGTGCCATCGTCTTGTCGGGATCGATCTTGCCATGCTGCGCTTTGACCACATCGAAGATCGCCGCCATCCCGTCATACCCGCCGACCACTATGAAGTTGGGTACCGCCGTTGACCCGAACATGGCCTTGAAGGCCTTCACGAACGCCTCGTTCGCGGGCCGCTTGCCTGCCGCCGAGTAGTGGAACATCGTCGTCACGCCCAGGGCGACGTCGCCCATGTTCTGCAGCTCTTCGTCAGTAGTGATGTCTCCCGGGCCGATCAGCCTGATGCCGGCCTGCCGCAGCCCAAGATCGCCGAACGCCTTCATCAGCGCCGTTGCCTGCTTGCCCGCCGGGACGAAGGCGAAGACAGCATCGGGCTTGGCATCCTTCGCGCGCTGCATGAACGGCACAAAATCCGGATTCTGCAGCGGTGCCCGTACCGAACCCGTCATCTGCCCCCCAGCCGCGGTGAACCCTGCCGTGAATCCCTGTTCTCCATCGATGCCTGGACCGTAGTCCGACACGACGGAGAACACCTTCTTGATGCCGTGCTTGGCAGCCCATTCGCCCAGCGGATAGCTCGACTGCCAGAGCGTGAAAGAGACGCGTGCAATGTACGGCGACTTCGTCGTGATCATCGATGTGCCGGCGTTCATGATAATGAAGGGAACTTTTGCCTCGGTTGCCAGCGGCGCAATCGACAGAGCGCATGGCGTGAACACCACGCCCGTCAGGAGCTGCACGTGGTCGCGGGTGATCAGCTCCTGCGCAAGCCGCTTGGCGACTTCCGGATTGGGGCCGGTGTCGTCGCGTCGGATCAGCTCGATCTTGATTCCGGGCGGCAGATCCTTCGCATGCTGCTCCATGTACATCCGAATGCCGCGGTCCATTTGTTCACCCACGGCCGCGAATGGTCCGGAATATGTGTTGATGACGCCGACTTTGACGGTCTGTGCCATGGCCGCGCTCGCCAGCAGCGAAAACGCCGCGACGGCAACGGTTGTCCGAAGTTTCATTATGCGACGATCCCCTCTAGCGAACTCTTCTGCAAATCCTTCGTCCCTGGACCGTAGTCTGGGCTGGGCCGAAAGGGAAATCTTGGGTCGCCTTGCGCGGGAATGCCGCTAAACTGCCCCCCTCCAACCAGGAGAAACCGCCGTGCGCAACCGCCCCTTCGACGTGCAGCCCGTTTCCGGCGCTATCGGTGCCGAGCTGCACGGTATCGATCTGAGCAGCGACCTGCCGGACTCCACCGTAGCCGCGCTACGTCAAGCGCTGCTCGAACACCTGGTCATCTTCTTTCGCAACCAGGATCTGCCGCCGGCGCGCTTTCTGACGCTCGCCAAGCGGTTCGGCACGCCGATCGAGTATCCCTTTGTCAAAGGCATCGAGGGTTTTCCCGAAATCATTTCCGTCGCCAAGCTGCCGCATGAGACGGTGAATTTCGGCGGCGTATGGCACTCCGATACCACGTATCTGCAGCAGCCCCCGATGGCGACGCTGTTGGTCGGGCGTGAAGTCCCACCGGTGGGTGGCGACACGCTCTTCGCCAACCAGTACATGGCGCTGGAGACTTTGTCGGCACGAATGCAGAAGCTCGTGGCCGGGCTGCATGGTGTATCGAGCTCTGCCAAGGCGGACGCCAGCCGCACACGCGAAGACCGGATCCGCTCGGATGGCACGATCGAAGCCCGCAAACTGCTCGTCGCGGAGCATCCGGCGGTGCGCACGCATCCGGAAACCGGACGCAAGGCGCTCTATGTCAATGTGGCCCACACGGTCGGTTTCGCCGGCATGACGGAGCACGAAAGCAAGCCTTTGCTCGGTTTTCTCTTCCGCCATCAGATCCAGCCGGAATTTACCTGCCGCTTTAAGTGGCAGCCGGGGTCGCTGGCGATCTGGGATAATCGCTGCGCTCAGCACTACGCGATGAACGACTACCACGGACAAACACGCGTCATGCAACGCATCACCCTGGCGGGCGATACGCCACGGTAGCGTTCGCTCGTCATTGCGATCCCCCGCAGAACCGAGACTGGCCTCAGCAAAGGATTACACCGGCGCTCGGGTCCGTCGCATGAAAGTTGGAGGCGTCTCGCTGTGACGCGCTATATCGGGCGGATCCCGGCGCCGTCAGCGACAACCGGGAGGGCGCCGCTGCAGGCACTCTAGCTGCATGCGGCACCCTCACCGGGCTCGCTTCACCCGCGGACCATCGGGGCACGGCCCGGCTGCGTACTTCGCCCGGGCGGCGGGCGGAAGAGGTTTGCTAAGCCGGCGCGAAGAACGGCAGCTTGGGCCCGCCGCCTTCCGCCTGGATGAACTTCACCTTGACCGGCTGGCCGACCTTCACCGAAGCAAAGTCGCAATCCACAATGTTGGTCATGATGCGTGGACCTTCATCGAGCTCCACATACGCAATGCAGTAAGGCGGATCGGCCCGCTGCATGATGCTGAACGTATAGATCTTACCCTTGCCCGAACACTCGACCCACTTCACCGGACCGAACGTCCAGGGCGAGATGGCGCGCGGGTACCAGATGAACTTGCCGGTATCCTCGCAACGGGGCAGCACGAGCTTCTCGGCTGCACAGCCATCCCAGAACGGCTTGGTCTCGGGGTTCGTTTCCGGCGTGCCGACAAACGAAATCTTGCGCTGAACGTACGCCATGCCGGTCACTCCCGCTCCAGGATAACAGTGCTGCCGCAGTGCCGGGTGCCAAGCGAGCCGCCCGTGCCATGCGCGAT
>Ga0123356_10008631_pt1 | contig 10109 bp, 12 predicted proteins | sample TergutEmb28metaG_2_FD_92546 | JGI IMG/M metagenome (GOLD analysis project Ga0123356, IMG submission 92546) | Embiratermes neotenicus P3 segment gut microbial communities from Petit-Saut dam, French Guiana - Emb289 P3 | ecosystem: Host-associated > Arthropoda: Insects > Digestive system > Gut ... | reverse complement strand
TGGCGGTGGGTTTCCTTCCCGTCACATTGCCAGAGCCCGCCCGCACACAAACGTGATACGCTGTGAGACATGAGCGCGACAGTCTCGGTTCGTGATCTGCGTAACCACGGCGGTGAGGTGCTCGCCCGCGTCGAGGGCGGAGAGACGCTCACGGTCACGTCGCATGGCAGGCCGGTTGCGGAGCTGCGTCCGCTTGCACGCCCGCCGCTGACGACGGCCGAGTTCATCGAGCGTGCCCGCCAGCTGCCGCCTGTGGATCCGCGCAAGCTGCGCGCGGACATCGATGCCGTCATTGACCAGACCGTCTGACGCCGATGGCGGCTGCGGCGGAGCGCGGGGTGCTTGACACGTCCACCGTCATCGTGTCCGCCGGTCTCGACGCGCAGCAGCTACCAACTCGCATGTTCATATCGGCAGTCACACTTGCCGAGCTCGCCGTCGGCCCGCTCGTTGCTGGTACGACGGACGAGCGAGTCGCACGGCAGGGCCACCTCCAGCTGGCCGCCGAGCTGGACCTGCTGCCGTTCGACGATCGCTGCGCTCGCGAATTCGCTCCGATCGTCGCGCAGCTTCGGGCGGGCGGAAGCAAGCGCAGGGCGCGGGCGTACGACACGCTGATCGCAGCGACCGCGATCGCCAATGCTCTGCCGCTCTATACCGCCAACCCCGATGACTTCGAAGGGATCCCGGGGCTCGACCTGCGGCCCGTGCCGGCGCCCGAGGACTGAGCTGGACCACGATGAACGAGCGCGAGGAGCAGCAGTCGATAGCGCCGATCGTCGGGCCTGACGATCCGCGGCGGTTCACGGACTCGGGGATCGAGGTCCGGCCGCTCTACGACGCGGCGGACCTGCCCGCCGATCTCGCCGAGGAGCTGGGCGAGCCGGGCGCGTATCCGTACACGCGCGGGGTGCACGCGGAGATGTACCGCTCGCAGCTGTGGACGATCCGCCAGTACGCGGGCTACGCGAGCGCCAGCGAGTCCAACAAGCGCTACCACTATCTGCTCAAGCAGGGGACGACCGGCCTGTCGATGGCGTTTGACCTGCCCACCCAGCTCGGGCTCGACTCCGATGATCCGCGCTGCCTCGGTGAGGTCGGGCGCACCGGGGTCGCGATCGACTCGATCGCGGACATGCGCACGGCCTTCGACGGGATCCCGCTGGGCGAGGTGTCGACCTCGATGACGATCAACGCCCCCGCGGCGGTGCTGCTGCTGCTGTACGAGCTGGTCGGCGAGGAGCAGGGCGTCCCGGCCGCGCAGCTGCGCGGGACGGTGCAGAACGACGTGCTCAAGGAGTACATCGCGCGCGGCAACTACATCTACCCGCCCGAGGGCGCGATCCGGCTGACGACCGACCTGTTCGCCTACTGCCGCCAGAACATTCCCCGCTGGAACACGATCTCGATCTCCGGCTACCACTTCCGCGAGAAGGGCGCCTCGGCCGTGCAGGAGGTCGCCTTCACGCTGGCCAACGGGATCGCGTACGTGCAGGCCGCGATCGACGCGGGCCTCGCGGTCGATGAGTTCGCGCCGCGGCTGGCGTTCTTCTTCAACGGCCACAACAACGTCTTCCAGGAGGTCGCGAAGTTCCGCGCGGCGCGGCGGATGTGGGCGCGGATCATGCGCGAGCGCTTCGGGGCCAAGGACGAGCGCTCGCTGAAGCTGCGCTTCCACACTCAGACCGGCGGCGTCACGCTGACCGCGCAGCAGCCCGAGAACAACATCGTGCGGGTCGCGCTGCAGGGGTTCGCGGCGGTCTGCGGCGGCACCCAGTCGCTGCACACCAACGGGTTCGATGAGGCGCTCGCGCTGCCGACCGAGCGGGCCGCAAAGGTCGCGGTCCGCACCCAGCAGATCCTCGCCTATGAGTCCGGCGTCGCGGACACCGTCGACCCGTTCGCCGGGTCCTTTTACGTCGAGGCTCTGACCGACGAAATCGAGCAGCGCGCCGGCGAGCTGATCGCCAAGGTCGACGAGCTCGGCGGCGCCGTGCAGGCGGTCGACTTCGTCAAGGCCGAGATCGAGGAGTCGGCGTTCGGCTATCACGAGCGCTACCGCACCGGGCAGGACGTCGTCGTCGGTGTCAACCGCTTCGTCGAGGATGAGGCCGAGGTCCCCGAGATCATGCGCGTCGATCCCGCCGCCGAGCGCGACCAGGTCGCGCGGCTGGCCGCGTTCAAGGCCGACCGGGACCAGGAGCTCGTGCAGATGCGGCTTCAGCAGATTCGCGAGGCGGCCACCGGCGCCGACAACATGCTTCCCGTGCTCCGCCAGGCGCTGAAGGACCGCTGCACGCTCGGCGAGGTCTGCGCCGCGATGCGGGATATCTTCGGCCGCTACCAGCCGGCCAACTGAACCCGTGCTCCTGACCGCTGTTTCCGCTTGGCAGATCGCGCTGGCGGTCCACGTCGTCTGCGTGGTCGCGGCCTTCAGCTTCCTCGTGGCCTACCCGCTGATCGTGATCAGGACCGATCGCCGCAACCGCCGCGCGCTGCCGCAGCTCTTCCGTCAGCGCAAGCTGCTCAGCCGCGCGCTCGTCAACCCCGGGCTGCTGCTCGTCGTGATCGCCGGCGTCTACCTCGCCTTCGACCATCACCTGTGGGGGCAGTTCTTCGTGTGGTGGGGAGTCTTTGCGGCGCTCGTCATCGGTGGGCTCGAGGGGTCGGTCGTGATCCCTCAGGCAGCCCAGCTGGCTGCGCTGGCGCAGCGTGACGTCGACCTCGCGGCCGGGGCAGACATCACCTGGAGCGCTGACTACAGAACGCTCCGCCGGCGGGCCGACGTGGTCAATATCGCGATGGCGGTGCTCGTGATCGCGACCGTCGTCATCATGTCCACCGCCCACTAGGGCCGCCGTCAGGCGGAGGAAAGGAGTAGAGCTTGCCAGCGAACCCAATTGGCCGCGCGTTGCGCAACCGGCGCGCTGGACACGACACGCTCACCTGGGCCCGCCCCGATCTGCAGGCACCTGAGAACTTCACGCTCTCGAGCCCCGCCTTCGCCCACAACAGCCCCATCCCGGACCGGCATCGTGGACGGCTCTTCGGGGCCAACATCTCGCCCGCGCTCGCCTGGAGCACCCCACCGGACGCCACCGCGGAGCTCGTGCTGATCGTGCAGGATCCCGACGCGCCGCGCCGGACACCGGCCACCCACGCCCTGACCGCCGGCATCGATCCGTCGCTGCGCGAGCTTCCCGAGAACGGCCTCGCCGAGCCCAGCCCGGTACCGGGGATCAAACATGGCAAGGGCGCCCTCGGCCGCCGCGGGTGGGCCGGCCCTCTGCCCCCGCGCTCGCACGGACCACACTCCTACGTCTTCCAGCTCTTCGCCCTGGACCACCATCCCGACCTTCCCGACAAGTTCACGCTCGCCGATGCACTCCAGTCGATGAGCGGTCACGTCATCGGGCGCGCTCGACTCGACGGCACCTACGAGCTGCAGTGAGTCTTGTGGCCCCGCCCCGAGTAAGACTGGTACGATCCTTACATGCGGGTGACGTCGAAGGGCCAGATCACGATTCCCCAGGAGCTGCGCGAGCGGTTCGGTCTCGGACCGGGCGTCGAGGTGGAGGTCGTGGCCGGCTCCGACGGAGCCGTCGTCCGGGCCACTCAACCGGGCAGCGACGGGGCGAGGCTGGTCGAGCAGCTGCGCGGCAGCGGCGACAGCGGTCTCAGCGCGGACGCGGTGCTGCGCCTCACCAGAGGCGACGTCGATTGACGGTGCTCGTGGACAGCAGTGTGCTGCTGGACGTGATCGCAGGATCCGAATGGACAGCCTGGTCGGAGGCGAAGCTCCGCGACTGCGCGGATGCCGATGAGGTTGCCATCAACCAGATCATCGCTGCGGAGATCGCTCCCGCGTTCACCAGCCGCGAGGGCATGGAGCGGCGCATCCAAGGCGTGGGCCTCAGGCGCCTTCAGCTGCCCTGGGCGTCACCCTGGCTTGCCTCACAGGCGTTCGTCAGGTACCGCAGAGCGGGCGGAGCGCGACACGCTCCGCTCCCCGACTTCTTCATCGGGGCACATGCCGAGGCGGCCGGGCTGCGACTGTTGACGCGCGATCCCGCCTGGATCCGCACGTACTTCCCGGCTGTCGATCTGATTGCCCCCGAGGCGTAGGGGGCAACCGCCGGCTGCAAGATTGCCGCCCGGCGCAGGAGTCCCGCCCGGGAACCGCGAAACCTGGAGCACACCGTCGCCTGGGAGGGCACGCACCGTCGCCTGGGAGGGCACGCGCACGCGGCACGGATGAGGGGTGGCGGGGGCCCGGCGAGGCCCCCGCCGGCACGGAGGCGAGTCCCGCCGGTACAGTGGCGACCGCATGGCAGACGTGCATCCCGAGACCGCCGAGCATCCGCCCGAGACCTACGCGGAGAAGCTGCGGCAGCTCGAGGTCCTCAAGTACGAGGCGATCCACGCGGGCAGCGAGGGCGCCGTCGAGAAGCAACACGCCAAGGGCAAGTACACGGCGCGTGAGCGCATCGAGAAGCTGCTCGATCCGGGGTCGTTCCAGGAACTCGACGTGTTCGTCCGCCACCGCACGACGGACTTCGAGATGATGGGCAACCGCCCCTATGCCGACGCGGTCGTCAGCGGCTATGGCCTGATCGACGGTCGCCGCGTGTGCGTGTTCAGCCAGGACTTCACCGTCTTCGGCGGATCGCTCGGCGAGGTCATGGCCGAGAAGATGACCAAGGTGATGGACCTGGCCGAGAAGATCGGCTGCCCGGTGATCGGGATCAACGACTCGGGTGGCGCGCGGATCCAGGAGGGCGTCGTCGCGCTCGGCGGCTACGGGGACGTGTTCCTGCGCAACGTCCGCGCGAGCGGCGTGATCCCGCAGATCAGCCTGATCATGGGCCCGTGCGCCGGCGGCGCCGTGTACTCGCCGGCGATCACGGACTTCGTGTTCATGGTCAAGGAGACCTCGCACATGTTCATCACCGGTCCCGACGTGATCCGCACGGTGACCGGTGAGGAGGTCGGGTTCGAGGAGCTCGGCGGCGCGATCGCGCACAACGCGCGCTCGGGCGTGGCGCACTTCGCCTCCGAGGACGAGGACGCGTGCCTCGCCGACGCCCGCTACCTGCTGTCGTTCCTGCCGCAGAACAACCTCGAGACCCCGCCGCGGCTGGTTTCGGGCGATGATCCGGGCCGCGCCGACCCGGCGCTCGACACGATCGTGCCGGACAACCCGAACAAGCCCTACGACATGCGTGATGTCGTGGCGCTGATCGTCGACGACGGTGAGTTCTTTGAGGTTCAGGAGCTGTTCGCGCGCAACATCATCTGCGGGTTCTCGCGGCTCGACGGCTACGCCGTCGGGATCGTCGGCAATCAGCCGGCGGCGCTCGCGGGCGTGCTCGACATCGAGGCATCGGAGAAGGCGTCGCGCTTCATCCGCACCTGTGACGCCTTCAACATCCCGGTTGTCACCTTCTGCGACGTGCCCGGCTTCCTGCCCGGGACCCACCAGGAGTGGAACGGGATCATCCGCCACGGGGCCAAGCTGCTGTACGCGTACGCGGAGGCGACCGTGCCGAAGCTGACGGTGATCACGCGCAAGTCCTACGGCGGCGCCTACGACGTGATGGGCTCAAAGCACCTCGGCGCGGACATGAACTTCGCCTGGCCCTCCGCCGAGGTCGCGGTGATGGGCGCCGAGGGCGCCGTGAACATCATCTACCGCCGCGAGATCGCCGGCGCCGATGCACCCGACGCCCGCCGGGCCGAGCTGATCGACGAGTACAAGGCGCACTTCGCCAACCCCTACATCGCGGCCGAGCGCGGCTACATCGACGACGTCATCGTCCCGCACGAGACGCGCCCGAAGCTGATCGAGGCGCTGCGCACGCTCGAGACCAAGCGCCAGCCCGGGCCGCGGCGCAAGCATGGCAATATCCCGCTGTAGCTGCGGCCGCCTCGGCCGGAGGGGGTGGGTGGGTACCCTTCGCCGGCCTTGACTGGTAGCAGACTGGTATCGTGTTCCCTATGGAAGCCACGATCGACGCGGTGGGGCGTATCGTCGTGCCGAAGCCGCTCCGCGACGCGCTCGGCCTGAGGCCGGGTACCACGGTGGACATCACCCAGTACGGCGCCGGGCTGGCGGTTGTCCCAGGAGGCAGGACCGCTCGCATCGTCGAGGAGAATGGCCATCTGGTCATAACCGGCGACACCGTCATCGATGACGACCAGCTGTACGCGCTGATCGATGCCGGCCGACGGTGACTGTCACGGCGATCGACACGAGCGTCGCCGTGCCTTTGCTGGTTGGAACCCACCCAGCGCACGGGCTGACCACCGCGTGGCGAAAGAATCGGGAACTGGTCCTCAGCGGCCACGCACTCGCTGAGACATATTCGGTTCTCACGCGTCTGCCCGGAGATCTGCGAGCAACGCCGGAGCAAGCCGCCACGATCATTTCGAAGGAGTTCCAGGCGCCGATCGCCCTCGGCGCGACACGGTTCGGCAGGCTGCTTGAGACGCTGAGCGCTGCCGGCGTGGCCGGTGGGGCAGCGTATGACGCGCTGGTGGCGCTGGCGGCCGTCGAACACGATCTGGAACTGGCAACGCGCGACGCCCGCGCGCGGCCGACCTACGAGGCCGTGGGCGCGAGAGTGGCGGTCGTCGGCTGACACACGCTGGCCCGGGCCTGGGTGTGCGCTCAACGGTACGGTGAAGCTGTGACCGAGTCCCCGCACATCCTCACGCCCGACCCCACGCCGGAGGAGGCGGCCGCGATCGTAGCCGCCGTCGAGCGGTTCCTGCGTGACACGGCGCCGGCATCGGCGCCGCCGGATCCCGCGCTGGCCCTGAGTCCCTGGAAGCGGGCGGCGCTGGAGGAGGGCGTGACCCGACGGCCAGATTAGCCTCTCCTCTCCTTTCCGCGGGCCGGTGGATGCGTGGCTGGGCACCACCAACACTGGGCACCACACGCGCATGGGCCTGTGGACACCGGCGTCCGGATCGCACCCCGCCGGCGCCCTGGGCCTGACGTGGCGCACCACCCACACCCTCCAGACATGCCTCCACATGTCTGGCAGAAGTGTCACGACGTGTGACGACTCTGTGTCGAACGTCAGCCCACGAGGACGTTTTCCACGCTTCCGTGACGCCGCGGCACACTTTCGACACATATGTGGACCCCCCTCTGGAGGCCCCCCATGGTCGGCTCGGCGCCGTGGGCCGGAGCAAATACCCATAAGCCGGTCGGCATTTGGTAGATTACGGGCATGTCCCCGCACCCCTCGCTGGAAACCGAGCAGCACGGGCACCATCAGCCGAAGGAGGGTTCGCTCGAGAACCCCGAGGTGCTCGCGAACGTCCCGGGTCACGTGATCCCGATCCTCGAGCACGAGTTCGACGACTTCGACACCGAGGCCGCGAAGTTCCTCCGGGGCGACACCCCCGAGGACGAGTTCATCAAGTTCCGCCTGCGCCAGGGCGTCTACGGCCAGCGCCAGCCGGACGTGCAGATGATCCGCGTGAAGCTGCCGATGGGCGGCGTCACGCCCGACCAGCTCGACGCCTTCGCCGACGGGATCGAGAAGTACGCGCCGCTGCGCAAGGGCCACATCACGACCCGCCAGAACATCCAGGTCCACCACATCCCGCTGGAGCAGGCGGCGGAGATGATCCGCGAGCTCGCCGAGACCGGGCTGTCGAGCCGCGAGGGCTGCGGCAACACCGTGCGCAACGTGACCGGCGACCCGCGCGCGGGCACGCTGAACGGTGAGCTGTTCGACATCACCCCGTACGCGGGCGCGTACGTGCGCTACTTCGTGCGCCACCCGACGACGCAGATGATGCCGCGCAAGATCAAGACGGCGTTCACCGCGACCGACGCCGATAACGCGATCACGCAGATCCATGACATCGCCTTCACCCCGCGCGAGCGCGACGGTGTCCGTGGAGTCGAGGTTCGGGTCGGCGGCGGCACCTCGATCATGCCGCGCCTGGCGCCCGTCCTGTACGAGTTCGTCGAGCTCGACAACGGCGATTACCTGAAGGTCGCCGAGGCGGTGTTCCGGATCTTCGACCGCCAGGACTTCCTGCGCGTGAACCGTGCGCGGGCGCGCATCAAGGTGCTCGTCGACAAGATCGGGATGGACGCCTTCCGCGAGCTGGTCGAGGAGGAGCTTGCGGGCGACTGGGTCGCCGAGCGCGACTTCTCGATCGACGGGCTGCTGCTGGAGCACGACGAGGAGGCGCACGCGCCGGCACGGCCGGCTGCCACCGGCTCGCCCAACGGCGACCGCCGCGAGTACGACCGCTTTGCCTCGAGCAACGTCCAGAGCCAGCGCCAGAAGGGGTTCTCGACCGTCGAGGTGACGGTCCCGCGCGGCGACGTCACGCCCGAGCAGCTGCGGGGCCTCGGCCAGATCATGCGCGACTACACCGGCGGCTACGCGCGCACCACCGTGCACCAGAACCTCGTTCTGCGCTGGGTGCGTGACGAGGCTGTCTACGACGTCTGGAAGCGCCTGAACGAGCTCGAGCTCGGCGGCGGCGGTGCCGACGAGATCACCGACGTCGTCAGCTGCCCCGGCACCGACTCGTGCAAGCTCGGGATCACCAGCTCGATGGGGCTCAACCGCGCCGTCCAGGAGCGCGTGGTGTCGATGGGAATCGAGGATCCGCTGACGCGCAGGATCCACATCAAGATGAGCGGCTGCCCCAACGGCTGCAGCCAGCACCACCTGGCCAACATCGGCTTCTACGGCGCCTCGATCAAGGTCGGCGAGCACACGATCCCGGCCTACATCCCGCACATCGCGGGCTCTTACGAGGACGGCAACGTGCGCTTCGGGGACCGCCTCAAGTCGCGGCTGCCCGCCAAGCGCGTGCCCGACGCGGTCGAGCGCTGGATCCGCTTCTACGAGTCCGAGCGCGAGCCCGGCGAGGAGTTCAACGCCTTCGCGGCGCGGGTCGGGGCGGGCGCCTTCGAGGAGCAGGTGAGGGACCTCGCGATGCCCGTCGAATTCTCCCTGGAGAACATGAACTACTTCATCGACTGGACGAAGAACCAGCCGTTCCAGGTCGAGCGCGGCGAGGGCGAATGTGCCGTATGACCCGTTCGGGCCATTTCTACCGGTAATCTGAGGGACGCAGTGTCCGCAACAACCCCCGATCTCGAGAGCGCCACCGCTCAGGAGGTGCTCGCATACGGCCTCGAGCGCTTCCATCCGCGGCTGAAGGCCGCCTGCTCCTTCCAGAAGGAGGAGACCGTGATCGCGCACATGCTGAGCGAGATCGAGCCCGGCGCGAAGCTGTTCACGATCGACACCGGCGTGCTGTTCCCGGAGACGCTGGCGACCTGGAAGCGGTTCGAGGAGCGCTTTGGCCTGGAGATCGAGGTGATCGACGCCTCCCCGGCGGCCGGGGCCGCTCCCTGGACGCGCGAGAACTGCTGCGGGCAGGCCAAGGTCGACGGGCTCGAGCAGGCGCTTTCCGATGTCGAGGCGTGGATCACCGGGATCCGCCGCGAGCAGTCGCCGACGCGCGCCGGCTCGGCCAAGCTCGAGCGCGACGAGAAACGCGGCATCTGGAAGCTGAACCCGCTAGCCGACTGGACCGACAAGGACGTCTGGGCCTACATCTTCAAATATGACCTGCCGTACAACCCCCTCCACGACCAGGGCTACGATTCGATCGGCTGTGCTCCGTGCACGCTTCCCGGCAGCGGCCGCGACGGCCGCTGGGCCGGGGAGGACAAGACGGAGTGCGGCATCCATCTCTGATGAGAAGCACGTATGAGCACGCAAGCTGAACACGAAGTGACCGACACCGCCAAATACGAGCTCTCGCACCTGCAGACGCTCGAGGCCGAGTCGATCTACATCATGCGTGAGGTCGCGGCCCAGTTCGAGCGGCCGGTGCTGCTGTTCAGCGGCGGCAAGGACTCGATCGTGCTGATGCGCCTGGCCGAGAAGGCGTTCCGCCCGGGCCGCTTCCCGTTCCCGGTGATGCACGTCGATACGGGCCACAACTTCCCCGAGGTGATCGCGTTCCGTGACCAGCTCGTCGAGCAGCTGGGCGAGCGGATCATCGTCGCCTCGGTACAGGACTCGATCGACGCCGGCCGCGTGCGCGAGGAGACCGGC
>Ga0123356_10008630_pt1 | contig 10109 bp, 9 predicted proteins | sample TergutEmb28metaG_2_FD_92546 | JGI IMG/M metagenome (GOLD analysis project Ga0123356, IMG submission 92546) | Embiratermes neotenicus P3 segment gut microbial communities from Petit-Saut dam, French Guiana - Emb289 P3 | ecosystem: Host-associated > Arthropoda: Insects > Digestive system > Gut ... | reverse complement strand
TCATTTCCGGGGAAAGCTTTTTTTTGCCTTTTATGTTTATTTTTCCCTTTGTGTCACCTTCGCCGGCATTTAATTCAGATGCGCGTTTCTCTGCTTCTCTAACAGATACATCACTTGAAAGTATTTCCTTAAATAATTTTTCTCTTGCTTTAATATTGGCAACAGACAATAGCGCTCTTGCATGCCCTGAACTTACTTTGCCTTCTTCGATGCTTTTTTGAATTTCTATTGGCAGTTTTAAAAGACGAAGCGCATTTGCAACAGTTGAACGATTCTTTCCCATTCTTAATGCAAGCTCATCCTGTGAAAGGTTCGAGAAATCCATCAGGTTCTTGTAAGCTGCAGCTTCTTCTATTGGGTTTAAATCGCTGCGTTGGATGTTTTCTATTAAGGAAACTTCCAGACGTTTTTGATCGGTATAATCGCGGATGATAACAGGAACGCTGTCAAGCTTTGCAATTTTTGCCGCGCGGGTCCTTCTTTCACCTGCAATTATTATAAAGGTTCCATCGCCTGCATTGGCTGCAATTATTGGCTGGATAATGCCATATGTTTTAATCGAGTCTGCAAGTTCATTTAACTCGGTTTCATCAAAATTTTTACGGGGCTGACCCGGATTTGGAACTAGAAAATCTACAGGCAATTGAACAATATCGCTTGCTTTGCCGGCGCTTGAAGATGCAGCTGGTGTACTGACTGCAACAGGCGTATATGCTTTTTCATCGTTATTATCAAGCAGTGCATCAAGGCCCCTGCCAAGACCTCCGGGCTTACGCGCCATTTTTTCCTCCGGCTCTATCACGCTTAATTATTTCCTGGGCAAGTGTTTGATACGCTCTGGCTCCCGGACATTGCGGATCGTAAAGAGAAATCGGCATTCTGTATGAAGGCGCTTCTGAAAGCCTAATGTTACGCGGAATAATCGTATTTAGAACTTTATCTTTATAATGAGCGCTTACCTGTTTTATTACATCATTTGCAAGACGGGTTCTTGGGTCATACATTGTAAAGAAAATACCGCCAATTTTTAACGACGGATTTAATCCCTTTTGTACGCTTTTTGCAGTTTCCAATAACTGTAAAAGTCCTTCCATTGCAAAATATTCACACTGCATTGGAATTAATATTGAGTCGGCTGCTGCAAGGCCGTTCATTGTAAGCTGCCCAAGGCTTGGAGGGCAGTCAATAAGTATGTAATCATATTTGCTTTTAATTGGCGCAAGAGCTTTTTTAAGAAAATAGTTTCGTTCTTTTTGATCGATTAATTCAACTGCGGCGCCTGAAAGGTCAGGGTCAGCGGGAATAACATCAAGTTTTTTTATGGCTGTTTTTCTGGTAGCTTGTTCAGCAGTTACTTCGTCAGAAAGCAGCTCATAGATCCCTGGTTTTGGTGGTTTTGCCCCAATACCGCTTGAGAGGTTAGCCTGAGCGTCAAAATCTACTAAAAGCACCGCTTTTCCGGCTTCTGCCAAATATGCCCCAATATTGATAGCCGAGGTAGTTTTTCCAACACCGCCTTTCTGGTTTACAAAGACACAAATAGATCCCATAACTATAATGTAGCAAATTAGGAAAATACACGCAAGTACAGATAGTGTATCAATTCCATTGTATTTTTGGATTTTCTGTGGTATTATGTAGTTTAGAGCAATTTAAAGGAGTTTATTAGGTGGACGTTGTTGAAAAACTGGAAGATATTCCCATAAGTACAGTCGATTCTCCGTCTGTGGTGCTGGAGCTTATCCATCAACTTAAAATAAAAGATGTTATGACCACCGCTCTTCTGACTGGTGAAAAGACCCAGACTATGAGGCATATACAGGCGCTTATGCGCGAAAATAAAATAGCTGGTATTCCCATTGTAGAAGGCGACAAGCTTGTAGGTATCGTTTCAACTGAAGATATTATAAACGCTCTTGATAAAGGTTATATAGATTCGCCTGTAGAAGAAAGAATGACCAAGAATGTAATTCATCTTCAGGATGATATGCCTCTTTCTTTTGCCATAACTTATCTAAATAAATACAGATACGGCCGGTTTCCTGTTTTAAATAAAGATAATGAAATTGTAGGTATTTTAACTTCTACCGATGTTATTCGTAATCTGCTAATCGAAATGAACAGGGAAGTCCTGCGCCTTGAAAAACTGCAAAAGGGTACAGAAGATGCCGCGCCTTCTACATTCTCTGAAATGGAATTTACTACAGCGCATTACAATTTTGAACTTGCAGGAAGAGCTTCTACAGAAATTAAAAAGGCGTTAAAGCAAAGAAACTTTGATCCTAAACTTATAAGGCGCGTTGCCATTGCCTGTTATGAACTGGAAATAAATCAGGTTGTTCACTCAAACGGCGGCATCATGCGCTGCTCAATTTTGCCTGATAAAGTAATTATTACAGCGGCTGATACAGGCCCTGGAATTGAAGATGTTAACCAGGCATTAAAAGAAGGTTATTCCACCGCTAACGAATATATTCGCTCACTTGGTTTTGGCGCTGGAATGGGACTTGCAAATACAAAACGCGTCTCTGATGATTTTACTATTCACTCTGCATTGGGAAAAGGTACTACTGTACGTTCTGTTGTATTTGTAAACTCTTCCAAAGACGATTACTAGGAGGAGCTGCATGAAAATTAGCGAAATAACAGCTGCTCTTGGCGCAGAAATTTGTCAAAGCGAATTTGAAGACGTTCAAGTAACCGGCGCGTATACATCGGATCTTCTTTCTGATGTTATGGCACACGCAAAAGAAGGCGGCGCTTTCATTACCATTCAGGCTCATAAAAATACAGTTGCTGTTTCTTCCCTTGTAAATATCTCTGTTATTATAATTTGTAATTCACGGCCGCTTCCGGATGATATGCTGGAGGCAGCCAAAGACGAAGGTATCGCAGTTATCCGCACAAAGGAAAATCAATTTACTGTTTCCGGTAAATTATGGAGTATGTTTCATCATGCTGGCGGATCTGCATAACCACTCCTGCCTTTCTCCCTGCGGTTCTTTGGATCTTTCTCCAAAGCGTTTACTGGAATTAGGCGCTGCCAGAGGAGTAAAAATAATGGCTTTAACAGATCACAATTCAAGTCTTAATTGTCCCGCTTTTGCAAAGCTTAGTCACAAATACGGAATAATTCCCATTTTTGGAATGGAAGCGACAACCAGCGAAGAAGTTCATGTTCTTTGTTTGTTTACAAGTTTGGAAGCCAGCATGGCATTTAATGATTATGCATATTCAATTTTAACTCCGTTTTTAAACAATCCGGAAAAAACCGGGGATCAGGTTTATGTTGATGAAGATGATAATATCGAAGGTGAAGTAGAGTATTACCTTATAAATCCTCTTGATATTTCCATAGATAATATTGGAGCAAAAGTAATTGAATATGGCGGCATTGTTATTCCCGCTCATGTTGACAGGCCTGCTTTTTCCATGACAAGTCAGCTTGGAATTGTTGTTGAAGGACCTTGGGCGGCTGTTGAATGCGTTCGTCTTCCGCCTGCTGTAAATAATTCATTATTGGATACGTTAAATTATCCGTTAATGACTTCTTCAGATGCGCATTTTTGCGAGCATGTAGGACGTCGTTCGTTTTTTCTTGATGTTGATGCGGAAGAATTACAGCCAGGCGGAGCTGGAACCGAGGCTGCAATGGATGCGCTGAAAATGGCCCTGGTAAAGAGACCAAGGTCTGTCTTATTCCCGTAGGAGTTTATGCCGATAAGATTAGTAGTGAGAGTTTTTCTTTCTATAATACTGATTTTTTCTGCCTCTTTTATTTATGCCGCGCCTTTAACAAGCGGCTATTCCCTTGCACCCAGAACAACAGCATCACCTGAGGAAAAAGATAAAGCCTATATTAATGCGCGGCTAAAAGTTATAGAAGCATCAAGAGTTTATTTAGGCACACCTTACAGGTACGGCGGCATGACTTCTGCCGGATTAGATTGTTCAGGTTTTATTAATCTTAGTTTTAGAGATGCGCTTGGAGTATCTTTGCCAAGGTCTGCATCAGGTCTTTTTTCATGGACAGTTAGAATTCCTTACGATAAAGCTCAACCCGGCGATTTTCTTTTTTTTAGAACAGATACAACAGGTAATATTACCCACGTTGGACTTTATCTTGGTGAACGGGTTTTTATTCATGCTGCTTCTGCGGGAGCCAGAACAGGTGTTATTTATTCCAGCCTTGATGAACACTATTGGTCAAATGTTTTTGCAGGCGCAGGCCGCGCTTTTCCGGAGTCTACTCCATTTAGTGTAGATTCTAATACATCTGTTGCAAGCGCAGGGTCTGGCACAAGGCAAGGTTCTCCTTCTGCTGCAAATTCTCCGTCAGCCGCTTCTGCTCCAACTGCCAATGAAACCGGCGGCAACGGACGGCTTTTAATTGGAGCTGCAATTGCGCCAATTTGGAATGGTTTTATTAAAGGCGGAGATTTAGTCCGTGGTTTTTCATCGGTATTCTGTCTTTATGCAGATACATACTCTATTGGGCCGCGAATGGTTTTTGGTTTTGAAATAAGACCTGAATATGACGGCGCTCTTGGCGTTTTCCGTTTGCCTATTACTTTTTCCTGGGGTCCTAATGATCAAATAAGGCTTTTTGCAGGCCCTGTATTTAGTTTTGGTGATGCTTCATTATCTATAGAAGACGATGTTCGCTACTATTCCGGCGGAACAAGCTGGCTTGGTACTATTGGCTTTACAGCGGCTCCATTTAACATAAAAATGGCTAACGGAGACTTCTCTCCATATATAGAAACAGCATGGCAATCTTATTTTAGCGAAAACAGTAAATTTGACCTTGCCGCCGATTTTTCCGCAGGTTTTAGATTTTCCACCGGTGTCAGGTGGATAGTCCATGTTCAATAATTAGTAATTTTGTGATATAATTTAACAATGAAAAGTAAAATATGTTATGCCAGCGGTGATATCTTTGGCGGCGGCGCATTCATGATCTTTAGCCTTTTATTCATGAACTTTTTGGTTCTTGTAGAAGGTTTACCTGTTATTGCGACAACAATAATCATTTTTATTGGAAGACTCTGGGATGCAGTTACAGACCCAATCATGGGAAGAATTTCTGATAAAACCAGATCCAGATTTGGAAGACGAAGAATCTATTTTTTAATTGGCATTATTCCTGTTTATTTATCTTTTGTAATGCTGTTTTTTTCATTTGGTATTCAGGATGTTACTTCAAAAATAATTTATTATACACTTTCCTATATGTTCTTTGGAACAGTATTCAGTATTGTAATGGTTCCGTATAATGCAATTTTGTCTGATATAACATCTGATTATAATGAACGTACAAGTTATACAATGCTTAGAATGATCTTCTCCGGCGGCGCTGCGTTGGTTTGCGCTGTAATTCCCAGTATTATTATTAAGTCTGTGGGAAGCGAACATAATGGGCCGCAGCAGATCCCAGGCTACCTTGTTATGGGATTAATTTTTGGCGCAATTTTTGGCTTGTGCTGGCTTGTTACTTTTTTGGGAACAAAAGAAAGAGAAAATCTTCCTCCGCCGGAAAAAACATCTTTAGTGTCATGGTTCTCGGTTTTTTCCAATAAAGCATACAGGAATTTACTGGGAATTTTTCTTCCCTTCCAGATAGCTGTAGATCTTGTTCTGGCTTTATTTATTTTTTATATTGATATTGTAGTTAAAAAATATGAAAACTATGAATTGGTAGTTGGCACATTACTTGTATGTTCAATGCTGCTGATGGTTGTGCAGGGTTATATTGCAGGAAAAAAAGGAAAAGCTTTCCCGCTTTATATCGGCATACCGGTATGGATGATCTCTACAATTGCATTTATCTGGCTGGATGCAAGCGTTCCTGTTATTGTTTTATGCGTGCTTGCGGCATTAATTGCAGTTGGCTCATCTGCCGGAAATCTTTCCACATGGTCTATGTTAACTGATATATATGATATTGATGAAATAAACACCGGTAAACGCCGGGAGGGTTTATACGCCGGAATGACTACATTTCTTCGTAAGTTTGCAAGCGGGTTTGCAGTATTGCTTATGGGTTTTGGGCTGCAGGCGATGGGTTTTGATCAAAATGAATATTCTGTATTAAAAGCTGTTGGTAATGATTTTAATCCTTTGGAATATGCGCAAAGCAATGTTGTTTCCGGCATAAAGTGGATGTTCGTTCTTATTCCTTTGGTATTTTTATCGGTGTGTTTGTTTTTCGCAATAAAGAACAAAATAACCAAAAAACGATTTGATGCAGTTTTAAGAGGAATAGAAGAATTTAAAGCAAACGGTAATATAAACGCGCTAAGCGAACAGGAAACAGCCGATATATTAATCATTACAGGATTAGAAAAGGAAAAACTCTGGTCTAGTAAATAATAAAATCTCCTACCAGGCTAATGCATTTGTTCTTATATTAGATATATGTTATTAGTCAAAAAACTAAATAAAAGACTCGAAAAATCATTTAATGGCAAAGTTCATGCTGTTTTAAAAGATGGATGTCTTCATTTAACAGGCGTACTTAACGATTGGAACGATGTTGTCCGGGCTGGACTAATGTCCGTTAACAAGAAGAAATACACAGTTGTAAACGATATTAATTTTACCGGCGGCAGAACTTCTTCTATGGGGATGCCGTTTTTAGCTACAAATTTATTGGCTGGCAAGAGTCCGGATGTCCTTATTATTGGCGGCGGAATTATTGGATGTTCAATTGCAAGAGAATTAATGCGTTATAAACTTGATGTAATGCTTGTAGAGAAAGAACATGATGTAGCGCTTCATGCATCGGGGCGAAATAACGGAACGATTCATTCGGGTATGGAGTTAAAAAAAGGCCAGTTAAAAAAGTTTTATAACGATGCCGGAAATAGTATGTATCCGCAAGTTTGCAGCGAACTTAATGTTCCATTTCATCGTACCGGACAGTATCTTTGTTTTACCAATACTTTATTAAAACCTGCTGTTTTAGCTTCATTATTATATTGGAAACTGACGGGTGTTCAGGTAAAATATATCAGCCGCAGTAAACTTTTAATAAAAGAACCGCATTTAAGAAAAAAAATTAAGTATGCATTATTTTTTCCTTCTGCAGGTGTTGTTTGTCCCTATGGTTTAACAATTGCTTATGCAGAAAATGCTGTAAATAACGGAGCTAGTTTTAATCTTGATACTGTTGTAATAGATATGGATGTCTGGAACGGTAATATTATCAGTGTTCTTACCAATCATGGCAAGATACATCCAAAATTGGTTATTAATGCAGCTGGCGTATTTGCTGATGAAATAGCCAGGTTTGCCAATGACAGATTCTTTTCTATTCACCCTAAAAGAAGCACAAATATTGTTTTTGATAAAAAAACAGGACACCTTGTTAGCTCAATTATTTCATTAATTAAAAACTTTAAAGTATCCTTCTATAAAAAGATTGATATTTTAAGTGATGGTGTTGTGCGTACTGTAAGCGGTAATTTGCTTGTTGGTTCAAATGCTGTTGAAACATATGAAAAAGAAGATTTTTCCACTAATCGCGATAATATGAAAACTGTTTTGGCAAAATACAGAAGAACCATACCTGAATTATCACGGTTGGATATTATTACCTATTTTTCAGGTATTCGCGCTGTTACATATGAAGATGATTTTATAATTTCTTTTGGCAAAAATACCAGGAATATTATTCATGCTGCTGGGATTCAGTTACCTGGGCTTACTGCTGCTCCTGCCATTGCTGCAGATGTTTCTAAAATGGCTGCTAAATACCTTAAAGCAGATGAAAACGCTGATTTTAATCCTATTCGTAAAGCAATTGTCCGTTCAGCCGATTTGCCGGATGAAGAAAGAGATTCATTGATTAAAGACGATCCCAACTATGGAATGGTTATATGCAATTGCGAAGAAGTTAGCCGCGGTGAAATAATATCTTCTTTAAACAGGAGTATTCCTTGTGACACATTAGATGGAGTTAAGCGCCGCGTTCGCGCTGGTATGGGACGGTGCCAGGGTAGTTTTTGTTCACCGCATGTGATGCAGATTATCAGCGAAAAAACAAATTTGCCAATAGAAAAAATTAACAAAATGTCCATGAATAGCAATATTCTCTTTGGCAATGTTAAGGAAACATTATATGATGGCAAATAATTATTATGATGTTATTGTTATTGGAGCAGGTCCTGCAGGGCTCGCCGCCGCTTTAGCTGCAGAAAAACGCGGCGCAAAAACATTGCTGGTAGATAAAGATGATATATTGGGCGGAATATTAAAACAATGTATATACGATGAATTTGGTCTTGTTAGATTTAATGAAAAACTTACAGGGCCGGAATATATTAAAAAATTTACCTGTCAAATACCGGATACCAGTATTGCTGTATCCAGACTTACATATGTTACAAAAATTAGAAATTTAAATCCTGGTTTTGAACTTACTCTTATTAGTAAAGCCGGTTTATTAAAAGTAGAATGTAAAAGTATTATTCTTGCATGCGGCTGCCGTGAACGGGTATCGCGCCAGATGGGATTTCAAAACAGATGTTCGGCGGGAATATTTACCGCAGGTACTGTTCAGTACTATTTAAATATTTTGGGAAAAATGCCTACAAAGCGATGTGTTATCCTGGGATCGAATGATTTGGGGTTAAATGTTGCACGGCAGCTGAAAATAGAAGGTGCAGAAGTTTTAGGTGTCTATGAAGCAAAATCATCCGCAGCAGGATTACAACGCAATGTTTATCAATGCCTGGAAGATTATAACATTCCTTTATATACAAAAAAGACTGTAACAAATGTTTTTAACAATGGCCGTTTAAATGCCGTTGAAATATCATCTGTTGACGACCACATGGTACCAATTCCCGGAACAGAAGAAAGAGTTTCCTGCGATGCGTTAATTTTATCTGTTGGCCTGGTTCCCTCAAATGAATTGATAGAAGGCCTTCATTTAAATTTGGATGATAAAACAAAAGGACCTTTAATAGATCAAAATTATATGACTATGTTAAACGGTGTTTTTTGCTGCGGTAATGCCCTGCATATAAATGATCTTGTAGATTATGTAACAGAAAGCGGAGAAGCAGCCGGAAGCGCAGCTGCACATTGGCTTGTATATGATTGTTATAGAAATGCTATACATAAACAAGATGCTATATACGGCAACCGTTCATTTGCAGAAGTTTCAATAGACAATAATATGCAGTATATTATTCCGCAAAGAGTAGATTTAAACGAATTTAAATCGCCGGTTATTTTTAATTTTCGCCCAAAATTGGAGATGGGAAAGACTTCTTTAACTGTAACAGTGGACGATATTGATATTTATAAAAGAAACTTACAATATCTTTGTCCATCAGAGCTTGTAAGAATTGAATTGGACATGAATACAAATTATATTAAAAGAGGAAGTATTATTAATTTTTCTTTAAAGGAGTCGGTATGAAGCAGATAACTTGCATCACGTGTGTGTTAGGCTGCCGAATTACAGTTGATTATGAAAATGGAGAGTATAAGTTTTCCGGAAATAAATGTGATAAAGGATCCAAGTTTGCGCAGGCAGAGCTGACAGCGCCTGTTCGTTCATTAACAACAATGGTAAAAACAACATTCCCTGACATGCCGGTTTTAACCGTAAGAACAACCAAAGCAGTTCCAAAAGATAAAATCCCAAAAATAATCCGCGAATTATCCAAAGTAGTAGTAACCGAAAGAAAAAGCATAGGTGATATAATTGTTAACAATATATCCAAAACCGGCTGCGACGTCATCGCCACAAGCGATATGGTGTCAGTCACCACTTTTTCGTAGTGTAAAAAGTGGTGACTGACACCTTGACGCCGTTTTAATTATATGTTAGCATTAGTGACGTGTAAGAAGTATTTTTAACAAAGGAGATAATTTAAATAAATATGACAATTTTAATATTTAATTTCCTAATTACATTGTCCCCCCCCCCCCCCCCCCTCTTTATTATTTTTTTTTTTTTAAATATTTAAAAAAAAATTTTTTTATTTTTTTTTTTTAAAAAAAAAAAAAAAAAAATAATTTTTTTTTTTTTATTTTTAAATAAAATTTAAAAATAAATTCTTATTTTAAAAATTAAAGACAAAAAAAACAACGTT
>Ga0123356_10008629_pt1 | contig 10110 bp, 6 predicted proteins | sample TergutEmb28metaG_2_FD_92546 | JGI IMG/M metagenome (GOLD analysis project Ga0123356, IMG submission 92546) | Embiratermes neotenicus P3 segment gut microbial communities from Petit-Saut dam, French Guiana - Emb289 P3 | ecosystem: Host-associated > Arthropoda: Insects > Digestive system > Gut ... | reverse complement strand
GACGATATAGACATAGTCTTTATCCTTCGAGCTTGCGACAGCTTCGGCGATCATCGTTTCATCCGGCTGATCAGAGCTGAGACTGTACCCGTCGGCGTAATCAAATACAGCACCGGCTTCTTTTAAGCATTCACAAGCATCATCCAGCTTGATAGGCTCGATTTTTGATGACCCTGCGCCCTGGTAACGGGGTGTTTTTGCGAATGCTCCAAGCAATGCGAATGTCGCACCTTCGCGCATCGGCATGATACCGTCATCGTTTTTAAGCAAAACCGTTGATTCGGCTGCCGCTCTTGCCGCAAGTGTACGGTGAGCGCCGACATCATACTTTAAAGGCTGTCTGTCCTGCGCTTTTAAAATAAGCTCTGTAACATTTATCGCCGCTTCATCCAGCTCTGCTTCGGTGATCACGCCGTTTTTAACACTTTCAACCACCAACCGGTCGTTTCTGCCGTTGTCGGCAGGCATTTGAAGGTCGAGCCCCGCGGCGATCCCCATATCGCGCTCATTTACCGCACCCCAGTCGGACATGACCAGCCCGTCAAATCCCCATTCATTGCGGAGGATACCGGTCAAAAGTTTTTTATGCTCCGAGCAGTATATCCCTTCAAAAAGATTATATGAGCACATAAGTGTCCATGGTTTTGATTCTTTTACGACTTTTTCAAATGCGGTCAAATATATTTCACGTGCAGTGCGCTCGTCGACTACAGAATCCGATGTCATACGGCGGGTCTCCTGATTGTTGAGCGCGTAGTGTTTGACCGAGACCCCTACATTCTGGCTTTGTATGCCATGAACCTGTGCAGTCGCAAGCTCCCCCGAAAGATACGGGTCTTCGCTGAAGTATTCGAAATTACGCCCGCACAGCGGAGAACGTTTGATATTGATACCGGGCCCGAGAATGACGGCGACTTCCTCCTGACGGCATTCCTCTCCGATCGCAACACCTATTTCTTTTAACAGATCACGGTCAAAGGAGCATGCCGTAGCGGCGGATGTCGGAAAACATACAGCAGGTATACTTTTATTTATTCCGACATGGTCTGACGCTTCCGCTTGCTTGCGCAAACCGTGCGGCCCGTCCGTTACCATTATTTTCGGCAGCCCTAAACGTTCGATACTCTTGAGATACCAGAAGTTCAAGCCTGATGTCAGTGATGCTTTTTCCTCAAGCGTCATTTGTGCTGTCAGTTCCCGCGCTTTTTCTTTGTAATTCATACACTGCCCTCCGTTTGAAATTATTTATGATATAAGTATACCTAATCAACAGCTATATTGACAAGCGGTTATTGCTAAACTTATATCATTATGGTATCTTTATATTTGCTTTATGATGAATGCGGAGGTGGAAATCACGTCAGGCTCGACAAAATTTCAAACCGATCTGACTGAAGGAGCGGTAACAGGCAAGCTGATAAGATTTGCTCTGCCGTTCCTGCTTTCGATGCTTATCCAGCAAAGCTACAGCATGGCAGATATGATAATAGTCAGCTTTTTCGCAGGTGAGGTGTCGGTTGCAGGTGTCAATAACGGCGGGCAGCTTGCGTTCTTTTCGACAGCGATGGCTATAGGACTCGGCGTCGGCGGTACGATCCTTATCGGTCAATACTTCGGCGCAAAAAAAATGGAGGATGTTCAAAAAACCGCCTCTACCATGCTGACGACCATGCTGATCATATCAGTTGTATTTGCTGCTATATTCATATCGCTGAGCGATGTGCTCATACGGGCTCTTCAGGTGCCGGAGGAAAGCGTTTCAGAAGCAAAGCGGTATCTGGTCATATGCATGTGCGGTCTGCCGTTCATTTTTATGTATAACGCGATCGCCGGTATTCTCCGCGGTATGGGTGATTCCAAACGTCCGCTTATCATAGTCACCATAGGAAGTATCACAAGCGCAGCGCTTGATTTGCTTTTTGTCGGTGTTTTCCGGTGGGATGCGGCAGGTGCTGCCGCAGCGACAGTCGCGGCTCAGGCAGGGTGCGTTATTGCATCGGCGATATATCTCTCCCGCAGCGGTTTTATGTTTGACTTCAAACCTAAGAGCTTCATCATTCATAAAGATAAACTAAGGCTCATGCTCAAGCTCGGGATCCCGTCATGCATCGCACAGATAGCGGTCAACCTGTCATTTTTGCTGATGGTGATGCTTGTAAACGGTTACGGTGTTTCGGTTTCAGCCGCAGCGGGGCTTGCGGGGCGTTTTAACGGCTTTGCCATAATGCCGGTAATGGCGATGTCCAATTCCGTTTCAATGATGAGCGCACAAAACCTCGGTGCCGGACGCAGCGACCGCGCTCTTCGCACCATGTATTCAGGCATTCTTATTTCATTATGTATAAGTGTCCCGTTCTTTGCTCTGGTCATGCTTTTCCCGCATCATATAATGGGTGCCATGTCAACGGTCCCCGCTGTGATCGACGCGGGAGCTGTTTATATGCGTGCATTCGCGTGGGATTATCTGCTCGTTCCGTTCGGTTTCTGTTTCTTCGGGCTCGCCACCGGCGCGGGGCATACTCACATCACAATGATAAACACCTTTATAACCTCAGTCGCGTTGCGTGTCCCGGCGGCATTGCTGCTCAGCAGAACATTTGAACTGGGATTGTGGGGTGTCGGATTTGCCGCACCTGTCGCCACGATAGGGTCTGTTACTTTTCTTTTCGTTTATGTTCTCAGCGGCCGCTGGCGCAACGCAGTCATCCACAGAGCGGAGCAGGGATCAACGAATGGATAAAATAAGATTCAAGGATGCGTGTGAATCCGTGATGTCCGCCGCACGCGGTCAAGGCGGGATCGGCACGTTCGGTGAAAAGACACTTCACGCCGTTCTTAAAAGTTATTTTGAGCCGGACACTGACAAACACGAAATCAAGGTCGGCTCATTTATTGCAGATATTGTAAATGATAACAGTATTACAGAGATACAAACACGGTCATTAAACGCGTTGAGAAAAAAACTGTCTGCATTCCTTGAGCATTCTCCGGTCACTGTTGTATATCCGCTGCCAAAAACAAAGTGGCTGTTATGGATAGACGGAAAGACCGGTGAAGTTACAAAAAAACGAAAATCTCCGAGGCAGGGCAGAATTTGTGACGCTATTCACGAGCTTTACAAAATCAGACCCTTGATGGATCATCCAAATTTCAGGCTTTGCATCGTTATGATAGATATAGAAGAATATCGTTATTTAGACGGATGGAGCGAGGACAAGAAAAAAGGTTCGACCCGTTATGACAGGATCCCTGTCGATATCGCGGAAGAAATATGCTTTGATTCACCCGCAGATTATCTGCAGTTTGTTCTTGATGATCTGCAGCGGCAGTTCACGGCGAAGGATTACAAAAATTCATCGAAAACCAACCTGCGCACAGCGCAAACAGCGTTAAATATACTGCATTACATCGGAGCTGTAAAACGCGTCGGAAAGCTGGGTAATTCGTATGTTTACGAGCGCGCAGTTGAATATAAAAGATGATTTCTAGTCCTTCGGATCATACTCTCATGACCCGCATTGCATTTAAAACAGCAAGCAGTGCAACGCCTACATCGGCAAATACCGCTTCCCACATAGATGCGACACCGAACGCTCCGAGCACAAGAAACAGTGCTTTTATACCAAGTGCAAAAATAATATTCTGCCAGACTATTTTCCTTGTGTACCGCGCTGTATTGATAGCATCGAAGAGCTTTGACGGTTCATCGGTCATAAGCACCACATCGGCAGCTTCGATCGCTGCATCGGAGCCGAGTCCGCCCATTGCGACGCCAACATCCGCGATCGCAAGGACAGGTGCGTCATTTATACCGTCACCGATAAAAATCAACTTACCTTTCTGCCGTTTTTGCAACAGAAGCGCTTCAACTTTTTCGACCTTTTCCTGCGGCAGAAGCCCGCCGAAGACTTCGTCTATTTTTAATTCTTTTGCTACCTCATTTGCGATCACCGGATCGTCACCGGTCAGCATCACGGTTTTTCTCACTCCAAGCGCTTTTATCAACCTGACGGCTGCTCCGCTGTCAGGTTTTATTTCGTCTGCAATAATGATGCAGCCCATGTATTGACCGTTTGCTGCAACATAGACCTTGGTGCCCGGGCTCTGTGATTCCCGGAATGTGATTTGCTCCCGCTCCATCAGTTTTTTGCTTCCTGCGAGAATGACCTTTCCGTCCGAGGTCACACTCACGCCGAATCCTGCTTCCTCACTGTATCCGGTCAGATTTTCTTTATCAATATCAGTACCGTATTTCCGTAATATCGACAGTGCGATAGGATGATTTGAATATGCCTCGGCAAGAGCTGCTGTTTTTAATACCTCGTCATGCGTAAACCCGTCCGCGGGGATCATCTCCACGACCTCAAACACACCTTTTGTTAATGTCCCTGTTTTATCAAATACAACTATATCGGGATTGCTGAGTGCTTCCAAATAGTTGCCGCCCTTGACAAGAACGCCTTTTTTTGAAGCTCCGCCGATCCCGCCGAAAAAACCGAGCGGTATGGATATCACCAGTGCGCACGGGCAGGAAATAACGAGGAAGATAAGTCCGCGCCGCAGCCAATCCGACCATTCGCCGCTCAGCAGCAGCGGCGGGATTATCGCGATCAAAACCGCCAGCCCGACCACAGCAGGTGTATAATACTTTGCGAATTTCGTTATGAACCGCTCGGTAGGAGCCTTCTTACCTGCAGCATTTTCAACAAGATCTATGATCTTTGCTGCGGTGGATTCTCCGTAGGTCTGTGTTACTTCGATGGTAAGCAGCCCGTTTTGGTTGACAAAACCGGATAGGACAGTGTCGGACACAGCAGCTCTGCGCGGTACGGATTCGCCGGTCAATGCCGCTGTATCGAGCATGGATTCACCTTCGATCACGATTCCGTCAAGAGGGACCTTTTCGCCGGGCTTTACGATTATAATATCGCCTATATTCACCGTTTCAGGAGAAACTGTCTTTATCTCTCCGTCTATTCGCAGGTTGGCATAATCAGGTCTGATATCCATGAGCTTTGAAATGCTCCTTCTAGACCTGCTGACAGCCCGTTCTTGAAAATATTCCCCTGTTTTATAAAATAGCATAACGGCAACTGCTTCTGCGTACTCTCCGAGTGCAAATGCACCGATCGTTGCTATAGACATGAGGAAGAATTCGTCAAAGACTCTTCCTTTAATGATATTTTTTCCTGCCTGCAAAACTACATCGCCGCCCGAAATGATATAAGCGGCAGCAAAAACGGCAAATAAGATATATTTATTTAATTCGAAGAAATGTTCGGCTGCCATGCCGGCAGCAAGCATTACCGCTCCGACGATCAGCCAAAGCAGCATATTTTTACCGGCGTAGTCGTGATCGTGATCGTGACCGTGACCGTGGTCATGACCTGATCCGCAGGCACAGCCTGAACAGCAATGACCGTGATCTTCGTGATCTTCGTGCTCTTCATGTTCTTTATGTTCTTTATATATATCATGATTATTATTCATATGACAGTCCTCCAAAATACCAACATCTCAAAAATCGCTTAGATTTATTTATATCTGTATGCTGTGTTATTGTCAATATGATTCTGTTTGTCCTTGCTTACCTTAAATAATTTTGCTGTATTGGACAAATTAAAATCTCCATGTTATATTTCATATATTATCTTATTTTTAATGAAAGCAGATTTTTGTATGCAACCGAGACAATTAATCGATTTTATGAGTGTTATAGCAAATCTTAAGCGTAACACCCGTCATGTTTGGAACTCCGAAGGTAAACAAGAGACTGTCGCTGAGCACTGCTGGCGGCTTGCCGTCATGGCTTTGCTGGTTGCAAACGAATTTCCAAATATCGATATTAGTAAAGTTGTAAAAATGTGCCTTATCCATGACTTAGGCGAAGCCCTCACGGGTGATATACCTTCTTTCAATAAAACAGAGGAAGATGAAGCGAAGGAAGATATCGCTATAGCCGATCTGCTTAAGCAGTTACCCGAAAATCTGGAACATGATTTCTCAGCTTTATTTACAGAAATGGCAGAATTGCAAACAGAAGAAGCAAAATTATTCAAAGCTCTTGACAAGCTTGAGGCAATTATCTCCCATAACGAGTCCCCGCTCGAAACATGGCTCCCTCTGGAGTATAAGGAAAATTTGACCTACGGAGATGAAAACGTTGTTCACAGCAAATATTTAACATTACTTAAGGAAGAAATAAAGAAAGATACAAGACAAAAAACAAAATAATATGTTATACTGACCGAAACACAAATATCGTACTAATTTAGGGAGGCACAAATATGCAATACGGATATTTTGATCTAAAAAACAGAGAGTATGTCATCACAAATCCGGCAACACCGTCGGCATGGGCAAACTACCTTGGTTCACCTGAATACGGAGCGATCATATCAAACAATGCCGGAGGATACAGCTTCGTCAAATCAGGCGCGAAGGGGCGTCTCACAAGGTATCGCTTCAATTCGGTCACAGCCGACCAGCCCGGCAGATACATCTATGTAAGAGACCTCGGCGATAATGATTTTTGGTCTGCATCATGGATGCCTGTCGGAAAATCTGCAGATACATACAGCTCAGAATGCCGCCACGGCACTGCATATACAACGATCACATCAAAATACAGAGATATTGAAACAGAAACATTATATTATGTTCCGCACAACGCGACGTACGAGGTCTGGCGCCTTAAGATAACCAACACCGGAAAAGCACAGAGAAAGCTTGCCGTCACAGGTTATGTCGAGTTTACTAATGAGCCGTATTATGAGCAGGATCAAGTCAACCTGCAATATACGCTTTTTATCAGCCGTACATATTATAAAGATAATTATATACTCCAGAGATTCAACGACAACTTCAACGATCCGAATAAGGAACGCTTCTTCGGGGTCGTCGGCGCAGGTGTTTCGGCATATTGCGGCGACAGAGATAAATTTGTCGGTAATTACAGGGGTTATGACAATCCCGCAGGGATATCGGGCGGATTACATAACGACCTCAACTATTGCGGGAATTCATGCGGCGCTCTGCAGAGCGATATCGAGCTCGCTCCCGGCGAAACGAAGGAATTGATCTATATTATGGGTCAAAAGCCGGACGCCGAGGCTGCAAAAGTCATTACGGGCTACAAAAGCGCAGGCAAAGTCGAAGCGGAACTGACAGAGCTTAAGGAATTCTGGCACAGCAAGCTGGATAACTTGCAAGTCAACACGCCCGACGATAAATTCAACAACACTGTCAATGTCTGGAACGCATATCAATGTTTTATAACATTCATCTGGTCACGCGCCGCGTCATTCCAGTATTGCGGGCTGCGCAACGGATTCGGTTACCGCGACACGGTGCAGGACATCCAGGGCATCATCCATCTCGCGCCGGATATGGCACGCAAGCAGATCGAATTCATGCTTTCGGCTCAGGTTTCAAACGGAGCGGGTCTGCCGCTGGTGAAGTACGACCACAATCCCGGCTTTGAAGATACACCCGACGATGATTCATATGTCAGAGAAACAGGTCACCCGAGCTACCGTGCCGACGATGCGCTCTGGCTCTTCCCGACGATCAAAAAATATATCGACGAATCAGGTGACACCGCGTTCCTCGACCACGGTATCGTCTTTGCGGATGTGAATGAAAAGGCTTCCGTTTACGAGCACATGAAGCGTGCGATCAAATTCTCTCTTGACAACCTCGGTCCTCACGGATTCCCCGCAGGGCTCCACGCAGACTGGAACGATTGCCTGCGTCTCGGAAAACAGGGTGAATCTACCTTTGTCCTCTTCCAGTATATATTTGCAATGCGTATTTTAATGGAATATGCCGTTTTGCTTGATGATACGGATTATGTAAAATGGCTCGATAATGCTATCAAGGATATCACCGAAAAAACCGACCGTCTCTGCTGGAATGAAGACCGTTGGATACGCGGCTTCAGAGAAGACGGCACAGTGATAGGCAAGCGCGACGATCCCGAAGCCTCGATGTGGCTCAATCCGCAGTCATGGGGTGTTATCTCCGGAGCATCAGGTGAAGAACGCGGCAAGCTGACGATGGACTCCGTCTACCGTGAACTCAACACACCGTACGGGACAATGCTTATGTACCCGGCGTACAGGGATCATGCTTTTAACGGCGCACTGGCAGCATGCTTTAATAAAGGTGTCAAAGAAAACGCCGGTATCTTCTGTCACTCACAGGGCTGGGCGATCCTCGCCGAAGCACTGCTCGGCCGCGGTGACAGGGCATATGAATATCTCTGCGAAATGGCTCCGGCATATATGAACGAGGATGCCGACCGCCGTGTTATAGAGCCTTATGCCCACGGTCAGACGATCGAAGCCAAGGACAGTCCGTTCCAGGGACGCGCGCATGTCCACTGGCTGACAGGCGCTGCAACGACAGTCATGGTCGCGATGGTGGAAGGTATACTCGGTCTGAAACCCAATCCGTACGGCATTATGATCGATCCGTCCATCCCCGGTAAATGGACAGAATGGAGCATGACAAAAAAACTGCGCGGCAAAACGCTGAACATCAAAATATCCAACCCCGACGGCAGTCAGAACGGTGTAAAATCTGTCACTGTCAACGGACAGAAGCTGAGAGATAATTTTATCCGGAACGCACAGCTTGAACAGGAAAATGATATTTTGATCGAGATGTAAATAAATTTTCGTGAAATAATGAGAGATATATAATGATCGACACGATAATGTTTGACCTGGACGGCACTCTGCTCAGGTTCGTACAGGATGAATTCATCAGCGTCTATTTCGGCGAATTAAAAAAGGTGTTTACCGGACTGGGGTTGGATGGTGATAAGGCAGCAAAAGGCGTTTGGGTCGGTACAAAAGCAATGATCCTCAACGACGGTACGATGCTTAATACAACGAGATTTTGGCACGCTTTTTCAGATTTTATGGAGATCAAAGGCGAAAAACTCGCTGTTATTGAAGCAGCTTGTGATAATTTCTATTCAAATGAATTCAATAAAGCTAAGTCAACAGTCCATCACAGCGATGTTCCCGCACGGCTCGTCCGCGATATGAACGCAAAAGGCTTCACGGTCGTGCTCGCCACGAACCCGCTGTTCCCTCCCTGCGCTGTTGTATCCCGCCTTGCATGGATCGGGCTCGATCCGTCAGACTTTGTATTATTCACAAATTACGAAAACAGCACTTTTTGTAAACCGAATCTTTCATATTATAAAGAAGTTCTCGGCAAGATCGGAAAAACACCGGAGCAGTGTATTATGATAGGTAATTGCCCGGCGGATGATATGTGTGCCGGCGAATTAGGTATGGAGACATTTCTTGTGACCGATTTCATGGAAAATGAAGCAGATCTGGATATATCCCTGTTCCGCCGCGGCACGATCGAAGAACTGGAAGCATACCTGCTATCATTTCCTGCGCTTGAAGGGAAGTGTAATTGTTGAATATCGGTCTCATCGGCTTAAATCAAACAGGGAAAACGACCTTGTTTAACCTGCTTACAGGCAAGGATGACAGCAGCAAGGGTGCGTCGAATATCGGCACGGGTTTCGTTCCCGACGAACGTGTTGACTTCCTGTCCGGGATATATAACCCGAAAAAAACCACTTATGCCAAAATAGACCTTATCGATGTTGCCGGTTTTTCTGTTGCCGCCGACGGCCGAAGCCCCGTAGCGTCAAGATTTCTAAACGATGTAAGAAGCTGTGACGCACTTATTCATGTGCTTCGGGTTTTTGGATCTGACTCGGTTGTCCACGATCAGGGCAGTATCGACCCTGCCCGTGATTTGGGGACTGTTGAAACGGAAATGCTCTTTGCCGATTTGGAAATGATCGAAAAAAGGATCGGGCGTATCAAAGCCGGCAAAAAAGTGACAAAGGAACACGAAGCGGAGATAAACCTGCTGGAGCGCTGCTTCGAAAAAATAGACAAGGGTGATTCCATACTGAACATGGACTTGTCCGAGTCTGAACGGACACTGATCAAAAGCTTTGCATTTCTGTCGGTGATACCGCGTCTCGCTGTTGTAAATCTTGACGAAAGCCAATGGGACCGTAAGATCTGGGTAGGTAAAGAAACTCTTGAACTGATGTGTGAAACGATGAAT
>Ga0123356_10008627_pt1 | contig 10112 bp, 7 predicted proteins | sample TergutEmb28metaG_2_FD_92546 | JGI IMG/M metagenome (GOLD analysis project Ga0123356, IMG submission 92546) | Embiratermes neotenicus P3 segment gut microbial communities from Petit-Saut dam, French Guiana - Emb289 P3 | ecosystem: Host-associated > Arthropoda: Insects > Digestive system > Gut ... | reverse complement strand
GACGGGAATCTTGATGCCGGAGTAATGTTCCAGACGGAGGGCGTCGGGTCCGGATGCGCTCTTGGACGGGCATCACGTGGCGTACATTGGCGACGATCCCTATTCGCGGGATGCATGCCAACCAGCCGGGAAGACACCCTTGACGTTCCGTCGGAGAACGCCTCGGTCTGACGAGGCTGAGAGCCTGACCGAGTTGTGCCTGCGCTCGAAAGCCGTCTGGGGCTATGACGAAGATTTCATGGGGGCGTGCCGCCAGGAGCTCACTCTGGCGAACCCAACCATGGAGTCGTCATATCTCAAAGTCGCAGAAATCGGTGGGCATCTCGCCGGCGTTGCCCAGGTCACCGTCACAGGAGAGATTGCTGACCTCGACAAGCTGTTTGTCGAGCCGACCCGTCTTCGTTCCGGTGTCGGACGAGCACTCTTTGAATGGGCTATGACCGCGGCACGCGATGGCGGGGCGGCAAGCATCGTTATCGCGGCCGATCCAAATGCGTCCGGCTTCTACAGACGAATGGGAGCCGTCGACGATGGGACCGCCGTGTCTGGCTCAATACCGGGCCGCCTCCTTCCGAGGCTTATCCTGCGGCTCTCACAGACGCCCGCTCAGCCCGGGCTTTGAGGGTCGGTTCCCACCACTATACCGGATCCCATGAAAACACGTCGCCGGAGCGCTCGAGCGGATAGAAATCCGGCTGGAACGCCGGCAGCATCTGCTCGGCAATGCGTTGTGCGGTCCAACCGTCAGCGCGGTGCATCGAGCGAATCGGGCGAGGCTGACTGAACAGGAACAGCTCGTTCTTGCGCACGCCGAAGATCTGTCCGGTCACCTCCTTGGCCGCGTCAGACAAAAGGAAGGCCACCAGCGGAGCGACTTTGTCTGGGCTCATGGTTTTGACGCGCTCGATGCGAGCGCGTTGTGCTTCTGTCGTCGCCGGGATCGATTCGGTCATCCGGCTCCAAGCGAACGGCGAGACACAGTTGGAGCGCACATTGAACCGTGCCATGTCGAGCGCGATCGACTTGGACAGGCCGACAATACCGAGCTTTGCGGCACCGTAATTGGCCTGACCAAAATTGCCGATCAGGCCCGAGGTCGAGGTGAAATGAACATAAGCCCCCGATCCCTGCGCACGGAAATAGGGCGCGGCCGCCTTGGCGACATAGAACGAACCCATCAGGTGGGTCGCGATTACGGCGTTCCAGTCGGCGACACTCATCTTGTGGAAGATGCCGTCGCGCAGGATGCCGGCATTGTTGACGACGCCGTCTATGCGCCCGAAGGCCTTCAATGCATCCTCCACGATCGAGGTGGCGCCCTTGGGCTCGGCCACGCTCGCGGCGTTGATGATCGCCCGGCCGCCCGCGCCCTTGATCGCACGCACAACCTCGTTCGCCGGAGCTTCGCTGTGTCCCTCGCCCGCGGTCGAGACGCCATAATCGTTAACCACGACTGCGGCGCCTTCCTTGGCGCAGAGCAGCGCCACCTCTCGGCCGATCGCGCCGCCCGCGCCGGTGACCGCAATCACGCGGTTGTCGAGAATCCCCATGTGCTCCTCCCTCTGTTTGAGGTGACCATGCGCGCATCGCATCAGCAAGTTCAAGGTGTGAGGCGGCGTGCTTCTTGTCCGCTCCGGCTTGCTCGCCATAAGGTAATCTGCCGGCCCAGGCGGGGGGCAGCGACGCCAGTTGCGCCAGACCCAATCTATGGTACGAGTCCTCGAGCGCGCGAGAACCGGCAAAAATGGGAGACGCCGCGATGGCAAGGCACGGAGGCCGCTTCGGCGCGGTGTTGGATCGTCGCAGCGCTCTGAAGGGCGTCGTAGCGACAACCGGCGCGTTGCTGTTGCCGGCGACTGCGCGGGGGATCACATCCGCCCCGCGACACGGCGGCACGTTGCGCATCTCAATGCCGTACAACCCGGCAGCGCTCGATCCGATGACCGGACGCAATCTACCGGACTTCAACACGCTCTACGCGATCTTCGACGCATTGATCGACTACGACCCGGCGACGCTCGACCTCAAGCCTGGCCTTGCGAGGGCGTGGCGCTTCTCCGATCCGAAGGCCCTGGTGCTCGACCTGGTCGAGGGCGTCGAGTTTCACGACGGCACGCCATTCAGCGCGGAATCCGCGAAATTCAATCTCGACCGGTACCTCAACGATCCGCGCTCCAACGTGAAATCGGACCTCAACACTGTCCAGGGCACCTCCATCACCGGCAGAACCCAGATCACGATCCACCTGAAGAAGCCGAACTCTGGCTTGCCGGCAATTCTGACTAACCGCTGTGGCTTGATGGTTTCGCCAGCTTCAGTGAAGCAACATGGCAATGTCGATCGCATGCCGGTCGGCACCGGCCCCTTTAAATTCGTCGGCTGGCGGGACAATGACCGGATCACGGTCGAGCGGAACAAGAACTATTGGCGTGCCGGACTGCCCTATCTCGACGGGTTGGAACTTCGCATCATGAGCGAGCTCAACACCGTCGCGCGCACAGTCACGTCAGGGCAGGCCGATATCGCGCTCAATGTGGGCGCGCAGCAGAAACTGGTGGCGGACCGGCAGGGCCACACCAAATCCTATTCGACCCCGTCGCTGACCTTCTTTGGTGCGTTCCTGAACTATGGACGACAGCCGTTGAGCGATGTTCGGCTGCGACAAGCGCTGAACTACGCGCTCGATCGCGATACCATAAACAAGATCGTCAATGGCGGGCTTGGCGAAACCACCAGCACCGTCATGCCGCGCAGCTTTTGGGCCTGCGACCCTGCGACGGCGGGGTATTACACGCACGATCCGGAGCGCGCGAGGAAACTGGTTGCGGAGGCGGGACATGCCGGCGGCATCGAGATCGCGGCGTGGGGCTGGCCCGATCAAACCTCGATGCAACGCCAGGAGCTGGTCGTGTCACAGCTGGCCCATGCCGGCATCCACGTCAATCTGGTGCCGGCGGCGCCGCCCCAGGCGATGGAAGGCTTCATGATCAAGAAGCAGCGCGCGATGCTGATTTCACCACAAGGAGCATTGCCGGATCCGAGCCAGATCTACGAGCGGCTCTTCGCTGCCGAGGCGCTGCGCAATGCCGGTTCCGTGGAGCTTCCGGGATTCCGGGCGCTGATGGACGCAACAACCGAGGCGCAAGACCGGCCGACGCGCAAAGCTGCGTTTGCCAAGCTGCAGCGCTTCGTGGTCGAGCAAGCGATTCAGCTGCCGCAATTCATTGCGCCAGAGATCGCTATCGCCGGCCCGAAGGTGAGAAATTATAGAGACGGGCTGCTCGGCACGCCGAAATTCACCGAGGTTTGGCTCGAGGCTTAGCTTCGCGATTCCGCTTCATGACCACGTCTGGCCGTTCCGCGTCGCGCTGTTATGATTGGCCAGGTCCGTGAAAAAATGGATACACCATGGACATCGCACGGCTGAAGTGGTTCGTTGATCAAAGCTGGGACGATGCCGTCGTTCCCACCCTGATTGAGTACATCAGGATCCCCGACAAGTCGCCGCATTTTGATCCCGATTGGGAGGCGCACGGTCATATCGATGAGGCCGTCGCACTGTTCGAGCATTGGGCCCGCGCCAGGATGGCGGCGCTGCCCGGCGCCAGCCTCGAGGTTGTTCGTCTTTCGGGGCGTACCCCGGTGATCCTGATCGACATCCCTGGGGAGCGGACGGAGACCGTGCTGCTTTATGGCCATCTCGACAAGCAGCCCGAGATGGTTGGCTGGAACGAGGGTCTCGGGCCATGGATCCCGGCGCTTAAGGGCGACAAGCTGTTCGGACGCGGTGGCGCCGACGACGGCTACGCCATGTTCGGCGCCATGACAGCGATTCTGGCGTTGCGCGACCAGCAGCTGAGCCACGCGCGTTGCGTCATCCTGATCGAGGCTTGCGAGGAATCCGGCAGTTACGACCTGCCATTTTACGTCGACCATCTCGCTTCGCGCATCGGAAAGCCGTCGCTCGTGGTCTGTCTCGATTCGGGCTGCGGCAACTACGATCGGCTGTGGCTGACAACGTCGCTGCGAGGCTTGCTCAATGCCACGATGACCGTACGCGTGCTGCGCGAGGGTGTTCATTCGGGCGATGCGTCGGGCGTCGTGCCATCGAGTTTTCGCATCGCACGCCAGCTGCTCTCTCGGCTCGAGGATGAAGCAACCGGCGAAATTCGCAGCGCCGAGTTGCAGGTACAGATTCCGCGGGAAAGGCGGGTGCAAGCGTCCCGTGCGGCGCGCTCCCTCGGCGACCAGGTCTATGCCAGGTTTCCGTTCGCGCCGGGGACGACGCCTGCGCCCGGCGACTTGACCGAGCTTGTTCTGAACCGGACCTGGCGGCCGCAACTGACCGTCATCGGAGCCGACGGATTGCCGAGGCCGGAGGAGGCGGGCAATGTCCTGCTGCCATCCACCTCGCTCAGGCTCAGCCTTCGCTTGCCGCCGACCGTGGATGGCGACCGCGCGCGGGAGGCGGTGCAAGCGTTGCTCGCGTCGCGGCCGCCCAGCGGCGCCGCGGTCGAGGTCGCCGTCGATCCCGTTGCTCCGGGCTGGAACGCGCCGGCCTTGGCGCCCTGGCTCGAGCAATCGCTCGAGCGCGCATCGCGCAGTGCCTTCGGGGCGGCGCCCGCCTATATGGGCGAAGGCGGCACAATTCCGTTCATGGCCATGCTTGGCGAGAAATTCTCCGACGCGCAGTTTGTGGTGACGGGTGTTCTCGGACCGCAATCCAACGCCCATGGACCGAACGAATTTCTCCACATCCCGACGGGGAAGCGGATCACCATGGTGATCGCGCAAGTGCTCGCCGATCATGTCGACCATGTCGCGCGCCGCCATTGAGGGGTATGGCGGCAGAATTTAATTTCCTTGCAATACCGGAGCGATCGACCTAGGAAAAAAAACTGCTCCGGATGGATCAAGCCATTGCGTCTCGTCGGTCCAAGTGGCGGATATCGAACGGAAATGTGATGGAGATATTCCTCCCGAAGCGGCGGTACTGGACGAGGTTAAAGTCATGAGGGCGATATCATGAAAATCGAGATCGAATACTGCGGTCAATGAGGCTATGAGCCGCGCGCCCGTGAGGCGCGGGAACTTATCCTTAAACTGCGACCCTCAGCACAAATTGCGCTTCGCCGGTCAAGCGGCGGCGTCTTCGAAATTCGCATTGACGGCCGGCTCGCCTTCTCGAAGAAGGCGACGGGTCGCTTTCCTACAGGCGAAGAGATAGCCAACAGTCTCGCTTAAGTTCGCTTGTCGGTCATTGCGGGCGGCCTTGCGGCGTGGCGGGGCGCGCGGTGATGGCGCTGGGTCGTTCGACAAGTCTAGGCAGGCTTCTGCGATACTGACATAGTGATCGATGATAACAAGAAGCTCGGACAATCCAGCCCGGGAACAGACGAAGGGAGCGAGACCAAGTCCTCGCGGAAAGAAAACTCAAAACTAGAGGAGGAACAGCGATGACGTTCTGCCAGCAGATCAGAGCCGGCGTGGCACGGCTCACACCAGCCGCTCTTGGCATTTCCGCAATGACCTTGTTCGGCGCCGGCGCAGCCCTGGCGCAAAACACGCCGAGCGCTTCCGAATTCGCAAACGCCGCGACCGATACCGCGAACTGGATCCTGCCGGCGAAGAGCTATTCCGGCAACCACTATACCGACGCGACGCAGATCAATCCCGGCAATGTCCGCGCACTGCGCGTCGCCTGGAGCTTCAATCCCGACGATACCGGACCGATCGAGGTCTCGCCGATCGTTTATAACGGCACCATGTACGTAACGACGGCGCACGATCACCTTTATGCCCTGGATGCCGCGACCGGAAAGGTGAAATGGTCCTTCACGGACAAGCCGCACGTCATTTCGTTTGCCGCCAACCGCGGCATCGGCCTCGTCGACGGCAATGTCTACCTCGGCACGCTCGACGGCCATCTCATCGCCTTCGATGCCGCGACAGGCAGGAAGATCTGGGACAAGGTTACCGTCGACGACACCGCCAATTCCTTCTACTCGATGGCGCCGGTGCCGTATTTCGACCCCAAGACGGGTAAAGCCGTGCTGTTCGTCGGCGTCTCCAACGGCGACTGGGGCGGGATCGGTAACATCGCAGCCTACGATCCGAAAGACGGACGCGTAATCTGGCGCTGGGAGACGGTTCCCGGCCCCGGTCAGCCCGGACACGAAAGCTGGAGCGGCGATTCCTGGAAGCGCGGCGGCGCATCGGCTTGGACCGGTGTCACCATCGATACCGACACCCAGACCATGTATCTCGATCTCGGCAATCCCGGCCCGGACTTCAACCCCAGCCAGCGGCGCGGCGACAACCTTTATTCCAACTCGATGGTCGCTCTCGACATCTCGGGTTCCACGCCCAAGCTGAAATGGTATCACCAGTTCATCCCGCATGACACGCATGACTGGGATCCGCCGATGCAGCCGATTCTGTTTACCGGTCAGGTCGACAACCAGGATCGCAAGCTGGTAGCGGCCGGGGACAAGGGCGGCAATTTCTGGATTCTCGATGCCGCGACCGGCAAGCTGGTCGATCACACCGTCGTCAGCTTTCAGAAGGGAACCGACACTGACCCGACCGTCACCGGAAACTACGCCTGCCCGAACACATTGGGCGGCGTCGAGTACGAGGGCGGCGCCTATGACCCGGCGACCAATTCCATCCTGATTCCGAGCCAGAACGAATGCGGCTTCTGGACCGCGACCAAGGATGTCGTCTACGTCGCCGGCCAGTTCTATCTGGGCGGAGCGTTCCCGAAGCTGGTAGGGCCGCAGACCGGGCAGATGAACAGCATCGACGTGTCCAATGGCATCTTCAACTGGCGTCAGCACTTCAACCTGCCGGATTACGGCGGCGCGCTCGCCACCGCCTCGGGCCTGACCTTCTCCGGGACGCTCGGGGGCGAGGAGCACGCCTTCGACACCCGGACCGGCAACATCCTCTGGAGCTATGATACCGGCGCATTCATCACCGCGCCGACCGAGGCCTATGAGGTGAACGGCAAGGAGCACGTCGTCGTTGCCGCCGGCCCTGCCGGCAACGCGTCGATTCCCGAGCTGCCGAGCTCATCGAGCTCGTCCGGCCCGGCGCCGCGGATCGTGGTCTTCACGCTCGGCCAGTAACACAATGCCCGGCGAAGGTCCCGATGGGTACTATGGGTAAGAATGGGTTGCCGGCCCGGATTTCCGGGCCGGCTTTCTTTGTCGCGTTGATATTCGCTATCTATGCGTGCGTGGCGTCGATGCCGGCGCCTGCGGCCGAAATGGACGATCACGGCGCGGCGCGCGCCGCCCTCACCGATCTCGAGGCGGCGATCGGCGAGATCGTGACGGCCAGCAACAGCTACGCGACCGAGCGCCGTGTCTATTACCGGACGAGCCAGCGCGCAATTAACGCTCTTGAAGGCGTACACGGCCGCGAATACATCGCCACCGACGGCAATCCGGGCGACTCAGTCGGCGCCATCGGCCATATCGATGCGCTGCTCGACCGCGCCGAAACGCCGGCTTGGGCGGTGGCACTACAGGGTGCCGAAGCCAACATGCAGGCCGCGGTGGCCCATCTCCTCGATGCCAACCACGCCGAGGACCTAGACCATTTCAGTCTCGCGGCATCGCGGGCGCTCACCTACCTCGAGGTCGCGCGCGGCCGCCCAACAGAATACGACGCGCTCGGAGGCATGGAGGGCGCGCTCGCCAACACCGTGCTCGGAGTGCCCCAGGGCATGACAGTAGCGGACGGTTGCGCCGAGCCGACCACGGCACCGGCCTATGGCACCGATCGCGGCTGGGTCGCCTGGGTCGCGCTCCCTGCAGGTACGGGGACCTGGCGGCTCGCCGAGAACCCCGGTGGGGGGGCCGTGATCGTGCGGCCGGGCATGATGGTGCTGCCAACCGCCGCCGCGGGCCTCGTGGCGAAAGGCTGCGCTGGCCGTCACGCCGCCACGGTTAAACCAGCGGCGATGCCGACCAAGGTCGCCGTCGGTACCGAAAAGTCCGGCGCGGGCTTACCGGAGGTGCCCGCGCTCTATACCAGGCAGCAGGCCGAGGCTGGCTCGCAGATTTTCACTGCGCAATGCATCTCCTGCCATGGCGCCAATCTCCAGGGCACGTCGGCTCCCTCGGTCGCAGGAACCGACTTCATCATCACCGCGCACAAGAACGGCTGGACGCTCGCGAATCTGCGCGACATCGTCGTCGTCAATATGCCCTACAAGGCGCCGGGCACATTGTCAGCCACGGCCTACGCCGATCTCCTCGCCTTCCTCCTGGCGGCGAACTGTTATCCCGCTGGCACGAACCCGTTCCCGACAAGCCGCGAACCCGCGCTTACAAAAATCAAGCTCGGCCCGGTCCCCGGCGCGCACCACGGCGAGAACAAGCTCGGCGTCTGTACCGTACCGTGAAGGGCACGGAAGCGCCGGCGGCCTGGATGTTTTGAAGCTGCACGTGCGAGGGTCCGGAGTGGACGAGCGACGTCGGACTAGAGCGCTCGAGCAAAGGTCGAGCATCTTCACAAGATTCCTCCATCTCTTCGCTGGAGTGGGAGAGATCCGGGCAGCTACTTCGCTTCGTTGCATACGATCCGATAAAACGGTGCCCGCCAGCGCGTGGGGGTCAGTGTCGGCCGCAGGCTGCGAATTCGTTTGCAGGGTAAACATCAGATCTTGTTTATCGAACCAGACGTACAGTGTCCCGTAGCCGGCAGCCGTAGAACCATCGCGTACCAAGCGGTCCGAGAATCGCCTTGCTTAAGCCAACTGAAAAGCCGCGCGGATCGCCGGTCGCCACGTCGGAGGTCGGCTCGCCGGTCCTGGCGGACGCCAGTGCCATCCGTTCCGCCTGTTGCCTTGGCGGTATACGTGTCCCGCAAACGCGGCCTGCATCCGGCGATCGACATCCCGCGCATTGACGATCGCGCCTCCGGATAGGCGATTGCGATCGCGCGTCGTCAGCACGGCATCATCATCCCTCTGGGATGCCATGGCTGCCTGTGCACCTTTAGGACTTATCCATCGCGTTGTCAGCGACGAGTCCCGCGCCGTTGATGTAGCTTGCCGCGTCCGAGAGTGCAAAAACGATGAGATTGGCGATCTCCTCGGGTGAACCCCAGCGCGTATCACGCGCGCCTTGATTGGTTGACCATAGCGACCGTTCGCGCGCGGCATCCTCGGCACTGAGTTCGCGTTTCGCCAGTTCCCGCTCCCATTTGGCAAAACGCTCCGGCGTATTGATGAAGCCCGGGATTACGCAGTTGACCCGGATGTTATGAGGGGCAAGCTCGCTGGCGAGCACCTTGGAGAATCGGATCTCGGCCGCTTTTGCCGGTCCCGTGCAAGAGGACAGGAACGGCGGGTTCAGGGTCATGATCCCGGTCTCCCCACTCACATTGACGATGCGACCGCCCCCTTGCGCGATCATCATGGGCACGATGCGCTGACATATCCGGAATTGCGCGAAGAAATTGATGGCCATGCCCTCCACAAGTTCATCGTCAGTGACTTCGAGGAACGGCTTGTAAGTCCCGGTGCCGGCATTGTTGACGAGGATGTCAATGCGGCCAAGTTTCTCGCGGACGACGCGTGGGATCGCTTCGATTTGCTCGACTTTGGTCACGTCCAGCGAGTGCGTTTCGATCTTCGCCTGAGTGGTCTGCATGACGTCGCGAGCCGCGTCGGCAAGCGCCTGTTCGCGGCGCGCGCAGATCAGAACTTTTACGCCCTCCCGCGCGAGCGCGCGGGCCGTTTCGAGCCCTATTCCCTTGCTCCCTCCCGTGACAAGCGCTGTCTTGCCCGCAAGCCCGAGTTCCATGGCTTCGATCCCTCCCCGAAAATGTGAGTTTTATCATTGCAAGGTCGGCTGTCACCTGATCCACGGGAAACGTCCCAAAAATCTGAGTGTGTTCCTTGACGGGGGATCCCGAGCCACATCCTGCTTATAGCATCATTGCCTCACCCGAATTGCGGTTGCGTGCCGGCGGCCGATTGCGCTACCGGCGGCCCCGGGCATGCGGCCCGGCTGAGATGGCTTCGATGCGCTTCTCGGCTCGCGCCGCGGGAGCTATATTGCGGCGCTGATACAAAAGTTCTGCGAGCCATTGGGAGT
>Ga0123356_10008626_pt1 | contig 10112 bp, 8 predicted proteins | sample TergutEmb28metaG_2_FD_92546 | JGI IMG/M metagenome (GOLD analysis project Ga0123356, IMG submission 92546) | Embiratermes neotenicus P3 segment gut microbial communities from Petit-Saut dam, French Guiana - Emb289 P3 | ecosystem: Host-associated > Arthropoda: Insects > Digestive system > Gut ... | reverse complement strand
GGGCAGCATGTTGGCGGGCATCGCCTTTAGCCATTCCGACGTAGCTTCTGTTCACTGCATTGCCGAATCTCTTGGAGGCATGTACGATTTGCCGCATGGCGTTTGCAACGCAATCTTTCTTCCCTATCTAATGGAGTATAACATGAACTACTGTGAGCAGCAATACGCCCGGATTGGGAAAGCAATGGGCTTGGACGGTTGTGCGCAGAGCGCTGTGAACGCAGTAAAACAGCTTGCCAAAGAGGTACAACTACCGTCGTTTTCAAGCCTTAATGTTGACCCTGATGATTTTATGGAAATAGCTTTGACTTCTGCAAAGAATCTAAGCAACGAGAGCAATCCGCGTCCGATGACGGAGCATGATTATTTGGAGGTGCTTAGGGTGGCGCAAATATGATGCAAATCTTGGTTTTGTCGCAAAAATATGCTACTTTTGCGACAGAAATCGTAAAAATATATGGACTATACTATTGAGGATAAGGTTTTTAAAAAGATGAGACAAAATAAACGTGGAAAATTTTTTTTCGCGAAAGATTTTGCTGCATTGGGAAATTACAAGGCTTGTGGTAAAGCCCTTGAACGCTTGGCTAATGATGAAAAAATAATGCGCGTAAGCAGGGGCATATATACCATTCCTAAAAATAACCCGCTGTTTGGTACGCTAACTCCTTCTATTGAAGATGTTGTACAAGCTATCATCAAGCGCGACAACGCAAAAATTATTCCGACCGGCTTACTTGCCGAAAATCTTTTAGGGCTTTCTACGCAAGTACCAATGAAAATTGTGTACTTGACGGACGGCAGTCCTCGAAAACTGATGATTGAGAAAGTTCCCGTTATTTTCAAAAAAACTGCTCCGAGAAATTTAGCTTCAAAGGGAAAAATCAGCACTTTGGTTATTCAAGCGTTAAAATCTATTCGGAAAGAAAGAGTTACCGATTATGAAGTGGAAAAAATTATTACTCATCTCAAAAGAGAAAATCCTAAATATTTGACTCATGATATAAAATATGCTCCTCAATGGATTCAAGAAATAATGCGTAAAGCACAAACAAGTGAATAAGATATGAAGTGGATAGAATTACAGGAAATTGACCGGTTGAGAGTATTGAACGAAATAAAAGCGTGTACAGGATTTGATTTATACATCATCGAAAAAGATTGGTGGATAGTGCAAACATTACGTTTGATTACTCAAATGAGCATTGCAGAGCACATTGTTTTTAAAGGCGGAACATCATTAAGTAAGGCGTGGGGACTAATTGACCGTTTCAGTGAAGATATTGATTTAGTGATTAATCGTGAATTTTTAGGTTTTTCGGGCGATATTAGCCGTACACAAGTCGGAAAACTGAAAGATGCTTCAAATAAATATATTTCCGGAGATTTTCTTCGTTCATTGCAAAAAGCATTTGATGATGAGGGATTAAAAAATGTTCAACTGCTTATTATCGATGAAAAAGCGCCTGATGACGACCCCGTAAAAATTGCAGTTACTTATCCGACTGTAACGGATTATTCTGCTTACGTGCAACCACGTGTATTGTTGGAAATAGGCAGCCGTTCACTGATGGAGCCGGCTACCTTGTGTTCGTTTCGCTCAATGATTGGACTGACATTTTCCAACTTGCCATTTGCCGATGAAGATATTCATATCAAATGCGTTAATCCAGAACGAACGCTCCTCGAAAAACTGTTCTTATTACATGAGGAGCATCAACGACCAAAAGAAAAAATGCAAATAAAAGGCAAAAGCCGTCATTTTTACGATATTTATCGGATTGCTCAAACTGTTTATGCCGATAAAGCCATAGCCGACAAAGAACTGTATCAATCCATTGTTGCTCATCGGGAACGATTTAGCAAACTCGGCGGCGTAGACTATACTTCACATTTTCCGCCAAATCTGAATCCAACACCTCCAACAGAGCTGATGTCGGAATGGGAGCGGGATTATGCTGAAGTACAAGGGCAAATGATTGCAGGGGAAAGTGTTAGATTTGAAACTGTAATGAGCGAGGTGAAAAGGGTTTGTGAAAAAATAAATGGATTTTAATATATTGGGAGCGTTTTATTTATGACCTCCGTTTTAAATCAAACGATTACAACGAAACAGCTTTAAGCTCATCCGCAAGACGATGCAAACCATCTTCAATCCGTTGCGCCTGAATATCAGAAATATAAGCCCCCTTTTTCTTGTAATAACGCATCAAAGACGGTGTAATACCTAATGCTTCTGCCAACTTTGAAACATTTATCCAATTAAAGTAGTTGAACAAAGAAGCAATATCCCATTTATATTCAAACTCAATACCGCGCAACTCTTCCGGCAACAGACGTCCCATCTCCTTAAACATCTCTTTCACTTCACAAAGAGAGTTTTCAAAGTCTGCTTTAGCTTCGGCAATGGTCTTTCCGGTACCTATGATGGTACTTTTAATTTCGGGAGTGAAAATACCAAAAGTTCCGTCTTTCCCTCTTTCTATGATTGCTATGCTTTTCATATTCGCCATTTTTTGCTGACGTAAAGATAATACAAATATGTATTATACGCAAATTATTCAGCAAATGTTGGCGATTTGTAAACATTTTTTACCTTTGCCCTATTGATAACCAAAAACACGAATCTATAGAGAAAATATAATTTAAAATCATAATATAAAAAGCGTTAGCTTTTATTCTTGTGTTCAGAAACTTAGGAAATTTTTAAAACACGCCAAGGGTAAGTTGCCAACGCCCACGTTCATCGACGTGGGCTTACTTATTTGGCGTAATGGTTCCTAAGCCACTGAACACGAATATAGTTTAGTCCACGTTTCTTTTTGGATATATATCAAGAATAAAGGTTAGCGTAAAAAGAATAACCTTTATGAACACCACCCCTTTCAATATCATCCACCCCTCAGAACGCTGGAAACCCCTGAACCGAGACCAGCAGGGCAGTATTGCCCCGTTGGTGCAGAAAGTACGTCAGGCCGTTGCCAAGTGGCGCGATGACTATTACGACGGAGCAAGTGAAACAACTCGCTCATTGCTCAATTTTTGGTTTACCACACCACATTCCTGCGGCTTTAGATTCTATTTTTCGCAACGAGAAGCGATTGAAAGTGTGATTTATCTTTATGAAATCGCCGAAGCAAGAGATAAATACGAACTTGTATCAAATTTTGACACAACCGGCGAACTCAATCCTGAGAATTTTACGGAGTATTGGACAAGGTATGTGGTGAAAATGGCTACCGGAGCGGGCAAAACAAAAGTTGCCGCATTGGTGATTGTTTGGGCATACTTTCATAAACTCTATGAATCAGACAGTTTACTATCGAAAAATTTCCTCGTAATTGCCCCGAATATCATCGTTTTCAATCGTCTACTCAAAGATTTTGAAGGACTCCGCATGTTTTTTGCCGAGCCTTTTTTGCCTGATGACGGATATGGAGACAGAGAGTGGCGGAGCGATTTTCAACCCACACTGCACTTGCAGGACGAAGTAAAACCCATCACTGAAACAGGAAATATTTTTCTCACCAACATACATCGTGTATTTGTTTCAGATGCCACATCGCTTACAGTTGAAGAAACATTTCTTGGCATCAAACCAAAAGCAGATGCCGATACCTCAAAGGGCGTTGACTTGGGCAAGATATTGAGAAGTGGACAAATAAAAGACCTTGTGGTGGTAAACGATGAGGCGCACCATATCCACGATGACGATTTGGAATGGTATAAAAGCATAGAAGACATCAACAACCACCTGCGACTTTCGCAAGGAAAGGGGCTGTCACTTCAAGCCGACTTCACAGCTACGCCAAAACACACCAATGGTGCTATTTTTCCGCAAACAATTTGTGATTTTCCTTTAGTTGAGGCAATCAGGCAAAATGTTGTGAAGTCGCCCACACTTCCCGATGAGGCTTCGAGAGTGAAAGTTGCCGAACAGGACAGCAAAGATTTTACGGAACGCTACCGCGACTTTCTAGAGTTGGGCGTTATGGAATGGCGCAAACAGTATGAAGCTCTAAAAGGCAGTAAAAAACCCGTCCTTTTTGTGATGACCAACAACACAAGAGAGGCAGACGAAACAGCAGACTTTTTGGAACGGCACTATACCGACCTCAAAGGAGCGGTATTGACTATTCACACCAACAACAAGGGAGAAATATCGAACAACAGCAAAAAGGATAACGATGAGTTAAAGCGATTGCGTGAAGCAGCCGATGCCATCGACAAAGGTGTTTCTCCTTATAAAGCAGTAGTTTCGGTATTGATGTTGCGTGAAGGCTGGGATGTGCGTAACGTAACCACCATTGTGGGTTTGCGTCCGTTTAAAGCCAAATCCAACATCTTGCCAGAGCAAACCATTGGACGCGGCTTGCGAAAAATGTTTGACCTCGGCACGCGCGAACAATTGGTTGTAATTGGAACGCCGGCCTTTCTGGAGTTTGTTGAGGGCCTTAAAACGGAAGGCGTTGAGTTTGAATACACCCCAATGGGTGATGCTACTGCCAAAAGTCCGATTAGCGTTTCGGTTGATAAAAGTAAAGATGCCGAGAAATTAGACATTCAAATCCCAAATATGCAGCCAAGAATCAGCCGCGAATACAAAAATCTGGCAGATTTGGTCATCAGCAGTTTAGATAATGACGTGGCGATTTTTAAACAGTATAATCCCAATGAGTTACGGGAGATAATATTCAGAGATATTGACGACCATATTACCCACAAAACCATTTTCAAAAACAATATCCCCGATTATCGCAACGTGATATCGTTTCTTACTTCACGAATATTGCGGGAAGCCAGACTGTTCAGTGGTTTTGATACGCTTTATCCCAAAGTGGAGTCGTTTGTCAAATACAAACTATGGGGCAAAGAGGTTTCACTTTCCGACCCCCAAACCATCCGCAATTTATCCGAAGTCATAACCATCAGAATAGTGTATGACACTTTTGCCAAAGCCATTTCACAATTGACGATTACAGAACGCAGCGGTATATCCCATAGTGGTTATGCCTCTGTAGCCAAAGCCCGCCCTATTGTGGTTAAAAACCAACCCTATATTGCTTCGCCCCGTAAATCATTATTTGATAAAGTGATTGGAGATAGCGAATTAGAACTACAATTTGCAGCAGCTATGGAAAAGTGGCACGACGTGACTGCATACGTCAAAAACACAGAAACCGGAGTCGGATTTAATATCGAATACCAAAACACTCAAGGAATCATCGCTTCCTATTACACCGACTTTTTAGTTCGTACTGTTGACGGAAAATGTTACGCAGTTGAAATGAAAGGCATTGAAGATGAGGACGCTCGGTTAAAAAGGGAACGTCTGCGCCAATGGTGTCAAGATGTAAATAAAGTACAGGAACAAAAATGGGCGTCGCTTTACATTTTGCAAAACGAATGGGAGAAATACCGCGAAAAGCTTCGCTCGTTTGGGGATGTTGTTGAAATGTTTATTAATGAATGATTCATGAAATTATACCACTATACATCATATAAAAATTTCAAATCTATTTGGGAAAGCCAATCACTCCGTTTTGGCGATTGCGGAAGGGCGAATGATATTCTTGAATCACATCGACTCAAATCTACCATCTCTCCAGATAGTTGGAAAATTCTTGATAAACAATTATCTGAATACAGACAGATTTCGTTTACAATGGACTTCAACGAATGTAAAAAGGGGTTTATGTCATCTATGTTATGGGGACATTATGGCGATAAGAATCAGGGAGTATGTATAGAATTGGATTTGGAAAAACTCAATATTCCACCTGAGGTACACCATAAGCCAATTAATTACGTCCAGTCCAAACAAAATATACACTGTAACAAACTAACATCTACAGATATTTCACACTTTATAAACGACAATATATCTGAAATATTTTTCACAAAATTAGATGATTGGCAAGCGGAAAATGAATATAGATTGATAAATAACACGAATATTGCATATCTCAATATTTCCGGAGCAATCACCGCAATCTATATTACTTGGAAATTCCATGAAGACGGTTATATGAGTCGTTGTTGGCATCGTAAATGCAATATATTAGAAAAATTAGTTGGTGAGCTTGAGGTGAGGAATTTTTTCTACACTGAACTCCAAGGTGTACTCATCCCTGCGTGTTACAGCACGAGACAAGATAGAAGACTTGTAATGGAGAATCGTCGCATTTCAAAATTGGCAATTGAAAAACTGAAAAAAATGCAATAATCATGACTCAACACCGAAAAGACGAAATCATCGCCCAAATCAAACGCGGTGAAAAATTAGACAAATCCACGATTTACGACCTCTTTGGTGGCGATGAAGAAGATGTGTTCCTGTTTTGGAACGGACGAAAAGAAGAGGTTACGAATGTCGCTCTACCATTCCACAGCATTGAACAAATTGACGAGCCTCGAAATGAGGTTTCTGGTAGCGAATCCTTGTTTGATTTGCGAGGCAGACAACTCAAAGGCTGGACAAACAAACTGATTTGGGGCGATAATAAATTGGTTTTGTCATCACTTCTAAACGGCGCAATACGAAAAGAGATTGAAGAAGCAGGCGGACTAAAACTGATTTACATTGACCCGCCTTTTGCTGTTGGAGCGGACTTTGGCTTCGATATTACTATTGGACATGAAACAGCTACCAAGAAACAGAGTATCATTGAAGAGATTGCATATCGAGATACTTGGGGTAAAGGAAGTTCATCGTATCTTTCGATGATGTATGATAGATTAAGACTAATGTATTCGCTACTGTCAAAAGATGGAAGCATTTACCTGCATTGTGATTGGAAAAAAAATGGATTACTCAAAATTATGTTGGATGATATTTGTGGTTCAAACAATTTAAGAAATGAGATAATATGGTATTATCCAGATTATCTACAAGGAAATGTAACTAAAGGATTTCCACGTAAAAATGATGTGATTTTATGGTACTCAAAATCGGATAACTTTACATTTGAACGCATTTCAGAAAAGTTAAGCAAACCAGTTATGAGGAACAAAGTTTTTTGGAATAAAGAAACCCAAAAAATGGATATTGTGCGTGATGAAAATGGGAAAATTGTTTACGAAGAATACAGTGAAAGATATTGTGATACGGTTTGGCATATTGGTCAAACGTCAGTAACGCGTCCTCATTCAAACGAGTTTATCGGCTACCCCACCCAAAAACCCGAAGCCCTCTTAGAACGCATCATCAAAGCTTCTTCCAATGAGGGTGATTTGGTTGCCGATTTCTTTTGCGGCAGCGGAACGACTGCGGCGGTGGCGGAGAAGCTTGGTCGTAAATGGATTGTTTGTGATTTGGGGCGTTTTGCCATTCACACTACCCGTAAACGTCTCATCGGCGTGCAGCGTGAGCGGTGCAAAGAGGGTAGGGACTATCGAGCTTTTGAGGTGTTGAATCTTGGCAAATATGAGCGTCAATTCTTTATGGATGACCTTGCTAACGGAAAACTTAAAGCCAAGGAGGAACAATATATTGAGCTGATTTTGGAGGCTTATAAGGCACAACGTTCCGTTGGCAACCCACTGCTGCATGGAACAAAAGCCAATCGTTTTGTCCATATTGGCCCGTTGGATATGCCGGTTACGCAAACCCGATTGGAAGAACTTTTTGAGGAGTGTCGCAGGCTGATGGTTACGGGTGTAGATGTGCTTGCCTTTGAATTTGAGATGGGACTAACGCCCCAATATATCCAAAAGCTCAGACAACAAGGCGTGGACATTCGATTGAAATATATTCCAACAGATGTATTTGATAAAAGGGCAGTGGAGAAAAAGCAGGCACGTTTCTACGATGTTGCTTACCTCAATGCCGATTGCAAAGTAAAAGGTCGAGAACTAACGGTTTCACTTATCGATTTTGTAACCTCCTATACGCAAGACGACATCGAAAACATTGAACTCAGGGCAGGAAACTCAAAAGTAATGATTGACAATGGTATGATTATCAAAAGAGAAGTAACTAAAGATGGTATTACAAAAAACACGCCGCTAACCGAGCACTGGCACGATTGGGTGGACTATTGGGCAATCGACTACAATTTTGAAAACCGCAAAGAGATTATTCGTCTCGCTAATGAACAAACTGGCATAATTGAAGAGCAATGGACTGGTAATTATATTTTTGAAAACGAATGGCAAAGTTTCAGAACAAAACGCACGCCCACCCTTGAACTCTCAGCCCCGCCTCATCGGTATGAAAAAACGGGACGTTACAAAGTCATGGTAAAAGTAATTGATATTTTGGGTATTGATACAAGCAAAGTGATGGAAGTGGTGGTACAATAGTTAGCAATTGTTCCATATATGGAAAATTGTTATACCTTTGTTGCATGATAAATGATAATCCAAAATTTAATGTAATTTACTTGAGCCAAGCTCAAAAGTATCTTTACCTGCTTGATGATAAAACAAGGTCAAAGATTTTTGAGAATATTGATTTAGCTCGTTTTACATTAGACCCGGGATTATTAAAAAAACTAACTGGCGAGATTTGGGAATTTAGAACTTTGTTCAACGGCGTAAAATACAGATTGTTAGCTTTTTGGGATAAAAGAGATAGCACAAACACTCTTGTTGTTGCCACGCATGGGTTTATAAAGAAAGAGAGTAAAGTCCCTAAAATGGAGATAAATAAAGCGCTGGAAATTAGGAGAAAATATTTTAATGATAATAAATAATTTATGGCAAATCAAAAACCATTCATGACCCACGAGGAAATGCTTGACAAATACATCGGCAATGAGGGAACTTCAGAAAGAGAAGCCTACAATATGCGAGTTGAATTAGCTCTAGTAGGTCATACGGTTAAAGAACTTCGTGAAGCAAAAAACTATACTCAAAAACAGTTGGGAGAGTTGATAGGCGTTCAATCCGCTCAAATATGCAAAATTGAAAAGGGGCAAAACTTAACTCTTGCAAACGTTAGTCGTGTATTTAGAGCATTAGGAGTAGAAGCACAATTAATCTTAGGAAAACAAATAGATGTTGTTACCCAAAGAACGAAAAGAACAGCGGCATTATAATTCGACTGTATCAAACGACTACTGCTAAAAAACCTTTATGGCAAATCAACAACAAACCCCCTTATTTTAGTTTTACCCAAAAAATTAAAATAAGCCCAATGGACACGCTCCATCGATACTTAACTACGACAATATCACCTCCCCAAATCCAACCCCTCATCATCCGCCATCAAAACCGTAATCCAATAGAGCCAATTCGCAGCAGATTGGAGGATTTCAGGATTGATTGAGTCGGGATTATCCTTGGGATGGTGGTAAAATCCACCGCCTGCCGCGCGAATATCCACACATGGATACCCCGCTTTCATAAACACAGCGCCATCGGTTCTGGGACGGGGACGAAACGTAGTGGGGCCAGTGGAGAGCCTGCGGTGCACATAGCGCTCATTGGCCTCTTTCAAATATTTGTCAAAGCCGGGAAAGGTGTAGGCATAGCTGGCGCTGAGTCGTTCTCCCACGCCTACCTGTTCTAAGTTGATAATAGCGGCCACGCGCTCCTTGGGATAGATGGGATTTTGGATAAACCATGAGCTTCCGGTCAGTCCCGCCTCTTCGCCGTCAACGGAGAAGAAGAGGATGCTTCTTTTGGGCTTGATTTCTGCTTTTGACAGGGCTTCGGCCACGCCTAACATGGCTGCAACACAAGAGTTATTGTCGTTGGCTCCGGATATGTTATAAGGAATCATGCCCAGATGGTCAAGGTGTGCGGAGATAATAATGTACTCATTTGCCAATTTTGGGTCGCTTCCGGGGATAATGCCCAAAATATTTTTACCGGTGGCGTTGGGATTGTGGATGGACACCATGTTGATTCTTGCCTTTTTTCCGGTATAAAACGACTGTGGTTCTAAGTTTTCATAAATTTTTGTAACGGTTTCGTTATAAGTTTTTCCGGTTCCCAGAAAGATGTCATCTACCACGTTTTGAGTAATATGGCAATAGACAAAATCGGGATTGTAGAGGGCATTGGGGCCGGGAACCCACAGGTAGAGCAAACCGATTGCTCCATGCTTGGCTGCATTGGCCAACTTGTTTTGGTGCAGGGTGTGGGGATACCATTTTTCGATATCG
>Ga0123356_10008625_pt1 | contig 10113 bp, 6 predicted proteins | sample TergutEmb28metaG_2_FD_92546 | JGI IMG/M metagenome (GOLD analysis project Ga0123356, IMG submission 92546) | Embiratermes neotenicus P3 segment gut microbial communities from Petit-Saut dam, French Guiana - Emb289 P3 | ecosystem: Host-associated > Arthropoda: Insects > Digestive system > Gut ... | reverse complement strand
TCCGCCCGGTTATTTTTGTGTCTGAGAAATAAGTCAATTCAAGCGCCTCATCAGCCAAAAGAGAGAAGCCCTGGTCAAACAGCGCATTATCGGGAAAACCTGCATAGATTGTAATAGAACCGTTGTCTATATTCGAACTTAACAATACGGAAACCGAATCACCCCGCTTAAAGCTTCCCGCACAGAAAATAAACGGACGTCCAATAGCCATATCACGTAAAAAGGTCTCGCCCGCATCAAATATCATTGCGGTATCACCGCCCTCTATCGCCGCAAATACATACAGGCAGCCGTCAGAGGGCATTTGATAATTGAGTAAAAACAAACTATCATAAGCGGCGCCGGCAAAGGCGGAAAAAGAATACTTGCCGGGTTCCAGGCAGGAAACCTCACAGTTCTCGAACTCCAAACCTTCCGTGTCAACTATTGTGAACAGATCGCCGTTAAGCCCTGTCGCCCGGCTGAACAGGTCGTTTTGGGCGCGAAATGGGTTATCGGCGCCGATACCCTGATAACCGAGCGTTTCCTCGTTGACCATAAACCCAAGCGGAAGATAATGGTTGTTCTCAAGTAGTATAAGATCATCAAATTCAGCAACCCGATCCCAATAAACACCGTCATCAGCGGGGCTGGCGTCGTAATTTATCAGATAACGCATATTAAGAAAGGCATTGTTTAAGGGTGTGGTCTCAGAGTAACCATAGAGGTTGTTTTTACCATCAACCGGCATAGCAAGAGATTCCATGTAATAAAGGGTATTCGCGTTGATAAGGGAGGAAAAAGTAGATATTCCGTTATAGCCGTAAAAAGAATTATCGATATGTGACCATGGTTTGCTCAATTCTGTTCTGTAAAAATCATTTTCCGCCGGTTTGCTCAAATCAAGCAAGTGCTGATAACTGTCGTATTGAGGGGGAAAATGATCCCTGTATACGGTCGCAGTTCCCGCCGTTCTAACGCCGATGCAGGCGGAAAAGAATAGTTCGGCCAGGATTAGCGCGAATATAACATTTTTGAGCTTATTCGCCCGATCCGCCCTGTTGCCCCTGTATCTCCTGAAGACCTTGCCCTTTATTGATATAGCAGCGAATAACCAAAGAAAGATTCCGCATAAAATCGCGCTTAATAGTATGTATAATATTTTCTGGCGGGCAAACGCAGCCATGATATGCAATACAGCAGCAGCAACGCCCATCACGACAATATCCTTCTTTTTGAAATCCTCAAATAATAGGTACGCCCTGTATGCCATAATAATAACCACAAACGAAATCAGGAATGAAAAACGGGCTGGAATATCTGTGGGATAACTGAAGCCGTGCCAGATAAACTCAAGTACATTCACGTTTGTGCTTAGCAAAAGAAATACTGTCACGATACCGTATGCGACCTTTTCCCTGCGGGGAACTTTCCCGGAACGAAAAAACACAGGGAGCAGCATAACGCTGATCATGCCGCTGTACAGATTAGGCGGCCCTTTCAAGTTGGTCGGCGGTGTAAACGCTGTAAAACCGCCGAGGACATCAGGAAAGCTGTTGAGCAACCGGACAGCGTCAGGAAACATGTTTTGAGTTGGGTCAACCGAACGAAAAGCGCGCCGCAGCCCGGTCAGTGCAGGCAATATAATAAAAGCCGCCATTCCGAGAGCTATAGCGGAAAAGGCGGCGATTGCCGACAGCTTAATAAAGAACTCGCGCGGCTTAAGTTTTTGCGCGGCGCACACGATGAGAAACAATATTGCCGTAAAAACGCAAACGAACATTCCTATATAGAAGTTCAGAATCATTGCGGCTGCAAGTGTCAATACATAAAGCTGGAATTTACCCTCAGTTACAAGCTTATGCACTCCCAGCATCACAAGGGGAAAAATCGCTAAGGCGTCAAACCATATAGTCGTCCAGTAATAACCAAGCGTGAAACCGCACAATGCATACATCACCGCGAAAGCCGGCAGCATAATATCGCGCCGCTCCGATATGTATTGCAAATATATGCTCATAAACAGCCCCATGAGCCCAATCTTAAGAAGCAAAAACGCCGTCAGAACCTCGCGCAAAATAGCATGCGGAAATAATGCGGCAAGCAGGGTAAAAGGGCTTGACAGAAAATATGCTATATGTGAGATATAGTCATGTCCCGCCCCGGCAGTCCATGACCATAACAGCGAATGCCCCTCTTTCAGTTTATGCGAGAAGTCGCTGATAAACGGGTATATCTGGTGCGCAAAGTCATAAGTTAGGATCATTTTATCGCCAAAAGGATATACGCCGCATAGAGCGAACGCGGCGCCCAAAAAGACGACCGGAAGCGTAAACGGCAGTGCGTATAATAGTATTTTTTCACGTCTTGTTTTTTTGTTTATTAAGCTCTCCATACCCACATCTTTAGCCCTGACCTGAAAAGATCATCAGAAAATATTTCACCGCAAAACGAGTATCTGTAAATCAGACAACTATCAGAAGGTAGACGTTTTGACAGCCTGTTTCAATCTATATTACGTATCAGTTTCTACACTATATATCAATATTCATACTAATTCAAGCAGTATTCTGAAAGAAGTGTAAATAATTACCGGGAACCTTATATACCCTACCCCAGTCAGCCGCCAGCAGTAAGCAGCACCTTGTGATCCTGGCTACTGTCAAAACGTCTACCTTCTGACAGCCTGATTTATTATCACTCGTGAGTATAGTTGCTTGTTGTCAGCCGCCATTCCCGCAAACGCCTGAAAAATGTGGATTCTTTCAAACCCGTTTGCGCCAAAGTCTCCGAAATTGGCAGCTTACCGCGCTCCCACTGCCTGACTATAGCGCCGAAATTATCAGTAGGCTTTATAATAGGGCGTCCGAAGCAGACGCCGCGCGCTTTTGCCGCTGCGATACCCTCCGCTTGACGCTTTCGTATTGTGTCGCGCTCACTGTGCGCTACGAAAGACAGGATTTGAAGCACGATATCGGCGATAAATGTTCCCATCAGGTCTTTGCCGTTACGAGTGTCCAGAAGCGGCATATCGATCACGGCGATGTCCACTCCATGCTCCTTTGTTAAAAAGCGCCATTGGTTTTGTATCTCGTCATAATTGCGCCCTAATCTGTCAATACTCTTAATGTATAAGAGGTCGCCGGTTGACAGTGTTTTGACGAGCGCCCTGTATGCTGGACGCTCGAAATCTTTGCCTGATACTTTGTCTATGTATATCCGGGACGATGGAATGTCAAACGCAGACATTGCGATAATCTGCCTGTCCTCGTTCTGTTCCATTGTCGAAACGCGAACGTACCCATAAGTTGCCATCTTATTGCACTCACCCACCATTCGATTCAATTATTTATGAACAATTATTGTATTATCTTTACGGCAAAACAGATATAGTGTATAATTCTACCAATCATGTCTATTATCATTTACGGCTGCGTAGAGAGAAATAGTTAACAAAGACAAAACATAAGGAGAAATTATTCATGAACAAAGTTGAGAAAGCGCTAATGCACGGACTTTTTATCCATCTGCACCACAATATCGACAAAGCGATCGATTTTGGGGTTTTCAAGCGGTTAAACGAGAAAGTCGGCAATACCTGGCCGGGGCTTCTGTTGGTTGGGCCTGACGCCAATGACGACGCAGGGGTGATCAGGATACCCGGCGGGGATACGTTGGTTGTAGGCAAAATGGAAAGCCACAACTCGCCCTGCGTCCCAAGGCCGTATGACGCCGCAGCCACGGGAGCGGGCGGCGCTATGCGGGACGTGGTCGCTATGGGCGGCAGACCGCTGTTTATACTTGATTTTATCGGCACCCTGCCGCTTGAAAAAGAAGTCCTGGTCGGGCCGTGCGGGTTCAAAGGGGAGTGTACATGCGGCAAGTGTGTTGTTATGACCAGCCAGGACAGGGTAAACCTGATGGTCAAAGGCATCGGGGATATGTGTGATACCATGGGCGTCTTTGTGATTGGCGGAGGCTTCTCGACATCATTCAGTGATATCGTCCCGGCCTGCGTAGTGGCTGTCTTCGGCAAACTGGTAACAGATGAACCGCTGACAAAACCGGCGAAGTTTGTCGGCGACAAAATCATACTCATAGGAGAGACCGGTTCTGATGGGAATGATACCCTGTACAGGGCGGGGCTGGTTTCCGAGATGCGCCCCGCGCAGGCGCTTTTTGCAGAGGAAAGAGCAACCATGGACGCCAGCATAGCGGCGTTTCAAACCGGAAAAATCAACGCCTGTTCGGATTTAGGCGCTGCCGGAATAGGGGCTGCGGTATGCGAATCGGCGCGTTATGGCGGCTTGGGCGCCAATGTAGACTTATCCGACGTCCCGCTGAGGGACAGCGGTATTACCCCCGAGGAAATATTTATCTGCGAGACGCAAGCCCGTATGCTTCTGCAAGTCGATCCGTCGGACGTGGATGAGGTGCTTGCGGCAATCCGCGCCCAAAACGCAAAAGCTACCGTTATAGGGGAGATTACCGATGATGACAAAGCGGTTTTCACTTACAATGGCCAGATAATCGCCTCCATCCCGAATCACCCCTCCGAAGAAGTTCTGGCGGAACTTAGAAATATATAGAAAAAAGGTAACTATTCAGAGGTCGAAAAGTATCAGTATTATGGCATATCAAAACCCTCGTCATTGCGAGCGCACGAAGCAATCTAGTCCCTATACTTATAGCCTGCTGTATCTGGATTGCCACGCCGCAGAAACACATTCGTAGTTCATGATGGTGAGCGGCTCGCAATGACGGGGACGAGAGACGTGAGATGATAGCTTCTGAATAGTTACGAAAAAAGATATGCTGGAAGGGCAGGTATAAATATGGCAGGAATAACACTAAGAGGAATCCACAAAGTCTACCCCGGAGACGTCAAGGCGGTTAACGACTTTAATCTGGATATAGAAGACAAGGAATTCATCATTCTGGTTGGCCCGTCTGGCTGTGGAAAGTCCACTACACTGCGCATGATAGCCGGGCTTGAGGAGATAACCGAGGGCAAACTGCATATTGGGGACAGGCTGGTCAACAACGTAGCGCCAAAAGACCGTGATATTGCGATGGTTTTCCAGAATTATGCCCTCTATCCGCATATGACAGTGTACAAAAATATGGCGTTTGCCCTAAAACTTCGTAAGACGCCCAAAGCAAAAATTGAAGAGCAGGTCCTGGAGGCAGCCCAAATACTGGACATAAAAGAACTGCTGAACAGGAAACCTAAACAACTGTCCGGAGGACAGCGCCAGCGCGTCGCCCTTGGCCGCGCCATGGTCCGCAACCCGGCGGTATTTCTGCTGGATGAGCCGTTGTCAAACCTTGACGCAAAACTCCGCGCGACCATGCGGGCGGAACTCATAAAGCTTCAAAAAAGACTCGGGACAACGTTCATCTATGTCACCCACGGTCAGGCGGAGGCAATGACAATGGGCGATCGGATCGTCGTTATGCACGAAGGTCTGATTCAACAAGTTGACGCGCCGCAGCAGCTTTATGACCATCCATGCAATCTTTTTGTCGCCGGGTTTATCGGCACGCCGCCTATGAACTTTATGGACGGCGTTGTTGTAAAAGACAGCGGAGGATATGTGGTCCAAACCGGCGGAGCAACACTCCCGATCCTGCCCGGCAGGCTGGCTGATGAAAAAATCTCCCCATTTGAGGGGAAAGAAGTCACAGTGGGCGTCCGGCCCGAGGATATACACCTGGAATCGACATATATGGACGATCCGGCCGCCGGCGTACTGGACGCAACGGTAGACATCGCCGAAATGATGGGGTCCGAGATACTCCTGTACGCCGCGTTCGGCGAAGCCACGCTGATCGCAAAGGTTTCAGTAAAAAACAAACTAAAACCCGGCGACGATATTAAACTGGCAATCGACTGCAGTAAGATCCACCTGTTTAATAAAGAAACCGGGCAAGTTATTGATTAGGTTACGCGTTATGGAAACTATCATACAGGCGTTTACGGGAGGATTCGATTCAGCGCCGGTTTATTCGGACATTGCCGAAAAACTCGTTGTTTCCGTAAACAATAACAATGCGCAAACCGTTATAATCGGCTGGAATCCTGACGTATCATACGCAGACGCCATTTCAAAACTTCATGATTTGAAAAAAGACGTCTACCTATGGTTACCTGTCTTTTCTGAATATGGAAAAGAAGCGGTCACGGCGCTTGACTTTTCAGGAGAGAAACATACGCAAGCAATAACCGCAGCGGATGATGATTTTACGTTTGCGTGCCCGCACAACCCCGTTAATATAAAGCTTGCCGCGAGTTATTACGACAAGCATTTTCGAGGATATAGATTTGACGGGGTGTTTTTGGATAAAATCAGGTTCTCATCTTTTGGGAACGGGTTCAGATCGGGCATAGGCTGCTTTTGCCGTGAATGCCTTGAATTCTATGACAGTGAGGGTATAGATACAGGAACGCTTAAGGAGTTGCTGGAAAGTAAAAGTAAGGAATTCCTTGCGCCAAACACCCTGCGCGGTATGCGTTACGCCTTTGAAAACAGTTTGATTGACAGCTTTTTTAAAGCAAGGGCAAAGCTGATAACCGAGTCTGTTAAGAAGGTCATTGTTATGTTCCGGGAAAGGGAGTTAAAAATAGGGCTTGATGTATTCGCACCGCCGTTTTCGTACTGGGTTGGGCAGGATATAGATGCGCTGGCGTGTATTGCGGACTTTATCAAACCGATGATCTATCGCGTTACCGACGCGCCTGCCGGGATGCCTTTTGAGCAAAAACGTATGACGGAGGAACTGGCAATAAACGGATGTAATATTGGGGGCGTTTTGGAAACACTCTGGGATACGGATGATCTGACAAGCGGCGGATGTTTCGAAAACCAGTTGCGCTTACTTGAAAAAATGCCATGCCGGATATACTCGGGTCTCGAAGTCAACAAATCAGAAATTTGTAACACCGACGCCGCGTATGTAGAAAACACTATAAAAGCAATAAAGGAATCCGGCATTGCAGGCTGTGTGCTGTCCTGGAACGTACTGGCTGAAAACTGCCTATCTCTGGGCAACTGTTCAGGGGGTGTCCTACAATGCTCGCAATGGTTACAGACTGCACACAAGTTTTGACTACAATACAAGTTTCCAACACGGTGCTAGTGCATTGGCTGTAACCAACCTGTGCATTGTAGGATGCCTCCTGAACAGCTTCATCTCTGCCTATTAAATAAACTGTGGGAGGAACCCTGCGTTTGCGGTAATCATTTCCTCAAGCATATCTTCTACCGCAGTAGCTGGCGGTACGATCGGGTGTTGTCTGAGCGCCTTAAGCGCCGTGTCGCGATTGCCGGTAACACCTGCTTGCACAGCGAGCTGCTCATAAGCCTTAACGCGCTGCACTAAGTCCCGTATATTAGGCGGCATATGGCCTAAAGCGATCGGCTCCGCGCCGTTTATCCCAATAATACTGTTTCGCTCAATGGAAGCATTTTCAGGAAGATCAAGGTTAGTGACCCCGTTTCTCGTGATCACAACTTGAATATCTTTTTTGTCATTATAAATCGAATCAATTAAGCTGCACGCAGCATCGGAATAGTGAGCGCCGCCCCGTTTGGAAAGCTGGGGCGGTTTTTCCTTTAGCTCCGGATCCCTGTATAACTCGAAAAGCTGCTCTTCCGTCTCCTTGACCGTTTCGCCGCGAACGCCTACAGTTTCAGCCAGCCTTACGCATTCCCTGAACATCTCGTCTGTCAGGTAGAAATATTTCAGGTATCCGATCGGGAGCATACCGAGCGATTTGAAAAAATCCGCGTCTATTGCCAAATCGGGTATATTATGCATGATTTCACTGGTGTTATGCGCATTGGCGACAAGTTGTTCCGTTTTATCCTGACCATGCACCAAAACCTTTTGCGCCCACAACAAGTGATTCAAGCCGACGAAGTCGCAGTATACGTCCTGCGCTGCACATTCAAGACTCTTCGCGATATCATATTGCATACCGATTGCGCAATTGCACAACCCTATCGCTTTCACCGCAGAATGGTTCAAAACCGTCTCCGTGATAATGCCGGATGGGTTCGTAAAATTGACGAGCCACGCGTCAGGGCAAATTTCCTCAATATCGCGGCACAGCCCAAGAATAACCGGTATTGTGCGCATAGCTTTCATGAACCCCCCTGGACCGGTGGTTTCCTGCCCGATACAGCCATACTTTAGAGGTATACGCTCGTCCCGGATGCGGGCGTCAAGCCCCCCCACGCGAAACTGTGTGGTGACAAAATCCGCGCCATTAAGCGCCAGACGCCTGTCAAGGGTGGTTTCAATTCTGATATCATAACCGGATTTTGCAACCATACGCCTTGCCAGCCCGCTGACTATTTCCAGCTTTTCTTGCCCGGCGGGAATGTCAACAAGCCAGATTTCGCCTACAGGAAGCTCGGGATATCTGTTAATGAAGCCCTCAATCAATTCCGGCGTATAACTGGATCCTCCGCCGATCGCAACTATTTTTATTTTCCCATTATTCACAATTAAAAACCTCCTATAAATTAAAGAGTCTCCTCGAAAACTCGTAACGATTGCAATTACTGTCATTCTGAGCGCCAGCGAAGAATCTTACCTCCACAATTCAGCGTATATTTTGTTTGAAAGATCCTTCGCTTCGCTCAGGATGACAACTGGTAATAAATGGTTTCCGAGGAGACTCTTAAAGTAACAATCAGACTAATAAAAGCTCACTGGCTCCCGACGTAAGCAGGAGGCCCCGTTTATCAGCCGAAGCTCTTATCCTTTGGGATTTTTGTCTGTCCAGACCGCCAAACTCTTTATAAATGCCCATAATACACGCGCCCACAACAGGCTCGTATTCGGCGTTGATGATATTCGCATTTTTGGCAAATCGGGAGATATTTTCCGCGATCATATCCCTGAGAATACTTGACTGGCTCATCAACACGCCGCCCGCCAAAACGATATCGCAGAACATATCCGACATACCCATACTATTCATTACGGCGTTAAAACACGCGCATAATTCATCAGAAAAGGATTTAATTACATAATGCGCCACGATATCCCCCGATTGCGCGATTTCCATAATCCTCGGCGTCATAAACTTGATGCGCTCAGTGAAACTCACATCCTTCATATAACGCCTGAGTAATTCATAAACGCTGCTGTCGCCTGAAAAATCAAGAAACGCGTCAGTAAGCCCGGTTTCGGGCCACCTGCCTATCTTGGACTCAAACACAGCCTCTATCGCTCTGATTGAAATAGCTGTACCACCTTGCAGCGACATCTTAAAATAGTCGCTCACAAGGAATTTTCGCCCATTGGGAGCAAAGAAAACCGCGTTAGCCCCGGTGCCGGCGCAAAGCACTGCGCCCACGAACCTCTTAGTACCGCTGTAGAACGCTATCTCGCAATCGTTGCAAGCAATGATGCTTTGACGGGCAAAATAACCTTTTAACGCATTTTCAACAATAATTTCGTCGCCGTCAAAGTCGATACCGGAAATTCCGGCAACAACCACACTCAAGTCGTCTGCTGTAATAGCCGCATCCCTTAGCACACCGTTTACAGTTGCCATCGTAACGTCCATTGAAGCTTTAATCCCAACACGGGGAAAATAAGAACCGGCGCCCACACGATAACCTAAAATGTTTCCGCTGCTATCCATAACAGCGGCGCGTGTGTTAGTGGCGCCCTGATCAATGCCTAGAATATAGTTCACGTTTCCTCCAAATATAATTAACTTATCATGTAACTGTTCAGGGGGTGTCATTCAATGCTCGCAATGGTTACAGACTGCACACAAGTTTTGCCTACAATCCAAGTTTCCGAAACGGTGCTAGTGCATTGGCTGTAACCAACCTGTGCATTGAAGGACGCCTCCTGAACAGTAACCTTGTCGTTAAATTTATTATACTATCCTTTTATTGCGCCTTGCAATAAACTTTTTTGTATTTTGTCACTGAAGATTATATAGATTATGATAATCGGAATAGTGGCGGTGACTAACCCTGCGCCGATCAAGCCAAGATTGGTTTTGTATTTCCCTGTAAAATCCAGCACGCCCACTGTAATGGTCTTGTAAATAGCTTTGTCAACAAACGTCTGCACAAGCAACAGGTCGTTCCAGGTCCCCATAAC
>Ga0123356_10008623_pt1 | contig 10113 bp, 12 predicted proteins | sample TergutEmb28metaG_2_FD_92546 | JGI IMG/M metagenome (GOLD analysis project Ga0123356, IMG submission 92546) | Embiratermes neotenicus P3 segment gut microbial communities from Petit-Saut dam, French Guiana - Emb289 P3 | ecosystem: Host-associated > Arthropoda: Insects > Digestive system > Gut ... | reverse complement strand
ATCCTCACCATGGATGACCTCATCTGTACGAAGGTATAAAACCGTGGCGTTCAACGCAACGTTGCGATGGCCGGTGAAAGGATATGCGGTCAGCCGAGCTTCTTGACCGCTTCGAACGGAGTTATCGTCACAGCGGTCCTGGCTTCCTTTTCCGTCATTCCGGCGCCCAATGCTATGTTCATCGCTCCCGCCTCGTCCAGCAGGTCGTTGTATCCGTGGCAGTCGGAATTGATGACCATCTTCGCACCGAACTTCCTTGCAACGTTGACGACATGGCCGTTGGAGATGTTGTGGAACGCACGTCCGGTGACCTCTATGAGGATGTCGTTCTTGACAGCCCTCTGCACCACATCCTCCGTTATCAGTCCGGGGTGTGCGAGCACATCCACATCCGGGTTGTTCACCGCGGCTAGGTTCGTTCCCGGGATGACCGGTTCATTCAGTGTCTCGCCGTGCACGACTATCCACTGTGCGCCCAGTTCCTTCGCCCTTTTTATGACCCTGTCCATCTGCTTCGGGGGAACATGCGTGATCTCCACGCCCGGGATGGTCCTTATGTAATCGTTGGTGAGCTCGACCGCCTTGACCATCGCGGGAACGACGATGTCCACATTGGATATGTCCACGTGGTCGGTTATCGCTATCGCATCATGTCCCAGTACCATCGCTCTTCTCACAAGTTCAGACGGCGTAAGGTCGCCGTCGCTGAATATGCTGTGACTGTGAAGTTCCACCCTCATCTTCTCCTCTCCGAAAGTTTCCCGTATACCTTTTCCATAGGCAATCCCGTTCTCTCTATCGCGACCATCACGTGATATATCAGATCGGCGAGCTCCCATGCCATCTCATCCTTGTCGCCGTCCTTTATCGACAGCGTGAGCTCTCCCGCCTCTTCCACGATCTTCTTGCACATCTTGTTCTCGTCATTGAAGAGCTTACATGTGTAACTTTCCGGCGACGGGTTGAGCATACGGTCCCGCAGCACCCTCTTCAATTCCGGAAGTACCGCCGATGTTCCGTCCGCATCTCCGAATATGAGGTCGCTGAAACATGATGGTGTTCCTGTGTGACATGCCACACCCGTCTGCTCCACACGGATCAGGAGCGTATCGCGATCGCAATCCGTCTGTATCGAGACTATCTTCTGAACATGACCGGATTCCTCGCCCTTCTTCCATAGTCTCTTCTTACTCCTCGACCAGAAGTGGGTGTATCCGGTGCTCTTCATAAGTTCCACTGACTCCTCGTTGGCCCAGGCCACCATCAGGACCTCGCCTGTGACGCTGTCCTGGACGACGGCGGTGATCAAACCGTTCTGATCGTACTTCAAGTTCATAGGACCTCAACACCTCTTTCGCGCAGATATCTCTTGACATCCGCAACGGTGTACTCCTTATAATGGAATATGGATGCCGCAAGCGCCGCTGCGGCCTTCGTTCTTGTTAACACCTCGTATATGTGCTCGAGCGATCCGCATCCCCCGGATGCGGTCACCGGTATGTTCACCGCATCGGCCACTGCTTTCGTCATAGGGATGTCATATCCTTTCTTCTCGCCGTCCGCGTCTATGGACGTGAGCAGTATCCCTCCCGCCCCGAGCGATTCCATCCTCTCTGCCCATTCCACCGCGTCGATCCCGGCGGATCTCATGCCGCCGTGTGTGTGGACGATCCACTTGTCGCCTTCCATCTTCGCGTCTATCGCCACTATCAATCTCTCGCTTCCGAATGCGTCCGCGCATTCTCTGACGATATCCGGATCATTGACGGCGGCCGAATTTATGGACACCTTGCTCGCTCCCGCTTCCAATACCGCCCTCATATCCTCTTTGGACCTTATGCCGCCGCCGACGACGAACGGTATCCTTACTACCTTGGATGTCTCGGCCACCGCATTGAGCATGGTCTGCCTTCCTTCCACCGTTGCCGAGATGTCAAGGAACGCGACCTCGTCCGCCCCGTCCCTCTCATACTGGGCGGCGAATGACGGAGGATCGCCGAGCTCTTTGATATCCTTGAATTTGATGCCCTTCACGACCTTCCCTTCCTTCATGTCGAGGCAGGGGATTATCTTCTTCGCGGCCACGTCAGATCCCTTTCACCGATACCTTATCTTTCGTACTGATCTCCTTGCCCGCTATCCTCGCCGCATCCTTCAACGCCTTTCCAAGCGCCTTGAACGATGCTTCGACTATGTGATGCGGGTCGAATCCCCTTATCACGAGGATGTGAAGTGTCATTCCAGCTGACATGGCGAAACTTCTGAAGAAGTGGTGGTACAGCGGGTCCGGACAATCGATCTCCGCATACGGGCGGTCCACCAGGTCCAGCGAGACGACGACCATGGCATCGTCCATCACTACCGTTTTAGTGGCCATCCTCTCTATCGGAACATCCTTGAGGGCATCCTTGAGCGCAGTGCCCATGGTTATCCCCACATCCTCCACCAGGTGGTGCTCATCGTCACCGCCTGCTTTCATGTCCACATCGATGGATGAATATCTGGATAGCGTCTCCGCCATATGTTTAAGAAAAGCATTGTCGCAGCTAACGGAATACTTTCCGCTACCGTCCAAGTTGATCCTTATGCAGATCTCGGTCTCCTTCGTTTTTCGCTCTATCCCGGATACTCTGTCCTTCATGGTATCGGTTAGGACTAATGAAGAGTTCGTATAAGAAATGTTTTATTATATCTGCGCAAAGCACGCTGTGCGCACGGACCGTCACATATCATGCCGGGGGCACTCGGCACACCTCATGAGAGGTCTGTTATCGCGTCCCTTGTTGTGCAGATGTTCATGCATACCCACGCATTTCGCATACTCGCACAGGCGGCAGAGCTCGTCGATGACAGCGCATTCCCCGAGGGCTATCTTATCTGCGGATATGTTTATCTCATTCATCAGCCCCTCGTAACAGGGGCTGTCGGTCATGATCGTACTGTTCCCTCTCGTTCCGTGTATGTATTGGGATATCGCGGTCCCGGAGACGTCGAATATCTTTGCGACCTTGGATTTCATCATACCGTGTGTCTCAACCAGCCTCACTGACAGCTCCTTCCGGATGACTGGAAGGATGTCGATTATAACAGTTTCGCATGGAAGCTTCATGGAGATATGCTAATAGCAATCATATTTAAATAGATTCCTTTTGGAAACCTAGTATCCACGGAATACTCCAGCTCCAAGGTTCCATCAGTCCGGTGTATATGGCCACGCCGACCACCGCACCTGCCGCACCTGCCGCAGCAAGCTTCCGCACATCTTCCTCTGTGGTCACACCGCCGGACGATATCACAGGATGCGGGCATTTTGAGATGAATGCTCTCGCTTGTTCCTCATCGATGCCCTTCCCCTGACCTTCCACGTCTATGTTGGTGTTCAGTATCCCTGCCAGCGGGATATCCCGGATGATACGGAACATCTCATCCACGGATATGGGGGAATCCTCCCGCCATCCCTTCACCGCGATCCTTCCGTTCTTCGTATCCATCGCCAGCAAAAGCTTCCCGGGGAACTTGGATGCCATATCCCTCAGCCAGTCGTGATCCCTGATGGCCTTAGTCCCTACGATGATCTTATCGGCACCGGCGTTGATGAGTTCTTTTATCGTTCCCTCATCCCTTATGCCGCCGCCGACCTCCACCGGGATGCCGTATTCTTTTATGATCTCCTTGATCACAGGGATGTTATTCCCGTTTCCGAACGCCCCGTCAAGGTCTATGATATGCAGCGCCTTCGCACCTCTGGATACCCACATCCCGGCAACGTCCACCGGATCGTGTATCGTCACTATCTCCGTACCCGGAACGCCGCCCACAAGCTGGACCACCTGATGGTTCATGATGTCCACGGCGGGGATGATGAGCATATGATCACCGGTTCTCGGAGATGACCTCCTCCGCTCTCTGCAGGAGGATATCATTCAATTCCTTCGTACCGATCGTGGTCCTTACGCAGCCCTCCGTCCTTCTCTTGAAACCGAAGTCCCTTATCAGGACGCCCTTTTCCTTCAGTCCCTTCGTCAGCCGGTCGTGGTCCATTGGAGATCTTGCTAATATGAAGTTCGAATCCGAAGGGAAGGGTTCGAATCCGAGTCTCCTCAGACCGTCCGCCAAGGGTTTGCGTTCCCTGTTCACAAGTTCGACGCTCCTCCTTATGAAGTCCTGGTCCTTGACGGCGGCTATCGCCGCCCCTTCGCTGAGCATGTTCAACGAATACGGTATCTTCACGCAGTTCATCATATCGGCGATGTTCAGGCACGATACGCTGTATCCGACACGCAGGCCGGCCATGGCGTATGCTTTCGAGAACGTCCTCATCACGATGAGGTTCTTGAACTCGTTCACCCGGGGGATCATGGACCTTCCGGCGTATTCGCCGTACGCCTCGTCTATTATGACCGGCCCCTCGGATCGTTCCAGTATTTCGATCAGATCCTTCTCCCTGAAGGAATTCCCGGTCGGGTTGTTCGGGGACGGCATGATTATCATCTTTGCCTTCGGTTTGAGGACGGCATCCACATCCAGCTGATAGTCCTCTGTCAGATCGGCCGTATGCACCTTTCCGCCGTTCACTCCCACGAAGTAATCGTACAGGGAATATGACGGTACCGGAACGACAACGCCGTCACTCCATTCCGTGAACGTCTTGAACGCCACATCCAGCACCTCGTCCGATCCCGCTCCGACGACGAAGTTCTCCCTTTCAAGGCCATACAGATCGGCCAGCGCATCCCTCAGTCCGTCCGAGTATGTGTTCGGATAATCGTTCATCTCCATCCTTGCGGATGAGATGAACCTCGCGGCGGCCGGATTGGAACCAAGCACGTTCGTGTTGGTGTCCATTCTCAGACCGTTGCCAACGTCCGGATTGTAATATCTTTGGAAGTGTCTGGTGGTACTGCGCATCCATTCCCGCTGCATGCCTAAGGCACCAACCTGTCTATCGGCAGCGTCAGTATCCCTTTGGCGCCCATCTTCTTCAGTGCGTTCACCGAATCGTAAACATCCTTCTTGTCGATGACCACATGCATTGCCACCATGTCATCACTGCCTGCGATGTTCATGACCGTCGGTCCTGCAACGCCGGGGAACATCCTCTGCACATCCGGAAGCTTCGCCTTGGGGATGTCCGCCATCAGGTATTTCTTTCTCTCGGCGACGATGACGCTCCTTATCGAATCGATCACGCCGGTCACGGCGTCCTTCTTCTTCTTGACCGCATTCTTGTTCCCTATGACCACGGCCTGCGATTCTATGATGTCCTCTATGACCACCAATCTGTTCGTCTTGAGGGTGGAGCCGCTTGACACAAGGTCCACTATAACATCCGAGACCCCCAGGTACGGCATGATCTCGGCTGCTCCTGAGACCTTCACGATATCCACCTTTTTCTTCTTCGAATCGAAGAACCTCTTCGTGAGCTTCGGGAATGATGTGGCTACCTTACAGCCATCCTTTATGTCATTGACACCCTTGATCCCGGATGCCTCCGGTGCGGCCACGCAAAGGCGGCAGTGTCCGAAATCGAGCTCCAGCAGACGATCGACCGCCCCTCCGGACTCCTCGATCTGATCTATTCCGGTTATGCCTACATCTATCGCTCCGCTGGATACGAATTCCGGTATGTCCTGGGCCCGGACGAATATAACTTCGATCTCCTGGTTACGGACGTTCACGTAGAGACGCCTTCCCCAATCCTCGCCCAGATCCAATCCTGACTTCAGAAGGAGCTCCACGGCTCTCTCGTTCAGCCTTCCTTTGTTCGGGACCGCCATTTTCAGTGTCATGATACTCTCGTGTATCTGATATAAGGAAAGGATAAAAAGTTGCCGAAAAGGGAACGGATGGGAGAAAGGCATCCGTGACGCACACATCGTTCAGCCGAGGAGGATCTTGGTTATGAGATGGTCGTTCTCTCCGGAACTCACAAGTTCCGGGACATCACCGCACATCCCGAGCACTCCGTCACAATATGCCAGACATCCGGTTATGCCGTCTATGCTGCATACGGTCTCCAGATGCTCCTCCATGTTCTGCCGTTCCTTTATCAGGTTCCCAAGGGTGGTCGCACAGGCGTCCGCCAGTGTGACATTCCTGGATATCACAGTGGATATGTCACTTCTCCCGAGGGAGACGGACGGGCCGACCGATGCGGATGATGAACATATTCCCAAGACATCATCCGTGGGAGGTATCCGAATGGACAGCCTTCTTCCGTTCACGTCCGCATACATGCCTATGTTCACATCGCGGTCGCATACGATCGCCACATCCCCGCCGTTGTCCACTATCGCATATTCCGATCCGGCATCCCTCATGGCCGTTACCGCGTGCTCTGCGATGGCGCCTGCCACCGCGGCCATCGGGCCGACCGATGCGAGCAGTGAGGCATCGCACATCCTTCTCACCACATGATCATCCTTATCAGACGGCCGGTACGGTTCGTACGTGGTCCCGAAGAAAGGGTCCTGATGTATCTTCGACCCTATCTGCGATCTTGCGTCGAATATGGCTTCCTTGGCAACTTTCAGATACTTACGGTCCGATATTATCGTCACGGCCGTTTGCCCTATCTCGAAGTGCTCCCTGATCATAGGTTCATCTTCAGCGTGAGCGCATGTGTCGAACACGCAGAAAGACAGGACCCGCACGCCATGCACTTGCTGGTGTCAAGGACCACATCCCATGTGCCCTTGTCAAGTTCGAACGCATTCGTCGGGCATACTGATACACAGGAACCGCAATCGATGCATCTGGTCTCGTCCCGTTTCACGTAGTTGCTCATCGGCTCGATCTCGATGCCGATCGACCTCAGGTGTGCCGCCGCATCCTCTATCCTGTCCTCCGGGCCTTTCATGGACAATATCATACGTCCTCCGGAACCGTCGGTCCTCGCCTGCAGGATGACCGGCGCTATGTCGAATCTGGACACAAGTATGTATGAGACGGAGTCATGCATGTTGTTGTCGTTGAACCTCAGTCTGAATTTCTTCTCGATCATCTAAGCACCTTCGGTGAACCTTCCTTCGGTAACTGCACCGAAGGTATGGTAAGTTCGAACTTCTCGTTCGCGATCCATTCCTTGAGCTCCCCGGCGACCTTCCTCGCATATTTGTACGATGACAGCGGGGACGTCCTCATAGTATGTCCGCCGCATTCTATCTTCCCGGATTTGAGCTGAGCGTAGCTGACCGTCCCCATGGCCGGTCTCGATCTTGAGTTGACGCCGTAATCGGACACCTTGACGAACAGTTCGTCGTCTGTGATGGAACATCCCTTCATCACGTTCTCGTTGAGTATGGGTATCGGTATGCCTACACCAACCGCAAGCGATGCGCCGTATCCGAATATATCCAGCCCGCGTACATACTCGCGCTTCATTCCCCTCAGGTTCCCTATCAGCGCCAGTGTCCTGGATGCACTGATCGGTATACCGTCCACCTCCGGTGTCTGAGTGTTGTATTGCGTTCCGGACCATGTGACGTATCCTTCGCCGCCTCCGAGGAATATCCTCGTACCGATGCCGATGGTGTCCATGCGCGGATCGTTCAGCAGCGGAGATAGCTGACCGGCGGAACTGTACGTGGCGTTCTTGAAGTTCGGAAGCAGTTTCCCCATGTATGTCTGTAATGTTCTGTCAGATGAGTTCGTGGCGGCCACATAGTTCTGGTATGCGTTCCGCGGGTTGTACATGTATGCTTCGTTGACGGTGTCCAAGGATATGGTGGTCTCGATGCTTTTACGCGTGTAGCAATCCGTCCCGGGGCCGGATGCCACCAGGTGTACTTTCTTCCCGGCCACAAGATCCTCTATGACGTGCCCTCCGCCGTAGCCTCCTCCCTTCTTATCGGTCATCTGGGTGGCGCCGATGTATGTGTCCACGGCAGCCAGTCCCCCGTATGCCTGCACGCCATTCAAAGTGATGTTGGTCATCTTGATGGGCGGGTCGCTGTGGCCGAAGTTCAGGAACGCGCCGGAGGAGCACATGGCGCCGAACGTTCCGGTCGTGACAACGTCCACTTCCTTCGCCGCATTCTCCACGCCCTTGTCCTTGACCAGGTCTATGACCTCTTCCGCTGTCAGCACGACAGCCTTACGTTTCCTTATCTTTTCGTTGATCTCGGCATACGTTCTTTTCATGCAGGTGACCTCAAAGTAAGCCTTTTGCCTTGGCGAACTCCGCGTTGAGCACGGAGCCGCCCGCGCCCCCTCTCAGCGTGTTGTGAGAGAGCACGAACAGTTTGTGATATTCATCGCTCTTCCTTATCCTTCCGACGGTGACGGACATACCCTTCGCCCTGTGCGGCGATCCGGCAAGTGAATCAAGCGCAGGCTGAGGCCGGTTGTTCTCGTTGCGCACTATTATCGGTGCGTCCGGGGATGTAGGGAGTTTAAGGGTCTGCGGCTCTCCGCTGAATTTCCTCAATGTCTCTGCCAGCTCCTCTACGGAAGGTATCTGTTCCGTCCTTATCACCAGGGACTCCAGATGGCCGTCCACCACAGGTACCCTGGCGCAATTGGCCAATACTCTGAATCTGGCGAAGTCGAATTCCTTGTTCTGATATGTCCCGAGCATCTTTGCGATCTCGGACTCCATCTTCTCCTCTTCCCCGTTGATGAACGGTATGACGTTGCCCACGGCGTCCAGTGACGGAACACCCGGATACCCGGCGCCGGACAGTGCCTGATACGTGGAAACGGAAACGAAGTCCAATCCGTATGCGTTGCGTATCGCCGCAAGCGGTACGGCTATCCCGGTGGACGAGCAGTTGGCGTTGGTGACGATGAAACCGCCGTTACCGTATGTGGACTGATCCTTTACTGAATCGATGTGCGTTGGATTTACCTCAGGTATCAGTATCGCCACGTTCTTGTCCATGCGGTGTGCGCCTGCGTTCGTGAAGACGGCCATGCCGCTCTCGGCCAATTCCGTTTCTGTCTTTCCGGCAAGGTCCGATGGCACCCCGCTGAACGCGACCCTTGCGTTCTTTGCGATCTTCCTGAGGTCCATCGTCTCTATCTTGGTGTTGAGCGTCTCCTCCTTGTACGGATGGTCCCTGACCTTCAGCACGTCGACAAGTTTCTTCCCGTCGGACCTCTCGGATGCGTACAATCCCTCTATCTCGAAGTAAGGATGATCCTCTAACATCTGCACGAATCTCTGTCCGATCATTCCTGTGGCGCCTAGAACGGCAACGCGTGTCTTATTCATTTCATACACTCCGCTACGAATATCGTAACGACGTTAGAGTATCAATGATTAAAACCTCTATTGTCAATATTATTCTTTACAGAATATTTCGGTGTTTAAAAATTCACAGTCACCGAACCGTCGGCATCGATCGGCGGAACGCTGCGATAGATTAAAGGTCCCGTAGATGTTCTGTGGCTCAGGGTATGTTAACATGGCTGCAAGAGAAGGGGCATCCGTCGTAGAGGAAGTGAAGGTATTCCTCCGCGGCGCGGAGATAAGGCGCAGAATGACCATGACCGCAACGGAAGGGAAGAACACCGTTCTGTTCGAAGGTCTGCCGCAGGACGTAAGGCCGGAGAGCGTGAACGCCTCCATAGAGAAGGGAGGAACGTTGATATCTGCAGAATTCACGGTGGACAGCTTCAAGACCCCTATGGTCAGCAAGGAACTGAACGAACTCAAGAAGAGGTATGAGGATGTCAAGGACTCCATAAGAGAGGAGGAGAGCGGACTCGGGCTTCTGGCATCCGAGGAGGAGTTCCTGATCCTGAACGGAAGGATAGGCGGGGATTCGGGATCCACACTGAACGATCTGAAGGATGCCGAGAACTATTACAGAAAAAGGAAGGAGGAGATCTTCTCCTCCCGAAGGGCGGCCGGAAAGAGACTGGAAGCTCTCAAGGAGGAATTGGGAAGGATAACAAAGGAGATGGGAAGCTATCCTCCGGAAGTGGTCAGGCACGCCGGCAAGATAACGGTGGAGTTCCATTCTGAGAAGGAATGTGAAGCTGTGATAACCGTGTCGTACTATCTGAACAGCGCACGGTGGGTGCCATTCTATGAGGTAAGGGTAAGCGAGACGGACAGCGTATCCCTGAGCATGAAGGGAAACATCTTCCAGAACACCGGCGAGGATT
>Ga0123356_10008622_pt1 | contig 10113 bp, 9 predicted proteins | sample TergutEmb28metaG_2_FD_92546 | JGI IMG/M metagenome (GOLD analysis project Ga0123356, IMG submission 92546) | Embiratermes neotenicus P3 segment gut microbial communities from Petit-Saut dam, French Guiana - Emb289 P3 | ecosystem: Host-associated > Arthropoda: Insects > Digestive system > Gut ... | reverse complement strand
TGGTCATGTAGTCGTCGGCGCCCATGTCCAGGCCCATCACCTTGTCGGATACATCGTCTTTGGCGGTGAGCATCAGGATGGGCACCTCACTCTCCATGCGCACCCGGCGGCATACTTCGATGCCCGATAACCCAGGGAGCATCAGGTCGAGCACGATGAGATTTGGCTGCCAGCTCATCGCCTTTTCCAGCCCTTCGCGCCCGTCGGCGGCGATGGCCACCTCGTATTTCTCGTGCACCAACTAAAGCTCGGTAAAGCGCGCGATTTTCATTTCGTCTTCGATGATCAGTATCTTGTGCACACGCATCCCCTTCCGCCGCAAAAAATAAACGCACCCTTAGTATACACGCAAAGGGATGCGGTGGGCATCCCTTTTGTGCATGTGCGTATTCAAAATGAATCACTCCACGGTGAATTCGTTGGGCTGGCTGTCATCACTTTCTTCTTGTACGGGCTGGGGCGGCTCCTCAACCGGATCCCGCTGATACGGAGGAGGACATACTTCATTCTTTACCGCACGGGCAAAGCTGTCGGCGGTGCGGCGGATGTGCTCGGCGGTTTTGTCCACAAAAGCAAAGATATCGTTGGCCCGATTGGGCTTCTCCGGCTTGCGCTCCCACTTTACACGATAGCCCAGCAAAAAGATCAGCAGCAGGGAAGAAAACATCAGGTGCGGGGCCATAAACACCGCAAAGATCAGGTAAGCCACGGGCAGATCGGCCACCACCCGATCGCCCTTGCGCACCACAATACGGGAAAACAGCGCTTGCTTTACCATCTCATGGTCCAGCACAAAGGCTTTTCCCCGGGGGGGCCGGGCATACCCGCGGTCGTATCCCTTTGCGTTTTGATCATAGCGGTACTCAAAACGATACTGGGAGCCGGTGGCCCCTTGCTTGCGGGGCGGCTTGATGCGCCCGCGCCGCTCCAGATCCACCAAGCAGCGGGCCAGGTCGCCCTCAAAGCGCTCTAGGGTCTCCAGGGCCTCCTCGTAGGTGATGGACGCCTTTTCGCGCAGATAGTCGATTTGTTCTACGGTGTACTTAGCCATATCGATACCCTCCTTGTGATTGTTGTTTAATTTGTGGCTATAGCATACCGCGTTTGCGGCGCTTTTGCTTGAGGAGTGCATAAGGGTAACATGAGAAAATGATTAAGGATGGCGGGCACAAAACCAATAAAGGGATTTACATCTGTCGAATTTTGTATTATTCTGTCTGTGCAGTCATTCAAAAGGCTGCGGGCGGATGGGCTTTACCAAGTTTTATTCCTATAAATGGGGATGAAAGGAGGTGAGGCCTTGTGCGAAATCTGATCGGTTTGATTAACGCCATCTCGCGTTTAATTTCCGAAATAAGGAAAGCGGCCACGGAGTACCACCGTAACCGCAAGTAGCTCTGGGCTACAACTCACTAAAGCCCATCCGCTTCCATCTGTATTATACCGCGCCATGTTGGGGTGTGTCAACTCTGTCTTTCTCCCACATACACTACAGCAGACTTTCTGCATAAAGGAGTGGGAGCATGGCCGGCATCGTTGCTTGGATCAACACGCGCCCCGGAATGGTCATCGAACAGGAGCGCGCCCATCACATAGACAAAATGGCAAGTGCGCTAGCACACCGTGGTGGCGGCCAATGGGGCGCCTGGACAAGTGAACAGGCCGGGCTGGCCCAGCTTCCCGGCTCCGTATACCAAACGCAATACCAGGGCCACACATATGCCGTGGTGTGCGACGGACTGCTCACCAATGCCGAGTTAATCCTCGCTGCCTACCTAGAAACCGGAGAAAAATGCACAGAGCTTCTGGAGGGCAGTTTTGCCTTTATTTTATGGGATGGAGCACAACGCCGCGCCTTTGCCGCCCGGGATGCTTTTGGCTCACGCCCGCTGTTTTATGCACCGATTGATGATGGAAACGGGGTGCTGCTGGCCTCGGAGCTCAAGGGGTTGTTTGCTCATCCGCAATGCGTACCGGCGCTCACAGCCGACGGCCTGCGGGAGGTGCTGAGCATCGGGCCGGGGCGCACGCCGGGCAACGGCGTATTTACTGGGGTGCACGAGATTCCACCCGGCGGTTGTCTGCGCATCGACGAGGGAGGCCCTCAGAAGCGCCATTGGTACCATCTGCAAAGCAAGGAACACACCGGCACGTTTGAGGAGACCGTGGAGCACACCCGGTCGCTGTTGCTCCGTGCCATCCAACGGCAATGGTCGGCAGATAATGAAGCTTGCGCGCTGCTGTCGGGGGGGCTGGATTCTAGCGTGATCACGGCGGTGGCCTCGGGGTTAACGCGCGAGCGGCTGGCCACTTACTCCTTCGATTATGTAGGCAACGCGGAGTTTTTCCAGGCTTCCAGCTTTCAACCTGAGCAGGACGCCCCCTATGTGGATAAAGTGCGCGCCCATTGCGATACCGATCATCAGGTGCTGCTGTGCGACAACCAAGAACTGACCGACGCGCTGTTACCAGCCATGCACGCCCGCGACCTGCCCGGCATGGCCGATGTGGACGCATCTCTGCTCTGCTTCTGCAAGCGCCTGGCAGGGGAGCAACGGATCAGCCTTTCCGGCGAGTGCGCCGACGAGATATTCGGCGGCTATCCCTGGTTTTACAGAGAGGAATTCCTAAGCGCCCCCACGTTCCCCTGGAATACCGATCCTTCGGCGCGGATGCGCATTTTGCACCAGGGGCTGGCAGGTGATTTGGGCTTGGAGGATCACGCGCGGGCACGCTACGAAGCGATGCTGGCCCAGGTGCCGCACCTGCCGGGCGAAGCAGCCTCGGAGGCACGCCGCCGGGAGATCGCCTACATGAACCTATACGGGTTTATGGCCACACTGCTGGAGCGCAGCGACCGGATGAGCGCCTCCGCCGGGCTGGAGATTCGTACGCCCTTTTGCGATAGGTCGCTGATCGAGTATGTGTTTAATGTGCCATGGGCGTTCAAAGCGCCCAATGGGGAACCCAAGGGCCTGCTGCGGGCGGCGGCAAAGGGCCTGCTGCCCCAAGAAATTCTGCACCGCCGCAAAAGCCCCTTCCCAAAGACCCACAATCCGCACTACGAAACCCTGGTGCAGGCGCGGGTCCGCGACCTGCTGGCCAAACCCACCGCCCCGGTCCGCCCGCTGCTGGACGTACCCACGGTGAAATCCTTGTGTGGCAAACACGCCGACTACGGCAAGCCCTGGTTCGGGCAGCTGATGGCCGGCCCCCAATTATTGGCTTGGATTTTGCAGCTCAACGGGTGGATGGAGATGTATCGGCTTTCGTTTTAGCTTGTTTTTTCTCTGCCGATACATTATGCTAATAAAACAATACAGATAGGACAAGGAGACAGCATGCCTACACTGCACATGATGAGCGGCCTGCCTTGCAGCGGTAAAACCACACTGGCCCACCAGCTCGCCGCCGAAACAAACGCCCTGGTATTAACCACCGACGCCTGGCATCTGCGGCTCTTTGGAAACGACCTGGGGCAGGAATGCCATATGCCCAATCACCGGAAGGTCGAAGCCCTTTTATGGGAGGTGGCCGAACGTGTGCTGGCGCTGGGCAACAATGTGGTGCTGGACTTTGGTTTCTGGCATCGGGAGGATCGCGATAACTACAGGCAAAAGGCCCAAGCCCTGGGTGTACCGTACAAACTGCACTACATGGATGTGCCCCACGCCGAGCTGCGCCGCCGCCTGCTGGAACGCAACGCCAATCCGCCGGAGGGTGTATTTTTGATCCCCGTAGAGATGATGGAGCTGTACCTTTCCCATTTTGAAGTGCCAACTGCGGATGAGCTAATCCCATAACCCATACTGCGCCTTGTTCTGCAACGCGTGGAGCATACGCTCTTTGAGCTGCGGGTAGGTCTTGCTCAAATCAGCCAGCAGTTCCTTCATCTCCTGGCGCTTGGTGTTGCCGTTGGCCGGGCAGGGATTGTGGATCACCGGCAAGCCCAGCGCCTTGACCATACGCTTCACCTCGGCTTCCGGCAGGTACACCATGGGGCGAATCACCATCATATCACAGCGGGATAGGTAGGTTTTCGGATGGAAGGTGTGCAGCCTTCCTTCAAAAAGCAAGCTCATCATCAGGGTTTCCAGCGCGTCCTCCCGATGATGGCCCAGGGCCAGCTTGTTGTTGCCCCGCTCCCTGGCCATGTTGTTGAGCGCACCCCTGCGCATCTTGGCACAGAGGGCGCAAGGGTTGGTCTCCTTGCGATGTACAAACAGGATATCGGCGATATCGGTGTCCCGGGTGATATAGGGCACCTCCAGCTGCTCGCATAGGGCAGCCACGGGCGCGGTATCAAAGGGCTCAAAGCCCATCTTGAGGGTAAGGGCCTCCAATATGAAGTTTTTGTGGCTGAACTTGCGGTATAAAGACAGGGCGTAAAGCAACAACAGGCTGTCCTTGCCGCCGGACACCCCCACGGCGATGCGATCACCATCGGCAATCATGTCAAAATCCTGATCCGCCCGGCGGATGCAGCCCAATACGATTTTCATGGACATAGTATAGCATAGGCATGGCTTGTTGCCAAATCGACGCACTTCATAACAGGATGAAATCATTTAGATATTCATGCATTAATGCAAGATAAAATGGATAAACATGCGTTTCCTAGTACGGGGCGATGCCCTCATCGCCCCGCACTCTCGCGATGTGATCAGGTACCGCGGGCCGATGAGGGCATCGGCCCCTACAGTTTCCGTTTTTTACATTGCAAATGCTTCCGCCCTGACTTCATACTACTTCCCGACAAAAAACGCCCCCCTGAAAGGGAGACGTTATTTGCTCTTGCAAAAAAGTTACTGTGCGCTGGCTCTGATAAGCGCACGGGCCAAGCGCCTTTTTTTGCGGTTGGCGGCATTCTTATGGATCACGCCCTTGGCGGCGGCACGATCAACGGCGCCGGAGGTGGTAGCCAGCAACGCGGCGGCGGCTTTCACATCGCTCTTAAGGGCCACATCGAACTTTTTGACAGCGGTTTTGGTGGCGGATTTCACCCGGCGGTTGCGCAGGTTCTTCTTCGCATTCACCTTCACGCGTTTGACGGCGGACTTGATGTTCGGCAAACCATTCACCTCCTTGCGGTTAAGTCAGCAAAGGGTATTTTACCACGCTTTGTGATAGAATGCAATACCGGAATGGGAGTTTTTATTATTGTTGCTTAAATGTAAGCCAAATATCCTGGTATAGGGCTTCATCTTCGCCTAAAAATTGGAGAAACTCCGCGTCTGCCAGGCTTTCTGCCGGAACGTTGAGCGACGGCTCGGTCAAGAAAATTTCCGGCAACATGGACTCGGCGGCTTCATTTGCGTTGCTGTAAAGCTGCACGGCGGCAATTTCTAAGGCAATCTCGGGGCGGAGCAGGAAATCCAAAAGGAGGTGCGCATTGCCCGGATGAGGGGCCTTTGCGGAGATCACCAGGCCGTCGATGCCAATGCCTAGGCCCTCTTTGGGATACACCACTTGCAGGTCAGGCCGGTCCATGCGGGCCCATACCACTTGGGGCGTAAACATAAAACCCGCCGCGGTCTCGCCGGAGGCCATGGCCACATGGGGCGTATCATAGTCAAATACCCGGATGTTGGGGCGCAGCCCACTTAGCTTCTCGGCGGCTTGGGCCAGGATGTCCGGATCAGCGGTGTTAAAGGAGTGACCCATGGTTTTGAGCACATGGGCGATCACCACGCGGGCATCGTCGATGATCACTACGTTGTCTTTCAGCGCCGGGTTCCACAGATCTTCAATGCCGGTGATCTCAAAACCCGTCATCACCGGATCGTATACGATCAAGGGCGTGCCGATGACATAGGGCACCACAAAAGCGCTATCGGGATCATAGTACTGGCCTAGGCAAGCATCCTTGATGTTCACAAAGTTGGGCAGCTTGCTTTTGTCCAGGGGCTGGATCAAGCCTTGGAGGCGCAGGGCGTCCAGCACGTAGTCCGAGGCCAGGACCAGGTCATACCCCTCGCCGCCGGTGGCTTCCATCTTGGCGAGCATCTCCTCGTTGGAGCCAAAGGTGCTGTAGTTCACGCGAATACCTGTTTCCTCAAAAAAGGGCGCAAGGATGGTATCATAATCGATGTACTCATCCCAGGTGAACACGTTGAGCATCTTGGGCTCTTCTTCGGCGCACACGGTTGCGGCCAGGGCGATTAGCAGGGCGGCAGACAGTAGAATCGAGAGTAGCTTTTTCATGGGGTTCCTCCTTTAAATTCACTCTTTACCCTCTTTGCACTCATAAGCTGGGAGAAGGCAACGAGCAGGAATACAGTGCCAAGCATCAACGTGCACAGGGCGTTGATCTCCGGCGTAACGCCGGTTTTGAGCCCGGAATAAATCTTAAGGGGCAGGGTGGTGGAGGTGGGGCCGGATACAAAGAAGCTGATCACCAGATCGTCCAGCGACATGGCCAGGGACAACAACATGCCCGAGAGCACCGCGGGCAGGATCAGTGGCAACGTAACGGTAAAGAACACACGCAGGGACGACGCGCCTAGATCACGGGCGGCCTCTTCTAACGCAGGATCGGCCCCCACCAACCGGCCTTTGACGATAATGTACACATAGGGCACACAAAAGGTGGTGTGGGCGATCACCAGCGCGGGCATCCCCAGGGGCAGGCCAATGGCCGTAAAAATGGCCAGGTAGGCGATGCCCAATATGATCTCCGGGATCATGATGGGCAGGGTGGTGGCGGTCTCTACTGCGCCCTTGCCACGGAACCGGGCTTTGGACATGCCCACCGCGCCCAATGTGCCAATGATGGCCGAGGCGGCCACGCTCCAGCCTGCCAGCTGCATACTGTTGAGCAGAGCCTGGCCCATGCTCTGATTGCGAAACAACTTTTCGTACCACTGGGTGGTAAAACCCGCCCAAGTAGCCGACGTGCGGCTGTCGTTAAAGGAATAGAGCACCACCATCAGGATGGGCAGATACATCAGAACCAGCACAATTGCAAGATATATTGGAGGAAAGGCAACGCGACGTTTTCGCATTTAAAACACCTCCAGATCTTTGCCGCCGGCGCGCCGGTAACCAACCAGCACCAGGCAAGTCACCACCAGCAGCGCCACCGACAGGGCCGCGCCAAAGGGCCAATCCCGGGCCTTTAGGAGCTGATCGCGGATCAGGTTGCCGATTACGATGACTTGGGAGCCGCCCAGCAAGTCGGCGATAAAAAACAACCCAATGGACGGCACAAATACCAGCAGGCAACCGGCCAGCACCCCCGGCAAAGTCAAGGGCAGGGTTACCGTCCAAAAAGCGCGCCAGGGGCCTGCGCCTAAATCACGGGCGGCGGCCTCGCACTGCCAGTCCATCTTTTCTACCGAGGAGTACACCGGCAAAATCATAAACGGCAACAGGGAGTACACCATGCCCAGTAGCATCGCGCCATAAGTAAACAGCAGCTTCAGGGGCCTATCGATCAGCCCAATCCGCAACAAAAACGTGTTGATGGGGCCGTTGGCCAATAGCAATATCCGCCATCCGTACACCCGCACCAAGGCGTTGGTCCAAAAGGGCACGATCACCAGCAGCATCAGCAGGTTGCGCCACCGGGGCGTGGCACGGGCCATGTAGTAAGCAAAGGGGTAACCGATCAATAGGGACAGCACCGTGGTATACGCCGCCATGGAGATTGAATCCAGCATCACCCTAGCGTAGCGGGCGTCAAACATGCGCAGGTAGTTCTCTATGGTGGCAGGCCCGGTAACGCCCATCATCTCACCCCTGTGCAAAAAGCTGAGGGCAATCACGTAGATCAACGGCACGGCCACAAACAGCAGGGCGATCACACCCATGGGCAGCAACAGCCAGAAGGCCCGCATAGATCGTTCTTTGGATCGCAACTTAGGCCCCACCGCGCCCACCCCCCACCACCGCTGCCTGGGCGGGATCCCACCACAGATGCACCGTGGAGCCCACCGCCGGGGCTTCATCGGCCCGGCCATGGCCCCCGGCGGTCCACTCCTCACCGCTGGGCAAGCGGATGCGGGTGATCAGCGCGCCGCCGGTATATCGATTTTCCATCACCATGCCGGTAAGGGTAAAGGGCGCGTGGGGCATTTCAGCGTAGTGGAGCCGCTCGGTGCGTACGCACAGCAGGCAAGAATCACCTGCTTTAAGTGCACCATCCGATGGCGCGGAAGCCAACACGGTTTGGTCGCCATGGAGCAAGGTGAGACTATTTTCGTGGATCTGGGTTACCCGCGCCTCCATCAGGTTTGCCTGGCCTATAAACTGGGCCACAAAACGGGTGGCGGGCTGCTCGTAGATCACATCGGGCGCGCCAATCTGCTCAAAACCGCCGTCGTTCATCACGGCAATCCGGTCGCTCATGTTCAGGGCCTCTTCCTGATCGTGGGTGATGTACACAAAGGTGATGCCCAGCTTCTCTTGCAGGCGCTTAAGCTCCAGCTGCATTTGGCGGCGCAGCTGTAGATCCAGCGCGCCCAGGGGTTCATCCAGCAGCAATAGCGCCGGATTACACACCAGGGCCCGGGCGATGGCCACCCGCTGCCGCTGCCCGCCCGACAGCTGAGCCGGCATGCGTTTGGCAAAACCTTCTAGCTGCACGAGGGCCAGCATCTCTTCTATCTTTGTGCGGATCGTTTGTTTGGGCGCACGGCGCACCCGCAGGCCGTAGGCGATGTTGTTGGCCACGTTCATGTGGGGAAACAGCGCGTAGTTTTGAAACACCGTATTTACGTTGCGTTTTTCCGGCGGTAGGGCCGTCACGTCGCGTTCTTCCAGGATCACATTGCCCGTATCCGGGCCGGTGAGCCCGGCGATGATACGCAGCGTGGTGGTTTTTCCGCAGCCGGAGGGCCCCAGCAACGTAAGGAATTCGCCCCGGCGCACATCCAAATCGATGCCCCGGAGCACGTCGCCTTCGCCAAAGTTTTTGCTCACTCCCCGTAGGGAGAGAAGGATGTCGCTCATGCCAACCTCCGGCCAAAATCAAATCTGACTAAACTACTATGAATTGATGCAATAAGTATAAAGCAACCCTATCTTAATGTCAAGGGTTCAAAAAAGGACGCCACCCTCGACGCCCTTTTGCACACCGCTTGTATGTTATGTAGCCATCTTCTTTTTAGAAATGATATCAAAGGCCACGGCCACCAGCAGCACAAGGCCCTTGATCACCTGCTGCAAGTCAATACTCCAGCCCATAATGGCCATGCCGTTGTTGAGCACGCCCATCAGCAGCCCACCTACGATGACGCCTATCACCGTACCCACGCCGCCGGTGGTTGACGCGCCGCCGATAAAACAAGCCGCGATGGCGTCCAGCTCAAAGCCCACGCCTCCCTTGGGTGTGGCGGAGTTTAAACGCCCGGTAAACACCAGCCCGGCCAGCGCGGCCAAAAGCCCCATGTTCATATAGGCAAAGAAGAGTATGCGTTTGGTGTTGATGCCCGAAAGGCGCGCGGCGGTGGCGTTGCCGCCAAAGGCATAGATTCGGCGGCCAAAAACCGTACGCATGGTTAAGAAGGAATAGATCATCACCATCACCACCACGATCACCAGCACAACCGGCAAGCCGCGGTGCTCGGCCAATCGATAGCAGAAGAACATAATCACCGCGGAAACGATGGCAAGCTGGGCGGCGAATAGGCCCACGTGGGGCACCTCAAAACCGTAGCGCTGGCGCTTCCTGCGGGCAAGGAACTGGGTAACCACCAACAATAGGCAAGCCAGCACCCCCACCACCAAAGCCAAGGTCATCAGCCCGCCAAAACCCCTGGTGTCCGTCACAAACCCTGCGGCAATGGAATTTAGCCCAGGCAAAGGCGCCAGGCTCACACCATTGAGGATAACCATGGTGAGGCCACGGAAGATCAGCTGGCCCGCTAGGGTCGTAATAAACGCCGGAACCCCAACGTAGGCAATCCAAAACCCCTGCCACGCCCCGATTCCCGCGCCGATGAGCAGCGAAATCAGTATAGCGAGCCAAACAGGCATATTATGCCACAGCATAAACACCGCGGATACCGCACCCACAAACCCCACGATGGAGCCTACGGACAGGTCCACATTGCCCCCGGTGAGGATGCACAACAGCATGCCGCATGCCAGGATCATGACGTAGCTGTTCTG
>Ga0123356_10008621_pt1 | contig 10113 bp, 9 predicted proteins | sample TergutEmb28metaG_2_FD_92546 | JGI IMG/M metagenome (GOLD analysis project Ga0123356, IMG submission 92546) | Embiratermes neotenicus P3 segment gut microbial communities from Petit-Saut dam, French Guiana - Emb289 P3 | ecosystem: Host-associated > Arthropoda: Insects > Digestive system > Gut ... | reverse complement strand
TGAGGCTGTCGTTGGCGGCGGCTCCGCCGTCGACTCGGAGTTCCTCGACCCTGTCGCCGGAATCGCGGCGCATGGCGTCGAGTAAATCGGCAACCTGGTAAGCGATGCTCTCGACGGCCGCGCGGGCGATGTGGCCGGCAGTGCTGCCGCGGGTGAGTCCGAAGATGGAGCCCCGGGCGTAGGAATCCCAGTGCGGCGCGCCCAGGCCGACAAATGCCGGGACGAAGTAGACTCCGCCGTTGTCGGAGACGGATTTTGCCAGTGCTTCGACCTCTTCGGATTTTCGAATCAGGCCGAGGCCGTCGCGGAGCCACTGCACCACTGCGCCACCGACAAAGACGCTGCCTTCGAGGGCGTACTCGGTGACCTCTCCGATTTTCCAGGCAACCGTTGTGACCAGGCGATTCGACGACGAGACGGCGCGCCTGCCCGTGTTTTGCAGCATGAAACATCCCGTGCCGTAGGTATTCTTGGTCAGGCCGGGGGTAGTGCAGCGCTGGCCGAACAGTGCCGCTTGTTGATCTCCGGCGATGCCGGCGATGGGAATTCCCTCGAATCCGGCGACGCTTACTTGGGCATAGACCTCGCTCGAAGAACGGACTTCCGGCATCATCGACGCGGGAATCCGAAGCAGGTCGAGGAGTTCGTGGTCCCAGGCACCGGTGTGGATGTTGAAGAGCATGGTGCGGGAGGCGTTGCTCGAATCGGTGGCGTGGAGCTTTCCCTCTGTGAGCTTCCAGATAAGCCAGGTGTCGACCGTGCCGAAGGCTAGTTTGCCTTGTTCGGCGAGAGTGCGCGCGCCCGCGACATGGTCGAGGATCCACGCGATTTTGCTGGCGGAAAAATAGGAATCGATCAGTAGGCCGGTGCGTTGCTGGATCAGGGGGCCGTGGCCCTGGCTGCGGAGGCGCTCGCAGAAATCAGCGGTGCGGCGATCTTGCCAGACGATGGCGTTGTGGATGGGCTTGCCGGTTTCGCGGTTCCAGACGATGGCAGTTTCACGCTGGTTGGTGATTCCCATAGCCGCCACTTCGGCGGGATGGGCTCCGGCTTGGGCGAGGGCATCGCGAGCCACTTCGAACTGGGAAGAAGCGATTTGGTCGGGATTGTGCTCGACCCAGCCAGGTTGGGGAAAGATTTGATCGAATTCCTTTTGCGCGACCGCGCAGATCGAGCGCTTTCGATCGAACAGCAGTGCTCGCGAGCTGGTCGTGCCTTGATCGAGCGCCAGGACGTAGTTCAAAGTGCCTCTCCGCTGGCCGGTTGCCGGTGGGCAGGGTAAGTTGCGTGTTACCGAAATTTTCTTTTCGCCCCTGCGGGGTCGGTTCGCTTTCCCATTGCGTGCCATGCTCTCGCCGCTTCGCGGCTGACGACTTTCCACCCTACGCCCTTCGGTTGAACCCGGCATAAAAATTGTTACGACGAGCGCAAAAAGCGGCGGATCCCGAAATCGTAGATGGCGGCGCCGGCTAAACCTCCGAGCAGTGGCGCTACCACAGGGATCCACCAGACATGCGTGCCGTCGGTGAGGCCATTGTTTCGAAAACCTGCGAGTACGGTGAACAGCCTTGGGCCGAAGTCTCGTGCGGGATTGAGAGGGTAGCCATGCATTCCCCCGAAGCTCATGCCGATCGCAACCACGACCAGTCCGATCATCAGCGGGGCGAGGTTCGCTCCCGGGGGCAGGTTCCATTCGTCGGTGATGGCAAAGATCAGCAGTACCAGCAAACCGGTGCCGATCAGTTGGTCGAGAAATCCCGCCTGCGGCATTCCGGGAAAGGCCGGGAACGTGGTGAAGACGCCAGCTGTGTGATCGAGTTGCGGATCGACCTGCTGGAAGGCGGGCCGGTAATTCCAGTACACCAGGGCGGCGGCCGCGAAGGCTCCCACGGTTTGCGCGGCGGAGTAGGGGATCACCTTGGCCCAGGGAAATTTGCGGAACAGTGCGAGGGCCACGGTCACGGCCGGATTCAAATGCGCTCCCGAGATCTTTCCGGCGACGTAGATGCCCATCGTGACCCCCAGCCCCCAGCCCAGGGTGACGTTGGTGAACCCGCCGTGGATGGTTTCGCCCGGATTCCTGCCGGGGAACAGCATCACCATGGCCACCACGCCCGTACCAAACAGGATCAGGACGAAGGTTCCGAGGAATTCGGCGACGAGTTCCGCAACCAAGGTGGGTTTCGAGTTCATTGCCTCTCCGCGCCAGAACTGTGCTTCCCGGACCGCGAAGTAGTCTAACAATTCGCGGCCCGTCCCGGGGCTATTTTCCTGGGCGCAATTCCGCGGACTCGCCATTCGCCGAAGTGACCACCAAACGTAATCGAAGGCGATTTTGCTTGACATTCCCGCACAGTTTTTTAAGATAGAGATAATTATTCACACAGTTGAATATTTATTCATTATGAACAAAACATTACGACAACGGGCGGTGCTGGACGTGCTGAAGCACGGGACTGTCGCCAGCCAGGACGACTTGCAAAGGCATTTGCGGCGGCGGGGCTTCAAAGTGGGACAGGCTACGCTTTCGCGTGACATTCGAGACTTGAATCTGAGCAAAACGCCGCAGGGATATTCCCTGCCTCACGGCGAGAACGGGGCCGGCGTGGCGCTGCCTCCGGTGTCGCGGCTGGTGCGGGAGTTTGTGCTCGTCGTTCGCTCCGCACAGAACCTGCTGGTGGTGAAGACCATCGTGGGCAGCGCGCAGCCGGTGGGGGCGGCGCTGGACGAAGCAGATTGGCCGGAGGTCGTGGGAACGATCGCCGGGGATGACACTATTCTTATTGTGTGTCCGGACAAGGACCAGGCGCGGGCCCTGGCGGGCCGGATCGAGGAAATGCTGGGCTGATGGCTGCGAAACTCAAAACCGCTGTATTGGGCGCGACCGGCTACTCCGGGCTGGAGTTGACCCGGATTCTTCTGCGGCATCCGCGGCTGGAGAAGCCGTTTCTGTTGAAGCGGGCGGACAGCTCTGGCGCTGTCGATCTGGCGGATGTGTTTCCGGTTCTGTCGGGCGATGGCGGGTATCCGCTGCACTCGCTGGCATGGCCGGCGTTGAAGCAGCAGGGAATCGAGTTGCTGTTCCTCGCCACTCCGCATGAAGTTTCACGGGTGCTGGTGCCGGAAGCGCTGGCACAGGGCATCCGGGTGGTCGATTTGAGCGGCGCCTGGCGGTTGAAGCAGGAGCAGCATCGGGCGATTTATGGATTCGAGGACTCGGATGCCCGCACCGCTGCCCGCTTGACCGACAACGCGGTCTATGGGCTGCCGGAACTGAATGCGGAGCGCATTCGGAAGGCCGAACTGGTGGCCAATCCGGGGTGTTATGCCACGTCGGTGATTCTGGCGCTGGCGCCGCTGGTGAAAGCGGATCTGGTGGATCGCAGCCGGGGGATTATTTCGGATTCAAAGTCGGGGGTGTCGGGAGCGGGCAAGGAGCCCACGGCGAAGACACATTTTGTGTCCGTGGCGGACAACCTTTCGGCGTATGCGGTATTCAATCACCGGCACCTGGGAGAGATGGTGGAACAGCTTGGGCTGCAGGATGAGGAGCTGATCTTCACGCCGCATCTATTGCCGATTCCGCGCGGGATTATGTCGACCATCTACGTACAGCTGAACCGCGGGATGACGCCGCTCGAAGTGGAATCGTGCTTCCGGAATTTTTACGCGGGCAAGCGGTGGGTGCGGGTGTTTCCGACACCGAAACTGCCCCAGGTGCAGTTTTCTCTGCACACCAACTACTGCGATCTGGGGTTTTGTCTGGCGGAGGACGGCCGTCGGCTGGTGTTGATTTCGTGCATTGACAATCTGCTCAAGGGAGCAGCGGGCCAGGCAGTACAAAACATGAATCTGATGTATGGATGGTCAGAGAAAGAGGGACTCGAGTGACAATCGTGATTAAAGTGGGGGGAGCCGCCCTGGAGGATGCCGTGACCTTGCGCAAGTGCGCGCGGGCGATTGCGGAACTGGCTCAGGATGGGCATCGCGTGGCCGTGGTGCACGGTGGGGGCAGCGCGTTGACGCGGGTGCTGAAGCAGCTTGGAAAGCAGAGTGAATTTGTGGGCGGGCTGCGGGTAACCGACGCGGAGACGCGGGACGTGGCGCTCATGGTGCTCGGCGGCATGATGAACAAGAAAGTGGTGGCGGCGATTCAGGCTGCGGGCATGCCGGCAGTTGGTTTTTGCGGCGGCGATGGGATGACGTTCCGCGCCCGGCGGAAGCGTGTCAGCGGCAACGATCAGGGATTCGTCGGAGAAATTTGCTTTGCCGAGCCGTGCTGGATCGAGGCGCTGTGGCAGCAGGGCGGGATTCCGGTTCTGGCTTCTCTGGCGCTGGGAGCCGATGGCGAGTACTACAACGTCAATGCCGACGAGATGGCGGCAGCTTGTGCCGCGGCTTGCCATGCCGACGCGCTGATTTTCCTGACCGACGTGCCGGGAGTAAAAGGTGCGGATGGAGCGGTGATTCCCTGGCTGAGCACCAAGCAAGCGCAGGATATGGCGGCCGACTCGATCATCAGTGGCGGGATGCTGCCAAAGCTGGCGGCCTGCACGCAGGCGCTGAAGCACGGAGTGGGGCGGGTGCGGATTCTGCCGGCAGCTGAAGCGGAGTCGTTGCCGCAGTTTTATTTGACGAAATTAAATTGCGGAACGGAGGTTACTTGCGCGTAGATTTTCGCGCCGTTTGAAGACCAGCATGCATCAAAAGAAACTTTGGAAAGAGGAAATAAGGTTGAACACTCCATTACAAAATAAGTCGTCGATTGTCCCGGATACCCTTCCCGGCGTTTTCTGGTGCCCGGATTTGATTTCGACTCGCGACCTGGGACCACAGGGCGTCCGGGCGGTGCTGCATCTGGCGGAATTGATGAAATCGCGGCCATCGGTGTTTTCGCGGGCGCTGGCAGGCAAACAGATGGTGATGTTTTTTGAGAAGCCGTCGCTCAGGACGCGGGTGACGTTTGAATCGGGCATGCTGAGCCTGGGCGGGACAGCGATGTTCGTCGATCAGTCGCACAGCCGGCTGGGCGCGAGAGAGAGCCTGAGCGATATCGCTCACAACCTGGAACGCTGGGTGGACGTGATCGTGCTGCGCACCTTTGCCCACCAGACCATCGTAAGCATGGCGCAGCATGCGTCGGTGCCGGTGATTAACGCTCTCAGCGATCTGGAGCATCCCTGCCAGGCGTTGGCGGACTACTTCACGCTCGAGGAGCGCTTCGGAGATCTGAAGAAGATCACGCTGGCCTATGTTGGCGATGGCAACAATGTGGCCCATTCGCTGCTGCTGACTTGCGCTTGCCTGGGATCGTCGATCCGGATCGCGACCCCCAAAGGCTATACCTGCAATCCGCAGATTGTTGCCGATGCGCGCAAGTATGCCAGGCAGACGGGCGCGCGAATTGAGTTGCTCACCGACCCGCATGCTGCGGTCGCGGGCGTCGATGCGGTTTACACCGACGCCTGGGCCAGCATGGGCCAGGAGAGCGAGGCGGCGGAGCGGGCCGCGATCTTTCATCCCTATCAGGTGAACCGGGAGATGATGGCGGAAGCGGCGCCCCATGCGGCCTTCATGCATTGTTTGCCGGCGCATCGCGGCGAGGAAGTGACGGACGAGGTGATGGATTCGGAGAATTCCGTGGTTTTCGAGCAGGCGGAAAACCGGTTGCACGTTCAGAAATCTATTCTTTATGTATTGCTGGGCGGCGCGGTGCGGCTGCCCGTGAGGAGTGCACATGCGTGAAAAAGTGGTTCTGGCTTATTCGGGTGGACTTGATACTTCGATCATTATTCCGTGGCTGAAGGAGAACTATTCCTATGACGTTATCGCCATGGTGGCCGATGTTGGGCAGGGAGATGACATTGAAGCCGTGGTCAAGAAGGCTTATGCGACCGGCGCGTCGAAGGTCGTGGTGGAGGATCTGCGCGAGGAGTTTTTGACGGGATATGTGTTCCCGGCGCTGAAGGCCGGGGCGGTCTACGAGCACAAGTACCTGCTCGGCACTTCGCTGGCGCGGCCTTTGATTGCCAAGCGCCAGGTGGAAGTTGCTTGGCGGGAAGGGGCGACCGCGGTGGCGCACGGCTGCACCGGCAAGGGGAATGATCAGGTTCGGTTTGAGTTGACCTACCAGGCGCTGGCGCCCGAGTTGAAGATCATTGCGCCCTGGCGGGAGTGGAACCTCAAGTCGCGTGAGGATTGCCTCGATTATGCCGAGGCCCATGGGATTCCGGTGGCGGCCTCGCGCGAGAAGATTCACAGCCGGGACCGAAATTTATGGCACATCAGTCATGAAGGCGGGGAGTTAGAGGATGCGGCCAATGCGCCGTTGCCGACGACCTGGCAGATCACCAAATCGCCCCAGGAGGCGCCGGATAAAGAAGAGCATGTCAGCATTGCATTTGTCGAGGGCGTGCCCGTCTCGGTAAACGGCATGGCGATGGATCCCGTGTCGCTGGTGGAATTGCTGAATGAGATCGGCGCGCGCAATGCGGTTGGCCGTGTTGATCTGGTGGAGAACCGGTTCGTGGGTATCAAGTCGCGGGGATGCTATGAGACTCCGGGGGGAACCCTTCTGATTGCGGCCCATCGCGAACTGGAAGCACTCTGCCTGGAGCGCGAGGTGGCGCACTTCAAGCAGCACATGGGGTTGAAGTATGCCGAACTGGTTTACTTCGGGCTGTGGTTTACCCCGCTGCGCGAGGCTCTGGATGCGTTTATCGATAAAACCCAGGAGCAGATCACGGGCAAGGTGACGCTCTCGCTCTACAAGGGCAATGTGTCGGTGATCAGCCGCGAGTCGGAGAATTCTCTGTATCGCACCGATCTCTCTTCGTTCACGATGGGGGCGGGGTATGACCAGAAGGACGCGGAGGGATTCATTCGCATTCTGGGCTTGCCCTCGCGCTCGCGAGCCAAGGCGCGGATCGAGGTCACACGATGAAGATGTGGTCGGGACGGTTCCGGCAGCCGCTGGACCCGGACTTCGAGCGCTGGCAGCGGTCTTTTGACTTTGACCGGCGGTTGCTGCGGTACGAGATCGCGGCCAGCCAGGCGCATGCCCGTGCCCTCAAAGACGCGGGAGTTCTGTCTGCGGACGAACTCATTGGCATTCTCCGAGGGCTGGAGCAGATCGGAGAGCGGGCTGCGGCTTCGCCCTCGTTTTTGGAAGATGGCGAGGCCGAGGACGTACATCACTTCGTGGAGAAGCAGCTGGCGGCGCTGATCGGGGATCTCGGCTTCAAGCTGCACAGCGGGCGCAGCCGGAATGAGCAGATTGCGACCGATCTGCGGCTTTATGTCCGCGCTGCCATCGATCAATTGCGGCATGAACTGGGCGAATTGTGCCAAGTGTTTGCCGAGCGCGCGGAACAGGCTGGTGATCAGGCGGTGCCGGCTTACACCCATCTGCAGAGAGCGGAGCCGGTTCTGATCGGGCATTGGCTGCTGGCCTATGTGGAGATGTTTCTGCGCGATGCCGAGCGCCTCGCCGATTGCCGCAGGCGGTTGAATGTATGTCCGTTGGGTTCGGGTGCGGTTGCCGGAGCCACACTTTCGCTGGATCGTGCGTTCATGGCCGAAACTCTGGGCTTTGACGCGGCCACTGGGAACAGCATGGACGCGACCAGCGACCGCGATTTTGTTCTGGAGTTCGTCAATTCGCTTGCGCTCGTGGCCTTGCATTTGAGCCGTTGGGCAGAAGAGATGATTCTGTTCTCTTCCGAGGAATACGGGTTTGTGGAATTGCCTGAGGCTTATTCCACGGGCAGCAGTGCCATGCCGCAGAAGAAGAATCCGGACCTGCTTGAGCTGGTCCGCGGAAAGAGCGGGCGGGTTATCGGCTATGCCACGGCGCTCATGGTTGCGGTCAAGGGGCTGCCGCTGGCTTACAACAAGGATCTGCAGGAAACCCAGGAATCCCTGTTCGGCGCTGCAGACACGCTCGTCGGGATGTTGCCGCTGGTCACGGGATGGATGAAGGCGGTCGAATTTCATCGCGAGACCATGCAGCGGGCGGCGCAGTCGGGATTTATGAATGCCTGGGCGGCGGCGACCTACCTGGTGAAGCGCGGGGTTCCGTCGCGCCTAGCCCATGAGCGGATCGGCAAGGCGGTGCAGATGTGCCTGGAACGGGGCTGCGAACTCCACCAGTTGCCGCTGAAAGATCTAGAAAGTTTAAGTCCTGAGTTCGGCGAGGATTTTTTCGAATCGCTGACGCTGGTTTCTGTACTTGGTGTTCACGACGTTTCGGGAGGAACCTCGCCAACCCGCGTGCGGCAGGCGCTTGCTGCGGCCAGAAAGAAAATCGAAGTACTTCGTGAGGAGGCCCATGCGCACGCGTAAAGCAATTCTGCCGGATGCAGAACATATTCATCAACTGATCAGCGCTTACTCTGGGGACGGCACGCTGTTGCCGCGCACGTTGCCCGAGATCTGCGAGAACGTTCGCGACTTCGTGGTTTTGGAGCAGGAGGACGGGCGCATCATCGGCTGTGGCGCCCTACATCTGTATGGCACGCACCTGGCCGAGATTCGTTCGATCACGGTCGCGCCGTGGGCTCAAGGCAAGGGCGGCGGTGGGCGTCTAGTCAAGGCCCTGCTGGCGGAAGCCAAACGCCACAAGGTAGATTGCATCTGCCTGTTTACGCGCAAGCCGGACTTCTTTGCGGCGCAGGGATTTTCGGTGGCGCAGCGCGAGGATATCCCGGACAAGATTTACAAGGACTGCCACGCCTGTCCTCGGTACTATTGCTGCGATGAAGTGGCGATGATCCGGGGGCCTCTGCCGAAGTTCGCCATCCTTCCGGAACCGGCGAACTGGCTGGTCAAGCTGCAGGAATGGGCACCGAACGCGGGCCAACACACGAGGTCCAGCTAGAGTTGGCCGGCTGCCGGGCTTCCGGCTCTCAACCATCCTCAGGCGCGAATGCCGAGGCAGAAAGGATCGCCAGGATCCAGCACCAGTTCTGCCTCGGCGTTTACAAAAGCCGAGCCGCGAATGCTGGGATAAACCTGTCCGTCGCGAACCTTGACGCTGCCCTCGAACACACTGCCTACGATACTTTCCTGTCTCCACACCTGGCCTTCCTTGAGTTTTCCGTCGGCGTAGAGACAGGCGAGTTTGGCGCTGGTACCGGTGCCGCACGGCGAGCGGTCGTAGGCCTTGCCCGGACAGAGCACGAAATTCTTGCTGTCAACGGAAGGCAGATCGGACGGGCCATAGAGCTCGACATGGTCGATTTCCTGATTCTGCGCTCCCGTGATTTTTTGCTGGCCCAGAGCGAGGCGGATGGCCCAGGTGAAATTCGTGAGTTCTTCGACATTGTCGAGGGAGAGACTCAGGGGATGCTCGCGAACCAGGAAGAACCAGTTTCCGCCCCAAGCGATATCGCCTCGTACAACGCCATGGCCGGGCACACTCACGGCGACGTTGGCGGCGTGACGATAGCTGGGAACGTTGTTGACCGTGACTTCGCCGTTCGGATGCAGAACGGCACTTACAGTTCCCACCGGAGTTTCAAGGCGGTGCTCCCCGGGTGCGATCTTCTTCATGAAAGCCAGGGTGGCTACCAGCCCGATTGTGCCGTGGCCACACATTCCCAGATAGCCAACGTTGTTAAAGAAGATGACGCCGGCTGCACACGATGGATCGGCAGGTTCCGAGAGTAGAGCGCCGACCATAACGTCGGACCCGCGCGGTTCGTTGACCACGGCGGAGCGGAAGGTATCGTATTTGCTGCGGAATATTTCCAGGCGCTCTCCGAGCGGCCCCCTTCCAAGATCAGGGCCGCCGCTGAGAACGACCCGGGTGGGCTCACCCCCGGTATGAGAGTCGATTACCCGTACTCTTTGACACAGCTCTGTCATCCGCCCTGCATTCTCCGTGTTAAGACGAACTGAGTTATGAGCTGTGTCCGTCACAGTGCATGACACCAAGGTAGGCGCTCCACGGACCCACGGTGTCACGGTACTGATGGGCCATGACCCTTGAAATTTGATGCAGGTGCGTGAGGTCATGAGCCACCCACGTAGCCAGCAGCTCCGCCATGGTAACGACTCCGAGAGCCGGATGCTTTCCGCGGCGCTCGCAGTCGGACGGCATCAGATTCATGG
>Ga0123356_10008620_pt1 | contig 10114 bp, 10 predicted proteins | sample TergutEmb28metaG_2_FD_92546 | JGI IMG/M metagenome (GOLD analysis project Ga0123356, IMG submission 92546) | Embiratermes neotenicus P3 segment gut microbial communities from Petit-Saut dam, French Guiana - Emb289 P3 | ecosystem: Host-associated > Arthropoda: Insects > Digestive system > Gut ... | reverse complement strand
TTCGCTGTGAAATACCTCGCACTCAAATAATGGAAATGCCAAAATGCTGACGACAATCGTTTTAGGCAAACTTCTGTAACCTTTGCCCCTGTCTAACGCTGATGAGAATGCCCGCGCCCAATGGAATAATGAACGTTCACGATAGTCTTTTTCATCTGCCACTTGAATTTCCAAATCTAAAATTTGGCCATTTACAAGCATTTTAATATCTAAACGACAAAACTTTTCCCCAATTGCCTCCGGCGGCATTTCCGGGTTGGTTACCGTAAACTCATTAATTTCTGTAATTGGTACCCGCAAAAATGCGGCCGTAAGCCTTTTCAATAGATCCGGATTTCTAACAAACAGCATCTTGAACAGTATGTCATTAGTTAATTTGTATTTTAGTACTGATAATATACATTTTTCAATATTAGTGGTACGAAAAAATTATGTCTAAAAAATTAATTTCCCTGAGTAGGGGAGCAATTTTCTTTCAGTTCCTCTATTTTCATTTGATGTTTATTATCTTGCTTATGAAAAATAATCACATAGGCAACTGCAAAAATACTCAATAAAGCAATGGGGACGTAGGATGACTTAAGTTTACATAATGAAGTTTATGCGGCATTGCTAATACACTGATTTTATTTAAGATACAACATTTCAACAAGTAAGTCAACAACTAATTGTACGACATTCAAAGAACAACTTCGCTTCAGCACATTCAGTCACCCAAATGCACTGGAAATTTGACTATCTGGCTAACTGGCTATTACCAGAACCGGACTTTCACCGGCAAGAATACTGTGCCTTTCAAGGCACACCATAACGGATATTATGCGACATCGCTAAATCGTTGATTTTATTTAAGATACAACATTCCAGCAAACAAGTCAACTACTAATTGTACGGCATTCAAAGAACAACTTCGCTTCAGCACACTCAATAACCCGAATGCACTGGAAAATTGACTATTTGGGGTGCCATTCGCCCTCTATAACCGGTCCCGTTTCCGGAACCGGTTGTATAAGAACTCTATTTATTTACGCCTTTTCGCTTTAAAAGATACTTTTAGCTCAGTAGCTCCGTGTTTGTTCTTTGAACATTTGGCTTTTGACGATACAGGACTTCCATGTATAGACCGTCGAGCTCTATCCCCTCGCTTACCTTGCGGGATAAATTCAATAACATACGAATCCGACATCTCTTTAACAACCGCGCTTTCCTCTGTGAAATCGGAAGAGGTTGTCATAAAGTCTACATTTACTTCACTTTCCAAATTATCCACGCCGCTTAATTCTATGCTCGGTACATCGCCCAAAGATACCCATATTTTTGAAATCTCGTGCGGAACCTCTAACAAAAGGTATTTTTCGTCATCAGCCATTGATACTATTAGTGATTTGTCTTTTTCACATAAAGGCTTGATAACATACTTATCCTCAGGTACCTTGTAGGCTTTTGATATCAGTTCCGAACCAGGAGCAGCCACAATCTCTTCCGTCCCCTCTATATCAAGAAGTGAAACGCCTGAAGAATTTGTTATTTCCGCATTTCCGTTAACGCTAATGACCATGCCCGCTCCATTTCCTGTTGCACCCATTTTATCTAAATACCTTTCTTTTATTTTACTTGCTTTTATAAAATCGATACTCGTTGGATTGTTTGCCCCTGACCAACCTTTTGATATAGTAATATCGCGAACGCCCCCATTTTTCGGAATATACAGATATGTTGTTTCTCCTATGTACCAATTATCGTAAAGGTGAACTGTATATCTTTGGGCGTCTTCTTCTACTTTGTAAGCAACAATGGCATGCCCGCCGCTTTTCCAGATATTAAGCACAACAGGGTCTATACCTGTTCTTTGGAATTCGTTAATCGTGTCAACCAATCTTTTGATATCGTTATGAATTCTTTCATAACCCTTATACCACGAAATTTGGTACCTTTCTAAAAGTTGTGTAACGCGATGGTTAGAGTTTCTTGGTACGGGCAGTGAAAATGTAGTTATTGCACCGGGTGAATAAGCCTCTTGTCTTATGTATTTTTGGTTGAATTGTGTAGAAGCTACCGCAAATCCGAAACAACTTCCACCCCAAGGGCCGTAAATATCGTAATAAAATCTTGCAGTAATTATATTCTCGAATACTTCGATAAATCTTTCAAGTGGAATTCTATAGCCGCTGGGATATCCGAAACTAGACCCCGAGTTGATGAAGCAAAAACCATCGGGATTGGGCAAAAAACGTTGTCCAGCTACCCACTGCGCATAGTAAGTAACATCTCTAGTTACCTTTGTTGTTGAAGATATCTTTGTACCGCCCGATTCCGCAGTGTACCAACCATCGAAAATATGACCAATACGAGTGAGCGCCGGCAATGTTCCTACATCGCTTCCGGCAGCAACGATTTTGGAAGATACTGTCGCACCCCCGCGCGAATCGAATGTCACAATATGATGCTGATTAACGATAAGCACATCCCTAATACTTACCGCTCTGTTTAACGGCGCTTGCAGGTTGGTACATTTGCCAATAACTACCCTCATATCCAATTGCGGAACTACACTTCCGGTTGGCCTGCTTGCAGTTTCAACATACCAGGTTTTACTTGTGACAGAAAGTGGTAAAACGTCGCTGTGGTTATTGTAGTTACGCGTTCCCGGTCTCATCAACACTATGCGCTCCCGCTCCATATTTTGATATATAAACGCTTTATACATAGTCATTCTGAATCTTGAGGTTCTGTTTATCGGACATATTAAGTTATACGAAGCAGAATTTGACTTATGAACAGTAAATTCAGCAAACTGATCACAAAATCCAAAAATTGATGTTGTTTTGCTTCTAATCATTGTATAAACCTGCGAAGATATCCTTGCCTCAAAAGTGCGTGTGCCGCTTCTTGTCAATTCAATTCTAGGAATATTAAGCCCCATTCCGCCTGTTAGTCTTAAATCAATACGGGTGACACCATTATCGTCAATTGCGCTTAATTTAGTCTGGACCGTTAGCGCAGGAGAATTAGACACGCGATATAGCTCCGAATCATCTCGTGATTCCGGGGTCAAATTTATAGCGCCGCTAAACCAGATTTCAGTTCCGCTTCTTGATCTGAGGTAACATTCGAAATTTTTGTTTGCCACAATAGCACTCCTTATTCTTTAATATTGGTAGTTTAACAGTTTGTATATACGCAAAGCCCAATTTTGGTTTTTATGCAATTTGTCAAGATGATGACATATTTACCATAAAGTTTTAACTTTCTCATACCAGCATTTCCAAAGTTAGTTCATTGGGTAATACCCATATTCTTTGTAAAAACAATCATAACATAGCCACCGTCCATCCATCGTTTGCCACAGTTGTCCAAACGCTTTGCAATTTGAGTTCTGACAGCGTTCATCTTGTGCTCTTGCCATAGTCATTCCTTTCATTTTAAATTCATACGATTATTAATTTTAGGGCAAAATTAAAACTTTAGGATAAATCTAACATAGTATTTACAGAAATTAATTAAGACTTGGCTTGCGACTTATAAAGGCGGTGTGCTTATTGATGTGTTGTAAAACTGTACTTTTCACAATAAGTTGTTTATCATAAATCTTAATATCTACTTTTTCTGCAAGCTTCTTCGAGTCTATCGCTTCAACATCTATAGTCGCTTTTGTACATCCAAGACTATTGATGGTGAGTACAATCGAGCTTTTATTATTTCGGATACCTGTTATCATCCCTTTAGCGCCGCAAAATGGGCCGGACACTATCTCAACGGGATCATCCAACAGGAACGGTTTCGGGTTTTTAACAGGTACCATTGGAATATTGGCGAGTTTGGCGGAGTAAACACGTTGTAAATCTATCTTAAATTTCTGCTGATGTTCTATTTTCAAAATTTGCGCTACTTTTCCACCCGTATCTCTCAAAAGGTCATACGGCCACTCACTGATAAACGGAACATACGATGGAAAAAGAACTGATAATGTTTTTCGGTTCTTCCCATCGCTTCGCGGCATTTTCTTTATGTAATAGGGAAGATAGTAATCTATACCCTGATCTATAAGATCATGAACAAACGATTTTTCCTGATTTGATTTTATTCTTGCAATCCACCATCTACCTTTCTTTTCGAGAATAGAACCCTCAAATGATTTAGACGGCGGGCAACCTCTATCGCTCAGATTAGACATCGTAGCTCCGAAAATGTAAAGTGTGAAAAAACGCTCGTAACTACAAAACACGCAAATAAGGTGTTGCGTTGCGCAGAAACTAAAACTAACTGTATCGGGGTCGTTTTACTGTCAAATTAATGGTGTGTGGATACACTAAGGTCTCGTGGGCCGTCACCCCTCGTTTGAAACTGACGCTGCACAAACTTCATGCAGTGAAGATACCTTAGTGAGAACAAAAATGTTCTTCTAAGTACCTCTATGGGGGAGAATTGAGCTGGTGTATGGATTCTCTTCGTAATAAAAGCTGAAATGGGCCCCACGTATCTCAAGTATAATTCATTTTTACACGATTCGCAAGACTTTTTTAATTGCGGCGGGTAAATTGTACGGGGAAGATGATAATTGGTTGGATTTATTCGGGGTATATAGCTTCTGCACGATTGCTATAAAAAATGGGGAATAAACTAATACAAAGCATCGTACGCTGTTGCAGCAAAAACAACATCACTTCACAGACTTATCCTGTGATTCCGATACAAATTTCTTTTTTATCAGCCTTTCATTCTTGAAAAATTCATACCCATAGACTGCTAAACCCGCACATAGCAGTCCCTGCACCAATGCGGTGAAAGAGCCTGTCATTATATCTTGATAGCCATCAAACGTGCTTTTGCCTATTATATAAATAATGCAAAATATTATGCCGCTCAAACCCAAAATCAAAGGTATATGTCTGTCATTAACTTTTTGAGTATTCTTTATTATTTTGCCAACAACATAGAGTACAGGGGTAAGTACTAAAAACTCCGGCCTGATGAATTCACGAAAACCCATTTACAGCCTCCTTTTTTTGACTTAAATGTCATCATAAATTTATATCCATAATCAAAACAGAACATTCAAGAAAAAATATCAAAATCCCCAACCTGACTCTAAGGAAACAGCGCCGCCATTCTTTACATTCACAACAAAACGGCTCGTATCAAAATTATTCCGGTTATCTTTTGATGAGATGGTGATTTCAAGCAATAGATATTCTAAAGTTTCCACAGTTTTGCTGTTTACATGAAATGAGGTTATGCTTCCGCCGCGAACATTAAACGGGATTGGCGTTCTGTTTCGGGTTAAATCTCTTCCGTCAAAGGCGTATTCCAAAGTGTCGCCGCTGTTGTGTGACAGGAGTGTTATTGAGGTTGGAGTAAATTGTAATACTCCCGGAGTTCTTCTCAATCTCAGCATTAGCTCTTCGGCAACACGGGCTGTCTCATCACGAATAACGCCTTTATTTTCCTGATGTGATACGTGTTTATGGAGGTAATTCCATGAAGAGAGTACGAGTGTGAAAATTATCGCGGAAACAGAGATCGTAACCATCAACTCTATTAAAGTCAGCCCTTTTTTATTAGCTGGTTTCATTGGTGAAATCCCTGAACGAGTCTAAACGTGTAAGATGAAAAAAACTTGCTTTGCGGCTCAACGCTTATTTCCATCTCTGTGACGTTGTTATTTTCAATATTTACGTTTTGTGTATAAATTTTTCTTCTGGATACTGTGAATGTTATGCCGGATACGGTTTCCATATATGTCAGCTCCTGCGGCTCAATACCTTGCAGCGCTTCGCTTCGGATGCGCTCCGCTTCGTTAGAGGCAAGTACGCTTGCGGCTCTGGTTGCGCTTGCCCTGCCTTTTATTCTGTCCCCCATAGAAAGACCGTTAAAAAGAGAATAAGATACTATGGAAAAAACGAAAATTGCTACCATAAGCTCTGTAATGGTAAAGCCGTCAGCGTTTGAGAACCCTTTTTTCATCCTTAGAACTCTCTCCAGCTTATAATTTGCGGGGTACCCATAAAGTAAGGCATTCTGTAATTGACTATAGACAAAAGCGGCTCAATCACGCCGCTGAAACTGTTTTCTTTAAGTTCTGTAAATTTTACAAGAGAATCACTGCTGAAATCGGAACAGTCAAAGAGAAATTCAGCTTTTATAAGTCCTGAAAGTTTACCGCTGTGACAGACCGCCTTTTCAGCCCACAGTATACCGCTTATTTTTGTGTCAGGATCGGTTTTGATTCCTCCCGGTTTACTTAGAGCTATGGCTGTGCCGTCAAATACCGACGATTCAGAGAGAAAAATTGAATAGCTGCTCGGTTTCTCTAAATGTTTTGTACCGGTTCCTGTCGCTATAAGAGAACTTTTACCTTTAATTTCCGCTTTGCCATAAACATTTATACTGCCCATAGACAGCGCGTTTCCGCTGAATATTGCGTTATCTCCGATAAAAATCCGGCTCATCGAAAAAAGAGAGACGTTAACAAGAGACGCTTTATCCAAAATCCTTACCTCACCGCCCGCGCGAAATTCCAGATTTTCTAATTTAAATGAGCCGGTGATTTGTAAATCACCGTAAATTACGATTTGACGTCTTTCTCTCCATACAACCTCAGAGAATGCTCCGTCAAGCATCAGATGGCCTTTCACAGTATCAGGTATCAATTCAATAGCGTTAGATGATTGAATTATGAGAGGTACGTCAAAAGTGGAAGTATCTTCATAAGCGATATTTTCATTTTTAAGTGAGGAGAGGAAACTTTTAATTCGTTTCTCATTGTTTTTTGACAATGGAGTATCATCAATAATAGTTTTATCTGTTTGATGCGCCCTACCTCTAAAGCGGCCCTTTATTGGTAAATTATTTTCAAGAATGAGAACCGTATCAGGTTTGGCGGGAACAGCGGAACCCTGCAAAACTTCTGCTGTGCGGGTTATTTTGCGTACTGTAGAGGTGGAAGTTATAAGATTATATATACCCTGAACACGAAAATCTATTTCTGAATTGTTAATCTCATCGTCAGTATAAAGAGATATTATTTTGGCACCGCCCATACTCAGAGGTTCATCATAAACCGCTGCGTCAGTGTCGTCAAACATATCCATACGAAAAAGATTGTCAAGCGCGGATATGGTTTTAAGCGTATCGGGTTCGTTAAGTTCTTCGGTGAGCATCTCAAGACCGCGGTATATTCCAGAACGCGCGTTTAAAAGCGCTTGAAGAGCGGCCGGGGATTGCAGCGCCCTAACGGAAGTCCGCGTTTGATGAGCAAGGTACATCGTAAGAATAATCATTCCGACAGACGCGAAAATAAGTACGGTGGTAAGAGTGCTTCCATTTTTATCCAAAATCATCTGCTCTCTTCCACCGTCAGTTCATACGTTCCGCTGCTGTCTCTAAAAACGGCGCTGTTGCCGCCAATAGAAACAACAAGCGTAGACCTTACATTGTCTCCCTGCGCTCTTATGTGCGTTTCTCCCTGTGCGTCTTCAACAATCACCAATGGCGGATTTCTCATTAGCCCTCTAAGTTTAAGGGGTAAACGCTTATGCGTTATTATGGTCTTTACAACAGGTTTGGGAGCCGGTCGGACAGGCTGAAAATCCAAAGGTCTAAATGGAGAATTAATTTCAGAAGTGAGATTGACTGCGGGAATAATTATCTCCGCTTTTAAAGCGGAATCTATCAAATTAGAAACGGTATAATCTGAAATTATCTCCGCGGATAAATTCGCTTCCGGTTTGGCGTCCGCTATAAAAAAGTTATAGAGTATCCATAAAATAGAAAAGAGACATATTGCGGACAACGAAAAAAATGGAAAGGCGGTTCTTGTTGATTGATTCAATTAATCGCCCCTTTCTGTACTAACGAGACAGGTTACTAATAACCTGATATTTAACCCGCCGCTTCGGTTTGTTTCAATTGCCAATCTGCTTATCTGTAAAATGTGAGGCAGCGTTTCAAGCGATGTTATAAACCGGCTAAGCGCGTAATAATCAGTTGTTGTTTCTATAAGTACCGGTATAGATATAGTATTTTCTGATTTGGTTTCAGCTTGGGGCTGAATTTTTGCCAGTACTACCCCGCTCACCCTGCTGCGGCTGATGAGTTCCTCAAGTATGCCTGAAATAGAGTGTGAGGGAATATTTATTGAAGCGCTGTTTAACTTAGACCTGAGAGTTTCGTTTTTTAACTCAAGCTCCAAACGCATTTTGTCAAATCCTTCGGTGGATGAGATAAATGTGTCATAGTAGCGGATACGCTCGGTACGTTCTTTATACGCCGACCATTGCGGAACCGCTATAAAGACTATAGACGCGCAGCAAACAAGCGCGGCAACGCAAAATACCGCGATTACCGGACTGCCGCTAATCAATCTTTTGACAATTGCATTACGCATAATATCCTGAAATTACAAATGTTTCTGTTTTTAGCGTCTCTCTCCATTGAAGCTAAAGAGGCGCTGTTTATATAATTTGAGGCTTGCAAACGGGAGATAAATTCTGTTACCGAACTTTCCGATTGCGCCCAGCCGTTTAACGCGATTCTCATTTTGTTTTCCGACCCCTGTATCTGATCTGATCCAAGCCGTTCTAAAAACAATCCGTCAGGTTTGATTTCAGCCAATAGCAGCAGCAGGCTCCCCCATCTTGAACTCTGGTCATAGGTTTTTTTAATAGACAAAATTTTCACGGAGAATTCATTAGCTGCTTTTTCGAGGTCTTGCAGCGATCTGTTTTCATTGAGTTTTATGTTGTAAATATTTTCATTGTGTGCAAGTTTTTTTCCTGCGTGAAAATTTGCAATTGCCGGTATTGACGTTATGAACAGCGATATACAAAGCAGAATAGCCGCAACTTTCAGAAGCATATTGCGGTGAATTTTAAAGCTGTAAAGCGCCGGCACTTTAAAAGCGGGAGCCGGATACATGGCCGTAAGCGCCGCGCCTGCCGCTTTCATTATATTACTGTCATAAAGTTCCTCTGGAAGCGCGGGTAATTGTTGATTTAAGCCGTCATACTCATTATGTTGACCATCATCATTATGAAGAGTAAAAGCGTTATGAGGGAAATCATTCCGTTTGAGAGTATGGCTCCAGTACCGCCTGACTCTGGCCGCAGACGCTTCAATGCGAGAAGCCGCTCCGCACGGAAATGAAAACACCGCTTCTAATTTTCTTTCTATTATTACGCCGAATTTCACAACATCGTTTTCATAAAATATTGACAAAAATGACGCTGGCGGCTCTTTACTAAAGGCAAGAGGCAGAGTAAGCAGAAAAGAGTCTTCTGTAACAGCGGATGTTATATTGCCTGATAACGCTTCCCAAATAATAGAAGCTCTGGCAGGGTGCAGATAAGGATTAAACTCCGCGTTCGCTCCGTAAACCGGCGGTTCAAGTAAAAGGTTTGATGTTGTTCGGCGCCACTCAGTATAAATACCTGAAATTGCGCCTTCGGAAAGTATGAGAGCTGTTTTAAGCACGTTTGACGCAGGCCACGATTTAACGGCTTCTACCGTATAGCGACCATGTTTCATTTTAAGCTCGACGCAAATAATTGAACCGTCTAAGGTATGAATTACCCCGGTCATAGTTTTTTTATGCTTTGGTTCTGCCCTTTTGTTATCAGTTGTTTTCATCAACCGAATCGCTCTCTGGATGACTGGTATTAATTATTGAACTATCGTGCGTATCAGTAGAATCCGAATCTGTTTTTACTTCGGCCTGGCCGTCAGCCGCTTCCGCGCTTCTCTTTTTGTCATCACGTCTTTTTGCATTTGTAGATTTATTTTGCTGCATGTTAAATTGTTCAAGTTCCGCGTTCAGATCAACTATTTGATCGCGTGTTACTACTGTGGGGGTGATGTAAACCACTAAATTCGTTTTGTTTTTTGTTATACCGCTGTGCCTGAATATTCCTCCGATAACAGGAAGACTGCCCAAAACAGGTATTTTATGCCTGAATTGACTCTCCTGATCTTTTATCAGTCCGCCAAGAATCAACGTCTCTCCATCGTTAAGGCGTACTGTGGTAGTAAGAGAGCGCGAAGATACGTTTGGGTATCCCTCAACATTGGTCTTATCGGAATTAGATATTACAGGAGTTATTTCTGCCGTAATCTGTCC
>Ga0123356_10008619_pt1 | contig 10114 bp, 3 predicted proteins | sample TergutEmb28metaG_2_FD_92546 | JGI IMG/M metagenome (GOLD analysis project Ga0123356, IMG submission 92546) | Embiratermes neotenicus P3 segment gut microbial communities from Petit-Saut dam, French Guiana - Emb289 P3 | ecosystem: Host-associated > Arthropoda: Insects > Digestive system > Gut ... | reverse complement strand
TGAAATGTTTTTGCTCTAATATATTTAACATTTTTGTTTTTATAAACCGTTCCAAAAATCATATCTATACCAATTCTTAGTTTGCTAAAAAAACCACATTTTTTTATAATAACTAAATCTAAAATTCCATCATCGGTAACAGAGTGTTTGGCAATTCCTTTTATGCCGGCAACGTGGTTTGTTGTTGTAATTGTAAACATAAAGCACCGCTCGGTAAAAACTGCACCATCTGCCATAAATGTAACGCTTTGGGTTTTTAAAAAAGGTGCTTCAAGACACGCTTCTATATAATAGGCGAATTTACCAAATAGCCTTTTGCTAGACCTATTATATGTTTTAACTCCGTTTGTGAATGCCCCCCCACTTGTGTGACTAACTGCAATTTGTCCGTTTACATTAATAAGGTCGTGCAAAGCCTGTTTGCCGTTTAATAAAATGTTAACAAATTTCTTAACACTTACTTGTGTTTTGTAATATGCAGAAAAATCGTTAGCAGTACCCCTGCCAAAACAGCATATTGGTAAGTCTATATTATTAACAATTAACGCGTTTGCCACTGGCCCAATTGTGCCATCGCCACCAATAACTGCCGCGGCAGTAAAGCTTTTATTGTTAGTGGCATATTCTTTAAAATACTCATCTAACACTTCTACACTATGGCTATTAAAAATTTCAATATTCTCGGCTGGCACGCCGTTTTCTTCTAGGCAATTGGCAATTTTATGCGACAAAGCAGCGCCGTTTAATCTGCCTGCATTAGGATTATATATAATAAGAAATTTCTTTTGTAAAGTTGCCATCGTTTGTATTATACGTAGTAATATAATATTTAGTCAAATGTTTATTATAGAGTAATTTTTTGTTTGCGTTTTAAAAATAATATGTTATTATTATAACATATTTATAGGAGGATTAAAAAAATGATTAAAGATAGTTTAAGGAAACCTATTATGGTTGGCGCAGTTGTGCTATTAGCAATTGCTGCAATCCTGTTGGTTTTAGGTGCATTTATTGAGGATGAAAATATGCTACTAACTTGGCTTGGTGCAGGGTTACTAGTAATAACAGTAATTGCGCACACTGTAGTTATTCTAGATAAAGACGATGAAGTAGCTACACCAGCAGCAAAGGTAGAAGAAACTAAATAATTCTAATGAAAATAAAAAACCGCCCATACCCGGCGGTTTTTTTGTGTTGGCGGAAGCGGCGGGGGCGTTATGAGCCAATGCTCGCCGGTACCCGTCGCATAGGTTGCCGATATAAAAAAATTGGCGGAAGCGGCGGGTACCGACCCCGCGTCCAAATGCTTTTTGTTACCACTTTCTACACGTTTAGTTTTTTTGAATTTTTTGCTAATTACAATAAAAAACAAAATGTAATTAACTCAAGTTTATTTAATGCCGTTTAAAACCATAAACCAAAATTTAAAACCATACCCAATCTACCGTACGCTTTTAGTTGCTAGATGGCAACAAACTAAAAGGTGCATTTAACATTAAGCAGCCGCGTATGCGAAGTTGTTAATGTTTGCGTTATATTGATTGTTTGCAGTTATTTCTGCCCATATTTTTTTAGCAAGATTATGGAACTTGCACGTGCTTATGGTAGCAATACGGCAATTGTCGAAGCCATTTCGCCCCCATACTTAATTATATACTATATAAAAGATAAATGCAATATATGCACTTTTAATTTTTTGTTGTAATATGTAAATATAAATGATATAATTAAATATTAAGGGGGTGCAGACAAAATGGGCTTTTTATTCAAAGAAGGTGGGTCGTTTCGCCCACTAGCTAGTATTATTAGTATTTGCTTAATCATTGTAGCAATTACAATGGAAATTTTAATGCTTCAAAATCTGCGCGATAATTTACCAAAACTATTAAGCGGCAGCACACTAGACCTTTTAAGTTTTATTATAAATGCAATACCAATGACAATTTTTTGGTTAATTGCAACACTTGCAACCATATTTAATATTAGTTCATCGGCGCGTGCCAAAGGCAATTACACACCAATATTAAGATGGGTAGGCGTGCTTACATTTGTTTTAAATATTTTCATCTTAGCTGCAAACTGTGTTCTATTATATATGATGGTTACAGGAGATATGGCATTCTTCACTTGGTTGGCAGAGTTGCTATACAAAATGCCATTAGATGAAATTCAAGCATTAATCAGTTAATAACAAACCGCATACGCGGTTTTTATTTTCTAGGCTCATTTAGTTGCATAAAACACGGAGGCAATAGTATACTATGAGTATTATGGCTAATGATATTATGTTTAAAAAATTAAAAATGTCTAGGGAAATAGACTTCTTGTTGTTGTTAAAGTACTATCACAACGTTGTTTCAAAATGCTCAACGTATGAAGAGATTAAAAGTTTTGATAGATTTGCACAACTCTATAACTATACCAAACTAAACAAAAACATTGAGTTTGTTGCAATTTTGGCAATAAACCCAACTGGCGATATTATTGGCGGTTTTATTGGCGATATTTTTAAAAAGATTAAAATGGGCATAGGAATCTACTGTAACGTAAGAGAAGAAGATTTAAACAAAGGCGTTGAAGTAAGGCTTGCAAGGCAATTTGAAAAATTAACTCAAACAGTTATTATGGAATTAGAAGACCCAGAAAAAGTTAAGAAAGAAGACAAAGAAAAAGTTGAGGCCAAAATAAAAATGTGGAGCGAGCTTGGGTTAGAAAAACTTAACATAGAATATATAAGACCACCACTAGATGATAACCAAAACCCTAAAGATTATTATAATATGTATGCAGTTGGCAAAAACGCTAAAAAGCCAATACAGCCAGAAAAGCTAATTTCGTTTTTTGAATATTACTTTGCTCACTTTTTTAACTGCAAAAGAGATACAAAATATAAGCACTTAGAATATGTTGGGGTGCAATTATTAGCGCAAAGTCAATCTAACTCAAAAGCAGGCCAAGTGTTGACTGACAAAATTGTAGAAGCAAAAGAGATAAGCGATAGGGAAACAAGAAATGCAAGTAAGGGAATAGATGCCGATGCACTTGTTGAAGCAATTCAAAAGAAACCAACAGCCAAAGGCAAAAAAGAAAAGACTACAGAATAAGTTTAAATAAAAAGCCCATTTGGGCTTTTTTAATAAATTTACTTTTTTATTTTATATAACAAATTGTCGATTAATGGTTAATTTTGTTTGTTTTTTATTACTTTGCTGTTATATTATTATGATATATTAGCAATAATATAACATTTAGTTTTTTAAAAGCTTAACCCGAAAAAAATCGGGGGGGGGGTACCTATTAAAATGTTTAACAAAAGAAAAATATTAAACGCTGTAGCAATTATGTTTTTAGTTGCTTTGTTTGTGTCGCAAGGAGTTGTTGGCTTATTAGGCAATGGCAAACTTAATCTTGGCGATTACAACGGCGGTAGTGGTATAGGGCAAGGTAGTTTAGTAAACCAAGACCAAATTGATGATGCAATGAATAATGCTATGCAACAAACTCGTATTGGTACGGTGGAATCTATTCCAACGCCGGCGGGTGTTGCAGATGTTATTAAGGTTTACAACGTAACCGATTTAATGAACATAGGTAATCCGCAATACGTTCCAACTGGCGAGAGTTTATCGGTTAACGGAAGTAGAAAATGGCGTAAAGATGGGCGCTACCAATTAGCTACAAATATTACAATTGCATCTACTAGCAACTTCGCCCCAACTTGTAGAGCAGGTGCTGGTGTAGCAAGCGTTACGGGTGTAGATAATTACGGTATATACGGCGGTTTTTCTGGGCACCTAGATGGTGGCGGTTTTACAATTACAGTAACAGGCAACGTAACAAGTACGTTTGCCAATTTTGGTATTATTGGCTATGCAACAATGGGCGCAGTTTTTACTGGGGTAGATGTTGTTTTTACAACTGCTAGTACGTGGGGCGGGCCATTTAACCAACAAGGTGTTATTGTTGGTAGGGCTGAAGAAGGCACAAGGTTTTATAATTGTAAAGTACGCCAAAGCAACCCAAACACTGCAACACCTGCAACAGTAGTTGGTAACGAATATGTTGGTGGCTTTGCGGGCTATTTACTTCACGGCTCAATTATAGAAGGTTGCTCTTCTAATATAAATGTTAGGGGTTTAATTGTTGCAGAAAATTCTTCTAGCACTGGTGGTTACATTGGTGGGTTTGCTGGCAGAATTGGAAGAGAAGCACAAATAAGAGAAAGCTATGTTTATGGTGCTAACGTTGTCGTAGAAGGGTCTATCAACTATACTGGTGGCTTTACTGGTAGATTAGACTACGAAGGAAATGTTCAGGATAGTTATGTTGATATAAAATCGGTTATTAATAATAGTAAAACAAACAATGCCGCTACTGGTAGTGGGCAATATGTTGGCGGATATGTTGGTTATAACCATTCAAGTGTTAGAATGCTACGCACTTATTCAACTGCAGATGTTGTAGGTAACAGCCTTGTTGGTGGTCACACTGGCGCGCACGTTGCTTTTTCAACAAGCAACACTTATTATTCTTGGGCAAGTGGAAATGTAACTGGTACTTGGAGAGTGGGTGGTTTTGTAGGTTCTGCCAACCAAGTAAACTTTAACGATTGCTACGCAACTGGTAATGTGACTGTACACGGTAGCCACGCAAATGATTATACAAATTCCCAAGCAGGTAGGGCTGGCGGTTTTGCGGGAGACACTAGCACAACTGCAACTAAATTCCGCAGATGCTATTCAACTGGTAATGTATATTCATCTGCTACTACTGGTATTGTAAATATTGGAAGTTTTATTGGTTATGTTGCATACGTTACAGAAGTTTCTGGTTGCTGGACAGCCGGTGCTGTGAGCACTGCTACAAGAGTTAGTGCCGAGCAAACAAAAGTTAACCGCGGTATTGTTGCGGGAGCATTTAGAGGTAATGCATTAGATGACCCTTCTGCTACCACAGTTAGAGCATATAGTGTTACTGGCGGGTTTTTCTACGCTAGCGATTTAGTGCGTTATAACAATGCAACGTTTACAAATGCATTAGGTAATCAATATGCTTATGTTGAAGGTAGGGGTGTTGTAAATTACGATAACGGTTTAAACAACCACACTACATATGGTGGTCATTATAACGACACGGCAATTTCTCCGCGCACATCTGCAGTATTAAAAACTGCAGCGGCGTATGCTAGCACGTTGAACCCAACTAATGGTAGATATGAAGGAACAGGGTTAACTGCTCAAGGTGCTTCTACTGTAAGTGCTATGAACGGCAACCGCGACCATACTGTAACAAACACTGGTGCAACTGTTGCATTAGGAATGTCTACTGTTGTGCAATATATTATGCGAGCAGAATTACTTGCTTTCCCTGCAACTGTTGCAGATAACCCAGTAGAACACAACAACCGAAATTGTAACTATAATTGGGACTTTGGCACACCGTTTCAAGCTGTTGGAACTTATGCGGCAAATGGACTTTCTGCACGCCCAGTTAAGCCAGATACAGTAGGCAACTCGTGGACTTTTGCAGGTAGCACAACTGGTTATCCTATTGCGCCAATGCCAAAAATAAATCCAGCTGGTGTGCGCACACCAAACACTCACGTTATTACCACTCGCGAACAATTAATGAATATTGGTAACGGGTATTTAACAACTCCTGCAGGTGGATACGGTGGTTCTACTTTAGCAGTTGTTAGCAATACTGGTGATGATGCAAACACTAGTACTACTAGATTAAGGCTTCCTTTATATAGGTTTGATGCTCAGCCTGGATATCACTTAGATGATATTTACATTTTAGGTGCCGATATAACAATTGCAAACACACCTAAAGTTGCACATGCCGATAGGGCAAACACTACTTTAATTACTGCATATAATAATGCTGTTATGCCACAAATGGGGTGGATACCATTTACTGGTAAAAACGTTACTGCGGTGGGTTCGCTTGCACATAACTCTAGTACTTGGGCTAGTAGAACAGCTACAAACCCATTTGGTGGAATTTTAAATGGAAACGGATATAAAATTTCAATTACTGGCGATGTTCCAACATTTGCTTTTGGTGGTATTATAGGTTATTCAACGCACGGTCATATGCGTAATATAAATGTGGAGTATGGAGAAGATGCCACATTTGGTCAAACTGTTGGCGCGGGCGGAAGTTTTAGAGATAACTACGGTACAATTGTTGCTTACTCGGCTAGGGGTACAACAGTTTTAAATTGCCACATTACAAATGCAAACAATGCAAGGCCTGGTAAAATTATTGGTAACAGTTATGTTGGCGGTATTTTCGGGCGTACTGGTAACCACGCAAACATTATTAAAAACTGCTCTAGCTATATTGATGTTCAGTCTTCTGGCTCAGTTGTTGGTGGTATTGCTGGTGGTGGCGCAAACGATATTGCTACCTACGTTGCAATTTATGACTCATATTTCCAAGGTAATATAAGTTTTAAACGTGCATATCACGGACACGCTAATCTTGTTATTGCTGGTTCAAGTGGTAAATCTATTGCTGCAGATGAAACTGTAACGTGGTATCACTCTTATGGTGGTATTATTGGTCGTACTGGTTTAGATTCTACTGTTCAACGTTCTGGCGTTGTTGGTAATATAAGTGGGCCGGGTAACGTTGGCGGTATTATTGGTTGGGCATTTAGAACAACTCCAATAACAGACTGTTTTGCATATTCGCCAAACGCTAATCCATTAGTTACTATAACTGGCTCTACTGAACTTGCTGCCGATTCATTTGTTGTAAACTCTACTACGTATCCAATTTCGGCTCAATATAGGGCTGCCGGTGGTATTGTTGGAAGGCACCAAATGTCGAGCAGTAACAGATTAGTTGCTACACGTGTAATTGTTTCTGGCGATATTCGTTCTACTGCTAATGCTAACGGTCAGGCACCTGCTGCTGGAGAAGTAGCGGCTGGGCACGTGGCTATTGGTGGTGCAGTCGGTAGCGGTGGTATGGACCTTCGCGATAGTGTAATTAACGTTGGAACAATAACCACACGTATGGCAGCAGTAGCAGGTGCAACTAGTAAAGCTGCAACTGGTCAAGCCGTTGTTGGCAGAATTGTTGGGTTTAACACATTCTTATCAGTAGCGGGCGATGCGGGCGGAACAGTAGTTTCAAGTGCATACAACGTGTGGGTTTTAAACACAATGCGTTATATTCACGGTGTTAATGCTGCTGGTACGGGTGGCACAACTGTAACTTTTGCAAATGCGGCAAGTTCTTTATATGGTTTAAATGCTAGTGGTGCCACTGCTAGTAGCCTTGTTGCGGAATGGGCAAATACATATTTCCCTAATGTTTTACAAAAAACATCTACTTTAATTAGAGACCAAGACGAATATGCAAAAACAATTGCAAACGGCGGTCTTAGCACTTGGAACTTTACAACAACTTGGGCGATGGATGCTACCTTAAGTGGTACGCCAAGCCTTAGAACTTGGAACTCAATAGAGAAAAACAAGATTACGGTTATATTTGACCACCGCGATATTTCTAACGCAACTGGAAACGTTAAAACTGTTTCTACAAAAACAACACGCGAGTATACAATAGGTGCAAATCTTAACACATTTGTTGTGCCAGACCACAACCCTACAAACGATGCAAACATAAACAAATGGCGTTTCGTTGGTTGGTATTCTGCAACTTCTTTAACAACTGGACATTTACAAATTAGCGGTACTCACGTAAGCGGAACTGCAACGGCAACAACTGCTAAGGTTTTACAACCAGATATGGTACAAAAACTTCAGGGTGCAGTTGGTGGTACTACTATCACATTATTTGCAAGATATGAAGCTACATTAAATTACCACGCCTTGGGTGCTACTAACCAAAGCTATTTGCCTAGTGCATTACTAACAAGGCAAGTGGCACACACAATGCCAACTGCTGCAAACACTGCGGCTTATGGTGCAGAGTTATCGAGCAAGGGTTGGTCTCACGTTAACTGGTATTGGAGTGCAACTGCTTACTATTCTTCTAGTCCTGGTACTGCGGTTAGTATTTCTACATCTGCTAGCAGTATGAACACGTTTGAAGCGCAAATGACAAGCGGTGTTTTAACGGCTTATGCTAGGATTCAATCTACTATTACATATAACGTACAAGGTGGCACGGCTGTAACTGCTGGCACAAGGTTCTATGGTGCGGCGTTCAACTGGGCTACAACGGCTACTAAAACTGGCGGATACACATTTGGTGGTTGGTTTACTAGTCAGGCAGATGCTAACACAGCAAATGAAACTGGCAATACAAATGGTGTTTATATTCCTGCTGCTTTCTCAAGCACTGGAGCATTAATAAACACACCAATTGCTGCTAATGATACAAATGGTAGCAGAACGGTTTTTGCTAGATGGATTACAACACCAACGTGGACAAACGGCAGTGCTAATATGGCAAACTCTGTTTATAATAACAACACGGCATATAGCCACACTTTACCGGGGGCATCTAGTGCTACTCCAACTGGCGGTGGTGCATTATCGTTTACATATAGTATTGTTTCTGGTGCACCTGCGGGTTACACAATAAACTCTACAAGTGGTGTAATTTCTAGTGCTGCGGGTAACGTAACTGCACAGGCTAACGAAACTACTGGTTACAATATTGTTGTGCGCGCAACTGCAAACAACGGTAGAACTGTAGACCGTACATTTAACTTAATAATTAATCGTGCGCAAAGGGCACACTCTTTATTTGCTGCGGATTGGACTTATGGTTCTCCAACGCGTCCTACAATTTCTCCTACAGGTCCATTTGAAAACCCACAGGTATCTTACCAATATGCGCTTGCAGACCAGGCTGGAGCAGATTTTGGCAATATGAATAGTTTTACTTGGATTGCATTGCCAACCGACTTAAATACATTAAACTCAGGAGACTATTTATTTAGAGTTACTATTGCGGCATCTACAAACTATGCGCAATTAATTACATACGCACAAACTGATAATACAAACAATATTACTAAAATTAATAGGGCTACTAGGAGCCACTCGGTTATTGTTACTAACTGGACATATGCAGGTACAAATGCATACGACCCACAGTTAAACGGTAGCGTTTTAGGCAACCCATCTATTAATTACTTCTATTCAACAAAACAAGACTTTACTGCAGATGCTGCTGCTGGTTTTGCGGTAGGCGGAAAACCTTGGCCAACAAGTTTAACTAGCACATCTATAGATAGCGGTACGTATTACGTTGGGGCTGTTATTGGCGAAACTATTAACCACGCGGAACAAATCACAACTGCTCCAGCGCTTGTTATTAGTAAGGCTACTCGTAACAACTCATTGCAAGGCTTACAAGGTTGGGAATATAACAGTGGCACACAGGTTACTGTTTCAGATATTAACAACACTATTATGGAGCAAGGCGATGCTAGCTTTGGTGGCATAACATTCTGGTATTTCAATTTTGGTGCTAACATTTCTACTGCTAGTCAAACTGTGCCTACTAACCCAGGCAGCTATATGGTGTTTGCAAGAATAGGCGAGAGTAAAAACTACAATCTATTAGACACTGCGGCGGTGCAATTCTCTATTGGTAGAATGAGTATTACTCGCCCTGCTTTCCCGGCTAACCCGTTAAACCCAACATTCCCAAATAGGTTTACATATAATGAAAACCCATTCACTGTTGTGCTAACTGGTACTCACGGTGGAAACACTATTGTGTTAACTAATCCAAATGGTTTCCAAAACCCAAGCGATTTTTATGAACTTGGTGGTGTTACAACAAGAACTAATATTGGTAGTTACTCATTTACTGTTAACTTAAAAGATACAGCATTCTATAGGTGGGATGATGGTAGTGATGGTGCGCACACATTAACGTGGCAAATCACTGTTGCAACTATCACGGCAGATACAGCTCCTATCAAAGCGCCTGGTAAATATGCATATGGCGTTACAATTGCAAATATCTTAGCAGATTTAAATTTAATCTCTGGTATGTTTGAAGCTGTAGAGAGAGAAGGTACTTGGGAAATTTATAACCACCCGCCTGCGCCTATCGTTGCAGGGACACATTCGTTCTCGGTTAGGTTTAACCCAACAAACACATCGTTTGCTTC
>Ga0123356_10008618_pt1 | contig 10115 bp, 8 predicted proteins | sample TergutEmb28metaG_2_FD_92546 | JGI IMG/M metagenome (GOLD analysis project Ga0123356, IMG submission 92546) | Embiratermes neotenicus P3 segment gut microbial communities from Petit-Saut dam, French Guiana - Emb289 P3 | ecosystem: Host-associated > Arthropoda: Insects > Digestive system > Gut ... | reverse complement strand
TGAAAAGGTTCTTATTTTTCCCGAGGGGACACGTGTCTCCGAGCATGATGCAACAGCAGCAAAAAGCGGAGCTGTAAAGCTTGCCGAGCGGGCCGGTGTTCCTATTATGCCGGTGTTTTTGCCACGGAAGAAACCGTATTTGCGAAAAACACCTGTTGTTTTCGGAAAGCCGTATTTTATAGAAAAACTAAGTGGTAAACGAAGTATTGAGGAGTACGCGCAGCTTTCGACCGAATTAATGAACAAGATACAAGAACTGGAGTCTGAGATAAAATGAAACTGATGGTCGCCAAAACAGCAGGTTTTTGTTATGGTGTGAGCAGAGCAGTAGAGCTATGTGAAAAGACAGTCACACAGCAAAAAAACTGTGTGACTCTGGGACCGATAATTCACAATGCTCATGTTGTAAAAGACCTTTGCGAAAAAGGAGTAAAAGTTGTCTCAGATTTATCGGATGTTAACACTTCTGACACGGTTATTATAAGGTCTCACGGAGCTGCAAAAAGTCAGTATGATAAACTAGGTGAGCTGGGTGCATCAGTTGTAGATGCAACATGTCCAAATGTCAGAAAAATTCATGACATTGTCTCATCGGAAGCACTGCAAAAACGAACTATTTTGATAATTGGCAAGTATGATCATCCGGAGATTTCGGCAATATCAGGATGGTGCGAAAATTATGAGATAATTGAGAGTGTAAATGAGTTTAATAAGTGGCTTAAAACGGGCATAAACAGACAATTACCCGTTTCTGTTGTCTTTCAAACTACCAGTACAAAATTACTTTATGACGAAATCACTGTAATACTAAAAAAAGAGTGTACAAACCTTAAAATCTTTGATACAATATGCGACGCTACACAAAAACGGCAAACTGAGGCAGAGCTAATCGCAAAAACTGCAGATGCAGTGCTTGTCATAGGCGATGAAAGTAGTGCCAACAGCCGCAATCTTGCGCAGATTTGCTCTCAAAATTGCAAAAATGTATTTTTTATCCAAGGTGCTAATGACATAGAAGAACTTGATCTGAGTAGTTTTAGTGTCATAGGAGTCACGGCAGGCGCGTCTACACCGGCGTTTATCATTAAGGAGGTCCTCTCGAAGATGGGAAAGCAAGATGAAGTAATCATGGACGGCAGTACACCGGAGCCGGAGGAAATTTTTGAGGATGAGTCTTTTGAGGCAATGCTCGAAAAATCAATTAAAACTTTGCGCACAGGCGAGAAGGTGTCAGGTATAGTCACATCTATCACGTCAACCGAGGTTTCTTTAGACCTTGGTACAAAGCAATCCGGTTATATACCGATTTCAGAGTTTATCGATAATGAAAACACCGATATTAATGAGATAATTAAAATCGGTGATACTATAGAGTCGTTTGTTATGCGTGTCAATGATGTTGAAGGAATGGTAATGCTCTCCAAAAAACGTCTTGATGCTGAGAGAAACATGGATTTTGTCGAAGCTGCAAGAGAAAGCAGAGACATAGTCGAGGGCACAGTTATTCAAGAAAACAGAGGCGGTGTTGTAGTTAATGTCAAGGGAATACATGTCTTTGTTCCTGCTTCACAGACCGGTCTTCCAAAAACTGCCTCATTATCTGAGATTCTTAAAAAGACAGTTAAGCTTCGTATAAACGAAGTCAACCAGTCAAGAAGGCGCGTTGTCGGCTCTATCCGTGATGTTCAAAAGGATGAGCGCCGCGAGAAGTCCGAGAAGGTTTGGGGCGAGATTGAGGTTGGCAAAAAATACGAAGGCACAGTCAAGTCTATGACTTCATACGGTGTGTTTGTTGATATTGGCGGAGTTGACGGTATGATTCATATATCAGAGCTCAGCTGGACACGTATCAAACAGCCGTCTGAAATTATGGCAGTCGGCGATGACGTTTCCGTATATGTCATTTCGTTTGACAAGGAAAGCAGAAAGATTTCTCTCGGTTTCAAAAAGGGCGAGGATAATCCCTGGACGAAGTTTACAAGTGAGTATACTGTCGGTGATGTTATTAATGTTAAGATTGTCAAGATGATGCCTTTTGGTGCCTTTGCAGAGATTTGCACAGGAGTTGACGGTCTTATTCACATTTCGCAAATCTCCGAGCACAGAATTGACCTGCCGTCCGAGGTTTTAAAAGACGGTGAGACTGTAGATGTTAAAATAACTGAAATCGATACCGACAGAAAGAAAGTTTCACTGAGTATCAAAGCTCTTATAGATCCTTCAGCTGCCTTAGAGTCCGAAGAGCCTTCAGACGAAGCTCCTTCCGATGCTCCTGAAGAAGCTTCTGTAGAAGCTCCTGAAGAGGCTCCGGAAGAATCTCCGGAAGAAGCTCCTGAAGAAACAGAACCGGAGGTCGAAGAGGCTTAGAATAGCAAAGTCGAAATGTAATCACTTGAAAATCCGTCCGTTGTCACAAAGGATTTCCAAGTGATTACTTTTCGATTTTGCTATAATTAGATCCACCGCGCTGTAAGCGGTGGATTTTTATTCTGCTAATACTCACTGGCTGCTTTTAAGACTGCGTTTATGTTTTCGCCTTTTGCTCCCATTGGAACACCACCGCCAACACTGAGCAGAAGACCTTTTGTATCACCGTTTTCCGAAACATAATCATCGATACATTCTTTTGCCAAAGCATAAACCTCGTCGGGAGTGTTACGGGCAAGAGACATCGGGGGAATGTTGCCGAGCAGAACGATGTTTTTGCCGACCTGCTTGCGGACAGAGCTTATGCTGCGTTCGTGTGTGAAGTTTAATAAATCGATTCCGAGGTCGCTCATATAAGTGAAGGGGACATCATTTGCTGTGTCATCGTGAAGCAGCTTTACCTTGCCGTCAAAGGAATCAAGGACCTCCTTAAGATACGGATGTGCAAACTCTTCATAATCAAACTTACTGAAAAATCCTGTTATATCGTCAAGTACAAGAACGCCCTCAGCCTTTGTGCAAACCTCAAGCTGCGCACACAGCCAGTCTTTACAAAGCTGAGTAGTTTTTTTGAGCAGCTTATGATAAACATCAGGCTCGACCTTGGCGCACAAAAGCAGCTCAGTTACCGAAAAAAGATGCGCTGCTATAGTCATGGGACCGCGGGCACTAACTATGTTTATTTGCTCACCAATGCTCTCGAGCTTTGGCATCATTTGCTTTTGCAAGTTTAAAAGAAGCGGCATAAGCCCGTCTTTACGTGGGTTGGGAATCTTCAGAGCATCAACAATATCTTCAACATCATCCATCTCGGCAGCAAGAGCATGAACAGAGGGAAGATTGCTGTCATAAAAGCTGAACTTGATACCGAAGCCCGAAGGTTCGGTTGCCATCCCGTATTCAGCCCACCAGTCGGGCAGAAAAAGGACATCAGGGAAGTCTTTTTTTATCTTGACATAAGAGTTAAACCAGACATCGGGCTGCGCATAAAAGTCTATCGTAGAAATATTGCAATAGCCCGGCATCCATGGGCTGTCAACTATCAGCCCGACATGCAGCCTATCGTTTTCGCCTTTGATAATAGATTTAAATATACTCCAATGTTTATCAGTCATAAATACGCCTTTCTTTTTCATCAGGTATTCCGGTCAGTCTGTAGAAGTATGTGTTTACCACATCGCGCCATTCCTTTGCGTTTTCCAGTTGTTGTTTCAGTCTGTCAGCGACACTGTCATATGCATCAGCAGGAAGTAAATGCTTTAAAGAGTCCCATGTCCTGATAAATTCCTCTACCTCATCACAGCCTACAAAATGAGTGTCATAGATAAACTGCAGGAGAGTTTGGCCGCTCTTTAACTTATAACTGTAGGGGAGCCGGTGGAAGTATAAAAGAAGACTCTCCGGGCATGTCTCTTTTCTGCTGTAAAGGTCACATAAATAGGGGTGGTACTGCTTTGTATAACCTGTGCCTTTATCTGTTCTGTCGACACCTATAGCCTCAAAATTTGCTCTGTGGTATGTGCCCCATTTCATAAACTCATAACCTTCGGGACTGGGACCGTAGTGATGAGAAATATTAACCATCCAGCCAAGCCCGAGAGGTGAGGTATATTTTTCATAAGTATAACGCGACTTTATAAGCATTTCAAGCAGCTTATTGTTTAGATCAGGATTATCACCAAAGGTCAGTGAAATCCACTCAGCGAGAACTGTGCGTGCTTCCAGTGACGGGTCACATGCCATTCTGCCAAACGAATATAGGTTTGCCTGCGCAAGTGTGTGGCCTGTCCAGTTAGTGTCAAGACCTGTGTTTGCGACGGCGACAACAGCAGATATTTTGTTACCAATGAGGTCGCGCATTTTTTGCGTGTCTGAAACAGGTGCGGAAAACACTTCCTCCCACTGGACGGCAAGTGCATATAAGTCAATTTGCTGTCCTGTATACTCTTGTGTGACCTGAAGCTCTATTGCCTGATTTGTGTTTTTCATAGCACCAAGCAGGGGAGAATTTGGCTCTCTGACTTGAAAGTCTGAAGGACCGTGTTTGATTTGTAAAATTACGTTATTATCAAAATCTCCGTCCAGCGGGAAAAAATGATTATATGCCGCTTTTGGCCGGTCTGTATTTATATCGCGCCAATCCTGCATACAATTATATACAAAGCAACGCCAATATGTTTTACCGCCAAAGGGCTTTAATGCTCTTGCAATGACATTAGCGCCGTCTGCCTGGCTGCGTCCGAGAGCGGCAGGCCCGTCACGAAACTCACTGTCTGCTTTTACCAGAAAACCTGCAAGGTCGGGAATGTGTGAATATACTTTTTTTGCAGCGTCCTCCCACCATGAGATAACATCGGGATCAAGGGGGTCATAAGTGCTCAGCCCGCCAAGCAGTCGCGGACTTGTAAAATCCACTGCTATGATAAAACGTATATCAAACTCACGAAATATAGCTGCAAGTCCGGAAGCATCCGGCAAAAGCTCATCTGTAATCATCTTCGCGGCGCGAGGTGTTACATTTACGTTATTACAGCAGACCCGGTTGATGCCAATTGATGCCAGAAACCGTGCATAGTCACGGATACGTTTCGGGTCGTAGTTAATGTTGTCATTGTCAAAAAACAGTGAACGACCGCTATAGCCCCGCTCAACATGACCGTTTATATTATCCCAATGATTAAGTATCCGCTCCTCAATTTTAGTATTAACCGGAGGCGGTGACTTTTTGCCATCTTGAAGCCACATGTTATATTCACTATATCCCATTAACCCAGAGTCCTTTCGTTTACTACTATAGAAACATCGTCTTCGGTATAAATACGCGGGTTCTCCTGTACCCAGTTGTCATAGGGCTCGCTATTTTCCATCGTCACATTTTCCGCTACCTTGATATACTTATCAAAATCGGATTTGGGATGTGCATGGTCTTGATGCGCCACATAAAAATAATCAAACTCAAGCTCACGCACCCGCTTTAGCATCTTAATATACTCTTTGACACTCAGTGACTGCGGGACAAACATCCAACAATGCGAGTTTGCAGAGTCACTGTCAAGCAGTAATCTTTGCTCCCTGATAAGAAGACCAATAGAACCGGCTGTATGACCTGCCATATCTATAACCTCGACACTTAGTCCTCCAAGGTCAAAAACCTTGCCTATATCGAGAGGCTCCATTTTACAATCTCCGGAATTAATCCAGTAGGTTTCATTAAAATCGGGCTCAAAGCCTGCTGCTTTTACCCTTTCTAAAATAGTTTTCCGAATTGATGGTCCTGTATGTTCAAAGCAAAGCTCGAAATCAGGCTTGCGAAGATATACCTTCTTAAACTGGTTGGCACCGTTTGCATGGTCTATATGACCGTGTCCGAGCACAACAGTCAGAGGCTTATCGGTGATGTCGGCTACTGCCTGTGCCAAATCGGACACACCGTGACCGGTGTCAAATAAAAGTGCTTTCTTATCGCCGACAACAAGAAACATATTGACTCCGAGAATATCTTTTAAAAGATAGAGCTGATGATTAATTTCTGTAATTTCCAAATCGAACATATTTAAACTCCTCTGATTCTTTCTGCGAGAAAACCTCTGTCAGTTTCGCGTTTTACTTTTTTCAGTTCGAAATAACAAACTGCATTGGCACCAAGGGCGATATCAAAATCATATTTTCCGTTTGTTACATCAACTTTTTTGGTTCTGACTTGGGGAAGAGCACACTCATAGAGTAAATCGAGCTGCTCATCGTTGGGGTATGCGGGAGAACCTATGTCAATCCACGACTTAAGAGGATTTGAAGTTATTTCGTCTACAAGCTTTTCGATAAGAACATACTCACCGTCATCAAGCTCAAACGAGAAGCTCAGTGTTTTGCAAACAGCGGGTGCGGGTTTCAAATCCTCAAAGATATACCAGGTAACAGCGCGATATGTGCCATCTAAATCTTTTACTACCACATAGTTTTCATTTCGTATTACAGCATCACCGATGAGATTACTGAAAAAGACGTATGTCCAATATGTCGGTTTTGGTATCATACCACCGGCAAGAAGTCCGAAGCAGCCTGAAAAAGGAGTAAAGGCTATGCCTTGCTCTTCAAAGACATCGCCAAATGTCCAGTATGAGTAAGAAGCGCATGTATCACCCATCACACTCAGAAGATAGGCGATATATGCTGCGTTTTGGTTGTTGTCATGAATGGGGTTTCTAGGGGAGTAAGAGGTGTTATACTCTGTTATGTGCATTTCCATGTCTTTGTAGGCAGGGAAGCTGTCGATTATACTGCGACTGACGTTTAGCTCATCGGGAATGTAGTTTGTGGGGTTTAGTTCCTGATATACATATCTGCCGACTCTATCCGGCATTCCTGTTGCATAGCAGTGACGGGTGATAAAATCAAGCGGAACACTATTTTTTGATGTGTATTCAAGAAAGGCTTTGAGCCATTTTTCGTCTTCAACTCCGCATATAGCCGGGCCTCCGACACGGATGCGTTTGTCACAGTCCTTAACGGCACGGGCTGTTACATCATAGAGCTTAAAATACTCGTCCATGTCAGCGCTTTTCCAGAAGCCTTCAAGGTTTGGCTCATTCCAGACCTCCATGGGCCAGGTAATGACTTCGTCTATACCATACCTGCTTATCCAGTGGTTTACTGTTGCTTTGATAAGAAGAGCCCACTCGTTATAACATTTTGGAGGTGTGACATTACCTTTCCACCAGAATATAGTCTGGTCACCTGAAGCGAGTGCTTCGGGCATAAATCCAAACTCTACAAATGGCTTTAAACCAAGTGACAGGTAATCATCAAAGACTATATCGACATATCTGAAGTTATACTCGGTTTTCTGGGCACCGTCTTCTTCGTATCTGTTATAGATTCCCATGTCGTCGCAAAAAAGCCCATGCCCGCGGATGTACCTAAACCCTATTTCCTCTTGTACTTTTTTTAGCTGCTCAAAGTACTCACGTCGCAGTGCAAGGCTCATACGCCCGGTTCCGATACAAAACGTTGCATTGTTGTTAAATGTTACCATGTGTGCTCCCTTCCAAGTGCATCTCTTAAGACAAGGCGGTTTTCGTCATCACGTAGAGGGTCGTCGTTCTCTGTGCCTCTTTTTAGTGTAAAATATGTAAAAGCACCATGAGCAGATGCCTTGGTACTAACATCGCCGATAAGCGGGTCATATACGCGAAATGTATAACCGTCTTTTTCGAGAGTGTTCCAAGCTATCATCAAAAGATTATGCAGCGCTGCCTTGCTCGTTTTATATGCATAGCCCGTGATGTCTTTTGTTTCGTTGATACTGGCTTCTGCGCTCGATAAAAAACACAGTCTTTTGATTTTTCCCTTATCAAGAAGGGGCAGATATTTTTCAAGCAAGCTAATGGGCCTGTCTACATTAGCTTTGTAAACTCTGCGGATGACCTTCTCATCAAGACCGTCACGTATAGAAAAGTTGTCATTTTTATCATATTTATTACTGACATCTATATAAATGTCAATTTTTTTTGTCGGCTCATTAACACCGGGAATAAATACTTCATAACCCTCATCGGCGAATATTGAAGCAAGCTGTTTGTCAAATGAATTTTTCAAAGCTGTAATTAAAACTGATTTCATATAAAATCTCCCGCAAAGATTTCTGAGCGACTATCATCTGCTTTATTGTATGCTGCTTGCATAGGGATTGGTACTTGTTTGCGCAGACAGAGATACGCGAGTCCTCTGCAAGCAAATGAGTACCAATCCATACGCAAGCAGAGATAATGCGACTAAAACGGCCATTCATTACTTTTAAAATCATACATTACAAGACGCTGTTCGTCAAACCTTGGAGCTTCAAAATAAACAGCCGCATGCCTTGCAATAAGATTCGGGTCATACAGCGCTTCGACACTGCGAGCACCGCTTGGAAGAACGCGCTTCATCCAGCCGGGATGATATAGCCTGAAGGTATAACCGTCCGGAAAAAGCTCATTGTGCATCAAACGGATAGCCATGTTCATCGAGCTTTTGCTCATCGGATAGGGGAGAGAGTTACCGATTCGTTTTTTCATAAGGTTTATGCAAGAAACCTCGGATGAAACAAAACAAAGCCTCTTAATTTTGCTTTTATCCATCAGCGGCAGAAAAATCTCAACCATTCGTGCAGGACCCAGGGCATTGACACTGTAGCTTTTAAAAGCAGCTGTCGTATCCATATCAGGCTCGCGAAAAGCGCAGTTGACTTTTCCCATCAGTGCAGCATTTGAAATAAGTACGTCAAGAGTGCCGCGTGTGACCTTGCTGACATATTTAACTGCCGCCCCAATGCTCTCGCGAGAGTCAACATCAAGCCATATGATATGAAGGTCACTATGTCTTCTTTTCAGGTTTTCAAGAAGATTATAGTCCTGCAAATATTTACCCGCAAAAACTGTATAACCGCGTTTTAAATATTCTCGGCTCAGCGACAATCCAAGTCCGCGGTCAGCTCCTGTTATAATTACAGATTTCATTTTGGTTAACTCTCTCTTTCTTCGACCGATATAAATTCATTTCTCCCGTATAGTAGCGACATCCTTGCGCTAATACACGGACGTTCCGCATCCATGCTACACTTAGAAATGAAATTTACATCGCTCTCAGAATTTATTTATAAACAGCACCAGTTTAATGCATTTTCCAAAGTCTTTTGAAATTCCGGATTTAGCCAGACAGAAAGCATATGCCCGGGGGTGAGGACACAGATGCGTCCTTTGCCTTGTGTGCGGACAAGTCCGGCAGCACCTATCCATGCTGTTGTGTTATGATACGGGTCTTCTTCAAACATATCCCCCGTGCCTTGAGCGGCGGAATATGACGCCATTATAACATCGACATCGTTATTTAAAATCTCAAGGCGGTAATGCTCGTCAGTCTCACAGAAAATACCAACACCGTCTGTAACGGGGTGCGGCTTTACAGGAGCAACTGTGACAGGGCAGTTATTCGGGTGAAATGTAAACCGGCAACCCATAAGTGCACTCATAGACTTTGATGTCTCGCTTGGCACTGTTGCATTATGAATAGCCAGCAGACCACCGCCACCCTCTACAAAACTAACAAAAGTCTGTTGTATCTCATCAGTCATCCAAGCACTCTCGTCAGCTTGTGACCTCTGGTTACTCTTGCAGAGCATCACAACATTGTAACCTGAGAGGATATCACAGTCAAACTCGCTGCCGTCTTTAATAATATCAAATGAAAAGCCTTTTTCCTCAAGCGGCTTTATACCATCAATCGGGACACTGCCGGGGTGCCAGTAGTCGTCGCAAAGAAGTAAAATTTTCATATTTCAAACTCCAGGCTTCCACCTTCAAAAATCGCCTCATACTTACCACGAAATCCTGTCACTTCAACATATCCGTTTTCATCTGATTTAACCCTCATTTCAGGTGTGCGCCATTTGTTCATTATTAAATCATAAAGAGCATCATAGGAGGGCTTGACACGCGCATCTTTTGTCATAAGACCGGCAGGTGCATTAAGCCAGCTGCCGTCACTGTAACTCCAGTATGTAAATGCCTCAACAAGCGGACATTTATAGAGCCTTTCATAAAACTCTACGATTTGCTCGGCTTGTCTAGCTTCACCATCGGGAGTTGAGGGCCAATGCTCGGGATTAAAGTCGTTAAGGTCGACTATGTGTGCGGGCATGATTTCACCTG
>Ga0123356_10008616_pt1 | contig 10117 bp, 4 predicted proteins | sample TergutEmb28metaG_2_FD_92546 | JGI IMG/M metagenome (GOLD analysis project Ga0123356, IMG submission 92546) | Embiratermes neotenicus P3 segment gut microbial communities from Petit-Saut dam, French Guiana - Emb289 P3 | ecosystem: Host-associated > Arthropoda: Insects > Digestive system > Gut ... | reverse complement strand
TCCGTAGACCGCGGCCCGGGGCCCAAGCAGCGCTTTGTACATCTTGATGCGCCGGCGCACCTGCACCGCTCCGACCGGGTCGGCCGTCACCGCCTGATCGATGAACGGGAGCCAGGCGAGCGACGGCGGCGTACCGCAGGGACAAGCCTGGGTCACGCTCTCCGGCTTGATCGCACGCGTGGTTTCAAAGATCGTCTTGTACACCTCACCCATCCCTTCGACTGATTCTTGCGGCGACTTGTGATGATGCGCCGGGTTGTAGCAGGCGGGCACGCTGTAAATGTTGTCGAGTTTCGAACCATCGAAATCCCAGTCGCGGATGAATTTCTCGGTGAGCTGTTTGTAGTACGCCTGGACCTGTGGTAGCGACGGATCGAGCGCGGCCAGATCGCGCGTGATCCGGGCATGTTTGCCGTTCTTGTCGAGAATCAGCCAATCTGGATGCTCTTCGACGACTTTGGAGACGACGTACCTGTGTGATTCGTACTTCGACTGCCCGTCTTCGACCCCCAGTGGCAGCCACCACAATTGCGCGAGGATTCCCTGTTGATGAAAGCCTTCGACCATCTTCTTGATCGAGTCGTCGGGAAAGGTGTCGGGACGCGGATTCCAATCGCCATAGGTGTCGAACCAACGATCATCAAGCGTCGCCCATCTGATGCCAAGCTCTTTCAACTTGGGGATCGTTCCCAGCATTTCGGCCGGAGTCACGTTGAACTCGTACCCCCAACCGCACCAGCTCACGTTGTAGGCTTCGTTTGACGGCTTGGGGATCTCCCAACCCTCTTTCTGCAGCACGCTCGACCAAAGGCGCAGCGGTTCGTAGTAGTCTCCGCTGTACACCGACACGAAGCTGCGGGGCGTGGAATAGCTGTCGCCGGGCTTCAACGTCCGATTGACGGGAATCGTGATGCTCGCAAACACCCGGCTATCCGGCTCCACTTTTACCGGCATGGACAGCGTCCAGGGCAGCGTCTCAACGTGTCCAATGGCCTCGCCGACCGTTGCCGTCCACAACGCGACGACCGGAATCCCGCCACCATAGCCGCCTTTCACCATCTCGCCCATCGCATTCGGTTGCGACGAAGTCCGCGTCAGCTTCTGGACGTCATCCTTCCCCCAGTCGTAGCTCGATCCCTGAAAAGACCACATATCAAAGGGCTGCACCTTGGCATCGACCTGCTTGGCATCGAAGCGATGCTGCTGCATCCATGCCTGGTCGATCTTCAGATCCCTATCCCCTGCATTCTTGTAGGTCGCGCTGACCAGCGCGAGGTTTGGGAAATCGTCGTAGGCTTCAATCACCAGGGTGCGTTCAAGCGTGACTCCCGCAGGCGCCAGCGGGCGCGACGGAATTTCCACACGCTTCCCCCGACCAAGTTTCCCTGCGCTGGCGACGGTCTTGGCCTGGCTGAAGTCTGGAACGAAATCCAGCTCCTTTCCGCCAATGATGACCGAGTCGCTGCCGCCGGTCGATCCCACATTGGGCTCATCGAGCGTCAAACGCTGACCATTTTTGACGAGCGCCGCTCGGACGAATCCCGAAGGAAGAACCTGGAACTCCGCAGCGCTGGTCGTGATCACGACCGGCCCGCCACCGCTCACTTCGACCTTGATATCGGAAGGCGTCGAGGGCGCCGTTTTCGGCTGCTCGGCGTGCTTGCTGCAACTCAGTATGGAAACAGCGATGAGGGTGACCGCAATCCCGGAGAAGACGCCAAACGACCGGGGGCGGCTGACAGCAGCAGCGACACGTTTCATGGCTCCCTTTCGCCAGCCCCATAGTATAGCGAAAGAAAACACAATCTTTCGTACTACTCCGCAAAGCCGCCATGCAGCGCCGACCCTAGCGGATTTCCGCCAGCGAATATTCGAGCGCTCCGCGCTTGGGAGTGGGCATGGCGCCCACCTCGCTGGCCACCCACGCTCCCACCAGGTTCGCGACTTCATTCATCAGGTCGAGCGACGCTCCATGCAGGTACTCGTGGACGAGGCCGGCGGTGAACGCGTCGCCCGATCCCACCGTGTCGGCCACCTGCACGCTAAATCCCGGATGCTCGCTTATTTCCTTGCCCCGGACGAGCAGGCTACCCCGCCCGCCGCGGGTGATACAGATGATCTTCAAGTGGTATTCCTGGAGGAGCCTTTGAACGGAGGACAATTCGTCGCGGTGCGAAAGCTTGCTGAGGCTCATGATTTTCGCCAGTTCGTCTTCGTTCAGCTTGACGATATCGGCAAGCCGCATCGATTCCGAGAGTATTTCCTGGGAGTAATAGGATTGCCGCAGGTTCACATCGAAAACCTTGAGTGTATGGGGTGAAGTGGCTGCCAGGAATTGCCGAATGGTAGCGCGGCTCGTCTCCGAGCGTTGGGCGAGCGATCCGAAGCAGACGGCATCTGCCGTTCTGGCGAGGCGCTGCCAGTCGAGCGTCCACTCGAGGAAATCCCAGGCGACCGGATGCGCGATTTCGAAGCCCGCCTGTCCGTTGCCGTCGAGCGAGACTTTCACCGTGCCCGTGGGATGCACGCGGTCGGTTTCAACGTGATCGATGTTGAGCCCTAGTTCCTCCATGCGGCGCAGGGCCTCGAGCCCACGGGAATCTTCTCCCACCCGGCTGGCCACAATTCCTTGATCGCCCATGAGCGTGGTGATGTAGGCGAAGTTGGTCGGAGCCCCGCCGAGACAGGTGCGCTCCGGCAACAGATCCCACAGAACTTCGCCCAATCCCACCACTCTCTTCTTCATCGCCGCTTCTCACAAATACCGTAAACGTTTACGGGTTGGTCCGCAAAAAAGAGGGACCCCCGAAGGAATCCCTCCCCAATTGCATGCCTGAGCGCTAGAACAGGAACTTCAAAGCGAACTCGAGCTGGCGCATGCCGGTCGTCGATCCTGGTGAGGCATCCGCTTCGATGTCGGTGACTTGGCCAGCATTACCGCCGCAATCGATGCAGGTGTTGCCCTGGTTCGAGTTGAAGCCCAAGACCGGGTGATTGAACACGTTGAAGGCGTCCATGCGGAACTGCGCCTTGACCCGCTCGGTGATGGAGAAGTTCTTGAAGAGGGACGCATCGGCAGAGAAGGCTCGCGGCCCACGGAAGCTATTGACACCGATGTTGCCGAGGTTCCCGACTCCCGGGTCGGCAAATGGACCACCGCTGTTGGTGCTGATGTCGGGGACCGGAGTAAAGAACTGCACAAATGGGTTCTGACCTGGGGGATGCTGCAGTGATCCCGCGCCGGTGTGGAACGATCCACTGCCACGACTCGGACGACACACCCCCACGTCCTGGTCATTATTGCAAGTGTTGTAGCTTGGCGTCCAAGGCAGTCCTCCGCTCCAGTTCGTGGTTCCAGCGATCTGCCAGCCTCCAATCAGCAGGTCCTCTGCACGTCCGGCGTTTCCGACAAACGGCTTGCCCCTTCCGAAAGGTAACTCGTACACCAGACTGGTCACCCAAACGTGGGTTCGTACTTGGCTATCGGGCCCATACGCGATCGGATGACTGATCGCGTAGTAATTGCTGTCGTAGGCGTTGGCTTTCGCCAGGGTGTAGTGTGAGAGTAATTGCAAGCCGTGGGAAAAGCGGTGGTCGACCTTAACCTGCAATGCGTGGTAAATACTATTGGCATCGTTGCCCAGGTAGTTTCCTTGATCGGTTATGCAACAGGTCAACTGATCGCTTGCAAGGACATTTGAGAGCCCACATTGCTGCGCCGTTACTGAGCAATCTGGGTAGACAAACTTGTTGAAGTAGGGGCGGCGTTGAGCTTGCGGTACTCCGGTAGGGCAATTGTTCCCACAGAAACCGACAACAGATGGTTGGTTTACGTTGTAGGTGTTTCCGGTGCCCGCGAAGACGTTGGTGCCTTTATTTCCAATGTAGGCTACCTCAAGCGATGTTGTGTTGGTCAACTGACGCTGAACCGTCGCGTTCCAGGCATCCAAGGTGGGCAAACGTTGGTACGTAGGACGAATGTGAGGTTGCAGGTTACCCGCAGGTCCATTGAGCGGCAGCAGACCGTTGGCGGGAATGGTCGGAAACACAAAGACCGGCGGGCCCGCGTCCAGCTTGAACGCAGGAATATTGTTGTTCGTGGCACTCGCGTTATTATTGACCGCGGCCACGTTCTGGGCAGCGAGCACCGGCAAGTTCTGGGTAACCGCGTGACCGAAGTTCGAGCCGAACACGCCCATATCAAAGCTGCGCCCGTAGCCCAGGCGAACCACGGTTTTCGTGTTGATCTGATACGCTACACCGACACGCGGCGCAAAATAGCTCCATTTGTTGTTGATGTTTCCGTTCAGCCCGATTCCGCCGTATCCGGCAACTCGGTCATGTCCATCACCGATCTTAATATTCGTAAAGCCGCCGTTTCCCTTGCCATTCACGTATTCCGGAAAGTAGACTTCCCAGCGGAGTCCGTAGTTCAAAGTTAACTTCGGCGTAATCCGCCACGTGTCTTGGGCGTAGTAGAACATCCGATGTTGGCGCTCGGCAGCGTTCGTGCTCGTGCTCACATACCGCGAGAGATTGGTTACATCCCCCAGCATGAATGTCGCCCAGTCGAGGCCGCCGATACCACCATTCGATGTTGCGAGGTGGCTGAAGGCATACACGCCCGTGCGGTTCGCATCACTCGGGACCCGCAAATTCTGCGCATAACGAACATCGCCCCCGAACTTGAATTGATGGTTGCCATGGATCTTGGTGATGTTGGCGACCCACTGGAACTGCTGCTCGCTCTCGATCAGCGGACAGTTGCAACGGGCCACGCCCAAGCCATCACCGAAGTTTGAGCCAGTACCATCCATGTCAAACTCACCTAGCCCAGAGGTGAAGTTGTCACCCATATTTGCGTTCGGGATGCCGAATTTAGTCATTGCGGTCGTTCCCGCATCCGGTTTGTTCGTCATCGGGTTGTACTTGAAGTAGCCGAATCGGAAATCACCCAACAATGTCGAGCTGAACGTCTTGGTGACGCCGCTTGCCAAGCTATAGTTGTGTACGTTGGAACTACCCGCCAAGCCACCCGGACCGTATCCGATACCTCCGACCGCCCCCAGGCTCGGCGCGCCGGACAAGCTAAAGCGGTTCAGACTGAAGCGCCCAAAGACCGAAAGGCTTTGGCTGGCCGCGAAGTCGATTCGGGTATCAAAACTGTTCTGATTGTAGGGACCGGCTCCTGAACCGACAAAATTGTTGACCGGGCCGCCGCTCGTCGGCTTTGGGAAAGCCGCGAGCATGTTCAAAGCTGCGGGAGACATCGCGCTCACTGGAACTAAATAAGGTGTTGGACAATTGGCTGGCGTTGGATTGGCAACGTCCCCCGTCGGTCCACAAAATGCAGACCTGCCGGCACCGGTATTCGGATCGCCGGTCGTTGGGTCGTAGATGTAGTTGGAGGGATCGCCTGGTGTACCATTCCCTATCTTGGGCGCGAAACCACTGAAGTCACAGAAGGTGCCGCCCGCAATGCAAGTGCTCTCCAGAGACGCTGTAGGGATCGATTCTTGGTTACTGATCCCGTTCTTTTGCCTGGTTGTCTGGAAGTCGCCGAAAAAGAAGAGTTTGTTCTTGATGATGGGGCCGCCAATGGTACCCCCGGCTTGCTGCCATCGCGCCGATGGGATGAGGGGTCCAAGGGCTCCATTCCCGGGGTATTGGGTGAACGGATCTCGTGCTGCTGTCGCATCGGTGCGCCGCCACCAGAATGCGCTGCCGTGAAAGTCGTTGCTACCCGACTTGGTCTGTACGGTCACCACACCACCGATGGCTTTGCCAAACTCGGCATCCATGTTACCCAGCGTAACCTTCGTCTCTTGAATGGCGTCTAGGTTTGGATTGACCACGATGATGCCGAGGATCGGATCCTGGTTGTCGGTTCCGTCCAACTCAAATGCGGTGCCGCTGAAGTGCTGGCCGTTCACGAAAATCTGCTGGCCGCCCTGGGGGTTCTCCGTCGCGGCGTGGCTCCAGCCCACCAATTTCTGCGTGCCGGGAGACAACAACTCGAAGGAGGTGAAATTCCGGTTCAGAATCGGGGTGCTTTCGACAGCCCGTTCATTGAATTCGATCGACACGTCGGCACGATCGGTTTTCAACTGAGGCGCCTCCGCTGTCACTTCGACCTGTTCCGTGGCTGATCCGACTTCGAATTGGCCGTCGACTCGCGACCCGGTGTCGGCCGAAACTTGGATGTCCTTGAACTCCAGAGTCTTGAATCCTGTACCCTCGATTCGAACCGTATAGACGTCGGGAATGAGGTGTGTGACCGCGTAGTTGCCGCTCTCGTTGGTCGTCTCCGTTGTCGAGACATTTTTGGTCTGGCTGGTGACGGTCACCTTCGCCCCAGACACTGCCGCCCCAGAAGTATCTGTCACCGTGCCGAGGACGGTGCCGTACACTGCCTGCCCCACGGAGACCGGTACCAACAAAATGGACAATAGACAGAAAAGCGCGAATGCGCCCCACAGAGACCTTGTCATGAACTTCCTCCTCAATCGGTTACCCCGAATCGCGATTGCCCCAGAGATACAGAAGGAAAGACTTGGTGACACAGAACAGCAGTCGTAATACAAAACAATTAACTGGAAAATGTTTCACTAGGTTTGATACTGTTACCGGAACGAAAGTGCAGCCGGGTCAGCAAGATAACGCGGTCCGTTACTTCCCTGTTATATGGCCGTAACGCACAGTCTCGTGATCGGTCGGGAGCAGTGCTTCCAGCAGATAGAGAGACTTACCAAAAGCCATAGCCTCCACTCTTCCGAATCCCTCTGCAAACTGCTTCGTTATCTCGCGGAGCATTCCCTTGATCACCCCGGCATTGCGCTGAAGGAGTATCAGATTGCGACAGAGGTTTTGGGGCGACCGGCGGGATTCGATCCCCAAAGTGATTCGACCGTTCGTGTGCAGGCCGGACGGCTTCGCGTCAAACTGGCTGAGTACTATGGGCATGAAGGGACGGATGACCCGATTCTGGTGGAAATCCCCAAGGGTTCGTATGCGCTCACCTTCCACCTGCGCGCACCCAAGGGAGGAGCGCAACCTGTCCAAACCCTAGTCCTTGAACCGCAGGTAAGGGAACCAGAAGCGGCACCCCCACATCGAGGGTGGATGATCGCGGTGGGGGCTCTCTCGGTGTTGCTGGCAGCCGCGTGCACAACCGTTGCAATTCTGCTGTCGCAGCGGTTCCACACGCCAGCCGCCGTCGCTCCCCCAGCCCCCGTCGCCTACCAGCTTTTCTGGAATCGTTTTGTCAACGGGCCGCAGCAACCCTGGGTCATCTTCAGCAATGGCAGCTTCGTTGGAAGGCCTGAAACCGGGATGCGCTATTTCAATCCCCGGTCCGATTCGCACGCGTTCATCCTCGACCACTACACCGGCGTAGGTGAAGTGTTGGCCATCCACCAGCTCGATCACGTCTTTTCGCTGCTCAATCACCCTCTGCGCGTGAAGCGCGGCGCCTTGTTCTCGCTCGACGACGCCAAGAATAATGATCTGATTTTCGTCGGATCTCCTTCGGAAAACCTCACGCTCGTCGACATTCCAGGAACGCGCGAATTTATCTTTCAGCGCCTCGACTCCGGTCCTCGCAAGGGAGATCTCGCCGTGCGCAACGTGCATCCGATGCCCGGAGAACCGCAGTTATTCCTAGCCACGCCCGCCAATCAGCCGACGGTTGAGGACTACGCCGTGGTGAGCCTGTTGCCGGGCCTGGATCCTTCTCGGTCCATTCTCATTCTGGCGGGCAATTCCACCTTCGGCACGCAAGCTGCGGTCGAATATGTGTGCCGCGAAGATTCGATTAAAGAGCTGTTGCAGCGGCTGAAAGTGTCAAAAGCGAGCGACCTCAAGCCCTTCGAAGCCCTGCTGCATGTGAAGATCGCACATGGAGTTCCGGTGATGACCGATCTCCTCTCCGTGCGCAATCGCGGTAACTAGCGGTCATCCTGGGAGGATTCGCCGGTCTCTATGGGGCGGGCGGCGACAATTTGGGATCGAGCGCTCGAGCCTTTTCAAGCTCTTTCCTGGCTTCCTCCTTTTTGCCGCTCTGTTCGAACGCAAGTCCCAGTTGATAGTGTGCCGCGGCGTAGGTCGGCTCGGAGTGAATTGCGGATTCGAACTGCGAGATGGCACCCTCAAGATCGCCGGCGGCGAGCAGCCTCTTGCCAGAGTTCGTAGCCACCGTCGCAGCCTGCAGATTGTTAACCGAAGCCTCGATTCTAGCGCCCTGTTGGGCTTCTGCGGCCGCGCCCTGGGCATCGCCCAACTGCCGCAGCACTGCAGCCAGGGTAGTGTGGGCTCCAGCGAAATCGGGCTGCAAACGGATCGCTTCGCGCAGTTCCGCCGCCGCTTCCGGCAGTTTCTTCTGCTGCTTCAGAATCGTGCCCAGGGTGTAATGCGCCTCGGCGTAGTTGGGCTCGGACGCCAGCGCTTGATGCATTTGTTCAGTTGCGTTATCGAATTGGCCGCGCTGCCAGAACAAAATTCCCAGCGTGTAGTGCGCGTCCGCCAGATCCGGCTGCAAACGGATCGCTTCCTGAAACTCGGGAACGGCCTTGTCGAGTTGATCCTTCAGCTTGTACGCCAGGCCCAGGTTGTAGTGCAACGACGCATTCTCCGGCATCGCCCTCAGCGCGGTTTCCAATTCGGCTGCGGCGGCGTCAAAGTTCGCCAGTTGCAAATAGGCAATCGCAAGATTTCCGCGTAAGGTTTCATCCTGCGGACGCAATTCGATCGCCGTCCTGAATTTTGCAATCGCTCCCTCCGCATCTCCTCTCTGAACCAGCGCCAGCCCGAGATCGTTGTAGGCCTCGGCATCGTCGGGATCGAGCCTCACGGCCTGGGTAAAGGCCGTGACGGCAGTATCAATGTCGCCGGCCCTTTGGCTGGCGATGCCCAGCGCAATTTGCACGTCGAACCAATCTGGCCTCAACGCCGTGGTCTTCCGCAGCTCGGCCAACGCCTCGGCGCTTTTGGATTGTGCGGTGAGGGTTCGTGCCAGGTAGTAGTGAGCAGTCGCATCCCGGGGATTCAGCTCAACGGCTTTCCGCAATTCAGCGGCCGCTTGTTCCAGTTGCTGCTCTTCGAAGTACACCGCTCCCAGATGGAAATGCGCTGACGCTAAATCAGCCTGCAGCCGCAACGCCTCTTTGAATTCACTTTCTGCCTCCGCCAATTGGCTGCGCTGAGCGAGGATTGTTCCCAGCTCATCCCGCAGGTCGGCTCGCCCCGGGTCCAGCTTTACGGCTTGCCGCATTTCCGCAGTGGCTTCCTCGCCCGGCTGCTGGCTGAGGATGCGCGCCAGCATGCGATGCGCCTCCGCATTCTGCGGGGCGAGCTTTACGGCTGCCCGCGCTTCCCGTACACCTTCGTCCCACTTGCCTTGCCCGGACAGAACTCCGGCGAGTGTCAGACGCGCATCGACACAGTCCGGCTTGACGTTGATTGCCGCTCGAAGATGCACGATCGCGGCATCTGCCTCTCCTTGCTGGGCGAGCACCCATCCCAGTGCCGACTGCGCCATTGCGTCGTTCGGCGCTAACCGCACTGCTCTTTCAAATTCCTTTCGCGCCGCTCGAATGTCCCCATTCTTGAGCGATTCCTGGCCGTGTTGGAGTGCCAATTGTTCAGCCGTCGCCGATGCCGGAGGTTTAGTGGCTTGTGCGGGCGCTTCGGCTCCGGAGGCAAGCAGTGCAGCGACGATGACGATGAAGAGAGTCAAGCTGAAAGCAGATCGCACCACGATGAGACAGTTACTCTTTGCCCGATTATAACCAAGCCGCTTCGGATGATATACATAAGGACGGTTCGGGTCCTTCGAATCAAGGCGGTGTCTTTCCAAATGTCAGTTTCGCGTAGACGATTTCTTAAACTGGCAGGTACTGCGGCCATGACACCGCGATGGCGTCTCCGGTTGCTCGCTGCGGGGTCCCGCGGCACAAACCTCTGTCAGAAGCTGGCCGCCGATCAACAACGGCCGCAATATCACTTGTTGCCGGCGCACAACTGGATGAACGATCCCAACGGTCCCATCTATTTTCGCGGCCGCTATCACATATTTCACCAGTACAATCCGCAGGGAGCGGTCTGGGGAAATATGAATTGG
>Ga0123356_10008615_pt1 | contig 10117 bp, 9 predicted proteins | sample TergutEmb28metaG_2_FD_92546 | JGI IMG/M metagenome (GOLD analysis project Ga0123356, IMG submission 92546) | Embiratermes neotenicus P3 segment gut microbial communities from Petit-Saut dam, French Guiana - Emb289 P3 | ecosystem: Host-associated > Arthropoda: Insects > Digestive system > Gut ... | reverse complement strand
GCGGTCATCACCGCAAACCGGCCGATCGGGACGCGCGCGTGGCCTGCGGGCAGGGAGACGAAGGTACGGGCCAGCGGCATCAGCCGGGCGGTGAACACCGCCCGGGCGCCATGCCGCGCGAAGAGGGCGTCGCAGCGCTGCAGCCCCGTCTGCGCCCACCCCCACAGGCGCCACCGCGCCGTGAGCCGACCGAGGGCGTAGGCGATGAGCGAGCCGGCGAGGTTGCCAGCCGTGGCGGTCGCGACCGCTACGCCGAACGCCATGTGCCCCTCGTGCACGGCGAACCCGGCGGCCAGCAAGGTAACCTCGCTCGGCACCGGGATACACGCGCTCTCGGGGACCATGAGCAGGAACACGGCCAGCGGCGCGGCGTGTGCAAGACTGAATCCGGTAAGCATCCTTAATAGATAAGGTACCTTATCTATGCCGCCCCGGCGACCTTGGCCACCACGGCCGCAACCGCGCGACCCGGTGCCCGCCGCGGCGGACACGCTGACTGTCGTTGCCCTGCTTGCCGCGCGGTGGGCCGAGCGTCTGCTCGCCGGGCACCAGCCACCGCTGACGGTGACTGGCTACCTCGCCCTGCACGCCATCAGCGAGGAGCCGGTCCCCGCCGCCGAGCTTGCCCGCATGGCGGGAGTTTCCGGACCAGCCGTATCGCAGCTGCTGGCCGGTCTCGGCGACGCCGGGCTGATCCAGCGCACGCCGCTCGCGACCGATCGCCGCTGGCAGGCCGTGGCCCTCTCCGAACCGGGACGCAGCGTATTCCACTCCGCGCAGCTGCTGCTCGCCAGCCATTTTGGTGAGCTGCTTGGGGAGCTCCCGCACCACGAAGCGGACGCGCTCGCCCGCGCCCTGCCGTACGTGGCCGCGGCCCTGTCGGGCAGCCCGCCGCCCCGCCGCCCGCCGCCTCCTCCGCCCAAGCATGGCCCGGGCGGGCCCGGCCCGGGCAAAAAGAAGAAGCACGCGTCACCCCCAGGCCCCTGATGGTGACGGTGGCAGCGTGACGGTGAATCCCGCGGCCTTCGATCTCGACTGAGCCGCCGCGCGCTGCGATGCTGCGGCGTCGAGCTCAGGCGGCCGTCAGCCTCGTGATCGCGGAGACTTAGCGTGCGACGAAGACTTCGTACCCCTATAGCACGCAAAGTCTTCCGCTTCCCGAAGGCGCCCGACTGGAGCGCATGCTGACCCGGGCCTGTCGTTCGGGATGTGCTTGGCTGTGCGGGTGACAGATACTCCTTTTTCCGACCGCGTGCGCGGCGGCGAGGTCGTGTTTGGCGGCTGGGTAGCGGCGCCGGGACCGGTGACGGCCGGGCTGATCGCCGCGGCAGGGCTCGATTACGTCGTCATCGACCTCCAGCACGGCACCGCAACCGAGCACGACCTGCCCGCCCTGACGACAGCGATCCGGCTGGCGGGCGCTGCCCCGGTTGGCCGGGTGCGACACGCGCATCCCGCGGACATCGGCCGCGCCCTGGACCTGGGCTGCGACGGCGTGATCGTGCCGAACGTGGAAGGCGCCGAGCAGGCCGCGGACGTCGTCGGCGCCTGCCGGTTCCCGCCTGACGGCTACCGGTCGGGCGGCGGCGTGCTGGCGCGGCCGGCCCTGCCGCTGTGCATCATCATGGTGGAGTCTCGCCACGCCATGGGCGAGCTGCCTGCGACGCTCGCGCTGGCCGGCGTGGACGGTATCTATGTCGGGCCGCGGGACCTGTCCTACTCTCTCGGCTGCCCCCTCGACCCGAACGATCCGGTGCTGCGGCCCGCGCTCGAGCAGATCTGGGCGGACTGCGCAGCGGCTGGCAAGCCGGTCGGGGTACACGCGACCGACGGCGCTACGGCGCGCCTCTACCGCGAGAACGGCTGCCGACTCGTGACCGTCGTGTCAGACGCGGTCGCAGTGTCGCGTGCCTCAGCCGCCGAGCTGGCCGCCGCAAAGGGTTAGGCCGCCGGGCAGCGGGGAGGTCCGCCGTCCGGAAGGGGGGCGGCTCGCCGGCCTGCCGGCCGCTGCCAGCCCGCGATTACGATGGGTGACCGGAGCTTCGCGGACGTTGGGGCGGCGGCGACGCCCCTAGCCCGAGCCTTGGAGGGGCACATGGGACTGATGGATAAGGTCAAGGCACAGGCGACGCAGATCGCGCAAGAGGGCAAGGCCAGACTCGACCAGGCGCAGGCGATGCGACGCGGGGACGCGTTGCTGCGCCAGCTCGGCGCGGCCGTGTTCGCCGAGCGGACCGGCCGGGGCACGGCTGACAGCCAGACCACCATCGACCAGCTGGTCAGCACGCTTTCAGCGCACGAGCGCGAGAACGGCCTGAACCTCACGCAGGCCACGGTTCCGCCGCCGGGTTCGCCCGCTGACCAGGCGGGACCGACCCCCGGTTCGGCCACGTGGTCCGATCCGCCGGGAGGCGACTTCCCGCATTAGAACAATGCGCACGGCTTCCCGCAGTTGAGTCAGACGTTCTTCCGCCGCCCGAGGGCGACAGTCGCGTCAGAATACGTACACGTCTGACTTGCCGGATATCGACGCTCTTACCGGCAGGCGGGTTGGGGTGCGGGGCGCTGGGCGGTGTGCGGCGGCGCAGGAGCGTTCGGCGCGCGAGTGCCCCGGCCACGGTGGCGCGGGCGGGTCAGGCCCTGGTCGTTCTTTAGCCGGCTGAACAGTGCCGAAGCGGCGGCCTGATTCCAGAGCACTGCCGACTCGCCGGTCGGCGTCTGGTAGTCGGGTGTCGCGATCGGCACTGTCGTGAACGACACGCTGTCCGGCTTGATGCCGCGCAGTTCGCTCGCCAGCTGGGTCGTGTTAAAGCCCCGGTCGACGGTGACCGAGGCGGTCATCGCAGACACCACCTGCTGGAGCCGTATCGGGTTTGCGAGCACGCCAGCCGTGGTTGCCTGCGCGTACAGCGACGCCAGCAGCTGCTGCTGGTCGGCAATCCGGGCCAGATCGGACGTGGCGAACGAGTGCCGGTCGCGCGCGAACTTCAGGGCCGTCACACCGTCCAGGTGATGAGGGCCGGCGGACAGGTGAAGCCCGCTGTCGTTGTCATCGACCGCGAAGGGCAGGCAGACGTTGACCCCGCCAAGCTCGTTGATGACGCGGACGAAGCCGACGAAGTCGACCTCGACGTAGTCGTTGATGGTCAGGCCGGTCGCCTGCTCGACCGTGCTCACCATCAGCTGCGGCCCGCCCAGACCGTAGGCCGCGTTGATCTTGTTCATGCCGTGACCGGGAACGCTCACCCAGGAGTCTCGTGGCAGGCTGACGACCTGGATGCTCTGGCGATTTGCCGGAATGTGGACGAGCATCATCGTGTCCGTGTTCGTGGTGCCGGTCACATTTCCGACGTGCAGCCGCAACTGCTGCTGCCGGCTGAGCCCGCTGCGCGTGTCGACGCCCACGAGAAGAATGTTGACAGGACCGGTGGCGGGGGTTCCCGACGTGCCGGCGTCGAGCCTGGCGAGGCTGGAGCTGACATAACCGGTCGCCAGCCACGCGCTGCCCGACACCAGGAGGGTAACGACGGACATCGCGCTTAGGGCCAGGAGCAGGAGGCGCTGCCGCCGGGCCACTCGGTTGACGGTGATGTGCTGGTAAAACCGGCGCTGGGCAGCCGTGTAGTTGGGCGTAGCCGGGGTCGCCGGACCGGAGGTGCCGTCCTGCCCTGCCGGGTTCTTGTCTGCCGCCATCAGCTGTCATCAGCCGTCGGAATCACGCTCGCCCAGCTAAGGCTTACCGCCGGGGCCGGCCCTAACCGTCCTGGCGGCCCCCGAGGCATGCGCTTTACCTGCTGTTATCCAGGTCGGTGCCAGCTGCCGACCCGCACCCGCGCCGGTTGCAGCCCGTGACACCCGGCGCTCGGAGGGGTATCATCAGATAAGTTACTGGCCGGTAGCACCGGGCGGTAACTTATGGCACAGCAGCGGACGAACCGCCAGGAGGGCCCCGATGGGACACTTCAAGAGCAACCTCAGGGATATCGAGTTCAACCTCTTCGAGGTGCTGAAGCGGCAGGATCTGCTGGGCGCGGAGCCGTTTGGCGAGGTCGATGAGGAGACTGCGCGCGGCATCCTGGACGAGGTCAACCGGCTCGCCGAGGGTCCCGTAGCCGAGTCGTACGCAGCGGCAGACCGGAACCCCCCGGTCTTTGACCCAAAGACGCACTCAGTCCGCATGCCGGAGGCGTTCAAGAAGTCGTACCAGGCATTCCTCGATGCCGAGTGGTTCCGCCTGGAGCTTCCGCCCGAGCTCGGTGGCACCAGCGTGCCGCGCTCGCTGGCGTGGTCGGTCGCCGAGCTGGTGCTCGGCGCGAACCCGGCCATCTGGATGTACTCGAGCCTGGGCTCGTTCTCGAAGGCCCTGTGGCTGCTGGGCACCCCGGCGCAGAAGAAGGTCGCCGAGCACGCGGTCGAGCACCGCTGGGGCTACACGATGGTGCTGACCGAGCCAGACGCAGGCTCGGACGTTGGTGCCGGCCGGACCAAGGCCGTTCAGCAGAGCGATGGCACCTGGCACATCGAGGGCGTGAAGCGCTTCATCACCAGCGCCGAGCACGACATGGCCGACAACATCCTGCACATTGTGCTCGCGCGACCGGAGGGCGCCGGCCCTGGCACCAAGGGGCTGTCGATGTTCCTGGTGCCGAAGTACGCGGTCAACTCCGACGGCACGCTCGGCGAGCGCAACGGCGTCTATGTCACGAACGTCGAGCACAAGATGGGCCTCAAGGCCTCGACGACGTGCGAGGTGACGTTCGGCGCCGACCACCCGGCGGTCGGCACGCTTATCGGAGACGTGCACGACGGCATCCGCCAGATGTTCATGATCATCGAGTTCGCCCGCATGATGGTCGGAACGAAGGCGATTGCCGCCCTGTCCACCGGTTACCTCAACGCGCTCGACTACGCCAAGACCAGGGTGCAGGGCGCGGACCTGACCCAGATGATGGACAAGGCGGCACCGCGGGTCACGATCATGAAGCACCCGGACGTGCGGCGCAGCCTGCTGCTGCAGAAGGCGTACGCCGAGGGCATGCGCGCGCTCGTCCTGTACACGGCGAGCCAGCAGGACGCAGTCCAGGTGGCCGAGGACCGGGGCGAGGACCACGCGATGGCGTCGGCGCTGAACGACCTGCTGCTGCCGGTCGTCAAGGGCGTCGGCTCCGAGCGCGGCTACGAGCAGCTGGCCCAGTCCCTGCAGACCCTCGGCGGCTCCGGGTACTTGCAGGACTACCCCATCGAGCAGTACATCAGGGACGCCAAGATCGACAGCCTGTACGAGGGCACGACCGCGATCCAGGGCATGGACCTCTACTTCCGCAAGATCGTCCGCAATCAGGGCGCCGCGCTCGGCTACCTGCTCGAGCAGGTGCGGGAGTTCACTCTGGCGGAGGCAGGAAACGGCCGGCTCAAGACGACGCGGGCGGCTGTGGCGAAGGCGGCCGACAATGTCGAGGCCATGATCGGCGCGATGAACGGCTACCTCGGCGCCAGCCTGGAGCAAGCACCGGAGATCTACCGGGTCGGGCTCAACACCACCAGGCTGCTGCTCGCTCTCGGTGATCTCGTGATCGCCTGGCTGCTAGGCCGGCAGGCCGAGATCGCGCTGGCGCGTCTCGACGAAGGCGGGCTCTCCGCCGCTGACGAGGCTTTCTACCAGGGCAAGCTCGGCGCCGCCGGGTTCTTCGCGGCGACCGTGCTACCGCGGCTCGCCGCAGAACGCGAGATCGTGGAGGCAACCTCGCTGGACGCGATGGAGCTCCCGGAAGAGGCGTTCTAGCCAAATCAAGGGCGTGAGGGGACCCCTGCGGCCCCTAGATGGGCAGCGAAGTTACCTTTCGTAGCCCTATCTGGGCGGGTAACCGCGTATATAAAGGGCCAGAACCCCTTAACGCGAAGGAACCCGCCGTGCCCGTTGCCGCGCTTCTTGAGTTCCGGTTCAAGCCCGAGGTCATCGACCAGGTGCCCGATGCGATATCCCGAACCCTCGCCGTGACGCGGAAGTTCGACGGCTGTCAGCGCATCGACGTCCTGGCCGACAGCGAGGATCCGAGCCGCTACCTGCTCGTCGAAATGTGGGACTCGATGGAGCACGATGCGGCGTACCGCGAGTTCCGCGCCAGCCCTGCCGGGGCGTCCGAGCTCGGGCCGCTGCTGGCAGCGCCGCCGGTCGTCATGTACTACTCGCTGACATCCCTCTGACCCTCAGACCTCGTACTGAACCGAAGCGCGGGCCTTGGCGTGCGGCCTGCTGAGGCGCCCGATGATCTCCTGATGCTCGGGATGATCGCGGTAGCCGAGGTAGCTCTCCGCGTCCTGGAAGTCGGCGACCACCGCGAAGTCGAAATTCCCCTCGACAAGGCCCAGGTCCGGCCCTGCGTGATAGGACAGCAGGCCCTTGAGCTTGGGCGCCAGCGCCGTCAACTCGGCGGCGAACTGGCGCTCCAGCTCGTCGGTCATCTCGTCGTCCCAGGTGAAGAGCACCACGTGCCGGATCATCGGACTCCCTTGCGGCTTAGGACCAGGCCAGTATGCGCAGCGGATCGGTCAGCATCGCGCCAATGTCGCGCAGCACGGCCGACCCAAGCTCCCCATCGACGAGCCGGTGGTCGAACGACAGTGCCAGCGTGCACACCTGACGCACAGCGAGCTGGCCACCGACCACCCACGGGGCTTCCCTGACCTGGCCGAACGCGAGGTTAGCCGCTTCGCCGGGGGTCAGGATCGGAGTACCGGAGTCGACCCCGAAGACACCGACGTTGGTGATCGTGATGGTGCCGCGGGACAGGTCGGCGGGCGTCGCCTTGCCGGCCCGAGCGGTGTCAGCGAGCTGGTGCAGCGCCCCGGCCAGCGAGGGCAGCCCCAGGGCCTGGGCGTCCTTGACATTCGGCACGATCAGCCCCCGCTCGGTGGCGACCGCGATGCCCAGATTGACGTAGTGCTTGACCACGATCTCGTGCGCAGCCTCGTCCCAGCTGGCGTTGATCATCGGATGCCGCCCGGCGGCCACGATCAGCGCGCGCGCTACCAGCAGCAGGGGCGACACGCGGACGCCCTCGAACTCCGGCAGCGCCCGCAGGCGTGCGGTCGCCGCCATCGTCTCGGTGATGTCGATCTGGAGGAACTCGGTGACGTGCGGCGCAGTAAAGGCGCTCGTGGTCATCGCGGCGGCGGTGGCCTTACGCACGCCGCGAACCGGGATCCGCTCCTCCCGCGGGCCTCCCGAGGGTGCCAGTTCCGGCAGGAGGGTAACGGGCTCGATCGAGGTGGCGGCCGCCGCCTGCTGAACGTCGTCCCGGGTGATCGAGCCGTTTGGCCCGGTCCCTGTCAGTCCGGATAGGTCGACGCCCAGGTCCCTGGCCACCTTCCGGACTGGCGGCTTAGCGAGCACGCTGCCGCGTCCCGCAGCGCCCGTCGTTCCCCTCTCCGGGGTGGTGGTCACGGCCGGTACTTCTGCTGCTGCCGGAGCCTGCGCCGGCGCGTGCCCTCGGCCACCGTTGGTCGACGGGACGGGCGCCGTCTTACGGGTGCGCCGGCTGGTGCGGCCGAGCTTGACGCCGTAGCCGACGAGCACCGACTGCCCTCCCGGATCGGGCGACGGCTCGGCCTCCATGCTCGCCGGCGGGGCGGGCGCCAGGTCGTCAGCGGGCCGGACAGTGCTTCCGGGTACCGTGCCACCAGGCTCAGCGCCACCGCCGACGTCGACGGAAATGATCGGCGTGCCGACGTCAGCCGTCGCGCCCTCGGGTACCAGCAGGTTGGTCACTGTGCCCGCGTACGGGCTCGGCAGCTCGACGACCGCCTTGGCGGTCTCGATCTCGACGATGATCTGGTTCACCGTGACGGTGTCACCGGGCTTGACGTGCCACCTGACGATGTCGGCCTCGGTCAGGCCCTCGCCCACGTCAGGGAGCCGGAACTCCTTGAGATCTGACATCCGGGCCTCTCAGTAGCCGAAGGTGCGGTCGGCCGCGTCCAGGATCCGGTCCAGGTCGGGCAGGTAGTGCTCTTCGATCCGGGACGGCGGGTACGGCGTGCCCGGTGCGCCGACGCGCAAGACCGGAGACTCCAGGTGGTAGAAGCACTCCTGGCTCACCCGGGCCGCGATCTCCGCGCCGAGGCCGCCGGTCACCACGGCCTCGTGTACGACCACGCACCGCCCGGTCTTGCGGACCGATGCGAAGATGGCGTCCGTGTCCAGCGGTGCCAGCGAGCGCAGGTCAATGACCTCGATGGACCTGCCCTCGGCGGATGCCACGGCGGCCGCCTCCGCGCACGTGCGAACCATCGGCCCGTAGCACAAGATGGTCACGTCGGTGCCGGCCACGACGGTCCGCGCAGACTCCATGGGCAGCGCCCCAGCCAGGCCCGATTCGACGTCGACGTCCGCCCGGTCCCAGTAGCGCCGCTTGGGCTCGAAGAACAGGACCGGGTCGTCGCAGGCCGCCGCCTGCTGGATCATCGTGTAACCGTCAGCCGGGCCGCCGCACGAGATGACTCGCAGGCCCGGCGTGTGCACGAACAACGCCTCCGGCGACTCGCTGTGGTGCTCGACGGCGCCGATCCCGCCGCCGAACGGGATCCTGATCACCAGCGGCAGCCGCAGCGACCCGCGCGACCGGTAGCGCATCTTGGCCAGCTGGGTGACGATCTGGTCGAACGCCGGGAACACGAAGCCGTCAAACTGGATCTCGCAGATCGGCCGATAGCCGCGCAGGGCCAGGCCGATCGCGGTCCCGATGATCCCCGACTCGGCGAGCGGGGTGTCGAACACCCTGGCCTCACCGAAGTCTTTCTGCAGGCCGTCGGTCACCCGGAAGACCCCGCCGAGACGGCCGACGTCCTCGCCCATGATCAGCGCCTTGGGGTTGTCCTCCAGCGCCTTGCGGAGCCCTTCGTTGAGCGCCTTCGACAGCGTGAGCCTGGTCATGGCCGCTCCCCGGCGGGCTCGGGCTCGTCAGCGAGCGAATCTAGGTAGGCCGCGAACTGCGCGCGCTCCGCGGCCAGCTCGGGTGTCTCGCTGACGAGCACGTTGTCGAACATCGACAGCGGGTCAGGATCGGGCATCTGCTGGCAGGCCAGCCGGACCCTGCTGCCGACCTGCGCCGCCTCGGCCTCCACCTCGTCGAAGAAGCTCATCTCCGTGTGCTCGGTGCGGATGAGGTACTGCTTGACGCGCTCGATCGGGTCTTTCAGCTTCCAGGATTCGAGCTCGGCGGAGAGGCGGTACCGCGTCGGGTCGTCGGTGGTCGTGTGCGCGCCCATCCGGTAGGTGAACGCCTCGATCAGGCTGGGGCCCTGGCCCTCCCGGGCGGCCTGCATTGCCTTGCGGGTCACCGCGAGGCAGGCCAGCACGTCGTTGCCGTCAACGCGGATGCCGGGGAAGCCGAAGCCCTGGGCGCGCATGTAGAGCGGCGTCCGGGTCTGCCGCTCCAGCGGCGCGGAGATGGCCCACTGGTTGTTCTGGCAGAAGAAGACCACGGGAGCGTTATTGACCGCGGCCCAGATAAACGCCTCGTTTACGTCGCCCTGGCTGGTCGCGCCGTCGCCGAAGTAGGCGATGGCGGCCTCGCCGTCCTCGCCGACGGCACCATCTCGCTGGATCCCCATGGCGTAGCCGGTCGCGTGCAGGGTCTGGCTGCCGATGACGATCGTGTACAGGTGGAAATTGTGCTCCGACGGGTCCCAGCCGCCGTGGCTGACGCCGCGGAACAGCTCCAGCAGCCGGACCGGATCCAGGCCACGGCACCAGGCCACACCGTGCTCCCGGTAGGTCGGGAAAGCCATGTCGCGCGGCCCGAGGGCGCGCCCGGAGCCGACCTGCGCGGCCTCCTGCCCGAGCAGCGAGGCCCAGATGCCGAGCTCGCCCTGGCGCTGCAGCGCGATCGCCTCGAAGTCGATCCGGCGCACGATGACGAGGTCACGGTAGAGGGCCCTGACCTCCTCGGCTGTTATCTCGAGCGGATAGTCGGGATGCTCGACGCGCTCACCTTCGGGGGTGAGGAGCTGGATCAGCTCAGGCGAGGGTGCCTGCCGTTCTGGCTCGCGGGCAGCCGCCCGGCTCGCAGAGCGGTTGGCGCGTCCGGCGTCTTTGACGGCCACGTGCCACTCCTTG